>Ga0307507_10003561_pt1 | contig 29809 bp, 32 predicted proteins | sample 7_EM_MG_FD_207223 | JGI IMG/M metagenome (GOLD analysis project Ga0307507, IMG submission 207223) | Populus trichocarpa ectomycorrhiza microbial communities from riparian zone in the Pacific Northwest, United States - 7_EM | ecosystem: Host-associated > Plants > Roots > Unclassified | place... | reverse complement strand
TTTGATTCCATTACTTGTTTTGTTAGTTATATCCTGTCGCATCTACACCTTTGTTTTAGGACTTAGTTGTTTTCGCTTCTACCTTAGCGTAGCTTAGCATTCTCGTTTGGACAGGATATTGGTTATGATTTATTTGTATTTAAAAGAGTTCGAGATCCCTTAAGGATTTGGACTCTCAAGCCTCACAGGAACCCTCACTTTAAATATACTAAGTTGAACGGTCACTCTACTAGTTTCTAACCTTTGTTATATCTCTTGTAGAGATTTCCATTGACGCTTCTCCTCCCTGTCCTTACAGTATCGCCGGATCTCCCTCTGAGAATCTCGCGATACTCAGGAGCAGGTTACAGAGGGCAATCTAGGTGGCTTGAGATGTGCAGTTAGTTCCATACCGGAGGGACTTGGAGGGTTGGCTTTTTCCCAGGGGTAGAAGGACATTTGGAATTAAGGTTTTTGTATGCCATAGCTCGCGCTCTATGCATGCATTTTAGCCATAAATAAAATGCACATGATATAAAAAATAAAATTTTTTTTGAAGCCGGACACCTAAGCTGGCAAGACAAAATTAGCCAAACACAAAGATGCATGGCAACCAAATTCTCTCCAACACCCTACACCTCTGCAGTTGGGGCAAAAATCTTTTTTATTTTTATTTCGTTATCAGTATAGTAGGGATAGTGGGGAGTGGTATTGTCATAGCCGAAGTTTTCCTCTCCGTTGATGTTCAGTTAATTTTGTCCATGCACAATACTCGCTGCGAGAATGTCCTGAGATAACGGGTGCAATCACCATTCCCCACAACACTCAACCATCTGAATACCACAAGACTCAAGTTAATAGTACAGTAAAAATAAAAGTCCTATTACCAAATGCTAAGCTCCTAGAGAGAGGGGTGGATTCTGGTATAGAGGTGTTAGTATTATTAGACATTACAGTCTTGGTTGCGATTTTAATAGCTATTATGGTTCTCATGGTGGTTGAATTTTACAGAAGATTGTTGTCTGGGGACCTATTCTCGCTACGAGTACTACCCAATTTCAAAAGTATTCGGACACCTTGGCGCCAAGGCTAGAGGTAGGCTCCTAGTGTAATATAAAATCCGGTATATCCAAAAATAAAAAATAAGAAATAGGGGAAATAAAATAGCTAGCTATTATATGAAGTTTGTTTGCACCCGCCTCCCAATACATTTAGCCATGAAATTTGTTTCCACCTTGCTGTTCAATATATTTAGCCATGACTCTAGGAAGCTTAGATATCTGTTTATTAACCTCTTCAACTGTAATCCGCCCCCATTCCTGCTGTAATATTATCTTCATATCACGTATGCTAGTAACACGTTCATGCCCCCTGCGAGTTTGTATTCGTGACTTCATCACCTCCCATAGATGCTCAAGAGGGTTAAAATCAGGTGAATTGGGAGGCCAATCCACCTTTGGTATACCTGCCTTAACCCTTTCAAAGGTAGTAAAGTCTGAGAAATGAGCGGGGGCATTGTCTTCCATTAGAAGAAAATCTGGGTTTTGCTGCAAGCGCTCCGTACATGTAGGCCAAAGGAGTGGTCGAGCTAAAGCAGTAACATATCTCCATGAATCCACCCCCCGGGGCTCACCTCTCTTGAGTGGTTTTACCTTGTATTTTTTCCCTCTCCATGACTGTGTAGTTTTTATTTTAATACCAGTTCTTTGGGCCTCCGCTCTTGCCTCTCTTAGAGCCTTTAACTCCTCCTCTTTCAATTCCCTCCACCCGGGACTTGACTTCCATAAATCATTCAACCGCTTCTCTTCCTCCATGCAATTCAAATTGTAAACCTTTATATCCTCCGCCGCCTTTGCCTTCTCAGCATCAGTTTCTGATTCCCAAACCCAAAATGGCCCCTTCCAATTCCAACTGATCATGCCCCAACACATCACGGAAATCCCCCTCTTCTTCTTCACCCCTACGCAATCATCATGCCATTTCTCCCCTTTCTCACGCCATACAGTAGATGCCCCAAGAAGACCTCCAATTTCGATCGACATCTCATCGGTAAAGGCGTAGTTAGCCCATTCGTTCTCTGGAAGCCAATGTACTCGCGGGAGGCAATAGATCTAATATAAACTATTAGCTACTTCTGCAGACATGTCATATTATCTAGTAATTTACCACCTGCGCGCCTTCACTTAACCCTTTATGGCCAAAACCAGGTTTATTTCAACGTACTAGCGGCAGGTGAATAAACTCAGAAAGTACTGTATTAGGAATACTGGTTTGCTTACCACACGTTTGAGCTTATTTTCGGTACTTAAGATAAACTTAAATACTTCACGGTAGGCATGAATGCCACGCTCAGCCATAGCTCTAAAAACCGTAGAATCACTCACATGAGTCAAGCCAGACTCCCGCCTAATATCTTGCAGTCGCATACGGCGCGAGGCAAACCCACCTTTCACAAACGTGATAAGTTTATCCTTATCCGACTCATTTAGGAGACGGGGCCGGCCAAGGCGCGGGGCCGGGTCCAATACACTAGCTTTAATTAACTCAAGTAGGGAGAAATGTTGATTATATTCCACAGGATGTAGGGCTGGGAGTGTCGGCTCCAGGATAGGGAACAGCCGAAGTGGCAGTGGTGCTGAGCTTGGCGAATGTGCTACAAGAGGAAGTGGTGCCGCAAGAAGTGGCAATGAGGAACCCAGCGCTGAAGTGCGAGACGCTGGTAAGAGTGCCGCTAGGGCAAGCGGCACTGAGAAACGCTCCACTGGAGCTAGCGCTGCCGGAAGAGGCAGCGCTGAGATTAGTTCTGCCGCAGGCAGAACATCTACTAGAGATAGCGCTCCCGGAAGGGGCAGCGCTGAGTTGAGATCTCCCGGAGGCAAAACCTCCGGGAGAAGAAGTGCCGCTTGGGAGAGCGGCATTCTAAGTGGTAGAGCTTGAGATCTTAGGGCAGGGAGAAGTGGTACCAAGCAGGGTGGTACCACTGGGAGTGCTGCCGGAGAGGGCAGCACTGAGCTCGGAGGCAAAGAGAGATGAGGTGCGGGAAGAACTGGTACCGAGTCAAGTGGTACCAATGGAAGTGCTGCCAAAGTGGGCAGCACTGAACGAAGTGGTTCTGAGAGAAGTGGTGCTGGACAACAGAGTGGTACCAAGCGCAGTGGTACCACTGGAAGATCTGCCGGAGAAGGCAGCACTGTGGGATAAGGTGTCGGTAGGAGTGGTACCAAGGGGAGTGGTACCACAGGAAGTGCTGCCGGAGATGGCAGCACTGAGGGAGAAGGCATCGAGAGAAGTGGTGCCGAGAGAAGTGCTGCCGGAGTAGGCAACACTGAGTGAGGAGGCATTAGAAGAAGAGATGCTGAGGGGAGTGGCGCTGGGAGTACGGTAGGTTGAAGTGGCGGTATGAGTAGTGGTATCGGGAGCGCTGAGGGTGAAAGATCTGGCACCATGAGAACTGGTATGGCCTCAGTTTGGAGCCGAGCTCTTCCTGCATTCGAAAGGGCATGTTTCCAGATATCGCTTGCTGTGGATTTTGAAACGCCAGTGAGGGTTTGAATTTGCCGAAAGCTTATCGGAGCTTCCAGACAGCGAAATGCCACAATTACTGCACGTCGTCGTGGTGTAATCTCCTTTCCTAGTTATACCAATTTAGCTTATATTTAGTTCCCTGCTATTTCATGAACTCTCTTACCTCGCCGCTGGTTTGAGGTTGGCTGGATTGGACTCATGGCTGGGTAAAATTGTTTGTTGTGATACTGGTGTTTATCAGCCGATGGTGTTTAGCCTATTTACTCAAAAACCTTGGCACCGGACACTACCGGACACGACCGGACATTTTCCCTTGGCGCCAAGGTGTCCGAATACTTTTGAAATTTGGTAGTACTATGTTAGGCTGTGTCGATGATGATCATAAAACAGGATCCCTGAGGTACCAATAGAACATTCCATCGTTGCGAGCAAGAGCTTTCCAATATTTGGACACATCAGACAGAACGTTGCTGCGCTGCTTCAAGTTGGCTGGCATGTTATGTTATTTTTCACAAAATTAAAAGAGCTTCCTATGGCAGCCTAAGTGGCGAAGGATCTAGAAATCTTTTTTCCCCGAGTCCAATCCATCCTGCGCGATTTACCGGTAGGAGCAATACTGGTGTGGGATACGAGCCCCAAGGTGCGGTACCGGGTGGGAACCATTGGGGGTTCTTTGTAAAGGCCGTCGCAGTTTCATAACTGCCAAAATCATCCTTGGCGTCGGGTAAGGCGCCGGTAATTTACCTGGGGTACCAGACCTCCGATGAGAGAAATGGTGACTTTTATTCATAGTTTAAGTGCCACATATATGGTGGGAGAACTTCTATCTATAAAGCAGGAAAGCCTTATACTCGAGCACTATTTATGCTTTCATCACTGTGATGATGTTCATGGGTTCCACCAAGGATTTGTTTTTCACAGCGCCCGCTATCTGAGCTACGACCGGTAATGTATAGATCTAATTGAGCTTGTTCTACCGCCGGCGCTTGGGGGGCTTCTGTGAGTAGCCGTTTCTAGGGCACGACAGCTTTCCTCTGTATTCTGTGAAGTGGTATGTGCAACGCTACTTTAATACCAGAAAATCCTGTTTTTCCTTTGCAAGGCTCCGCTTTCCCCAGCTCCCAAGAATATCGTCAACCGACGATACTCAATAACTCCTCCTCTACAACAGTGCAACCAACAAAGAGCCGAAGATGTCTCAACACCCCATCCATGATAACAGCAACTGCTTCAACAATACGAACTCTTTTAATAATGTGTGGAACAACTGTACTATTGCCGATGATCGGTCTCCACTCCTAACCTGGTTATCACCCCTAGAGCCCAAGCTACGCCATCGAGACATCCAAGAGCGCCGCATCGACAATGTGGGGGCGTGGCTTTTGCAGACTGAAGAATTCAGAAGCTGGAGCGACCGGAGCGGTGAAGGTGAAGATGATAAGGCAGTCTTCTTTTGCTATGGAGGTCCGGGAGTCGGTAAAACATTTATGAGGTAAAGAGAATTATTCTTGGAAAAGAAAGGGGGTTAGTGCTAATAGGCTACGATGTCAGTTCGCTAGTGGTAGATAGGTTGTGCGATCAGTCCGGCAGGCAAAATACAGCTGTCACGTGCTTCTACCTAGACTTCGCAGCACGAAAGGAGCAGTCTGTGGCCAGCATCCTTGGCTCCTTGCTGAGGCAGGTCGTTGGCGGAATGGAAAAGGTTCCGGAGGATATAGCACGGGCCTTCCAAGAGCAGAGAATGGCTATTGGTGGACGAGGACCGCGACTGCAGGATATCGTGAAGATGCTACAGACCATCACGTCCTATCTGCCCACATTTGTATGCATAGACGCTTTAGACGAATGTGCGGCGGCGAATCGAGTTAAGCTCCTTAATTCGCTACAACAAGTCCTCGAAACGTCCCCACGCACCCGAATATTCGTCATTGGAAGGCCTTATGTTCGGGTTGATACGGAAAAGCGTTTTGCTGGACGAGTTATGAGTATGTCGGTAGGGCCTAGCAAAGATGATATATTGGAATACCTTCGCCTCAAACTAGATGAGGACGAAACGCCAGACGCCATGGATGAGAGTCTAAAGGCAGATATTCTGGAGAAGATTCCCAAAACTATGTCGGAAATGTACGTAGGGATAATTATACCGGGAATCCCGCCTCGTACAATCCGCTAATCGATATGCATCTAGGTTTCTACTAGTTTCTTTAAATACCGATGCAATCTTGCATGAATCAACAATCTCCCGAAGACGAGAAAAGTTGAGCAAGATGACAAATGGATTGGAATTGGAAGATGTTTACGGTGCAACAATCGAACGGATAAAGGCGCAAGATGGGGACAAATCGAGACTCGGAATAGCAGCGTTGATGTGGATCAGCTATGCCGAATGCCCGTTGCGAGCGGATGAGCTCTGCCACGCCCTAGCAGTTCAGCTAGGCTCCATGGATTTCGATGTCGGCAACATCCCTTCGATGTCGACATTGGTGAACAGCTATCAAGGGCTTATTACTGTGGATAAGGAGGCATCAATTGTGCGATTGATCCACTTTACTCTCCAGGAGTATCTTTCCTCTCGTCTCGATATATTCAGCAAATCTCACTCGACAATAGCCGAAATCTGCTTGACCTATCTGAATTCACAATCGGTCAAAGCCCTCTCGACTGATCCTGTTCCTTATGTCTGGAATTGGCCCTTTCTAAAATATTGTTCAGTATACTGGGGAGTTCATGCGAAAAGGGAGCTCTCGGAGTGCGGGAGATCACTTGCGCTGGAGCTATTAAAAGAGAATTATAGCCAGATATCGACCAGATTACTTTTTGAGCAAGTAAAAAGCCTCATTATTTGGCCTTCTGATACTCTCTCTCCGTTCAGTGGATTACATTGCGCTTCTTTCTTCGGAATTGTTGATGTTGTAGCTGGTTTAATAGAGATGGAATGTTATAATATCAATGAAGGGGATTTTTCGGGTTGCGGACCGCTGGCACGGGCTGCTCAGAATGGATATGAGGGAGTGGTGAAAATATTACTCGGACAGGAAGAGGTCAACCCCGACAGGCCAGATAGAAAGGGCCAAACACCGCTCTTGGGTGCCGCTCGGAATGGACATGAGGGAGTGGTGAAAATACTACTCGGGCGGGAAGAGGTCAACCCCGACAAGCTAGGTGAATGGGGCCGAACACCGCTCTTGCATGCCGCTTGGAATGGACATGAGGAAGTGGTGAAAATACTACTAGGGCGGGAAGAGGTCAACCCCGACAAGCCAAATACATTCGGCCAAACACCGCTCTCGTTTGCCGCTGAGAATGGACATGAGGGAGTGGTGAAAATGCTGCTCGGGCGGGTAGAGGTCAACTCTGACAAGCCAGATAATGAGGGCCGAAAACCGCTCTCGTATGCCGCTCGGAATGGACATGAGGGAGTGGTGAAAATGTTGCTCGGGCGGGTAGAGGTCAACCCCGACAAATCAGATAATGACGGCCGAACACCGCTCTCGTATGCCGCTTGCTTTGGACATGAGGGAGTGATAAAAATACTACTCGGGCGGAAAGAGGTCAACCCCGACCAGCCAGATAAATACAGCCGAACACCGCTCTCGTATACCGCTCAGTATGGACATGAGGAAGTGGTGAAAATACTACTCGGGCGGGAAGAGGTCAACCCCGACAAGTCAGATAATGACGGCCGAACACCGTTCTCGCGTGCGGTTTGGAATGGACATGAGGGAGTGGTGAAAATACTACTCGAGCGGGAGGAGGTCAATCCCGATACGCCAGATAATGAGGGCCGAACACCGCTCTCGCGTGCCGCTGAGAGAGGACATGAGGAAGTGGTGAAAATACTACTCCGACGGGAAGAGGTCAACTCCGACAGGCCAGAAAATGACGGCCGAACACCGCTCTCGCGTGCCGCTAAGTATGGACGTGAGGGAGTGGTGAAAATTCTACTCGGACGGGAAGAGGTCAATCCCGACAAGCCAGATAATTGCGGCCGAACACCGCTCTCGTGGGCCGCTGGGTATGGACATCAGAGAGTGATAGCACTTCTACAGTCTTACAAAGCGGCTTCCCCCCCGTGCGGTTTAAGCCCTAGGAAGCGCCGCCGAGTGGAATAAGCGCCGCCCCTTCCCTTTCCGGGCACGTTACTCGCCGCGATGAGCTCGGACATCACCCTCTGTCAACGGGGGGAATCCCATGAGATAGGAATGCAGATATACGTCATACCCTTCTGTGTCTTTTTTGTTATTTTCTTGGGCGGTGGGGTGATTTCTGAATTTCTGTTTCCAAAGTTCCGTAGAGTTTGGTTCGTCGGGTGCAATTTCTGTTATTCTAGAGTCGAGTTCATAGCTCGCAGATTTCACCCTGTCATATTTAATTCTTCTCTATAAATTCTTACATGTCTCTTTTTCTTTTCTTATATAGTTTTTTTTTCCCTTCCTTTTCTTCCTTTCTCCCCACCCCCGAACGATAGATAGATAGACTTCATAATATGGTGTTTTTTTTAAAATAAAAAAAATAGAGAAATGTGGTGAATTGTACGATAGTGTCAGGATTCTTGAAGTGGTTGTCGGAAACTGGAGAAAGACAGTACTGTGCCTGCGATAGAAGCTAGTAGTGCGGATTGTACCGATTAGCAGTTAGATGTAGCCGGCAGGGTTCTTCGAATGATAGATAGAACGAATTTTGAGCCTCTTTTAATAATAGCGTTCGGAAAAAACAAAAACATATCTCAGACGCTTTCAGCGTCTATTTCAATCCACGAGGGAATTGGAGAGAAATTTTCAATTTTAATTTTGGTAAATTTCTTCCTCTAAGGATTATATATAAACCAGAGTGCTCTGCCGAGGATGTGACGGGTGCAAACTCTATTAAAAGGTAAGCCATGTATGTAGGAATAGAGGGTAAAATTATCAAATAGATGCCCGATCCGATGAGTACATGTACCTGCAAAGCATTGATCTTCCATCTCCTCTACCCCGTATCCTCAGCTCATACTTAGCACCTCAGAGATTCTGTTTTAGATGCGAGTTCAAGTAAGGAATTGTACAACAGAACTCAATTGCATATTCCGACACTAGTATCATACTCGAGTAATTTGGGATACTTTCCCTAAAGTCGACATTCTACTGCAGGGCTTAGCGAGCATAAGTATGATAGTCCCCCACTGATTTTCATCCTCATCCAAAAACTACCTCCTCCTACGCCTTATACCACAACAACCCCCAACAATGTCTCCACAATCTCCTTCACACTCCGCCCGTATAGATCCTGAAACTGGAGCTTTTACTCATATATTCGCGCATTAAAAATGTACCCCGAAATATGGACCCTAGCTTAGCATTGCCCTATAATAGGTAGACCCCCCGCTAAGAATTGCCCACCTAACCTCCACATTTTATAATACTTTTTAAATAGACGAGTACCGTACGATCACGCATTATCCTACCATGAGTAACCTCACTACAGTAAAGATTTAGCAGCATAAGTATCAGCATCAAACTAAACCCTTAATGACTTTGCCCACCCCACCCCCCTCCACCCCCCCTTACAATCCTCCCGCGCACCTACCTCCCCCACCCCCCAATCAAACTCCCCAAGTTACCAACAAAACCCCTATCCAACGGCAATTCACTTCCCATCCCAACTACAAAAACACAAAACTCTAACACACCACCAAAACCCCAATTCCAAACATAGCCTTACCCACCCCACCAAACCCACCCTTCCCTGCACTCCCCCATTCCTTCCCACTGTCACATCGCCCATCGGGTGTGCACAGTACCTACAGTACAATATAACACCGGAAAGTTTCTCGGTATAGAGCCTGGCGGATTGGAGGGGATCAATTGGATTCGGTTGGTCGGTGGGGGATTACTCTGGCGTTGGTTTGATTGTCGGTTCGCTGGTTCGCGGGGCGGGAACTGTGGACGGGATGGATGTTCGGGGGGTGGGTTAGGGATGAGTGTGGTCGGTGTGGGTGAAGGTGTGGGTGAAGTTGATGTATTAAGGAACGGGCGTCGATGTAGGGGGTGGCGTTTGATGGCCGGGTTAGTTTGAGAGTGGGAGACTTCATAAGAGGCTGGCCTGGAGAGTGGATGTCATGTCTTGTAACGAGTGATTTCCCGTGATTATTGCGCAGCATTTCCTATATCATAACCAAATAGTAGATTACTTCAGGACTTCATACTAAATAACTAAAAAATTTCATTATATAAATTCGAGGGTATCCATAGACAAACTATAAACAAACCGCCAATCGGTATAAATAAGATAGAAATAAACAAAGGCAACTATCTCATTCATCCCCATTCAACCACCTTCCCTCACTTCAAATAACCAACATCTCCTCCTCGAGCACACCATAGAGCCTCTCAACTGTGGCGACGGCATCCAACAGTCCTTCCGAGATCCTCCCAGTAACCAGCGCTACCCGCCCCCCAATTAGCAGTAGCCCCCCGAGAACCCGAGAAAGCAAGAAGGGAAAACAAACCATAAGCATAAATCAGTGCAAAATCTTCATCCGAATCGCCCTCCGTGCCGCGAACCCTCTTCCTAAATTCAAACAAACTCGCCAGCAGGCGATCTCTAGCTCTGTCCGTCTTGGGCAAACGTGCCGGCAGGGGGAAACCCAACTTCATCGATCCGGCCAGTACGTAGAACAAATGACTAATGCGAGCACAGAGGTCTTCCCTTTCGCGGCGGGTGTGCGCTAGGATCTCCGCTTCGCGGCGGTTCGCGCACGGGTCTTTAGCAATCATGACGGCCATGCCGTGGAACGCGTCTAGCATTGCTTGGCTGGCCACGATGAGGTCTTTGTAGTCCTTTTCCGGGAAAGGGCCCTTTAGGCGGAATTCATGCGGGGCAGAGGCCGTTAAACTGCCGAGGCGGAGGAGGGCGCTTTGGAGAGCGTGTTCTTCAGTGATATCCATGTATTTCTTTTGGCTGTGGCGGTTTTGGTGGTAGGGGTTGGTTGTGGCGGTGGTGGTGGGCTCTAGTAGACAAAGGAGTGGGTCATGACGCCAAATTAGGGCCATGCGTAGCCAGAGCACGCCTAGACCGTTGCGGAGTTGGTTCCTCGCGCTGGTGGGCCAGATCGCGATGTTTATAAAAACACCCCAAAGGACGCCGGCTGTTACGGCTACCGAGCGGTGTAGGGCTATTTCAGTGATTATCGGGCTCGTGCCGCCTTCGTCATCGTCATCGTCCCCCCCTTCGGCGGAGGAGGTAGCCAGGGAGTAGGCGTAGAGGACGGAGAGGTTATAGGTTAGCAGGATGAAGCGGCCAAAGGTGGCTTGCTTCCAAGTTAGGATGATCCAAAAACACGGGATTGAGACAATCCAGCCGAATAGTGAGAGTGTGTACGGGTTCGGGGAAAAGACTAACCAAGCAAAGAGTGCTAGGACCGATCCGACGAGTGTCCCCAAGACTCTCGCTTTGCCGGAGTTGTTGGTCTGGCCGAGGGTCATGGACATGACTATCATGTAAGAAACTAGTCCCCATTCCCCGCGCCAATGGGCGTATATCGGTCGTGTCTGCGGTATAAATGCTGGGAGAGCGTAGATCGCCGCGCCCACGCCGACTTTGATACTAAACCGCACGTTACGCCGTCGGAACAAACTCAGCGCTTTCCATACTTTATACGTAAATGGCACGCCGACTTCTGGAGCGACATTCGGGATAGTTTTTGTCCGCTTGAGGGTGAAATCACCAGTGTTGCTAGCGCTGTTCGTTGGAGTCACTACTACGACAGGGGTGTCAGCGAATGGCCGGAGGGATGGTACAACTATAGGAATTACAATTTTCTTCCTCAGTAGCCTTCCTGCTCTTTTTGGACTTCCAGAACTTTGCCCACTCCCACGACCGCGGCTTCCTCGCCTGCAAGTCTTCCAATTCCTCGAGAAGACTGAGAAATACAAGCATCTCTTCGGCAAAATAAAGCAGACAATACGAAAAGTATCCGCAACTCGCTGCGATCTCTTCCACGTCTGCGGCCTCTGTCATCGGACGCTCCTTTGTCACAGCTTCACTCTTATAAAGCGTGTTTAGCGCTTCAATTCTTGTCTCTGAGTAGAGTGCTATTGCCTGGCCCAAACTTCCTCTAAACTCTCTGTTCACTTGGAGCCTGTACGTTTTACCAGAGATAAATGGCAAATCGTCAAGCATGAGCTTTAAAGTGTACGCAAGTGACTTCATAGGAGGGCCAAGATGGAAGATAAATTGGTCGAATATTCTAATTGGTGCGGCGGGGTCTTCTTCCAGCGTAGTAGTATCACTCCCGGCAACGGAAGCGACTTCAGAAATTGGAGGAGGGACCGCAACCCCATCATGATCCGGAGGAGTGAAAAGTTGAGGACCGTCGGTAGTGTCTTCCGGAGGACTCATGGGAATTCCTTCGCTAGCACCACCTGACTTTGCATTCGTCTGGTGCTCCTGAGCAGTGGTTAATAGAGTAAACTGTGTTGAGGCAGCGCTCCTAAGGCCACCAATATGTTGAGCCAGTCGCTGCATACACTCGATGAGTTGCTTTTCAACTTTGTATTCCTGTTCCGTGCCGCGGAGGTAGTGCTCATACTTTGCTTCTTTAAGATTCTTAATCAAAGACGTGAAGACGGTTCTGTGATTGGCTGTAGCACTTTTGAACCTTTCCCCGAGGAGCTCGTCCTCACTTCCGTTGAGAAAACTGCGGGTGATGATGGTCAACTAGTACTAGGTTAGCACAGCTCATCACGCGGTAGAATAAGGGCGAGTATCATGCCATGGCCGAGAAAGAATCAGTGGACCTAATCATCAACTGCCTAAGTTGTCCGATCGCGGACGTGGGCCACAAAGTGAGAGCCAGAAAGTTTGATACAACAATCGACATTATCACAATAGTGGACACCTGATATATCTTTCCCATGGTGAAATCACCACTTTGGACGCTCCCTATAAGTTATGAGTAGGCGGGTCGTGTGGGCTAGTGGGAGCTCTAGTAAATTACCTTCCTTCGTTAAAATCGTAATAATAGATATAGAGGCCAACGAACAGGCCACGCTGACCGTCGGGCTGGACATGGCGATCTTGGTGTATCCGATCAATCCCAACCCACCAGCGCAGAACACGATGAGAACGATGGCATGCCCTAACTGGATTAATTTTAGTCGATCAAATAACAGTGAAACTCCCATGCTGTTTATCGTTCAACACAGTTAGCATCAACCTGTGAATGCATCCGGAAAAACGTTTATCCGACATACCTCCCGATGGAAACAATTGTGCTGTAGAGGAACGCAGCCAATGCAAATATCGTCGCTTCGTGCATACCTAAAAGGATCAGAATGTGCAAGTCTACTATAACGTGGGTGCGGAAACATACTTCCAGCAGACCGAGCTAAACTCCATCCAATCCCAAAGACTTAGCAAAATCACCAAACTGCTTTCGAGATCATGGAATAATTACCCGGATGAAAATAAACTATCCACCAATACCGAATCGTCAGCTAACCATCTATACTTACTTAATTGGGCACGGGTACACGGAAACCTACCGGCACATGTAGCAACCTAGCCTCCCATCATCATAACACAAATCAGCACCAAGCATCTCATCCAATCCCATCTGTAGCATAACCACCAACAGAAAGAAGAACCATACCATATGCTTCCCATCATAATTTCCCAAAAACGCCGAAACGGCCGGAACAAACCTATCCCCTCGCATTAGCCCTCCCTTCACCTGTCTACTAGGCCCTTGGGGGAGGAACGAACGTAGCCAGACTCCCAACCCAATACGCCAACGAACACTTGATAACCCTTTTCCAAACCTCGTAATCCAACCGCGCAAACCAACTCTTCACGAGCTTCCTCCCGCGCTTCAGTCTCGACTTTATCCTTCCCCTCCTTCGGAAGCTTGCTCCGCCAAGCAATGGAGTTCTATCTGACGCTTCATTGTCATCACCACCATCATCAGAATCAAGTGCGGGACGGGAGGGTGGAAGCGTTGGTTCGCTGTGAGAAGGTTAGCCTCGCTTCGCTTAGCTTCGGGATGGACAAAAGGAGGGAAGCAGACTAACCTCCCAAGCGTATAGTTCCTCGGAAGATTCGTCGAAGACCTATGTATTCGCAGGCCGGTTGCGGGAATTATTATCGATGAGGAGCGGCTCTGTAGTTTCCCGTCAACCAACCACCATTTGTTAAATCACACACGAGTAGCTTAACTGCGTACCATACCAGGCCTAACTCGCCGGCCGGCGCGGCTCGAGTTCGGATCCGCGGGTACCGACATTGTGGGAAAAGAGGGGAGAATAAACAAAAGCGAGGGTTGAAAGAAAAAAGAGAAAATGTGGTGGTTTGTTCTGGATTGGACGCAGTATGATATACCGGCAGTACGTATGGGTATAGCGCCGGTAGACGCGCTGCGCTGGCTCTCTTGATTTGCCGCCAAGAGTTTGGGGGGTTGTTATTGGACGCGTTTTAGCCCGGACGCATCGCAAGCTTGGCGCTGGTCTGCTGGGATCGGCTGGGAAGCCAGAAGCGGGTATGTCCCTTTTGTGGTTTGGCAGGCCGGAGCGGCCCACATGATCTTGGTATCATGCCGAACAGCATCATGGAGGATTTGGCCCTTTGCCTTGGGAGCTGGTGGGACTCTTCACGGGTATCGGTGCAAGCGGAGAAAACCTACCGTATTCTATCAGCCGCAGAATACCAGCAAAAACATACCCCCCACAGCCAAGAAAATAATACTTCAACAGTTACTTCTCTAAGTAATAAAACACAATCGCGAAAAATCCTAAGAAAATCTAAATATTTCTTTAGAAGTGCTGCCAAATTTTAGAATTTTGCCCATTCCAAAAGACAACTACTACACTAGTACAAAGACGGCCGGTTCTGCCCAAGGTTAGCCATAAATCTCCTTTTTAGGAAAATGGCGGGGTAAGAATCCTACCAAGCCATATTGAGACCATTCTTATTATGACACCTTGCTGGGCACTACACTCGCGATAAGAAAGTCGTGGGACAATTGCAGAACAATTTTTACTACAGGTTTAAAATGTCTTTCATTATCTAAGTTCATACTTAGGGCCTGTTTAGTGAAGATGGGTGTTCCGTTGGGCAATTGTTTTCTGGTATTCTCTCTGATAGGCATCTTAGGTTGTGATGATATTCTCTCAAGTGTGCGATGGGTCAGGTTGCAATAACATCATAATACATTACATAATCTGTTGATCTAATTGCAAAATTGTCCCACGGCTTTCTTACCGCGGGTGTACGAGAGATCGTAGAGTGAAATTTTGCGCTTCTTCCGGGAGGGAAAAACATCGCTGGTATGATATTCCACACAAGGAGGGCCTGGGATTGACTGGCATTGAAAAGGTTTTCTCAGAGATGAATGAGATCTCAGGGGGTCTTACGGCACTGTACTGGTATTGGGGAGAGCGTGACTTCCACCAATTAGCCAAGTCCAGTAGAGAGGTTCTGCGGTCTATGTTGGCTTGAACTTGGATGTTGCCGTATATTTGATATTCAATTATCCCAACAGCATTTTGCCTATCCAGCGTCTACTACCGTAGCCCAACGAAACAAATAAATCACTACCACTGCCATTTACCTATGTGTCAGAAAAGTGCTGGCCTGTTCAGAAAGAAAGAGAGGTTCTGTGGTTTAAAACCAAATCCAATATGTACGATCGTACTACAATATTTTTTGTACCGAGCTCCAGTGCTGGTAGAGCACGATTTAAATTTATATAGCCATCCAGAGCAGTCAGTTACCAAGCCTTGAGACGAGCACTGTACCAGAAACTCCTATGCCTTAGAGTACAGTGCTCATAGAAGATAAGCCCGGACTCTCCCCAAATAAAAATCTTTAAACATCTGACTAACCTCTGACCCTATGGTAATCAGCTCCGGCATATACATCTGAGTTGCCCAAACTTTTACAATGCTTTTACCGTACTATACTAGCATTGAACCCTTCAGTCTGACCGATCCAAACCTTTTCCTCTCCCCGCAAATACTCCTCTCCGTGGTTAGAGGCAGACTAGCTGCAGCTATTTGTATTCAATGTAACACGGTGCATCTCTAACCAAAATAAACAATTGGACTAGAGGCGTTGCCGTGGTGAGTTACATGTAGGGCGGCTAAACTCCTCTAATATGCCCGCATACAGGTAACCCAAACGCCAAAGAGCCCCTCGCGTGGGTATGACATCAATCGAGGGGCTCTGTCGTTATCAAATACGGTATCGCGCATATAGCATCGCTTAGTCACTGTTGACTCAGGCTCTGAATCACCCTGCGGGATAATTGAACCTGTTCCAGCGCCCCTAATCCGGTCGATCGCAAGTGAGAGGGGAGACTTGCCCAGATTAAGCTTAAAAGTCGTGAAATCCTTGCCCGCTTGAAAGTCACCATTCACGGAAAACATCTTCCTCATAGTCTAACACAATACCGCTATCATACGCCAACAACTCAAAACCGAACCAAACAAACAGAACCTCGCAATGCCTCGCGAAAAAAAAACTACCACCGCAACAATTCAAGCAACTTCGCAACAAACCCGTTTCAATCTCGAGGAAACCGCTTCCAAGGAATTGGACCTGAAGGGCGTGCACATTTCTATCGGGAAGCGGGAAATCATTTCGGATGCTCACCTCAAGCTATCGACCGGCGTCCACTACGTCCTCGTCGGCCGCAACGGTACCGGAAAGAGCACACTTCTCCGCGCTATTGGGGAGAAGCTGATTCCGGGCATTGCTAAGAATCTGAGGATCCTTTTTTTGCAGCAGAGTTACGATTCCGATGGGGGGCAGGACGAGGAGGGGGAGGGGGAAGAGGGGGTGTTGGAGTTTGTTGTCAGGAGCGATAGGGTTAGGACTAATACATTGAGGAAGTTTGAATGTGAGTGCTTGCAGGTTGGGGTGTAGATTTGGAGAGTGGGGACTAAAATTTACACTATAGTGCTTAAAAGGGCATTAGATAATACCGAGGATCCTACCGATGCTGTGAGAATTTTGAGGATGTTGAAGCATGAAGGGAGAATGGTGGAGTTGGAGGAGGCTAAGAAAGCGGCTGTTTTAAGGAGTGGGACGAGAGGAATGAAGGCTAGAAAGGAACTTAAGGCCTTAGAGGTTGTCATTGCTGAGGAGGAAGCCCAGTAAGCTCTATTGGTCAAGAGCGATATCGCCCCGGCTACTGAAAAACTCTAGGCTACAGATCATCAACGATGAAACGGTTGCGGAAGAGACAGATGAAGCGATCAACACCCTAGGAGAACTTGAAACCGCCCTTGAAGCTGTAAGCACAATGCATTTTCGGTCCGAATCAGGTGTCAAAGCTAATTCCCATGATAGATGTCTGCCGCGACTGCCGAAGCCCGAGCTCAACAACTCCTCCTCGGACTCGGCTTCACCCCCAAAATGATAGCCCAACCCCTCTCCTCTCTTTCTGGCGGCTGGCGTATGCGTACAATCCTGGCATCACTCCTCTTCCAACCCTGCGATATTCTTCTGCTAGACGAGCCCACAAACTTTCTCGACCTCCCATCCCTTCTCTGGCTAGAGGGCCATCTCCAAACAATGACTGAGACAATCCTCCTCCTCGTAACCCATGACCGAGCATTCGCAGACACACTGGCAGACGAGATCATCGTCCTTCGCGAGGCGAAGCTGGAGCGATTCCCAGGGAACCTAGCAGCCTACGAAACTGCCCGGGCTGAGAATCAAAGGCGCCTAACGCGTATGAAGGAAGCGCAAGATCGGCAGAAGGAGCACATGGAGGCCACCATCGCTGGCAATGTCCGCGCCGCTAGGGCCTCCGGTGACGATAAGAAACTAAAGCAAGCCGCGTCGCGACAGAAAAAGCTTGACGAGCGTATGGGCTATCAGGTTGGCATCCGCGGCGGTAAGTTTAAGCTCAACCGCGACTTAGCAGGCTTTCACAACAGCGTGCGCGACGAGATTGAGATTCCGCCTGACGACCCGGCGGCGCGGTTGGCGGTTCCAAGCACCCCCGCTGAACTACGCTTTCCAGGGCCATTGGTGTCCTGCGAGAACCTGAGCTTCACATATACGGGTGCGGAGGCACCAGTTTTAGAAAAGATAACCTTGACAATCCACCTCGGCGACCGCATAGGCCTTGTCGGTCTCAACGGTGCTGGAAAATCCACTCTGGTCGCCTGCCTAGTCGACACCCCACCGAGCAACGGGAAAATCACAGGAACATTAACCCACCACCCCAAATCCCTCGTCGGCTACTTCTCACAAGTAGCTATCGACTCCATGCCGCAGGACCAGACGACACTATCACTCCTCGGCGGCGACGAACACGAAGCCCGCGGCATTCTTTCTTCCTTCGGCCTCGTCGGTGCTACGGTATCCGATCTCCCCGTCTCCCGCCTCTCCGGTGGTCAAAAAGTCCGTGTCGCGCTGGCGCGGGTCTTGCACCCACCACCACACTTACTCGTGCTCGACGAGGTGACTACGCATTTAGACGCCGATAGCGTGGTTACCCTGGCTGAGGGATTGAAGGAGTTTAAGGGGGCGGTGGTAATCATTAGCCATGACCGCTGGTTCACGAGCGCCGTGGTTGAGGAGGAGGGGAAGAATGGGAGGGTTTATATGGTTGGCAAGGGGAAGGTTAGGCATCTTACGGGTGGAGTGGCCGCGTTCGAGAAGAGGGTTAGGAAGAGTGCCAAGGGGAATTTCGGTTAGGTGGGGGTATCAATGATTGCTGGTGTGGGAAATTCTGCGGGAAGTTGGTTGTTTGTATGATTACATAGGTTAGATTAGTTTGGGCCGGTTTGAAGGGATAACCTTGCATAGATAGAGGCTTATTGGCAATATGAAGCGGAAGCGCTAGGTAATACCCTCTTTCCTGAATAAAATACTGCTTCCACTAGGGAAGCGAAACTTCAATTTACCCCTTTAAAAAAAAAATATCGCCTTTGTGCTTGTGCTTGTAACCATACTAATATAAAACAGAGCAATGAAAGATAACAGTTAAAATTACTCATACAAGATAGAAACTCTATCTGCTAACAGAAGTCAATTAGGTTACTAGTGATGTGGGACGAAAATGAAAGTAACCATTCATCACCACCAATCACTCAGTAGTCCCTCGCTCACGCTACTTGACCCTGTCAAAACTAAAACAAAATTCTGTAATATCATACCTCCTTGGAGAAAATTGTAGATTTCATTACCATGATATCACCGAACTTTACAGTAAGTATAGTTCTTGGACAAAGTCATCGCTGCTGGATGGGCCCAAGTATGATATAATACCACTGAAAACACAACCAAAACAACAAAGATCTGTAGTCTCCGAAATGCCGATTTCCACCCCTGCCCCCGCCTCCCACCTCATACTCAATTAATAATAAAAAGGAAATATCAACAGATATCTAAAGATCTATATACTGAAATCCGGAATTCGCATTTCCATAATAAGACATGTTCCTTCCTTTGTTCTGTGGGTGGGATAGCACTTATTGGTGGGAAATATCCTCAAATTGGTCTTAAGCACAAAGAATTTGTATTATGATATGGGCCCTTGTGGAAAAAGGTATGATATATGTTTTAGGAATTATTATACCAATTTCGTATCTTACAGCCATGGTTCTAAGCATTCAATATTGCACTATATGCTTCAATACTGAAATATCATAATTAGAATAAGTTGGCCAGGGAGACTATTTTATGAAGAATTGATTTATCTTACTTTCTCTGAGGGTGCTGGTTGAGTTTCAGTGCTCTAAAAATAAAAAATAAAAAGACGTCATTTTGGTGTTAAAAAGTGGCTATCAACGGTGAATTTTGTCATGGGGGCGCTTGTACAGTACTGTACTTGCGAAAAAGCACTAACCCCTTCCCCCCTCCTTCTATCAGGTCCCAAGGGAGGGAAGGAGGGAGGGAGGGGGAATATTGTGTATATACATGTATAATAACTTGTATCTAAATTTTACATCTGAAACGCTACCGGTAGAGGATAAAATTGAAAAGGTGAAAAAGGAAAAAAATGTTCCGCCGGAAGCCCGTTTGGGGTATATCATGCTTAGAGTACATGCGGAGGAATGACCTCCGAAGAAGAAGAAGAAGGGGAGAAGAAAATAAGGCCTATGATAACAGCAGAAGGGAATGTTCACACTAGAGCTATGAGTAGGGGGATTCACCGCCGGGTCTATAGTAGCGACTTTACTATCCAGCGATGTTGATGCGAGGCCACGGAACGGGAGTGGTGTGTGAATCAGGACCGGGTTGTGCAATGTACGAGAAGAAGAAGCAGAGTTAGTATATCATACCATAAAAACTTGAAAAATCTGAGAGTGCGCTATGTATCATAGTCTACGGCGGACTATAGCGACCAAAACCGCCACCACGCCCAAATCTTAAAACTTAAAAATCCAAAAACTTAAAAGACCCTCAACCATCAGAATTTCCTAAGCGATAAACCTGTTTATGATTATTATTGGGTATTGGCCGATACTGTGGCCTATCATAATGGAACAAGAGGTGTTGAAGTGAACTCGAAAAAAAGGGAGTGGAAAAATAAGCAGTAAAATAAGAATTATGTGGAAGAAAGCCTACAGCCAATCTGCAAATAGATCTCAGAAGATACAAAATACGAAGGCAATGAATTCAATTGTAATATTAATGTTATGCAGTTATGTAAATATACAGTTGTAGATCTGCGCATATGCGGGTAGACGGTTGTGCGGCTAGGAGATAGTTGTCATGAGGCATGTGACTTTGTAGTGTGTGACTACTAGAGACTTAGCAGTAGACTGTTGTTTGCGCATCTGATGAGACTAGGTATAGGTTATTTGTTTTTAGTTTCATTGATACCCAGTGTCATTGCAGGGTTCTCAACTGTCTGGAGGCCCAGCTGGGCCCTGCAGAACGACTACCTTGAACCCTGGTTGGGACTTGACGGCAATCAGTAGTTCATTTATGTGGGGGTCAATGTACAGGAAACTCCTGCTGAGACTTAACAGCAGGCTCTATAAAGTGAGATATGCGGCTTCATGGTAGAGAGAGCGGCAGGGGATACGGCTGGGTGGCAGGCAAGAGGAAGCAACGGCTGGGGACCATGGAAAATCAGTATTCCGAATTGTCCAGTGTATCTAGTGATGGTCACGATCATGATCGAACATATAATAGAGGGCATGCTCGACTATGATCTGATCAAGGAGAACCCATGATCGAGTGATCAGTCAAATGGGTAGATCCTAATCTAGTAATGGATCGAGGTCAGTGCTGGAGGCATGGTTGAGTATAGTCGATTATCATCGACTATGCTCGAATATGATCCATTTTGTGTCTAGCAGGAATGAAATATTCTTTCAATAGGGATTATGAGTATTTACACTTGTGTTAAAACAAGAACAAAGGATCTCTACCCTATCTTCCACCTAGTGTATCACGGTAATTGGTGGCTGATCCAGAGCGGTTGGCCGCATTAACTGGCTGCCATAGACGCAAAATAATGACTGTAGTGACATTATGATAAACCTAGCAGTCAGGATGGTAATTTGTCAAAGAACTAGTGATATAAAGTCTTGCCAAAAGAATTAGTATCTAGTGCCCGGGTAAACTCTCTTTATGTATGCTCATTGCATCACTGAATCACTAAGATTAGTAGAGTAATCAGGCATGATGCGTGAGTATACTCGATGGTGGTCGAGCATGATCTAATTATGTCCATCACTAAGTCTGTCCCTCTAAAAGGTAGAGCCGGACGAACCGCCAGTAGTCCATTTTCCTCTCCACTGACAGCCTAGAGCTGATTGAGGAAGGACGGGACGCCCTACTGGGCCCCGCAGGGGCCTATGGAGTGTTCCTATTAAATATTTTCAGCGGATACACTCAGACACTTCAAGTTCAGGATATTGTGTCCCTCAATGCCTCAGATATTGCAAATCATGTCATCTGAGAAAACAAATAAGTAAGTAAGCATACATCTTAAGCATACGTCTTGAAGAAAAAAACTACTTGAGAAATTCAATGTAGATATCCGGATCCGAGATGGTCAGCCTGTTACATAGTATCAAAATTCATTACTTATAGTTTGTCTGTGTCCTCAGACATCTCCCAAGGTTCCCCTCACTTTTTTTCCCCTGTCCCCAGGCGTCATACCATCTCCCCTGTCCCCCACCCAAGTGGTGGCTGTCCAGTGTGCCTCAATGCAGCCTCATCGTCCTGATAATGGCATAAGGTGTCTGGCTCAGCGGCCTCAGAAAAGCCCGGCAGTCCTCCACGTAATTTTCCCTACACAAGGCCATGTCTAGCAGTACTGCCCTGTCTTGTTGGCATTATCCCCACTGACCCTGTGGACCCCGCAGAGGGTTCGAAAACTGTAGAGAATGAGAGAGAATGGTGGGGAACTGTAGTAGACAATATGGAATAGTTGGGAGCTGCATAGGTGATGTCTCGGAATGCTATAGAGTTTCGTCCAAAAGTATATTATTTTCACTTCTGCTAGTACAGTAGTGGAATATGTATTTTATTGATAGTATACTAGAATGATGGTAAATAAAATATGACTAGACATGCTGGGGATAAATGAGACTCTTAGGGTGCTAGTATTATCTCTATGACTTGCAGGTCTGTTATACCCTAGTGCTACTCTTACTTTTCATACTGGGCCTGAAATTCAACACGACCTCAATACATCAATAATGTCAGGGCCATGCTCCCTCCACCCATGTCAGGCAACGTTCATCGATACAATCCGATACAATCTAAGGCTTGTTCGCTTAGTGTGTATCTTTTGGGATTGTTGAGCAGAGTTTTTTGGTGTTACCTAGCCGGACTGAGATATCTCTTCACTGGTCGTTAGCTTGTAGAAAGGGGAGCTACCCTTCACTCTTTCTGCACGGGAGGGTTTTTTTTTGTCATATTTTTTTTCAAATTTAAGCTCATCGTGAGGGGGTTTTTTTTTTGGCATGCTATTTACCACTACCTACTACACATGAGATGGTAAGTAAACTTATCGCATATGACATTCTGTTGCTTGAGAGATATTTTCATTTTTTTCCTTTTTCAAGTTTTGATTTTCAATATTTGTGCGTCGTGGCGGTTTTGGTCGCTATAGTCCGCCGTAATATCTGCTAAGCGATCCACGGAACCACCAACGTCACTAGGCTCGCCCGGATGGGTGCCCTAAGCTAACCCTCTTGTGGTAGATGTCCCCCAAAGTAACTAGTTGCAAGGGGTCGCCGCTGACTTCCCTCGCGGAGATATTCAGGTGCTAGCGTAGCTAGCAATTGCGTTCACGAATTATCACTCGGCGAATATCAGCCAACAGGATAAGAGCACAGCTTCAACACAGGTCCCAAATCCAGCCCCGACAAATAAGAGCACCTTAACCACATCACGTGCTAACCAGGCCTACAATTTAACTCCCACGGCAGTCTTGCATACCATAGCATCCCATCGATCCCAAACCCAATTCAGATGACACTACCAAAAGGAAAAAAGAAAGAAAGAAGTTATGCACCCCACTCCCACTCACCCCTCCAATTCGCTAGTAGGTGGAACAGTGCCGCCCAGTGATCCCCCAACCTATATTAGGACATCCCGAATATGGGAGTTGAAAGACTCCCTTCGGCCTTCCTTGATACGTCTCACAGCGATTAGGAAAGGGGCACTATTATTGCTGCGTAGACTTTGGACACACTGTCCGGAGATGTTTATCGCCGATCTTGCAGGGCGCGTTGTTAGGGTGTGGCCATTCGGCGGCGCCGCTGCAGCCTCTGTCCGGAAGTCTTGTAGTCTCTGAATACCAATACTTGCCATAGCCCATTTTTTTGGTAGTTTCTCTGCTATGTAGCATATTTCATACTATGAAATTGATCCCGACGCGAGTGAGAATAATGAGTGACATGAAAAGCCTCCGTGCCATGCCAGGCTCCCTCGCTCTCTCAACTAGTGCTTTATAGTGTGGGTGACTAGCGTGGATTCGCTAAATGCGGCCTCGTACTATTCATCGCACCATATCATTTATGGTTACTAGCCTTGTACAGTATTGTGGGTACGGTCTTCATCCAGTTTTTGATAATCGCCCCAAGAATCTTTGCACTATCGTACACTACATTTCTCTATTTAAAAATACTATAATAATATTATTATGTACTATAGTCCATCTATTGTTCGACGAGGATGAAAGGAAGAAAAGAAAGAAAAAAATTGCACGAGAAAAAAAGACAAGGATTTATAGAGAGAGAAGAATTAAATATGACAGGGTGAAATCTGCAGGGTATAAACTCGGCCTTCCCAGAACGATTTAAGTTTCACCCCCACGAACCAAACTCTACTGAACTTTGTGAATAGAAACTCATAAATCCTCACCCAACCGCCGGAGAAAATAGCTAAAAAGGGGCAGGAAGGTATGACGGATATCTGCGTTCCCATCTCATGGGATTGCCCCCGTCGACAGAGGGTGGTGTCTAAGTGTATTATAGCCAGTAGTATGTCTGGAAAGGGAAGGGGCGGGGGTTAGCTACACGAGGCGGCGCTTCTTAGGGCTTAAACCGTAAGGGGGGGAACCGCTTTGCGAGACTGTAGCAATGCTACCACCCTCTGATGACCATGCAGAGCGGCACGCATGAGCGGTGTTCGGCCGTTATTATCTGGCGTGTCGGGGTTAACCTCTTCCCGTCCGAGTAGTATTTTCACGACTTCCTTATGTCCATTCCGAGCGGCAAACGAGAGTGGTGTTCGGCCATAGTTATCCAGCTTGTCAGGGCTGATCTCTTCCCGCTCGAGTAGTATTTTCACCACTCCCTCATTTCCATTCCCAGCGGCATGCGAGAGCGGTGTTCGGCCGTTAATATCTGCCCTGTCAGGGTTGACCCCTTCCCACCCAAGTAGTATTTTCACCACTCCCTCATGTCCACCCCGAGCGGCAAACGAGAGCGGTGTTCGGCCATCGTTATCCGGCTTGTCAGGGCTGATCTCGTCCCGCCTGAGTAGTATTTTCAACACTCCTTTATGTCCATTCTCAGCGGTATGCGAGAGCGGTGTTCGACCGTAATTATCTGGCGTGTCGGGGTTGACCTCTTCCCGTCCGAGTAGTATTTTCACCACTCCCTCATGCCCATTCCTAGCGGCAAACCAGAGCGGTGTTCGACAGTCATTATCTGGCGTGTCGGGGTTGACCTCTTCTCGTCCGAGCAGTACCTTCACTACTCCCTCATGTCCATTCCGAGCGGTATCCGAGAGCGGTGTTTGGCCCCATTCATCTGGCTTGTCAAGGTTGACCTCTTCCCGCCCGAGTAGTATTTTCACCACTCCCACATGTCCAAAACAAGCGGCATTCGAGAGCGGTGTTCGGCCGCCATCATCTGGCCTGTCAGGGTTGACCTCTTCCCGTCCGAGTAGTATTTTCACCACTCCCTCATGTCTAAACCAAGCGGCAAATGAGAGCAGTGTTCGGCCGCCAGAATCTAACTTGCCAAGGTTGATCTCTTCCCGCCCGAGTAGTATTTTCACCACTCCCTCATGTCCACTCTTAATGGCATACGAGAGCGGTGTTTGGCCGAATATATCTGGCTTGTCGGGGTTGACCTCTTCTCGTCCGAGTAGTATTTTCACCACTCCCTCGTGTCCATTCCCAGCGGCAAACGAGAGCGGTGTTGAGCCCCATTTATCTGGCCTGTCAGGGTTGACCCCCTCCCGCCCGAGTAGTATTTTCACCACTCCCTCATGCCCATTCCGAGCGGCACCCGAGAGCGGTGTTGAGCCCCATTTATCTGGCTTGTCAGGGTTGACCTCTTCCCGCCCGAGCAGCATTTTCATCACTCCTTCATGTCCATTCCAAGCGGCCCATGCAAGCGGCCCACAACCCCAAAAATCACCTTCGTTGATATCATAATATTCCATCTCTATTAAACCGGCTACAACCTCAACAATTCCGAAGAACGACGCACAGTGTAGTCCATTGAACGGAAAGAGAGTATTAAACGTCCTAAGATAGAAATGCTTTACTTGTGCTAAAAGTAATATGGTCGGTATCTGGCCATAATCCTCTTTCAATAGCTCCAGCGCAAGTGATTTCCCGCAGTCTGAGAGCTCCCTTTTCGCATGCACTCCCCAGTATACTGAACAATATTCTAGAAAGGCCGCATTCTGGATACGAGGGAAAGGATCAGTGGAAAGGGCTCTGACCGATTTGGAATTCAGATAGGTCAAGCAGATTTCGCCCATTGCCGAGTGAGGTTTACTGAATATATCGGAACGAGAGGAAAGGTACTCCTGGAGAGTAAAGTGGATCAATCGCATAGTTGATGCTTCCTTATCCACAGTAATAAGCCCTTGGCAGCAGTTCACCAATGTCGGAATCGAAGGGATGTTGCCAACATCAAAATCAGTGGAGCCTATCTGAACTGCGAGGGCGTGGCAGAGCTCGTCCGCTCGCAGCGGCCGTTCGGCATTGCTGATCCACATTAACGCTGCCATCCCGAGTCTTGATTTGTCCCCATCTTGCGCCTTTATCCGCTCGATCGTCGCACCGTAGACATCTCCTAATTCCAATCCATTTGTCATTTTGCTTAACTTTTCCCGTCTTCGGGAGATTGTTGATTCGTGTAAAATTGCATCGATGTTTAAGGAAACGAGTAGAAACCTAAATGCATATCTGTTAGCGGATTGTGTGTGACAGGGTTCTCCGTATGATTGCCTCTACGTACATTTCTGACATCTTTTCGGGAATCTTCTCTAGAATGTCTGCCTTTAGACTCTCATCCATGGCGTCTGGGGTTTCGTCCTCATCCAGTCTAAGACGAAGGTATTCTATAATATCATCTCTGCTGGGCCCTACTGACACACTTGTGACTCGTCCAGCAAGACGCTTTTCGACCTCGACCCGAACATGAGGCCTTCCAATGATGAATATTCGTGTGAGAGGGGACCTTTCGAGGATTTGTTTCAGCGAATTAAGGAGCTTGACACAAATGTGGGCAGTGAGGATGTGATGGCCTTTAGCATCTTCACGATATCCAGGAGTCGCGGTCCTCGCCCACCAATAGCCATTTTCTGCTCTTGAAAGGCCTGTGATATTTCTTCGGGAACCTTCTCCATTCCCCCAACGACCTGTCTCAGCAAGGAACCAAGAATACTGGCCACAGACTGCTCCTTTCGTGCTGCGAAGTCTAGGTAGAAGCATGTAACAGCTGTATTTTTCCCCCTAGTCTGATCGCACAACCTATCCACTACAAGTGAACTGACATCATGGCCTGTTAGCACTGACTCCCTTTCTTCTTTCTAAAAATTATTCTCGTTACCTGATAAATGTCTTCCCGACCCCCGGACCTCCATAACAGAACAAGACTGCTTTATAATCTGCACCTTCACCACTCCAGTCATGCCAGCTTCTGAATTCCTCTGTCTGGAAAAGCCATTCCCCCACGTTATCGACGCGGCGCTCTTGGATATCCCGATGGCGTAGCTTGGGCTCTAGAGGTGATAGCCAGGTCAGGAGTGGAGACCGATCATCGGCAACATAGTTATTAAAAGAGTTCGTATTATTGGAGAAAGTGGTATTATCAATAGTATATTGAGACATCTTCCGCTTTTTGCTGCTTGAATTTTTCTAGAGGAGTTGTTGAGTATGGTCGGTTGATGGTGTTCTCAAGGGCTGGGAAAAAGCGGAGCCTTGCTAAGGAAAAGCGGGGTCTTCTAGCATTAAAGCGGTGTTGCGCATGCCACTTCACAGAATACGAGAGAAAGGTGTGGTGTCCCAGAAAGGGCCATTCACAAAACCCCCCCCCAAGCGCCGGCGGCAGAACAAGCCCAATTAGATCCGTACATAACCGGTTGCAGCCTAGATGGCCGGCGCTGCGAAAAAAAAATCTTTGGTGGAAGCCATAAACATCATCGCAAGTAATGATAGCGAGGGTTTCAATTTAAGATATACAAGTACGGTACAGTACAAGGCTTTCCCACTCTACTCATCTTGCTGAGGGCTAAGTAGGTCACGTGATCTTCCATTCAGGTTTGCCAAATATTTTGATGGGTAATTTAGTGTTTCTTTTTTCTTCTTCTTTGGCTCAGGAGGACCAGAGATAGGAGGAGGGTCAAGGCATTCCTTTCAACATTTTCTTCACTTCCAGCTTTGAGCAATCTTGGGAATCGAAGAGCACGTGACCTACTTAGCACTCGGCAACATGAGTATAAGCTCTCCCACAATGCATGGCCACTATTCGCGGCGAGAATAAGTCCTGAGGCAACTGGCTCAACCATAATTCCCCACGACACTCAACTATAATATCACAATAACTCAAGTTAATGTCACAGTCAGAAATGAAAGGTCCTATTACCAAATTCTAGGCTCCTACAAGTAGAGGGAAGGAGTCTACTATGGAGGCCTTAGTATTAATACAATTATGGTTGTGATTGTAATAGCTATTGTGATTATCATGATGAGTAAATTTTGCGGGGGATTGTCGTGGGATCCAGTGTCTGAGAACTTATTCTCTCCCGAGTACTTGTGTTCGCCTATGCCAGCAACTGCCTGCAGTGGAATGTCGACTTTAAGCGAGTGTCCCCAATTGCTAGTGTTAGAAGACCTAGTCGAGTTCTATTGCCCAATTCCTAACTTGAGCTTGAATTATCCAACAGAATCCCGAAGTTCTAAGTTTGAGCTGCAGATAAGAGGATAGAGGAGATGGCCAATTAGTGCTTTGCGGGTGCTTTACTTGGCTGATTGTGCGTCCACTTTATAATTTTTCTATCATACCTTCTGTTCTTACCTACCTAAGCTTTTAATAACACATGGTTTGTGCCCTCACATCCTTAGTATGATACACAACTTTGCTTTATAACCCTTATACAGTACCGGTAGCCAACAGAACTTGAAAATGTCTACCCAAATTAAAATCGAAAATTCCTTTCCGATTCATTTATGACTTGGAATAGAAACCTAAAGTCTCTGTAGTAGTATTTTTTTATTTTTTTCTATTGCGTTGCAAAAAGAGGAGCCCTATCGAATGAGGATCAAAATTCTGTCTATGCTAGTTCTCGAAGAAGCCTGTCTAGTGCTAATTAGCCCGTGCTGCTGATCTTCCTTCGCAGATACCGTCTTTACCTAGTTTTCAACAATCGCCTCGAGAATCTTTGCACTATCGTATACTATATTTCTCTATATGCAGTCTATCTATCGCTCGAGGGGGAGGAAAGGAAGAAAAGTAAGAAAAAAAACCATACAAAAAAAGAACAAAAAAAGATATGTAAGAATTTACAGGGAGAAGAAGAATCGACTATGACAGCAAAATCTGCAAGCTACGAACTCGACCTTCCCACAATAATTGAAATTTCACCATCCTTCCCCCCCTCTACGAATCAAACTCTACAGAACTTTGTAAGTAGAAAATCGTAAACCCTCACTTAACTGCGAAAGAAAATAGCCGAAAAGGCGTAGGAGCGTATGGCGTATATCTAAATTCCCATCTCATGAGATTACCCCCGTCAGGGGAGGGTCATGTCCAAGTGCATCGCGGTGAGTAACATGGCCGGAAGGGGAAGGGGCGGCGGTTATTTACACGAGGCGGCGCTTCTTAGTGCCTAAACCGTACGGGGGGGAAAATGCCTTGTGAGACTGGAGTAGCGCTACTATCGTCTTATGTCCATTCTCAGCAGCACGCGAGAGCGGTGTTAGGCCGAATATATCTAGCTTTTCGGGGTTGACCTCTTCCCGCCTGAGTAGTATTTTCACCACTCCCTCATGTCCTATACAAGCCACATGTGAGAGCGGTGTTTTGCCGAATATATCTGGCATGTCGGGGTTGACTTCTTTCCGCCCGAGTAGCATTTCCACCACTCCTTCATGTCCATTCTAAGCGACTTCCGAGAGCGGCGTTTGGCTGTTATTATCTAGCCTATCGGGGTTGACCTCTTCCCTCCCAAGTAGTATTTCTATCACTCCCTCATGTCCAAAGCAAGCGGCATACGAGAGCGGTGTTTGGCCGAATGTATCTGGCTTATCGGGGTTGACCTCTTCCCGCCCGAGTAGTATTTTTATCACTTGCTCATGTCCATTCTCAGCAGCATGGAAGAGCGGCGTTCGGTCCCATTTACAGTCACTCGGCAGAAGTGTTCGTGAAACATGTCTTACCTTACTAAGCTACCTCGCTAAATGCGAACACCATACAAAATTGATCGTACCCTCTCTTGCTACTCATACGATAGTGCGGCTTAGCAGGATTGCAATTTTTTTTGTTAAATCCTAGAATTTATTTGCTTAAAGGTGCAAACCTCCGCTTTAAAGGCCAGTATCACTGTAAAGACAAATACAAGCCCCCGTTTTGAGCCTGAGCTATGTCGGTCAAAAACCTCC
>Ga0307507_10003560_pt1 | contig 29811 bp, 12 predicted proteins | sample 7_EM_MG_FD_207223 | JGI IMG/M metagenome (GOLD analysis project Ga0307507, IMG submission 207223) | Populus trichocarpa ectomycorrhiza microbial communities from riparian zone in the Pacific Northwest, United States - 7_EM | ecosystem: Host-associated > Plants > Roots > Unclassified | place... | reverse complement strand
TATTTTATATATACTTTCTTAATATTAGTAAGCATGCATAAAAGTATAATTTTTATAAATTTAATATTAATAATAAAATTAATATATTTTATATTTTATATATACTTTCTTAATATTAGTAAGCATATATAAAAGTATAATTTTAATAATTTTTCATTTAGCCGCACCTTAGTTGATACTATACGCTACATATTATAAAATGCGCATTTAGCCGCAATATGCTGCTAAATACTATAAAAATGCTAGTAGATTTTTTCCTAACGCTACTATATACGCTATGCTACTACCTGTAAGTTACTAGAAGACATATCCCTTAGCCCGCATATACGCCACTATATAATTATAACAGGTTTCGCCATATAACAGCTATATATAGTATTTAAAACTATCTACAGTTGCATTATACTCTTATAATTGTTACTAGTATTAAATAGTTTTAGTGTCTTCCTTACCTTAGCCTACTTTTAAGCTTAAACTAGCCTTTTCTTTATACACCAACTTCTGCAGTAACGACATAAATTTAGTTAACTTTAATATCCTCTACTTAATACTCGACTTCTAATTAGCTATAATAGTACTATAGTAGACGGGCTTAGTCTGTCCTTATTAATCTATCTAAGTAAACAGTTACTTTACCTCTAAGAGCTTATAGCTTGGCTTAACCATAATAGTATAATTTGCGCGCTATAGGTTAATGGACAGCCTAATTAATATAAAGGTACAAAGTAGGATCTACTTAGAATTATTAGTGTTAAAGGTTTACCTAGCCTCAGCCTTCTTAATATTGGATATACTAGCTACATAGCGGAGCACCTTATCTTTACTATATTTTTTATATAGCCTATTAAACTAACAAGCTAGTGTAAGAGGTAAGCAAGTAGTAATAATAATTTTACACACTAAACCGTCTATCTGTTTTTTAATATAAACGCAATTACAGATTTTTTTAGCTTTAAAGAACTTTGCATTCTATTAAAAATGGTGGTTAAGTATATTAGTAAACTCCTTACTAAGTAGGTTAGTAGTCTACTTAGCGATAATTAGGTCCTTAAGTGTGCAACTCCAAGTTTTTAAGTGTTTATTATCGGACTTAATTATAATAGGGGCTTGCTAGTCCCAGTATTAGATAACCTAGGCTACGCTCACTACCGTTTTCACATTAGTATATAACTCGGCTTAAATAAGTTATAATATCTTAGGTTTAGTATTTAGATTACTACCATCTTCCTTCTATATAGCCAGAAGTTCCTTGTGTCGGCACCTCTACTCTGTCCTCACTCAGTCCTCTATAGCTATAATTATAGCCGCCTTAGTGTTATTAGGGTCGGCCTATAATATAACTAATTTAAGATAGCTGTTCTTTAGGATAAGCTTTTACTAGTTAAACTAGAGTGTTAACTCCCCTTTACATATCTAAAACGTTGGAATAACTATATAGAAAAATGCAGTTAGTTCGCCAAATTTCCTATCTACTACTACTCTAGCTAGGTTAGTCTTTACATCCTTATAAAGACGGTTAAATTCCTTCTTCTTTAGCTAGATGTTTTCTTCTTTAAGTTTAAGCAGTACTTTAAACTTTATTCCCTTTAGCTTATCTACTTCTTCCCACTTAGGCCTCTTTAATCCTGCCATAATAAACCGTATTAGTTGCATTGGGTTCCTATTATTAGGCATACCAGATATACCCTATACAATAGGGCTACAATTATACGCAATATAGTACTCCTTAACTATATCCTAAATAAACAATATTAAGACTCTACTAGTCGCGTCTAGGTAGCATTTATCCCAGAAGATACACCTAACCTATATTACACTCTTTAATACCTAATGCGTTCTAGGGGATTAGCCAGTTAGGTGTTTCCATATATTAGTTTATATAGTAATAAACTCGCGTATTAGTTATATAGTAATACAATTTCGTATAGTAATTAGAAGGAATTAGGTTAAGTATTTTAGCGCTAATAGTTCTATCACATTAGGGGTAGGGCGATAATTATTCTTAAACCTGGCTTTACCCTATAGGTATAGTAGCAAAGTCTTGCTAACCATATATATATTATTATTATTCTCCCATTATTCCTTATTGGTCCACTTAAGAGCCTTACAGATTTGCGGCTATTTGTCCTTTTTTAGTTTACTAAATATCTTAACTTTATTATAGCTAGGGGCGAGAATTGTAATCTAGGGTAGATTAGGGCGCTTTATAATCACGCCGTCTTATAACATTATACTTACGTCCTTTAGGAATCCTAGCAGGCCCAGGTTTAGTATAAGGACGACTAAGCAGCCTTACTATAGGTCTATAAGGTATAGCTTCTTAGAGTTATCTTCGCAGTAGTATATAATCGGCTGCTTTACTACCTATAGGCATTTTATATCCAGTGGATATATCTTAGGTAGGTAGTAGGTTATATCCCTAATAGCTTAGGCCTCTTAAACGTCTATTATATTCTAATAATAAAAGTAGTTTATTAGCTATTAAGTGATTATTTATACAGTCTTACCTACGCTAGGTTTGTCTATATAGATACCACCTTCTTTAATTATCCTCTCTTACTTAAATGCCCAAGCCACATATACCACTTAATATGGGCTAAATTTAAAGCCTAATATAAGGCCCTAATTAGGGAGTTTAATTAGGGCGGTCTTAGAGAGTACTTTTAATAAGATAAGTAGGAAATACTCTAGAGTAAGCAGAAGATCCGCCTCTATTATATACGCTAGTACGCTATTCAGGTTGTCCTTCCTGGCCTTATAGAGCTAGGCTAGGAAATTTTGCTAGTTAAGTTCTTCCTCTATATCTATATCTTGGTTATTATTATTAACCAAATCCTTATCTTAGTTGTTATTATTAACTAAATCCTTGTCTTAGTCGCTATTATTAACTAAATTCTTATCTTTATCTCCACTCTCTGCGTTCTTAGAGTTAGTGTGATATAGGAACTAATTATTATATCCACTAGCATATTACGGCAATTTACTATCCTCTACAGTAACATCTTAAGGGGTATTAACAGTTAGTAATACAGCAGTAGGGTTATCTATTATATTATTAGGCTAGTATATACCTGCAGGTTTAGTAATAGGTTATAGCAATTTACTGTTATCTGCGGCAATTTCTCTGGTACCGCTATCACTCGTTAATATAGGCTTATAGGTAGATAGGTTACGTCTTCCCTTTACCAATCACCTTCTACGCATAACCGGCTTATTATTACTACTTTCCGTAAGGGTGCCTACCGCTAATTCTAGTTGAGGGCGCTTCCTATATCTATTTAGGTTAGCCTTGCAACTATTTAACTTCCTAGGCGCGGCCAGCTCGCTTTTATTATCCTTTACTAGGGCACTTATTGCCGATCTTAGTTAAGGCTACTTATTATATCTACCTAATTTAGTCTTACTGTTATCCAATTTCTTATATCTAATAGGCTTGCTCTTGCTATCTTCCTTAGAGCTATATACTGCTAATCCTAAATAACTCCGCTTCTTGCCTTCTCCCAGTTTACTCTTACCACTAGCCTTATACAACATTAGGACTTACTAGCTGTCTTTTACGCTGCATCTATCGCATCCAGGCGCCTCAGATTCGATGGCTGGCAGTATATTATTAGTAGTAGTAACTTAGGAGTTTAAGCTAGGAGGTAAAAATAATGCTACAAGCACGGCCTCCTTTATGCCATTTTTCGCCATTTTGCTAAGAGCTGCAATAAGTATGCCCTCTAACCATATTGCGAGGTTTTTATATCTCCACGGCAATATATAGATGTTCTTTTTAGGCGAACCATTAATGTTAAGCTCTATATAGGCTTATAGTTCCTCCTATAGCTTACCTAGAGCTATATATAGGTTTCCGCTTATTAGATATAAGACTTAAACTACCCCAACCATTAACTTACCCATTAAGCCTATAGATTGGATTTCAATCTTAATATCTCCTATATTAATTGCGTTACTTACTACTAGGGTTACTAGCTAAGGCAAAGGGATACCAGGTAGTAGGTTTATAGTAACGTCTATAGGCTGTATTATATATAGCAGCTAAGGTAGCATCGTCTTATCTTATACTTTGGTCTTTTAGGGTAACGTATATTCACATAGAAGTAGGTTTTTTAATTTATTAGAGGTACTTAGTACCCTCCTTACACAATTAGAACAAGCACTTTTTATAATTTTTAAGATTACCCATAGTTTCTAATCCGGTAAAGTATTAGTAAATTATAGGAGTTACTTATAAAACTTCTTAACATATCCTTTTTTTATTATTATAGAGTTGCCGCAATATATCACGTGCTTAGGCTTAACTTTAATTATAATATCTTTAACCCTCTCTTTTAGTCTATTATAGTTTTCGATGGTTATTCTAAAGCCTTAGGCAATGTCCATATCTTTAGTCAGCTTTGGGTTCGCCTTATACCACACATCCAGCTTTGCCTATAGTTACGTCATTATTAAGTTGCTTATTCGGTTAGGTACGTGCAATATTATAGCATATATTAAGTAGAAGGTAACTATTAAAGCAAAATAGCTTTATATAGTAGCTAGCTAGTACTACACCAGCATAACTCTAGTATTAGACGTAGTCAGAGGTTAGTTATTAAAGAGATAAAAGGTAGAATAAGTAAGGTAAATAAAGAAGAGGTAAAGCAATACATCTTATAATTATCCACACGTACCCACATAAAGATAAAATTAGCTGTTATTTACTACTACTAGTCAGGGTAAATACGGCTAGACTTAGTGCTATACAGTTAAATAAGGGCACAATTATATAAGGGCATAATTATATAATATATAGGGACTACCCTACCTAGCCTATTTAGGGCTAGGTGGCGGTCTAGTACCGCTAAACTCTTACAGTTTTTAATATAAGCAATTTGTTAAGTGCCTACAGAGGGGTAACTGGTTATTACAGCATAGTAGAATATAGGAGGTTATAGGCGTTACTATATTTCTTATTATTAATAAAGTTGGTATATATACGCGCCGCCAGAGTTAGAGGGCTGGCCTGCGTCTATATATACAGGCTCTATTACTACAAAGTATTTACTATATAACAGGTAGTATTTCTAGTGGACAGCAACGTATTACACTTATTATAGGCATCACTATATTTCTTATTATTATATAAAGTTAGTGGATATGCGCGCCACTAGAGTTAAAGGGCTGGCCTATATCTATACATACGGACTCCATCGCTGCGAAGTGCTTAGTATATAATAGGTAGTACGTCTAGTAGACAGCAATATATTACACTCACTTTATAATTACTAGTGTTATTATTACACATTTAAGGGCCTACCAGGTAAGTCTATCCAGAACAATAATTATCTAATACGCGGGATACTTCTATATCCGTGCCTAAACATCTAGTACTTGTTTAAACGCATATCTACCATAAAAGGTTACAGGAGGTTTTGTATCTTATATTATAAGTTTATATAATTAATAGCATTTTGCGGCATTTTGCGGTATGTTGGGACATATTAGGGCATATTAGGGCATATTAGGGCATTTTAGGACAGTAGACATGTTGTATATACCTAGCATCCAGCCGCTTAGCAATATCAACTTATCTCACTATTTATCTATTTGGTGTTATATAAGAGGTTAGTGTTCTACTATAGTATTTTCTACATTAGAGTCTCTTATATTTAATATCTTTATTTTAGATCTATCTAAAACTATATATAGTCTTATAATATCCCACTCCCCACCTAGTACTCTAGCAAGAGATTGTTTAGCTAATAATACCTTTTCTTTTACTAATTAAGGGAGGAAAAGACTTATACTTTCTAGCAGTAGTAGGCTGTGCTTATTAGTAATATTTTTAATGGATTATAGTGTTTAAGTTTCTGTTTACCTATAACATAATTAGCCTGCCTATAGTAAAGTACTTTTACTTTACTACTCGCTTCTCTTTTCCCTTACCCTTCTACATGTCTATATGCTTGCATTATAAACTGCAAGAGCTTAATAGTGCTAGACCATCGCCTGGCCTATATTAAAAGATAGGCTAGGTAGGGTAGTCCCCTTAACTTATACCATACCACATCTTCCTCTACAGGTTGGTCTTATTACTATAAATTCGCCTTTATACGTGTTCAACCTGTAGAGTACATAACCGTATGCATTGCCGCCAAGGCCTTACATATATAATTTTATTAGGGCGCGCCTTATCTCCTTATCTTTACTGGTTAACCTAACTCTACTAACCACCCTCCCTTACTTCTACCCTACTAGCATCCACCTCTATAACTAGTGCCTCCGTAGATCTATCTAGGCTGTAGAGCCTTATAATATAGTAAGTTAGCTGCCTCATCTTTAACCTTAGCTATGCAATGGAGAATCTATATTTACTAATATGTTTATATAGACCACCACTTAACACAGCCTGCTACTAAAATAAACCTACCCACTAATTATTTTATAACTCGCGATGTTAACTACGTCTATAACTACAAAAAGTTCGCCAAGGGCGTCGTGGTTTTTAAGATTGCCTTAACTATAGTAGCCGCGGGCTCTAGTGTCTTGTAAGGCAACGGCAAGGGCCCTATACTTAATAAGCCTCTTCTTCTAGAGCTTAGCAGTCTATACCTCTCAGCCAACAATGCTCTAAAATGCTATCTCTGTCTATCCACCGGCCATATGCGCGCTAATTATCCTCTTAAAAAAGCTTCTCAACTTTATTACGGCTATAGTAAGGCTAGTTATCTTAAAGCCAACTGCCCTAACCCTATATGCAATAATTGTGGGGAAGCCAGTTATCTTAAGAGCAACTATCCTCGTGTAACGTGCAACTAATATAGTACCATAGGCTATAGAAAGCAAGACTATCCCCAGCTATTAGACAAGAAAAAGTGGACTTACCTAAACTATAACTCCCTAGACCATCAAACTGTCTTCTATAGTCAGGTATATAAGAACTACGGAGTTACAGGGCACAATATTAATAATTACATAAGTAGACCTACTTTAATTTAGGTGATAGACGCCACAACCGCTCTAGGCAAGGTAGATATATTAGGTGCTACCACTTTAAGTACAGCTGCTACCTCTCCCTCGCCTAAACCCCTTAATGCAGCCGGCTTCTATCTAGTAGCGGATAGCCTAGTAGATAATCCAGACACCCATATAGAGGATAGCGATTCCATAATAGCCAAACCTTTAGATACACTCTAGCTTTCAAGCAACAACCACCTTACAGTTTAGTTTATTACGCAAATTATTAAAGAGCATATTATAGCATATGGCATTACGTTCCAGGTGTCTTATAAGGCCAGTAGAATACCTACTTACCGTTTATATAAGACAGCGTCTGTCCAATTCACGGATGCCAACATTGCCGGCAATATTAAGGTTGGCACTGCTAATGCTACTTCTTTGGTTACTTAATGTCAACCAAAAGTCCGTGCGCAGGTTCAGAATAAAGTCTATCTATTAAAAGTGGCTCTAGGGCCTCTATATATATATAAGAAGAGTGACTAAGTCAAAGACCAAATCAAGGGGTCAAAGACCAAGTCAAGTGGTCAGTGACTGAGTCAAGGTGGCAAAGAAATTTGATTTAGGTTAACACACCCCCTTAGATTTAGCCATAGGGTAAATCTAAAACGTTATCATATCTTGCTGTGGCTCCTTCCTTATCCGTTCCTGTTCCGTCTAAACCTGCGTCTTTAATTGTAGATACTTCTCTAGTTTTGTATCAATGCGTTCTTAAATCTTTGGATCTGGGTTCCACCCAGGTGTATAAAGGCTTTAAATTAGATATAGACATTCCTTAAATTGATAAATCTCTCCGCATACGCAATCCTACCGTGGAAGGGGTACCCCTTAAAATGTAGTAAATAAGTGAAATTCCTTTGACTCTTCCGTAAGTATCCGCTTGTAATTCCGAAATTCTTTAAGAAGTTCAGACATCGTAGGAAGAGGCTTTAATTTTGCGGTCTTTTGGTTAAGTCTAATAAAGTACGTATCCAAAAATGTAGCATCATTGCTTTTGATTGCCCTTAGGAAGTCATATAGGGGTCGTTCGTGTTCAACGTCTGGAAGCTTTAGGGCGACAGCGTGCTGATAGGTTGTCTCCCAGTCTTGTAGCCAAGTCATAACATTGGTGTCCTTAAGGCTGTGCTGAAGAGCCTAGTATTGGTGTAAGACCTCAAGCTGCCGTGCTCTATCTATCAGAGCAAGGTGTTCTTTAAGTTTGCGAAGGATCTCCTACGTGCTCGTACAGTCCTTAATATATACGAGGTTCTTGCGAGAGACTGTACTAAGGATATAGGTGTGGATTTCTCTAAGGAGAGCCGTTTATTCGCGATAGTTCTTCATATCTTAACGCGATAACTCCGTTAACGTTTTTAGTCGTGTTAATTCGGCAGTAGAGAGATCGAGAAGAGTAGCTCCTTCCTTAACTTGTGAAGGAAAAGGTGCTGGGTTAGCTAGTACCCCCAGAGAAACCGTACTATCTGGGTCTAGATACTTCTATATATCCAACGGCTGCGCTCTGATCTTGACTATAAAGATCCATTCCTCCCAGTCAGAGGGCTCGTTGAGGATAACGACATAAGACTTATACGTATCAGGCATTGCGTATAAAGATAAGTTAAATAGGGGCAATACGGCAAGACACCTGGGCTCATAACTGTCAACCAGAAGTCCGTGCGTAGGTTCAGAATGAAGTCTGTCTATTGAAAGTGGCTCTAGGGCCTCTATATATACATAAGAAGAGTAACTGAGTCGGAGACCGAGTCAAGGGGTCGGAGACCAAGTCAAGTAGTTGGTAACTAAGTCAAGGTGGCAAAGAAATCCGATTCAGGTCAACACTTAACAACTATTATATCTAACCACACTTAAGCATCTTACTCGCATTCTCCCGCAAGATGCCACAACCCTATAACTTTACTATATTAGGTTTATTGCCGCCTTCAACAAACTCGCACTAGGTACGTGTATATTACTCAGCAAGTACTTCTTTATCAACAGGGACTTCGGCCCATTTACACCGCAAATCTACAAAGCTTAGGATATACTGTTAAATAATCCTATAGTTATTATCCACTTCTTTACGCTAGGCACTGAATGGCTTAATAGTTATATTGCAAGCCTAAACGCAAGCCTATAGCAGCAGAGCGTTAACAATCCTTTAGGTCGCTAGTGGAAGAACTATAATATAAATGTCTAGCTTGGCATGCAGCTCTTAGTAGAGGACCAACCATCATACAAAATCCCCGCGAGGTATTAGTTTAATAGCGTTCTTAAGTATTTTACGGTCTAGTTCTATGCCGCAGTTATAAGCCTTAAGGTTATTAACCAGAACCCCTAGGTACCCACTATTATTTATCTTATTACCTTCCTAGGTGGCATGGACTAAGTCTACTACGCTGCTATCTAGATGGTCAATGGTCTTACCCTTTACACCAACTCTATCATCGATATTTTATTCCTAGGTGAAGACGCAGATAGCCAGGCCAGCTAGAAAGGAGTTATTATTAATACTACTCCCTTTAGCTCCAGCTATAACTACTATACTTTTATCTTTTAACCACGGGTGGGTTATAAGTTTACACTAAACCCTATATTTGCTCTGGAGCATGTCCTAAGCAGCGACGACTTTATAATAGTTAATAACCTAAGCAAGGCCCTAATTACGGCACAGGGCATTAAATGTTTTATAACCAAGCATATCCCTAAGGTTGGAATCTCCTAAGAGATTAACACTCTACGCTACCTATAGCAAGGAGGCGACAGTTTCCAGATTAAGCGCCAAATTATGCTATCCAATAACTTCACAGATCTCCCGCGTATCAATTATTTTGACTGCAATATCGCTAAGTATGGGAAGAACTTGGTTAATAATGCCCTTAAGGCCGTCTTGCCACTACTTAATAAAGAGCAAACGGGTACCTATACTGCGCTTAAATATATAATAGGCGGTATTTTGCTAATCCAAGGCCCCGGTGGTGTTGGGAAATCAACTTTCCTAACTATTTTAGTATAATACCAGTATTGACTTGGGTTGCCCTAGTAGGATCCTACTAAAATCTAGGTCTTATTACTACTTAATTGCCAACTGGATATACTAGCCGAGACAATTAATAATGCACTTATAAAGGACTATAAGGCACTAATTACGCAAGGCCGTCTCGCTAAATTTCCTATTATCCTTCGCCGCCATATGCGCTTAACGGAAACTAAGGTCTACATATAGGATGCCATTATATAGCAAACAGCGGCAGGCATTAACACTCGTCCTAAGTATTTCGAGAAACAGGATAACTATGCTATAATTAACAAGGACGCATCTATGCTAAATATAGCATTCCTGCTCTACCGTACGTTTAAGGCTAGTAATGCCACCAGCTTTAATAAGTGGTTATAGGTTATAGATTTATCTAAAGGTTAGTAGCTATTACGCCTCGCAGGTGTTCTAAATAGTAACGGAAACCTACATCCCATTACAGACCCTAATATAACTAAATACGCCAAATTCCGCCAATACTTGCACTGATTTGCGCTTGGTAACAATATAATATAAGATAATAAGATAGGATTGACACTCGCAGCTAATATAGTTATTACATACCTAGCCAAGAAGGCTAATATTATTTTTATAATACCTAATATAGTCTCGCAGACCTATACACATTCTATTAGCGCCACACGTGCAGTTTTCTATAATAAGGCTAGGAAGGCGTCTGAGCTAGGTAGTTTTACTAAATTCGCCTAGAGCAAACTATATTTAATCTAGGGAGGTCTATAAATCCAGGCTAGCAACCCCATACCTTAGGTTCTCCTTAGTAATATATACCAACTAAAACCAATCCTTGGTCCCGATTTTAATAATCTATTCCACTATTAGAAATCCATCTCCCTCTATACACGTCTCCTTGCGGCTGGTATGGATATGGTGTGGTTCTCGCTATAATATTAATTTATTAAAGACATTGCATATCTTATAAATGCCGTCCTACCGCATGGCTAGCTTTAGATAAGCCTAACAGTTAAGGACTAAGAGCAGTTAAAGCTAGCGGCGAGCTTTTTTAAGGATATGCTACGCTATAACCACCCTATTGCGTTCCTTGCCATTAATAGTACTATGTAGGTGAACGAGTTTAGCCAATTAACGTATAACCTAGTCTACGCTTAACGCGTATTCTAGGTGGCCATAGCGCTAATAGACTTTGGATTTAAGCTATTAGAGGTTAGCCTTGCCGTTCTATATACAGCCTAACTTACCGTCTACTCCGCAGCGCTGCATGCGCTTAAAGAATGGTGCTACGCCTAGTAAGATGGCAGCAAGTGGCGGGAATTTGCGCTAGTAGTTAGCGAGATCAAGGTCTTCACCATTAATAGCATCCAAGGCAACTAGGTGGAGTTATTAGTATACAATATAATAGTTACTAGTCCGCTAAAATTTGTCTAAAACACAGTGAGGAACCTTCTTATAATTACTAGACCATAAGCGGGCCTTATTATCGTTAGTAGTCCCTAGGTGGTCTATAATTATTATACCAGTAATAAGACCTTTATAAACACCGCGTACTACAAAATTAAGAAGTAGTATAAGGATAATAAGGTATTTATTAACCTTAAGAATTTTAAGCGGAAAGAGAACTTCCAGTAACTTATCGCCCTATTTAATGTTAATGAAACCATATAGCGTGTCTACCGCCAGCGTACAGCTGATTACACGCCTATTTCGTATAGCATAGACGTCGACTTTAATATTACTATCCCTAACTTCGCAGGTGTAATAAATATCAGCGGTACCGGTAATTATACCAAAGCATGGAACGAGGCTGACGGAAAAAGCACCAATAATAACAGCTAGGATGGTGCCAGTAACAATAGCAAGGATAACGATAATAGAGAGGATATTAGTGGCGTCGGAACATAAGGAGAGTAGTAAGAATAGATATTACAAACACTACTAGCAGCGAGACCCTTAAATAGGGACACTAGATAGAAGTTAAGAGCGGCAGTAGCTATAGGCCTTTAGCATTTACAATTTTGCTATAGCACTAAATAAAATACGGCATATTGCGATACTATATATTACAGCCAAATAGGATAGACTCTTAATAATTATAATCTCCAAAACAGATAAGCGTATTACGGTAAAGATAGCCTAATTTATAAAGTCTAGTAACCCTAATTTCTATCCCTTATAGGCTAGCGGTTAATTAATGCTAATTTATAATCTAGATTTTAAGTACTTAACCAGTTAGATTATAGTCTAGATATCTTACTAATAACCATAACTAGTCAGCTAGCTGTGAGCTTTAGCCTTTATAGCTAACTAACTGCGTTAAGTGGATTACTTGCTATCCGCTAACTATTAAGCTGTTAGCTAGCTGTCCTAATTAGGTAAGTAGTATAGCTAATAGAGCCTTTAGCAGAGCCTCTAACCCAGTTTTAGCGCGTGCTGTATTTAACTAAGGGTTTACTAATCTATAATAATTCTAGCTTAAAGCCAGACTCTATAATTAATTTCCCTAGCTACTAAAGCTTTACTAGGGGCTCAGCATGGAGCTCTGCTAAAGGTTTTGCTAAAAGCTCTGCTAGAAAGGCTCTATAAAGCTCCCTTAAAGCTCTGTATGGAGCTCTACCAAGACTCCACATAGAGCTCTACGGAAACTCCATATAGAGCTCTATGGAAACTCTATATAGAGCTCTATTAAAGTTCTGCACGGAGCTCTACCAAAGCTCTATACTAAAGCTCTACACAGAGCTCTACTAAAAGCTTTAACTACCACCAAATCTTACTATTAAGGCAGCAAGCTGCCAGCTAGCTATAGTTTTACAACTAAGCTCGCTAACTGCTTACGTTATCAGCGACGCTGACAGCGACGCTGACTTTTAAATATACTAACCATAACTATCATCAATTACTCTCTATATAGTACGGGCCGCCTCTATTTTCACTAAACTATAATAACCCTAAATAGTATCTAATTCTTTTCTCGCTATAGCTGCCGCCAAGGTAACGCGACTTAACGCCCTCTCCTACTTATATCGGGCAGTTCCCCAACCTAGGCTATACTATTACCGGTATTAGCACGCCCTTACCATATCTTAAGAAACTTGTCGCTAAGGCTATAGGTCCTTAGAATAATACTTATCCCACCCCACTAGCTACTAGCTAGTAAAATATAGGACAAATATAATATCTATATAATTGCCCCTAATAGAAGAGCCTATAGTAAAGGCGATTTACTATACCACGCCTAGATAACCTAAGATTGTGTATATAGATAATAATTTTAGGGCTTCCTAGTGCGATAGGAGGTCTTACTACAAGGCAAACTTAACTAAAGTCACTATCTTTACGTAGATTAGATTAATTGTAATTAATTAATACCTTCTAGCCTACCTAGTAAAACATATCACGCTAGTAATAGGGCTAGATAAACGTTAGCAATATATTATAATTAGGACAGACACCTGCATACTATCTCTATAGATAGCTGTAAATATAGCCTAGCCTACCCCATAATAAACTGCCCTTAATAGAGCAGCCCTTAAGGCCCTATTGTTTCGAATAGGCATAGTCTCTATATAGGCGGCCTATATCCACTCCTTGTTACAATCCACCCCAGCCTCTAAAAACATCTTAACCAGCAGCTAATATTCAACTGTGCGTAGGCCTTAAGGCGTATTGGGCAGCGACACTAGACTTAAGGCCACGTCTATACTTAGGACTAAGTTTATACCATCTAGTTACCACCTACGAAGTAGTATAGCAAGTCGTTTGAGATTGCAGCCGCAGTTCTGCATATAGCTAAGCGGGGACAAGTTCTGCGAGTTTATAGTAGCTATATGCCCCTTTTCCGTATCTACCACATAGTTAATGCCAGGCCGCCTTAGCACCTTTATCTTTTTGCGCATATTTAACTATGCGCGGGCTAGCATGTTCTGCATAGCCTTATATACCTATAGCGCTAGTGCCTTCTCACATTCTACTACTTAATAGATAACTTTCTAGATTACCTACTCACGCAGTAAATTGTTTAGTCATCCACGAAATAAAATATGCAGGATACCGTCCTTAATAATAACCTGCTTAAAAGTCCGCTTAATAGTATTAAGTCTCTTTACAGTGATACCCAAGCTAGTAATAAGCTGTATATCTTTTTACAGGTCTATGGCGCTTATAGAGTTATACCACGCCGCATTTACGGTATACCACTGTTGTATATCACGTCCCATTGTAAAAGATAGTCTAGTATCTTAAGTAGGGAATAGTAGTGTTTAGAATCCTATGCTTAGTATAACAGAGAGGCGGCGCGATATTAGCAATAAATAGAGCCTCCTAGCCTAACGTGACGCGATCTAGCGCAAATTAGCGCAAAATGCAGCAGATTGCGCCATCTAGCGCATTAGTGTCTACGGACATCGCCATACTCTCGCTTGTAACGTAGCACGAGCTATAAACACTACTTTAAATATATAGTTTTACACAGATATTGTTTTCGGCCCCCTTCTAACCAAACTGTAGTAAGTTGTAGCTTAATGCGGCAATTTACAAATAAGCTCTATCTAGCGGCAATATAGAAAGTGCGGGACTAAAGTAAAAAGCACGGGCGGTCTAACCCGTTATAAATAATATTGTCTAAGAAAACAGAAACGGAAGAAGGATAGACACAAGGCCATTAATATTGGAGAGATAGATAATAATGCACCCTTACGCCATTAAAGCTTAGGGGAGCATTAGACAGCCTATTATAGGGCTAAGCTAGAGCAAGATAATAAGTAGTCACTCATATAATATATAGACGACGATGCACTATACTATTAAACCTTAGAAGGGCATTAAATAACTAATTATAAGGCTAAATTGGAGCAAGATAATAAGTAGCCACCCGCATAAGCTCTAGGCAATAATATTATTAATAAGCTAAATAATAGGGCTGCGGATATACACTATAACAATAATTCCGTAATATTTAATAGGGTGTATAACCTAGCAATAGTTAAGACTAATTAGCAAACTTTAACTGGAACATTTACAGACGTCTTTTAGACCGAAACATTTAAAGAGGCCACTGGCCGCGCTATGGGAAAGCCTCTAGGACGGAACTAAGGAAATCCATAAACTACGGACGATACTACGGCAGTATATAATATTATGCCGCATATTAAACGTACTAGCAGTACACTAGATAAGACACCTTCCCTATTTTATCCTTTTAGCAGTAAGGCAGAATACGCACAGGTCTTATAGTGGGTAAGCCACAAAACTTCTAACCGCGCTATTAACGAGTGGTTTAACAATATTAGGCTTTAGGGAATATTTACCAACCATTTTTCTTGCTGGAGTGCTAAAGATGTTAAAGCAAAACTACTTTTAAAACGGATATAATCCAAGAGCAAGTAACCGCAGTAGATTAAAACAATTGTAACTATAGGGGACTAGTAGCTGCTAGTACGTCACCAAAATGCTCTAGAGATCGTGTCCCTCCTTATTAGTTATGGCCCTTTTTAAGGAGACATAACTTTCTCGCCAGTAAGGTAGTACTTGTTAGCAGGAATAAGAATATACGATAAGCTTAACACGGTAGACTAGTAGTAGGAGACACAAGAGCAGCTATTACTTGGCGCAACTATAGTACTGATTATATTAGCTAGCAATAAGACCCAACTAATACAATATATTGGTGGCAAGAAAGCATGGCCGCTTTATATTTTAATTGGAAACATTAAACTGCGTATTTAATAATCCGTAAATTAACCAGCCCTATTTGTTGGAATTACAAGGTCATAAGGTCACAGCGGAGCAGTCTTGAGGGTCTATTTGATGATAGAGATGACGCAGACGATGAATATTGATTGATTCGTGATGCAGTAGATGCGGTTAATGTCTATCTAGATTGACATGTAGAGCTCGCTCTCGCGACGTGTCTAGAGCTTAGTCAGCATCTCTCGCTTAATTCTGACACTCCCCTATGCTGACGACGCTCTCCTCGTCTGTCCTAAATAGGCAATTATGAAGCTATTCCCAAATACCTTACAAGTGCCATTTGGCCTACGTACAGAGGGAAAACCTATAGTAGGCGAAAAACCTCCGTAACTTGCTCCGTCTCCGTCTGTTACCGTCTCCGTTAGTTACCGATTCCTAGCGTTGCACAGTGCTTCGTAAATTGGTTGATTGGTAGCTGTTTTGTGAGCATATCTCCTGGCTGATCTTTGCCTGGTATATGTACCACTTTGAGTTAACCTCGCTGAACCATGTCGTTTCGTACAAAGAGGTATCGAGTCTCGATATGCTTGGCTTTCTAGTAGTGTTTCGTGTTGTACAAAAGGTCGACCGTACCCTTATTGTCACAGTAGAGCGTAGGGATAAAAGGGTTGTCGTTGTCTCTCTCTTCTAGATCTCTCGTTAGCTTCTTAAGCTATACTGCTAACCTTGCTCCTTTTGATGCCGCTATAATCTCTGCTTCTATTGAGCTTAATGCCGTCGACTTCTGCCTTTAAGCCATCTAGATCACTGCTCCCCCATAGCGTATAACTGCTATGCCTTGGAATGATATCCGATCGTGTTCTGTTCCCCACGTGGCGTCGGTAAAGATGCTGTAGCCAGTAGGTAGGTCAGTCAACGTAAGCTTGTATAGAGGAAGGTAAACTGCTTGATTTAAGTAGGTGATTCCGGTTTCGAGAGTGCCGTTTAGATATTGTAGTAGCTGCTTGCTTAAGCGGTAGTGCGATTCTCCTAGTGCTGCTATAAACCTAGCTAGCTGACCGACAGTATAGCTGGTATCAGGACGTGTATAGTTTAAGAGGTAGATTGTAGAGCCAATGATCTACCGGTACACTGTTACATCGTTATATTTAAGGAGGCTTTCAATATTGGGCTTTAGGACAGTACCTACTGGTATTAGTAGCTTAGCTGGATTGTAGTTATCCATTTTTAGCCGTTTAAGTAGCTTCTTAGTGTACATCGTCTAATATAGCTTAAGGGTTTGGTTCGTATAATCTTGCTCAATTTAGAAGCCTATAAATACTTCTATAGGACCTAGGTCTTTACATCTCTATTCTTTTAAGATTCTTGTCTTTGTGATATTAAGGTATCGGCGCTTTCCTACGATCAGCATATCGTCAATAAATAGCAAGATATATACTTCATTTCCTATAAAGAGATTGGGGTTAGCATCAGCTGCTTTCAAACCTATACTTTTAAAGAACTTCTTAACTATCTAAAACCATTCTCTTAGTGCCTGCTTTAGGCCGTAAAGTAACTTATTTAGCTTTAAGTAGACATCTTTTATGCCCTTAAGCTCAGGTTTAAAGTCTTTTAATAGGTTAGGAATCTGCATATAAATCTATTCTTGCAACGGCGGGTTCAAGAATATAGTTTCGACGTTAATATAGTCAAGCTTAAGGTCCTCAGCTGCCACCTTTGCTATTAGGAACCTAAAGGTGTCGTATTATATAATAGACGCAAATGTCTTAAAATAATCGATATTAGGGGTCTGCTTATCTCCCTAAATGCATAGTCTTGCCTTCTTGCGAATTACTTCTCCCTTAGCATTATACTTGTGCTTTAGAACTAGCTTGCTTAGAAGTAATAACCTTCCTTCTAGTACTCTCCCCCTTATAATAGTATAGGTGTGCATCCTCTTAAGTAAGAGAAATTCTTTAAAGATAGCTTTTATCTAGCTAGGAGCGTCCTCCCTTAAGGCCTAATCTAACTTAATAGCGTTAAAAGGTGCTATAGGTGCTCCTATAGAGGTAGTATTTTTAGCTTCCAAGTAAATAGCTTTTATAGCTATTACTAACTAAACTACCATATTGTTAAAAACCCTTATATTTAGTAACCTTCTAGACCTTATTTTCTGCGCATAAGGAATGCGTATCGATATACTTTATATAGGCGTCCCACCCTTAGCATCACCTTAATTTAAGCGTCCCACTTAATCTTAACCTAGGCTTCCCACTTAATTAGAGCGGCCTACTTGGTCTTAACCTAGGCTTCCCACTTATTCGGAGTGGCCTACTTAGTTACTATCTGGCCTACTTATAGTTCTTATAACTAGAGTCTCTATTAGCGCGTTTAAGGTAGTAGGGGGAGGTATAGGTTGGTTCGCGGCTTAGCTTATAGCGTAATTTAAATATCCCGCTTAATCTTAACCTGGGCTTCCCACTCGATCTAAGCGGCCCACTTAGTTACTATATCTTGTAGCTTGCACCTAAGGTGCTCTATAAGGGAACCTATACTCGTTCACTTTAGCATCTCTAAATAGCTTAATTGCTTAGGTATATAGGTTTATTATCTTAAATTAACTACTCCCTTTTAACCCTATAAAAACGTAGTCAGGTTTTATTCTTAAATTATACTTCCTAGGGTGTTTCTTAAGCGTATTAATTGGATTGGCGTAATACCTAAAAACGACTAAATTCTTTAAGTTAGGAACTTGTCAGGTATATACCTTATAGGGTATAATAGCACCACTATACTTGTTGTTAAATAGAAGTACTAAGGTGGGTACTTAATTTTTAATCCAGACAGCATGCTTAACTGCATAGCACCAGAGTTTAACTAGTATATTTCCTTAAAATAGAAGTGACCTTGTTTTGCAGTTAACTGTATAGATCGCGCGCTTAATTGCGCCATTGTATAAGTGCTTGTATGGCGGATAAGGTTTAAAGTTAATACCCTAGGGTATTAGTTCGTCTTAAAATCTATAGCTAAACTCCCCCTTTCTATTGTCCGCTTAAATTTATGCAGCTTTATTACTAGTGAACCTCTCTACCCTTGCGATAATCTCTTTAATATACAGCAGTACCTCTTTAGTTTAAAGGGTTTTAAGAGGAATAACCTAAGTGTAGCGTATGGCGTCGTCTAGGGCTAGGAGGTAGTAGTTATAACCTCTAATTAATATACCGATTTGTCCTATAGTATCTAGGTATAGCCCTCAACCAGGTATCTTCTTGCGCTTAATTGTCTTCTTGCTTAGTATTTCTCGCATCTTTCTAGCTAGATAAGCTTTGCATATACTCTTACTAACTAGTACTACTCTCTTCTTAAGCTTTATGCCTAGTAAGGAGTGCTGTAGCTTAAACAGGTCACTATAATTCGTATATCTAGTTCGGCGGTGCTATAGCTCAGCATCTGTTTTACTAACATTTAGTTATAAATTGTGTGCTTCTGCTATCGCATTAAATGCTTCCTAATGCTCTTATAGCACGTAGAGGTTGTTCCTTATAGTGGCCTTAAACGTCGCACCTGATTTATGCTTGCCAGTAGCTTAATTATCTGGGTTAAATGTAATCGAGTAGCCTTCCTAAGTAAGAGTTCTTACTGAGATTAGCTTGATTGACTTAAACAAAGGTACAAGCCAGACGTCTTTTAGCTTTAGGGTACTGATTTAAACTTAACTATAGCCTATAGTAGGGACAACGGTCCCATTTACAGTATGGACCTATTATGGCGTATTCCATCTCTTTAAGTGTGTTAGGTCTAATTAGTTACTAGTAAAGTACTTAGTTACTCCTAAGTTAAGAGCCTAAGCTAGAGACGTTGTTGTAAGCATAGCACGTTTAGGGTTAGGGTTAAGGTAGATTAAATCGCTATTAAATTCTTCCTTAGCTATTACTATATTCCCTACTTCCTCTGCCTTAGGAGTACCTTAATCTATCTTCCTAGCATTATCGAATCGGAATTGCTTAAGTAGGGGATAGTCTTTCTAGTAGTAACCTTTCTAATAGCATACTCTGCACTTATCTCTTTCTGGTTGTCTTAGCTCTTTGCTTACTCAAGACAATAAGCTATGGTAATAACGCGATAAGGAATAATCAAATCTACCAGCACGGCCTCTGCCCCTTGTTTGACCTTAACCTCGGTTTCCCCTTCTCCCCCTAGGTTCGTCTTTCCTCTCGTGTGCAAGTACTGCATTTTATACTTATATAGGGAGAGCAGTCTCTTGCTCCTAAAGAAGGGTAATATAGCTCTTAAGGTCTCGTTTATCTTATAGACACTAGGTCTTCACATTCTACTATATAACATCGCTTAGGAGGGCCAAGAGAAGCTGCTCTTTAATATCATCATTAGTAAGTACTTAAGGTGTTAAGGCTAGATTAATCTTAAATTAATTAAGTATTTAGAGGAACTCAACAATTTGCATCTTCGTAGGGTTAAATATAGTGCTGTAGAACTCTCTATAGAGTCTAGAGATATAGACCTCATTATTGGCCTTATTAAACTTCCTTATTCCTTCCCACATTCCTTAAATATCGTACGCCTTTATTATCACACGCATCTCTTCCTGACGGTCGTCTCCTATTAAATTGTAGATAATCTTGTTTGCTTCCCCTCGTCTTCTTCTTCCGTCAGCTAAATTAACTTGATTTAGGTCCTCTGCACCAGTAACAAAATCCTAGCCCTTTAATATAATCAGGGCTGCCTCATAGGTGCGCTCCTAGTCTGCAAAGTTGTCTCTATTGAAAATGACGATTTTACCAGCCTTGTGATCGTATGAAGGTGTCGTTGAGGTTAAGGTAGAGAAGGTTATTTTCAGGGTCAATTTTCGAGTCAGAAGAGGTGTTGCTACCCAGGCTTATAACCTGTTGGAATTACAAGGTCATAAGGTCACAGCGGAGCAGTCTTGAGGGTCTATTTGATAATAGAGATGACGCAGACGATGAATATTGATTGATTCGTGATGTAGTAGATGCGGTTGATGTCTATCTAGATTGACATGCAGAGCTCGCTCTCGCGACGTGTCTAGAGCTTAGTTAGCATCTCTCGCTTAATTCTGACACTATTGCTACTTATATACCTCCTGGTCCACATACCTGGCAACCAAATAATACAACTAGCGGTGCAATATAAGACCCTCGCAGCCATCCTTAAATATATACTTCAGCGACAACCCTACTGCTTATACGGTTAAGCTAATAATGCCTATAGCGTTAGAGAAAGCTAGCAAAGAAGGAGTATATCTCCTATACATAAATAGCTAGAATTGATACTACTTTCTACTTCTAGCTATATTTATGGCTAATTACGAAGAACAGGTCACGCTTATAGGTATTAAAAGTGGCCGCAAATATTCGATTTGTTATATATATATAAATAAATAGTATAATCTAATAACTGCCATCTAGCGGCTATAGCCATTCCGTATATACCAATCGACAAAAGACCAAATACGAATGTAGCAGGAAGGTTGCGATACTAATAAGAAGAATAACTTAGATTATATTCGGCCATTCTATAACTTTACATAGGGCCATAATCTATCTAATATCCATAAAATAATGGCACCTAATTTCCTATACTAGGTGCTTAAAGGCCTCACTAGTAAACACCTTATGCACTAGATTAAGGGGCTTATATAAAGTAAAATATAGGCTGGAAAATATTGGGGCCTTAATATCCCGCGCACAGATAGTTATAGCCAGGAGATATTAAATATTAATGCACTTATTACCACCTGCTTTACACAGGTAGAGCAATTTACTAATATAATAGTGTGGGATAGCTAGGCAAATATCGGCCAATAGACAGGAAAGATGTATAAATCTCTATTATAACAATTGGTCCCCACTATAGCACCCTTACTAAAACAGAACAAAGGCGCTATGCTATTTATCCAGGTGTTTATGGACTTTACCATATTATCTTAATATATATTATATAATAAATCAACCATCCAGTACCTAGCAGCAGCTATTTATAGAATAGACAAGATAAAGGATATATTCCTTCCGTTTTAACTAAGCAAGGTAAGACTACTATACTTTAATATTCCTAAGCTATATGCTATTACCCACTATCTAAAGAGCATCCAGCGACTAGGAGCAATTAGAGGCATAGATATAGAGTACTTAGAGCAAGTATATAAGCTATAGAAGGCATTCTACCACAGGACCAATAAACGGAACAACTATAAAGAGTAGATGCTATGATATAACACTATACATCTTAACACAATGCTTCGGAACGAACTTAAGCTATAGGCGTTAACTAATATAATTAACACGGCAGACCTAATAAGCGTAATATAGATGATATAACTAGGTCCTACAGTTAATGTATACGCACATCGCTTATATATATGGAACTTTGACAACTATACAGCTTAGACACTTTAAGACTAGAGAATCAACATATCTATCTAGCATATGGTTAAGGAGGTACAGCGCTAGATGGAGATTACTAACCTTACATCTAAACTGGCCCCCTTTATAAGGGAATGCTGTAAGCAGATTAACGGAATCTAGTAAATAGACTAGGACGTTAACTAACTAGAGGCCGATAACAATTAGGTATTAAAGATACCCCTAAGCATCTATTACAGCGTCGTATACTATATTCGCTTTAGAAAGGACGCCACTAACACCAATAAGCTTAATAAGGTGTTTGCTTAATATACCCCATTATAGGCTAACACTAGAGCCCCCCGCTATAATGCTATAATAGTGCAAGAATATGAGTAGGCAAATAACAGCCTCCATAGTAATAAAGTTGGGAGGCTTTGTCTACTACTCATAATTTAGGATACTGGGCAATTGGATAGAGAGGGCAAATACCTAAAATATACTAGTGCGTTAGTAGAGACCCTCTAAGTTTATAACAGTGGTAAGATTAACGCAAGAACCGGAATACTTAAAGTGTAGAGTATAAAGCTATCTAGCAGCAGGACAAAACGCACGCTAGATACCCTCTGGATATATAATATTAACTATATTACAAGGCCTATCTCACTTGTGCCAACGGATATTAACGTTATAGACTGTTTCTTTATAAACAACTACAGCGATTGGGATATATATAATACTATATATAACAAAGACTTTAAGCGAATAAATAGGGCACAGGTTAATATATATATAAGGAAACAGGCTCGCACTAGGCGGTAAATAAATATAACTTAGCCGAAATAGTGGCAAGTTACAACTAGCGGCGCCAGATTATAATAAAGGGGTAGATTGCCGCGACTATAATAAACTAGAATATAACACTACTATGTATTGCCCTCTACGCGCTAGCTACCCTTTATATCCTATATACTATACCCTCTACCTTAAAAGTAGGTAAATATTGTAAGGAACTAGGCTTCTGCGCAGTATAGAAAAAATATCATATAAAGTAGGACCCTATGCTATAGTAAGGCAATCTAATTGCCCTGTTATAAAGCCTAATAAATAGTCAGGCCGCCCTCCTAACTTATTATTATAAGTTAGTTAAGGCTCTTTTCTATCTATACTTGGCAAGAAAACCCTAATTTATACCATAAAAGTTAAACGGGTTATCATTTAAAGTATATTAGGTATAAGACTCTAGACCATCTAGCGTCTTTTAAGGAAGTAAGGTATATACAAAAGCCAAATAGTTCTACTAGACTAATATACTTATCCTCTACCTATCCTGTAGAAAAGTAAATAAAGACGCTATAAGTTAAGTAGTAGCTCCTAAGATAATCTAGATCTTAAAGGGGGTAATATTAAGCTCTATACTATAATTATCTCCGTTAAAAGGTAAGGCTGTTATTAATACTATTATATACCACAGTACGACCTATTATTGTTAATTTCAATAACGTCATCCTAATAGATAGTCCTATTCTTATTAGATAAAAGCCTATAAACCCTAAGCAACCCCAGGACATCTAAAACCTATACTTAAAAGAAACGCATGCGTTACTTAAACAAACAACCACTATAGGATAACTTTAGATAATATATAAAGCAGCTACTTAGCCTAGTTAATATAAAGATATATAGTATCGCTCAGACACGTCTTGTTATACATATAATAACAGGCTCTATACCTAAAGAGCTCTATCTCTCTCCCTAGCTGGAAATAAATATAAGCGGTCTGAACACACTAATAAAGCAGACATGGAAAGAGGTAATTGCTATTATAGACTGTTACAAAGGCCCAACAAATAGAGTATTAAATATGCCACTAGGGCCAGCAGCACGCAAGGTTCGCAGTCCTTAGATTTAGTAGCACTGTGCTAACTAGTTTTCCAGCTATATAACCAACTTAGCGTGTTTTAGTGTGCTATAATAAACATAGTGCGCGATACTATTGCCGGAAGCTATAACTGCCTTAAACTAGATACCAAGGTTATGGCAAAGGAAGTAGAGGAACTACTTAAGGATAACCACTTTACGCTTAGTGGCCTAGTTAGTACTCTGCCTTTTACTATACCTAACTAACCAAGGCTAGGATAGAGAGATAAGATTTAGGGCGCTAATTATCACACGCTATATTAAGCGCGTGTTCTTTAATACTGGGCTAAGGTTACTTGCCCTTAATAAAAATAGTACTAACCTATTCTTGCCTATTATAGCCAATATAATATGGCTTATATACGTAGCGATTTAATATGCGCTTAAGGACTACAGAAGCAGAATATAAATTATTTATAAGTTTAAAGCCAACGCCATAGTTATAGGTAAAACCATAGGAAGCCTCTTACTATACTTACTAAAGCGTATTATAGATAGTTGGGAGTAACTATAGAATATCTAAAAGAGCTACTAACCCAAGCGTAATAAAAGGCTATGCAGGCTACTTCTATAATAAGTTAATAAGATGCGGAACATAACTAGAGACAAGATGCTATAGACTTAGTAGGTAATTAGCGATCCTTTTAAGGATACTATAGAAGATCTAGAGGAACTGGATCCTAAGTATAATAACAGGTTTACTTAATAACCGTATACTATAAGTATAAATATATAATATTACATTAATTGCGTCGCAACATCATATCGTGATACTCGCTATATGCTATAGCACTTTGCCGCCGTTTCCTATTTTACAATATCCCGCCATTTTAATTGTTGTACGCGGGCTAACAAAGATAATATAATAGGACAACGGTAGCCTAGCGCATTTATCGCCAAGAATAAGCCCTAAAACTATATATAAGGTCTCCTTCTTGCAGTATACTAATAAGACGATTTTAATGCTATACAACTATAATATTAACGCTATTAAAGCGCTCCTTAAACAAATTTAAGGTGATAATAAACAGGAAATAGGAATTAATTACCATATCTTATAGTATACATTCGCCGGCAAGTCTGAGGTTATAGATATTACAAATAGTGCTATACTAGAGGATATAAAGGCCCGCCTACAGAGTAGAGATAGATAGGTAATACTAGAACTTACTAACAAAGAGAATAAGAGTAGAGAAGGTAGCGAAATAGATAGGGAAAACAACAGCAACAAAGAGGATGAGAATAGAGAAGGTAGTAGAATTAATAGGAAAAACAACGGCGAGAATAAAGACGATTAGGGGTTTAGTAGTATAGTGCTACTATCACGGCGGAACTAATATAAATATTAAACTTAAAATAGCAGGTTAACTAAAGGGCGTTATTAGGCGTATTAAGGTTATACTATACTACTATTGGGTTAAAATGTGTTCTTTATACAGTATATACTAGGCGCGTAGAATAAGTAGAGAACACCAACTGTGTAAAATAAGTAAAGGGTACTAACTATATAGACTAAGTAAAGTATACTAATTACACAGAATGGGTAAATACTACTAACCGCGTAGACTAAATAAATACCATTAAGTACGCGGGATAAACACTTAATAACAACCGCGTGGGAAGAGCAACACTTATCTATTACTTAAAGTGAGCAAAGTATACTAATTGTGCAGAATGGGTAAATACTACTAACTGCGCAGACTAAGTAAATACTATTAAGTGCGTGGGAAGAGCAACGCTTATCTATTACTTAAAGTGAGCAAGATATACAGAATACGCGAGGAGGGCATTATACGTTAATTGCGCATTAAGTGTAAAAAAAGCTTAATAGAATAAAGGCACCACTTAACCAGGTAGCTGTAAATGCGCAATTAGCTACACTGTGTTATTGGTTTCTGTTAAATGCGGCAGTATGCCGCTCCTTAGTCAATACCATACGCTACACGTTACAATGCGCGAAATGCGCATTTGGCCGCTAAATGCTGCCAAATGCTGCAAAAATGCTGGTAAATTTTTTCCTAACGTAGCGTGCCTGGCGGGCCATAAGGGCCTTGGTTGTTATAAAGTATTCTAGGGCCTTATAATCTGAAACTACCTTAATAGGCTTAGGGGTCCCCTCTAGCTATATACACCAGTGCTAAAAGCTAGAGATAATAGCCAGCATTTCTTTATTATGGATATAGTAATTTAGCTTAGCATCTATTATAGTCTTTAAATAGTATGCAATAGGGTGCTATTCTCCGTCTAGTTGCTTCTAGGAAAAAACACCGGCTATTATACTATTTAAGGCATTAGTTTCTAGCATTAAGGGCCGTTCTAGGTTAAAGTAGGTAAGTAGGGGAGCTAATACTAGCCGCTTTTTAAGCTTATTAAAGGCCTGCATATATATAGCGTCAAAGTGGAATGGCTGGTCTTTCCTAGTAAGGTGGTTAAGAGGCTAGGCGATCCTACTATAGTTCTTAATAAAGTATTAGTAGAAGTTACAGAAACCTAAAAATAATTATACCCCCTTTATAGTCCGTGGGGGTGTCTACTAGTTAATTACAGCCGTTTTCTCTGGGTCGGCCTTAATTCTATCTATACTAATAATAAAACCTAGGTACTTTATACGCTTAATACTAAATTCTAACTTCTTAATATCGGCCTGGAGACCAGCCTCGCGGAGCTATTATAGGACTTTATAGATGTGCTCCTTGTGTTCTAGCTCGTTCTTAAAGTAAATTATAATGTTATCTAGGTAGGCTATATAGAAGTCGTTAAGGTAGTTAAAGAGTATATTGTTTATATACCGCTGGTATGTAGCTGGTCCATTAGTTAGTCCAAAAGGGAGTACCTTATATTTATACATTCTGTAACGGGTTTAAAATATAGTAAGCTCTTTAGACCTAGGGTTTATTCTAATTTAGTAGAAGGCCTAGTGGATATTAAGCTTTGTAAAGACCCTAGCTTTACTTATTTAGGTAAGAGTCTTATTAAGTAAGGGTAGTAGATAGCGGTTCTTGCGGGTTATATTATTTAGCTTATAGTAGTTAATGCAAAAGCGCAGTCCTCTATTTAGTTTTTTGGCAAAGAGAATAGGCAAGTTAAAAGGGGCTTAGCTAGGCTTAATAAAGCCCTTATTAAGGTTGTTAATAAGGTACTGCTTTATAGCCTATAATTCGGTAATAGACTGTGGGTAGAGAGGGCTAAAGCTAAGGGTACTTCCCTTGCCTTAATCGATCTTGATCTTATGGTTATATAGTTAGTAAGGCGGAAGTATATTTAATACTACCTTAGAGAATACGTCCTTAAATTTCTAGTATTAATTAGGCAGTTTTTGTTCTACTAGTTCCTTATCTATAAGCTTACTTTCCTGTCCGCTAAGCTTACTTTTCTTTTCTTTAAGTATTTAATTAATTTTGTATAGGCTAGTTATAAAGGTAATAGTATTAGGCTAAACTAAGTTCTGGTAGAATCCTACAGCGCCAATGTAGTAGATATTGACTGGTGGGAGGTCTATAGGTTTCTTTATAGACGCTTATTGGGCCGTATTTTATGGTATAGGGTGTATAGTCTTCCTTAGCTTATATTCTATTTTCTATAAGTTATCCTTCCTATCTATTAGCTTAGTATGGCGTCTAATATCCCTAGTTTTCCTTTAGGGCTGCGTAGGGCCTAGGTTCTCTGTAGGGGGCTTAGCTAAGTCACTACTAACTTTCTAGGTCTTTGGTGCGGATGGCGTAATATATATAGTCTAGGGTTGGCGTAGTATACGGATCTATTAAGGATTAAGACGTATATCCTTTTTAAAGGCCTAGTCTTTGCGCATAGCATTGGCCTGATAAATAGTATTAATCTAGGGCCGTATGAGGTTTTCTATTATAATGCTGATTTCTTTTATAAAGGAAGGAGTTAGGGGTAGGGTTTTAGGCCAAATAAGCTATCTATTCTATACGTTAAGCTGTAAGCCTAAATAGGCTAGCTATTTTCTCCCTATAATTATATCGTGGCTCCCGAGGTCCGTAATAAGAAAGGGGACATTATACTACCTTTGTCTGTTAATACGGAGGTAAATCCGCAAGATAGTCGTAATAGGTAGCCCTATTCGTCCGTTGTACCCGCGAATAGGAATTGGTTTGGGCAGTTCTTTAAAGGGTGGATTTAAAAAGTCAGCCAGCTTTACGGCATACTGGGTATCTATTAAGGCAAAGGTATTTACTCCAGAGTTAGCTAAAGCAGAGGTTAAAACTTAATATCTATTACGGAATAAGGTATAAGGAATAGTGTAGCTTCTTCCACTAATTAGCCGACCTAGATTAATATATAATATATTAATCCCTTTTAACCCTAGAGAGGAGTCTTCCTCTAGGGTTCCTCTTTTTTTAACTCTATACTATCCTCCTAAATTAATAGAACCTTACCCGTTTTTACCTTTGTCTAGCAATCCTTTACAAAGTAGTCTTTTTGGCTATATAAAAAGCAAGCTCCTTAATTACTAAGGGCCTGTTTATAGGGGTTGTTATATATGGGCTAAGTATACGCTAAACCCATAGTAGAACTAGCTGCACGGCTAGCTACTAAATTAACGGCAGGCTGTACGGCTAGTGCTGTAGGAGTTGCAGATCGTGCTAGGGTGTTATAGGCCGTTTGTAAAGTGCTTATAGTCTAGTTTAGAGAGTTTCTAGCTTTATACCGCTTAGATCGTGCCTTAATTCAACAAAGGCCTTGGTTAATAGCTAGGCAGTGGTCCGTAAGTACCTTTAGCGTCTATACAGTAGTAAAAACTGGTAGTATGGCGCGCTATAGGTCTAGGGTAAGCTTGTTAAAGAGGTCTAATATTAGGTCTTTATAGGGAATTTAGGCTTGGCTAGCTAGGTGTAAAAAGCAGGTCTAAAAGGCTGAAAAGGTCTCCGTTGTCTTTATATTAAGAGCTTTGTAATTAAGGCGGGCGTTCTATGTCTTAAAGGGGTCCTTGTAAATAGAAGATAAGTAGTTAACCATCTTTTCTTTAGAGAGGAAGGGGTCTGCTAAGTCCTGGGCGTATCGCGGACGTAAATACGTCTATGCGTCCCCGCCAGTACGGCCAAAGACGTAGGCCATTTTAGCTTAGATAGTAGGGAAGTGGTCCGCATTAACTTTAAGCTTGTCTTATAGTTAAAGCTTCCAATTGTTAAATATAGGGTTAGTTCCGTCTGTAAGTAATAGGGGGTCCGCAACCTTCGCGGACCGCAATAATGCTAATACTATATGTTAGGCTAGGGTCTTAAGGACTATAGCAAGTCTCTAAGTGTCTAATAACTCCTTACTAGGTGTAGGGGTGTCTCTAGTTTTAAGCAGCTCTTAAAGCCGTTTAATTTTAGTATTAGCTACTACGAGCTCTTCCTAGGGGGTTAAGACGGCGACTGTTTCACTATTAGAGGTATTTGCGGGTCCTACAGCGGCTTTGCCAGCTGCTATATTTCTTGGCATAGTGGTAGGGGTATTAGGTAATTTCTGGTATTTATTTATTTTCTAGGGGTTCTGGTCTATGCATGTCCTATTCTTAGGTTTCGCGTTTTGTTTATATTCTTTTGGTTCTTAGGGGTCTGCCCTATCCTTATAGTCCTAGTAATGTCCTTAGGGTCCTATTCTGTGTCCTTTATAGATATATTTAAGTTCCTTCTTAGGAAGAAAGAGTAGTTGAGCTTTGGATAATATTAGCGACTTAGTTAATTGAGGCACGAGCACGGTATAAGGGACGCGCAAGCCTGTATAATTGGTAGTCTATAAACGAGGATCCAAAGCTAGAGAAAGGAAGGGAGAAGAATAGCAGCGCCGTGCGAAGTTTTATGCGGTCCTCTAGTCACGTGGACTTATGTGACTCGGCGTCTACTATAA
>Ga0307507_10003559_pt1 | contig 29812 bp, 10 predicted proteins | sample 7_EM_MG_FD_207223 | JGI IMG/M metagenome (GOLD analysis project Ga0307507, IMG submission 207223) | Populus trichocarpa ectomycorrhiza microbial communities from riparian zone in the Pacific Northwest, United States - 7_EM | ecosystem: Host-associated > Plants > Roots > Unclassified | place... | reverse complement strand
TAGAGCCTTCGAATTGAGCCGCTCAGAGGCCTAGCTCTCCGCCAGCTGCACGTACCGGAGGAGACCCCCTAACGCACTCCTAAGAGGCAACTATCTACGGGACGGTGGGAGGGTAGAAACAAGCTACTAGAGCCGTCGTGGCGTTGAGAATCAAGCTCTGTATAGAGGTTGATGCATGATCAAGCTTAAGAGTCGCAGAGTTTCCGGATCTCTCGGCGCCACGTGACTCGCTAAAAATAGACCTCTCCAGTTATACTCTAGAGGTAGGCTATTTAGACCTTTTAGAGTGGTTTAAGGAGTAATTTAAGGGGGCCTTTTTTAGATTCTCTAATGGCCCAAACACTGGACCTATATATTATGGTTGGCCGGACAACTGCTATATATAGTAGGCGTAACCTCTAGAAGTATGGACCCTATATAGAATTAACAATCCTGGATAATATAATATACTATACTTAGCCCTTATGGGCCGCTTACGCCGTATATGCGCTCTACTAGAGCTTGCTATCTACCTATACTCTTAATACCCTTAGGCCCTAAACTGGTTAACCCCTAAAGCCTTAAATGTAAATTATATGTTAGAGATTATAAGGGGAACTTATAGACAGGGGGCTATAAGGACACGATTGTGGAACAAGATAGATTGGTAAGAGAGACGAATCCTTAAGGAGGTAAGGCCTTGAGGATCGTGGAGACTATATACTACGGGCACGTGCCTCTAGCACATAACCAACGGACGTCTAAGGGGTGTTTAGGGGTTGTCTTAAGGGCAACCCAAGGTGACCGCAATAATATCCCTTACATTGCCTCCCCCCTTCTTGCGGTCAGCCCCTGATTGCCATTACCTTGCAGTAGGGAGATTATAGAGGGCTTGTCCTAGAAGGGGTTTAGAGAGATATTGGTATGCTATTATATATTATCTATTTATCTAACCCCTACTTTAAACTCCTAAAAACCTTAATAAGGAAAAATAATAACTAGAGAAAAGATATAAGGATTGCTAGGAGACCTATTAAAAGCCTACTAGAAGCATACTAGTAACTACCTAGGCTAACCTAAGGATTTTTATATAACTCTACTTTTAAGCCTTTATGCCAGTTTGTAATTAATTGCGAGTGTTATAGGCAATTTGGTGTTCCTAATATGGTTCTATAGAACCTTTTGGTATAGGATTTAATGTATAGGGCCTTAGCTCACCGTCGTCTTTAACTATTAAGATATAATCTATAATCCTTTCTTCTAATCCCCTGCGTCACTAATATATTGCTCCCACATTTACCCTTAGGCTGCTATATGCAGTTAGGTAATTAATTAGTTAATTAAAGAGACTTATCTCTTAAGATTTAGTATATATGGTTTTAAATCTGGTAGTCCTATGCTATATAATTAGCGTAGCTTTACTGCCTAGCAAACAGGAGATACTTCACAATAGCGCCTATAGCTATTATGCGATTGTTAAAAACGTCTGTAACATTATTCTTTTAATACTATAGTATTGTTTAGGTATAATTTAACCTATATACGTCTTTAATTAACGTCTTAATTACCTTCCCCCGGCCGCATAATTAGTTTTTATAAGGAAGTGATGGCTAAATAGCTTATATTTGTTTTTCCTTCTTTTTGAATTGCGCTATTGTAACGGAGTTATATTAGTAAGGTTACGGCTATTTACTAGAAGGGTGTTGGGAGGTAAATTATAAAGACACCTTGCTTATTAAGCTTAATCCTTTTCCTTAACACCTTACTTCCTATTATTAGCCTTCGTCCAATTTTAGACGTATCTTTAATATATTATTAAGATTTTCTTCTTTTCTATTATTAATTTAATATGCCTCTTTATTCTTTTACTAACTGCTCTTCTAAGCTAATTCCTTAGTGTATTCTAGCCCTGCCATTATATATGGAACCCTAACCTCCGCTAACCTGTAACTGGTGCTGGTTCTACCTAAATAATTTTGCCTATATATCCTTAAAAGACTAGAAGTCTAATAAGAGGATTCTAAAGGCTTATAATAAGACGTACTATGTTAGATCTAATACCTTTAGTCCTTATAATTAATGCATGCATACTAAGAGCAGTAGTTGCGTTAAGGTAAGCTTTTCTATTTTTAATAGATTTCCATTACTAACTATAGCTTTAATAGCCTAGGCCTAAGTGGTGATGTTCCTTTAATATCCTTAACTACTATATTGCCTGGGCTCTCTCTTATTCTAGCGCAAATGCTAAACAACTTAGTTGAATTTAAGATTACGCTATAGCTATCTATACCGCCTATAATTCCTAGCAAGCTAGCTAGCAACGCCTAATAAGGGAGTAAGGCTAGTATACTAAGGATAGGATAAAGGATGGGGGTAATAAAAAGAAGGTTGCTGTCTACTATAAGAAGAAGTTTGCGCATATATGTTAAGTTTTAAAAGAGCATAATATAATGCGGTATTAGGTAGGTTACCCTTTAGGTACCTAGCGGATAGGTAACTAATAGTTGCCATAGCAAGGTCTAGGTAGTTCTGGACTATACTAGCCAGCCAATATCTCTATTTATTCTAGGCTTAAGCGTGTCTTTATTAACTATAAGCTAACGCCACAAGAGCTTTATTGGTATTAGTTTGGACCTAATATTGGTGTTAAGCATTTAAGGATCTCTACCCTAGCTACACCTTATTATCCTACCCCTGTTTTTATGCCTACTTATACACCTATAAAGGGATCTTATTTCTGTTAGCCATCCCTTAGAGGGCCGATGGATACTAACCCTGCTTCTAAGGATAAGGCATAGTGGCTTTTTAGATTAGGTATTTGGGATTTATTTTTATATATAGTAGCAATTAAGTACCTTAACTAGGTGCTTAGGAAGGCCTTAGAAGGCTTTTAGGAAGGGCTTAGGAGCCCTAGGAATAATATTCCTAATATAAATTAATAAATAGGGATGCAATTCTAATAAAATGCCCTATTAACTCTATGCTATGTATGTAAAAAGGCTAAGGACCTATCCTGCCTTAGGCCGTAGCCCTAATCCTTATGGTTTCCGGAGCCTATCTGTTTTATATCTGATTTGACCTATTTACTCTTTAGGGCCTTTTACGGCCTATTATAAGCTTTCTTTATAGGTTGTGATGACACCATAATATTAGAGCGCTTTCTATAATTTGTAGATTATGGACCTTAGTCCCAATATTCTTTTAGAATATCTTTATAATAATTAAGGTAATCCTCTGGTTCCTATATAGAGTCCTTAGCGGGCCAGCCTAGCTATTTAACTTTATATTAAAGCTTGTTCTTGATAGACTTATAGTATAGTATAACTTTAACCTTGTACCGCTCGCCCACTACCTTAGGGTGTTTAATTGGGCCTAGACGGAAGTTCTTTTCTAGTAGTAGTCTATGCCATAGCTCTAGTAGGTTTATGTAAAACACTAAATGCACACGGGCCATAGATAGGGGTAGCTAGAGATAGTAGGCTAGCTTACTAATTTGTTCCTTAACTTAGAAGGGACCTAGGTATCTTACATTAAGCTTCTTTAATGGTCAACAGGTTTTGATATTTATTAAACATAATAGAACCTTATCGCCTACTCTAAAATGCTTATCCTAGTGTTTACGGTTATACTAGAGTTTTTGCTGCTCTTAGGTATCTTATAGGCTCTGCTTTATATACTTCTATTACTCTTTCTATTCCTGGAGGTATCCTTATACTCTCTAGTAGATGTCCTTTAACTTCCCGGTAGGATCCTATAATTAATTATACGGCCTTAGCTAGTAATTGCTAGGTATACTATTAAACCCAAATAGTTAGACGCTATAGGCAATCTAGATTAGTGTATACTTATATAATACATATTGCTTTAAGTTATAGGCATACTCTATATACGGAAGTAGTTCATACTAATTGTCTTGCTAGTAGTTTAAATATATTTGTAGATAAGACTCCAGTTTCTAGTTCTGGCGTTCCGTTTACCCGTCCATTTGTGGATAGAAAGCTGTACTATAATAGTAGTCTATCTTTAAATAAAAGCATAGATCTGACCAGTACTGGCTTATAAAGACGCTGCCCCTATTAGTAATAATAGAGTGCGGCTAGTCTATTTTGAGAAAGCATTTCTTCTTAATTAGGCTGGTAAGCGCTTATATGTTAATTATCTTGTTAACAGGAAGGTATTAGACGTACTTTAAAAACCTATTAATAAGTACAAGGACTGAATTGTATGTTTATCCTTAGCTATCTTTAGATGGTAGGAGATCTGTAATAAAGTCCATAGCATAATATTGCTATGGCTTACTAGCGGGGGGAACTGATTTAAGTAGACCCTATAGCTTATACCTATAGATCTTGTATACTTAATACTTCTTATAATGGCTAATGTACTCCTTTGCTTCCTGCTTAAGCTTTGGCCAATAGTATTTGCGCTAAAGTAATTCCACTATCTTGGCTTGACCATAGTAGCTACCTAGAGGATTATTATAATTCTTTATAAGAATCTTCTGCCGTAGATTTGCTTCTGGTAGCACCTAAACCTTGCCATTTCTACGCAGTAGGCCTATTAGGTCTAGTTCCCAATTTTAGCGCCTTATAGCTTCCTTTCTATTATGTTTCCGGTCTACTTCCGCATTAAAGATGGCATAGGAAGTGTCCCTTTATTACACCTTATAGATGAAATCTGTTAACCTTTTGGATAGTTTCTGTATAAAAGCTGTTTTGTCCCGTACTGCTCTAAGTACAAGACTAGATGGTACTATAGATCTTGTAACTCTTTAATACGCGTACATTAGGAAGGCCGCTACAAGGTTAAAGTCCTTTAGTTATTATAGGGCTCCGAGTTCTAATTGCTCTATGGCTTTGCTATTGGTTTAAGAGGATAGCTTAGTAATTAGGGGTAATATATTACCAGATTCTAAGAATGTGTTGGGGATATCCTGTCCAGGTATATTTAGACCCTTAACGGTAATGGACCGGGTGCCAGCCGGAATGTTAGTAGAGACTAATGGGGTTTATACCGCCTAAGACTTAGTATATAGAGCTATAGGTGCTTGAGTATCCCACACCTAGAGCTTGTTCTATAATATAGGGAGTAAGATATCTATTATCTGTTTTCCTTCTCCTGTTTTAAAGCCTTTAGTATAGTCTGGCTGTCGTGACGGTCTATTAATAGGGTTATTCTCCCCTAGCTTATATTTAATCTTAAAATTAAATTACATGAGCTTCTCTGCCTATTTGGCTTGTTAAGGTATAAGCTCCTTTATAGTTATAAAGTAGTGTAGATTGTGATGATCTAAGAGTATACAAGTAGTATAGCTTGCGTATTTAAGGTAATATCGCCACTGTTTAAAGTAGTTAACTATGGCTAGCAGTTCCTTATTGTGGGTATAATACCTAACTTTAGGCCCCTAGAATTTTCTGCTGTAGAATACTACTGGTCTTTAGTAGAGCTGGGTAGCGTCCGGATCCCTATTAAGTTGTAGTAGGATACCTATAAGGGCAAAATTTAATACATTAGTAATTATTATTAATAGCTAATCTAGGTTAAAATGCCGTAGTAATAGAGCTTCTATAAACTTTTTTTATAGTTCCTAGAAGGCCTCCTAAACCTTTCTAGGCCATAACTATGGTTTATACCATTTAGTTAGTCCCTTTTTAGTTTTCTTTCTTTTTACCTTTAAGCTTTTTACTCCTTAGGCTGGGTCTTAGAAAGCTTCTATAATGTAGTTAAATAGGTGTTGGGTAATGTCTAAGTAGTTATAAATAAAGCGCCTATAGAAATTGGCAAAGCCTAGAAACACTTAAATATCCCAATAGCTCTCTAGCTCCAGCCACTCTTAGATTATTTATACCCATACTAGGTCTATAACTACGCCTATAGGCGTTATAATATAACCTAGGAACTTAACCTGCTTGGTATTAAAGGTATACTTTAACGCTTTAGTGTAGAGGCCCTAATTATCCAAACGTTCTAGCACTTGGCGAATATGTTATTTATACTAATTCTTGTCTTTTAAGTAGATTAGGATATTATCTAAATAGATAACATATGTGCGGTTAACTAGTCCCCCTAAGGCTCTGTAAATATATAATTGGAATATTGTAGGCGTATTAGCTAGCCTAAAAGGCATTACTATATACTTAAAGTGGCTATATTAGGTCTTAAAAGTGGTCTTCTACTTATCCCCTTCTTTAATACGGAGCCTATAATAGGCATCTTATAGGTCTAGCTTTATAAAGATCTTCGCCCTAGATAGTTAATCCAGCATTTTACTAACTAGTAGTAGTGGGTAACGGTTCTTAATTATAACTTTATTAAGACCATGATAGTCTATATATAGCCTTATAGTTTTATCCGGTTTTGGGATAAAGAGGATTGGTGCGCCTACTAGTGACTTACTGGGCTAAATCCATCCCTTTTTCTATGCACTATTGAGGTATTCCCATAGGATCTTAAGCTCTTTGCGAGAGAGGTTATAAATAGGAAGGTTTAGGGGTTATTTACCCTCTTTTAGATTAATTGTATAATTGTATTCTAAGTTCTGCGCTATAACTTTGGCTCGCCTACCCAAGAATACCCTTAGTAAGTCCCTTAGGCCTAATAATAGATTGGGGTTGCGTTTGTCCTCTATATTATTGTTAGGTAGGTCCCAGAGCTCCCTTAGAATGCCTATAGGTAGCGTTGCGCGCTATAGTGGTTGCTTGTACATAGTTGCTACTGTATATTAAACCGTTTTATGCGGTAGCTAATGAAGGGTAGGGAATTCTTTAACGCAGTATTTGAGGTGCTATAGTATATTCTCTATATATTGCTTGAGCTAGAGTAACCTGTAGTAGTGGAAGTATCTTATGAGATCTTTAAGATCGCCGCCTCCCTATAGTGTCTCTGTAACCTATCTAGTAGCTCCCTATGGGGTCTCTATTATAGAGGGGTTATTACCTATGCTAGGCTCTATACCTATCTTGCTATAGAATAGGGGTTTAATTTAATACTCCTTTAGGTATAAAGCGTATACTATTTTACCTAGAGCCATATCTTCTAGGATATCTTTTAAGCTTATTAGTGATATACGCCCTTCTAATTCTTTATTGTTCCACTATTTAAAGGCTCCTGTTTTAAAGCGTATCTTAGGATCTGCTTCTATAAGCTAAGGGTATCTAAGAATAAGGTTATAGCCTTTAAAGTTAGCTGCCTAGAAGGGTTGCAGACCAACTACCTTAGTACGGTTGTGTATATTGGCCACTAACACTATAAGCTTATAGGTACTGTGTAGTTTAATCTAATGCTTATCCAGAAACCCTATAATAGGTTTCCGCTACTTTAGCAATAGGATAAGCTTATACTCTTTTACTAAATTATATTATATAAGATTGATTTTGGCGCCGCTATTATATAGTGCTTAGAACTGATGTATTTTACTTATAGGGAGTGCTATTTCTAGCTTAATAGCAATACGGAGAGTCTCTTCTTCTGTATCTTGCCCTAGTTGCAGCCAGGAAAGGTCCGCAACTAGGGCTTTTTTTTTTTATGTTATTAGTGCGTTTTTCGCCCTGCTTCTTCTAATAAGATTTACCTCTGGAGTTTTCTCTTAACTTTTTAGAGTATTCCCGTAAAGGTACCGGACGGGTATTGGGTTGGCCCTAAAAGTCTTTCCCATTACTTAAGGCCCCTAACTTTAACCCTTTTAAAGTTCTCTTTAAGAACGGCTTCTTTAAAGGTTAGGTCTGCCCTATATTACTACTAGAGTGCCTGCGCTTCTAGTAACCCCCTAGCCTTCTACCGGAAGAGGTCTGGTTCCTTATTATATCCTTAGCGTTTAGAACCGCTCGTTTAAAATCCGCATATATAGTAATCCGCGGTAGGGCTTCTATACGCTTTATTTCGTTATAAATTACTAGCTTAATTCTAGCCTAGATAAATCCGATCTTCTTTTTCTTATAGATACTACTATCCCTGTTTTTAAAGGGCTCTAAATCTATCTACTAAATATAAGTTTCTATAAAGTTTATAAACTAGCGGAAGTCTTAACGGTCCAACTATATACCATTCCAGAATTGTTTTATATTATTATATTATATAATATACGGATCTTAGGTCCAACCCTTTAGGAAGGTCTATAGCTATAGCTATATAGTAATTTGCTCTTTATTAAGTTAATTAAGCACAATCTAGTTTAGTAATTAATCTTTAATCTTGCTAATAATCCACTATATACATTCTTTGGTATTATCTTAGATTATTAGCATTTTAAAGAAGTTATCTACTTCACGAAACCAATTGTCCAACTATTAGGTAGTAGGTTTGTGACGGAGTTCTAAACTATTAAAGGCCTTAGCCAGTTAGTCTATATCTTTTTTCTGTTTATTATATAGATACCTCTCTGGGTCTTCCATATCTCCTTAGGTAGATACTAGGTAGCCCCTAGGAAGCCTTAGGCCTTAGCTAGGTTATAAAAGATTTTATTTAGCCTAGATTAAGCTTTACTAGATCTAGATTTACCCCTAAAGGTTTCTAATATATTTATTAGTGGCTTTTTTCTGTATGGCTTCTAAAAGCCTAGTAGCAGCTTCCTAATATCCTCCTTAAAGAAAATTAGTGTGGGGCTCTTAACTTTCCGAATTTAGGCCTAGGGAAGCTCTAGCTATAAAGGTAGTGTTAGTACTAATAGCTAGTATAGGCTTCCTAACAAGGCTTAGGTCTTAAGTTAATATTTAGGTTAAGTTACTAAAAGGGGTAAGCCTACTTGGCTTATAGGCAGTCTGTGCACCACTACTATACTAATTATAGGCTGATGGTCCTCTAAGAGGGTTCTAGTTGGATCCCTAATTAAATATATTAGTATATTCCTCTAGCATTTCTGGCTTAGGGGAAGATCTTAGGGTCGCCTCTAGCGCTTAATCTTCTAATTAGCCTAAGTGGGGCTAGAGGGGTTCTGGTTGCTTTCTAGCAGTGTTGTAACCATTATAGAGGGTATCTGCGTTTTCCTTAGCGGTAACTATAGGTGTGTAAGAGTCTTTAAGCTCCTGGTATATCTAGGTATTAGGGCTTGTTTAGCCATCTTGCCTAGAGGTTTATATTATTATAATCCCTTATTATTAGAGGGACCTTCTTGCTTTGGTGTAATGGCTTTCTATAAGGTATCCGTGGAGTTTCCGTTTAGGTTATTACAAGATTTTAAGGGAGAAATGGTAGGTGTAAATAAAATATAAACATATAATCTGGTTCTTAAAGCCAGCTGCCCTTCTAAAAAAGAGTAGGAAGGATTTAAATGTGAGGGGAACTTATAGATAGGGGGCTATAAGGACACGATTGTGGAATAAGATAGATTAGTAAGAGAGACGAATCCTTAAGGAGGTAAGGCCTTGAGGATCGTGGAGACTATATACTACGGGCACGTGCCTCCGGCACGTGACCGACGGACGTCCAAGGGGTGTCCGGGGGTTGTCCTGAGGGCAACCTGAGGTGACCGCAATAATATCCCTTACAGAGATCTATAGATTGGTTGCGTTTTCTTATAAAGTAGATTAGCTGGTATTTCTCTAGTAAGAATTAGACTCTATATTGTCTTGCCTATTCTATATAGGTATTATAAGCTTTCTTTAGTGTTCTATAATTCTCTGCGGCTATTAGCCCGTATATAATTAGGTTTATATTGTTAATAAAGCCTATCCCCTAGGTCGCCCCTTCCTTAAAGAAGTTAAGCAGGTTGCTTATAAAGAAAAGGAAGAGTATAGGCGAGAGGGGTAATCCTTATGGTATTCTTATTATAACTATAATAGGGGGGCTCTAGTATCTGCTAAAGACTAGTAATATTTCTTTCTAACCTATAAACCCTTAAATAAATTATATAATCTATTCTAGGAAGCCTTTTGCCCTAAGGATATATAGGAGACGCTTATAGGGTATATTATTATAGGCGCTACTGATATCTAGGCTAAGCATTAATACTATAAAGTCCCTTTGTATCGCCTATGCGGATTTAATGGTGGTAGCGAGTAGCGTAAGAGCTAATAGTGTTGAGCGGTTCTTTCTTGCCCTTATTTAGCTTTGTGGTAGTAGGGTATATTCCTTAGCTATGTCTATTATATGGTCCGCTATTACCTTTTTTAAAATCTTGCTAAGGGTGTTTTCTAAGGCAATAGGGCGGTAGCTTCCTGGGATTAAGTAATCTACTTTACCTTCTTTCTATAGGATAACTGTTGTTATAGATCTTTTAAGTCGCGGGTAGTAGCCTATGGTAAAGTATGCCCTAGCTATATCTGTAAGCTAGGGTGCTATAAGTGGTCTATAGGTTTTTAAGGCTTTATTTGGAATCCCATCTAGTTCTAGTACTATATTATTTAAAAGGCGGCTAATAGTTCTAGCCATTTCCTCTATTATTATGTCGCTGTTAACCCTTAGGTAAGTTACTAGTGTTTTACCTATAATATTACTGAGGTCTGCTAGAGCTAATTAGGGGAAGAACCTTTCTATAAGGATCTTTGCCTTTTTATTATTGTTATTAGTAGCCTGTAACTCCCCTGCTCTTTATAGGGGTAGTAGGTATAAGTCTTCTACTAGGCGCCCTACCTTTTTCTTTACCTATTTTGCTATAGCCTAAAGGCCCTTATTATAGGGGAGGCTTGGGTTAGAAGTGTACTTATTTATAAACTATCTCTAATTATTTTTTACTTCTTTCTTTAGGGTATTCTTTAACTGGTTTCTTGTGCCTTTATATTATCTCTTGTCTTTAGGGTTATGGCTACTTATATATTTCCTTCTTGCTTATTATTGACTGGTAATAAGAACCACGTATTATGCAGACTATGCGTGTTATGCGTAGGGGCCTGGTTTTAAGACTGGGCAGTGCTTTTCTAGCCTGTTTTTAATTGCTGCCTGGATCCTTTCTAATCTTTAGTTAATTTCCTTAGGGGTAGCTAATAAGCCTTGCTTATTTAGTATTGGGTGGATTTCTTCTAGGTCTTAAAGTTGTTATTTAACTGTATTAAGGAAGCTATCTGTCTTAAGCTTTCTTATTATATATCTTTTACTACTTGGTTGCGCCTTAATATCTAAATCTAGCTATATTTGGATAGGGATATGGTTTAAAGTAAGTGCCTATTCTTCTTTAGGGTTGCACCTTTTAAGTCTCTGGTATAGGCCTTCGTCTATAAATATAAGGTTAATTGTGCTTCTGGAGGTTCCTTATTGCTATATAGTTGCTCCTAGGAGGGTAGCTAACTTAAGGCCCTAGGTGTCTATAGCTCTTAGTAGGCACTCTGCCTATTATTTAGCAGTAATATGGATACCCCCCTACTATAGGTGGTGGAGGTTTATATCTTCTAGTAGGATGGACTCTGTGCCTTTGGTTTCTAGCAAGCTTATTACTAATATAATATTCTCTATTTGTAGGACCCCTTTAACCCTAGGGTTATATATATTGATAATTTATACTGGTCCCCTATATATCTAAATTATTATAACTGTAATATCTGGGTTAACTGCCTGCTATAACTATAAGGACAGGCTAATAGCCTTACTAATTATAAAGCATACGCGTATAGCTGCTTTTAGTTTGTATAGGAGCTGGAATCCTTAGGGACAGTATATTAATTGTATGTAGGTATTATAGTACGGCTCTTATATAGTAAGGATATAGTGTTTTTTTGGGTCTAGACTGTCTAGTAAAGGCCTTATAAGATAGTGGTTTATGTTGCCGCAGTTATACTGTATAATAGATAGGTAGCGGACCCCTAGTAAGGGTCCTTCGCCTCTTTTTTATTCCTTGCTTTTTTTATTTCTATTTTCTCTAGGATATTTAGAACTTCTATTTCTTATATTTATACCCTGGTCGCTACTTATTTTATATAGAGCTTTCTATTTCTGTGTCTTGTGTTCCTACTAGCGCTTTTATATCTAAATCTGTTATTATTTCCGGTTCCTCCCCTATTCTTACTGGCTGGCTGTGTGCCCTTTATAGGTCGGCTGTAAATGTTATATTTGCCATGTTAAATCTAATTCTTAATTATCCTGGTCTTAAGCTTGCTATAGCTGTCTATAGGGGTCTTCCTATAGGGCGTCCTCTCCCTTATGTCCCCTGTGACCCTTATATCCCTATACGGTCTGGTGATGTTGCGTAGTGCCGCTTCTAGCCTGTTAAGGCTTGGGATAGCTGGCCTAGCCCCCTAGTACTAAAGGTGGGAAACGCTAGGAAGGCACCTGCGTCCCCCTAGCTTATCGCCTATTGTTTCTATTTATATAACCTAGCGTATAGTTATTTCTATAGCTGTTAAGCCCTTACCTTCCGCCTCCTATATTTAATGCAGTCTTCTCTCTCCCACGCCTTATATATGCTTTGGTGGCAGTTTGCGTATTTTGTTTGGTCTTAATTTAAGTAGTGTCTTATATTATAGGGGCCTGTATAGTGGCCGCAGCATACCTGTGCTGTGTATATGGATTGGGTGTGTCTTTATTATGCGTAGCAGTAGCATTGTTCTAGGCGTAGTTTGTGGTTGTAGAGCCTTGCGTTGTATATAAGGCCATTTATAATTATTTCTTTTTGGATAAGAAGTTTTTGCATTTCTGGTGTATATATATTAATAATAAGGGAGCTGTGTGTTTAACCGGCGTCTCTTTGGCGAGTCTCTGGCGACCCTTATATCCTCTTGTTATTCTTATTGTTTGCTTAGTTTACATTTTCCTGTTAAAGCTATTAGATTTGGGTAATCTTAAGGCCTAGTATAAGGTGTTCTATTTGTTTTACTATCTCCTATATAGTTGCTGTGTTATCCGCCTAGCGTCCCTTTTCTACCCTAAGGCTTATAGGAACCGCTAGGACTTTGACTAGGTAGTCTTTACGGAGCCTAGAATACATATGTATTATAAAACTACTATATATAGCAAGTTTGCCTAAACTGCTTGCCCAGTTCCTTGCTACAGTTGACGTAGCAGCTGGTAGACAAAGCTAGCTCCTACCCGTGTGCACCTGATTTGCTCTATAAGCCTATCCTTATAGCCTACCCCTGCCTAAATAGACTAATACGCGCATCCGTCCTTTCGGGCTATACAGACAGTGTTATTGATAAGGTGTTAATCCTTCCTCTAAGACAGGTCCACTAGGAGTTAGAGCCTAGTAAAGGGGCAAGGTTCCTAGAGCTGTCCATTGCTGCCATTGTATACTACGCCCTATAGCCGTTGCTAGCTGCTTCGCGTTACCTGTGACGCTCTCGCGATAATAGGCCGACCGTGTCTTATAGGCGTGGGCCTATAATAACTCGACGCCGCGCAGCTATTGTCCCTTAGCCGCCTACTAACTAAACTTATTATCCTCCTATTTTAACTATTACCTATATCTAAGTCCGTTCTAGCCTGCCTATATAGGTTTGTCCTAGCTCTTTCTTAGTCCGTTTTAGATTAACGTCGCTACCTAGAGAAGGGTACCCCTAGCTCTTTTTTAGTCTGTTTTAGATTAACATCGCCGCCTAAAGAAAGGTTAACGCCGCTGCGTAGAAAGGGAGGATTAACGTCGCTAAATGTGGTTAATGGTGTTAAGATTCTTCCTATGCCCTCGCTACTAGACAGTCTTAGAGCGGAATAAGTATAGAGGTGCCCTATTGTCCCCTTAGATTATCGCTTCTACCAGCAAATGTAAGCGCTGGCTTATAGCCCTAGGTTGCCTAGGTAAAAAGACGTCAGGTAGTTTTTAAAACCATTCCTCTATTCTTAATAAGTTGCCTTAGTTATTGTTAACTAGGTCTTAACAGCGCCAAGACCTATAAAAACTCTGCTGTTCTAACGGCGTTAAGGACGACGCATTCGAAAGCGCCCTCTAGCCACGACGTAACGCCGCTGTATTAGTAACAGACGAGATCCTCACTCTTAGCTTAACCGTACGGATAAGATAAGACGGAAAGGAACCCCCAAAGGACAGTATAGATCGGATCTCGATTTTGGTGTTCCTAGTTATTAATATATTACTAAAATATACTAGGACCGTTCTTTATGCTAAATAGCATTACTAGGTATTTAAAGAGTCCTTATTATATACAAAAAGCTATATACTTCTTATCTCCTTTATATATATGGATTTTATTAAAGGTAGTAACTATATTAAGCTTTATAAAGTACCGTGCCTTTACTAAATAGTTAAGTGTCTCTTAAATTAGGGGAATTGGATATTAGTTTTAAATTATAATTACGTTTAGAGCTTAATAATTAATATAGAATCTTAAGCCTCCTTCCGGCTTCTTAATAAATAGTATAGGTAAGGCAAATAGAGATTAATTAGGGCGAATAAATCCTTTTTCTAGATGCTTATTAAGGTATTATTATATTATAAGCAGTTCTTCTTATAATATACCATATAGCGGACCGAACTTTAGTGTTATACTAGGCTTAAGTTCTATCTTAAAATTATACTTATCTTAGTGCAGGGCTAGTTGGTCTATAAATTATTTTTTAAACTTATTAATTATATTATAATACTCTTTGGGTATAAGAGGTTGAGGGTTAATATATTATTTTGGTTCTAGCACTTTTTTAATATCTTCTATTATTATAGTAAAGATTTTATAGTTTTATCTTTTTACTAATAAGATAAAAGGTGCGGCCTATATTATATAAAATTTAAAAGGTTTCGGCGTAATATCTTTGCATTCTTTACCGTAATTAGTAGTTATGGCTTTATTATTTTAGTTTAAGGCTTATAGCAAGGGTAATTTATATTATTTTAAATTTAAATAGTTATGTGCGTGTTTATAGGGCAAATGGTTTTTTAAGTAATGACTTTAGTAGTAGGTTATACGGAACTTTAGTGTTTCTTTAACCTAGCTAATTAAAGGGTTGTGTTATTTTAGCTATCTATGTCCAAGTATTACCTTATAATGCTTTAAAGGTATTATAAATAGAGAAATATATTTAAGGTGTTTGCCTATTTATAATTTTACAAGAGTATAGTGCATTAGTTTACTATTGTCACGGGACACCCCCGTAACACCTTACACACGTCCACTTGTTTCCACCGACTGAACAATCAAAGACTGACCACGAGACGGCAATCTAACAGCAATCTGCCGTATTCCGCCGCAATCTGCCGTCTCTACTATTGGAGTTACTAACTAGCAACTTCAAGGACCTCTAACTACCAAATTCTGCCAAGTTCTACTAGAACCGCCACCTAAGCTCTACCCTGCCTATGCGTAGCATAGTACCCATTAACCTAGCAACCAAGCGAACGTTATATACCCTTTTTCCCCTATTTCCTACTTTCCTTTTCTCACATAACATCTTAACTTTATTACACAGTTTATATATATAGCTTAATAATATCTACTTCGCTATATATTATTATCGCTTATGCTCACTCCATAACACTACGTTGCGTTAACCCTATATACTACCCTCCGAAATGCAGAACAACCCTAAAGCCCCCATAACAGCCGTTAGTATTATATTCACACTCTAAGAACAATTGGCAGAAATACAAAAGTCCTTTATAGACGCCCTTACACAGAACCAAGCCACTTTAACTTAATAATAAGCCAAATAAGAAGCACAACACTAGCAATTAATTAAAGACCTCTAAGAAGAAATCCGCACCCTTAAGATGCCTATATTAGGGCCCTAAGACCAAACACTATCTCTAAAGATAAACACGTGGAACGAGAGCCCTAAACCTATAGTAGTTACTCACCCCAAACTAACTACTACACCACAATAATCTAAATAACTACCAGACCCTCTAATATTTACTAGTAAACAATAAGAACTCTAATTATTCCTAAGCCGGCTTAAAAATAAGCTAACTAGTAATACTAACCGCTACCTAACTAAAGCTAACTAACTCTGCTACGCCCTAAGTTGATTAGGAGGAGACGTAGCTAACCTTATTAAACCTCTTTAACCAAACTTAGTATTAAGCCTAATTGTACTTCTTAAAGCCGTATATAGTGACCCAAACCACTAAGCTACTACTTAGAGAAAGATAAACTATATAACTTAAGGAATAAAAAGCTTCCTAGTATACTTCTCCAAATTTAACCGTTACGTAAAAGAAACAGGCTGGAACAACTCTGTACTAATTAACAGCCTTATTAAATCTCTAAGCCCTGAACTAAAAACCTCCCTAATAGGTATAGACCTACTAAAAGCTCTTAACGCCTGCGCAAATGTTATTAATAAATAATATAATAATATACTACGCCTAACACCGAAGTCTGCTCCTTAATATAATATAACAAACCCACAAATGTCTACTAAGTTATTATCTTAGCCTAAGCACCCTAACGCTATGGATATTGACACTAGAACCCTAGAATACGCCCTACTAGGGTCCTCTAAATAAGAATAACGTACTAAGCTAGGCCTCTGTTTTAAGTATGGAAGTAGCTCCTACCTCTCCAACTACTGCTCCGTCCCTATGCCCCAACGCGAATTACAAACAGCTAACACTAGCAGCCATTTACCGCATTAATCCTCTAGTTACCGTCCCCAATCTTTACCTAGTTCTAGCCCCGCATTTAGTAAGCACTACTTATAAGAACGAAGCTATAACTGATACGCTATAAGAACTCCACCCCGATTGCCTCTAAAAGGAAGGTCCTGGAGCTAAGTCACTCTTTAGGACGGCGCTGCCTTAGGATCTTATTAAATGCTTTAGATGTTATGAACTCTAACTCTTAGGATTGCAGTATAACTATTAACTATTATCTTTGGCAGAACGATTAATAGGTTAATACTTAAGTCCTAATTAATATAGGAGCCAGTGGCATAGGATTTATTAACAAGATCTTTATATAAGATAATAGTTTTACTCTAACCCCCCTTAACCGGCATATTAACGTATTTGGATTTAATGGTAAACGCACTATTTTAGGCTGTATTACCTATGTAGTATTCCTAAGACTCCAATACCTAAACCATGAAGAACTAATTAAGCTTTTTATTACCACTCTAGGTTACTTAGTAATACTTAAATAACCTTAGATAAAGCTATATAAGGTAACCATTAATTAGGACAACCTTAAGCTTCTATTTACTGCCTCCTATTGCAAGCAGAAGTGCCTTATGACTTGCTGTGTAGACCCTAAACCAAAATCTAAAAAATCTACTAGAATCTATTAGTCTAAATTTTCCACTAATATCTACCCTACACCTAAAAAGTCTACCCAATTCCACTAAGAACCTAAAAATTACACTAAACCACACAAACCAACCCTAACTACTATACCACCCCGAACCAAGTAGAAGCCTAAACTTAAGCTTAACATACGAAAGTACTAGAAGAACTAGTATTCTACTATAAAAAGGATACTTAAAGAACCTAAACCTAAATCCGATACTAACTTTGTACCTAACACTAAACCTAAAGTTAAACAAGAAACAGTAGATAATTAAAAAGAAGTTACTAGCTGGTAACTTGCCCCCCTTTTTACGGATATTTATATAATTAGAGCTACCCTATTAGCATAACTTGCTAGGAAACCTAAATATACAATCTTCGCCGTTATAATAGCCGATATTAAAAAGGCCCTAGTACTAAAGAAGCACACTAACCCTGCTATAAAAGTACTAGTATGCCATTATAAGCATCTAGAAGTATTTTTATGAAAGGAAGCTAATAAGTTAGCGGAGCACCAACTATATAACCATAAGATTGTACTCAAAAAAGGAAAATAACTAGGATTTAGACCCTTATACAGAATGTCCTAAAATGAACTCTAAGTGTTGTGGAAGTACTTGGACAAACACCTAAATAAAGGATTTATTAGAGTAAGCTCTTTGCCTATAGCTATACCTATAATCTTTGTTAAGAAACCTAGCGGCGGTCTGCGCTTCTATATAGACTACTAAGCTCTTAATGCTATTACTATTAAGAATCGGTACCTGCTCCCGTTAATTTAAGAGACACTAAACCGATTAAGTAAGGCTCGCTACTATACAAAACTTGACCTTATCCACGCATTTAACCGCCTCTGTATCGCAAAAGGAGATAAATAGCTTATAGCATTCCGTACTAGATATGGACTATTTAAATACTTAGTAACGCTATTTAGCCTTATAAATGCCCTAAGTTTATTCCAACACTTTGTAAATAATACCTTATAACCTTACCTGGACATTTTCTGTACTGCTTATATTAACGACATCCTGGTATATAGCAATAACCTAGCTAAATATAAGAAATACGTTAACCTTGTCTTAGAAGCCCTACGTAGAGCTAAACTATAATTAGATATAGATAAATATAAGTTCTATAAAATGGAAGTTCTATACCTTGGACTTATTATCTCTATAGACGGCATATAAATGGACCCAAAGAAGATTAAAGCAATTGTAAACTGGTAAGAACTTAAGAATGTTAAGGACGTAAGAGCCTTTATAGGATTTGCTAATTTCTATTAACAGTTTATTAATAACTTCTCCGCCCTGGTTTTACCTCTTATAGCTCTAACCTAAAAGGATAAAGCCTTTATCTTTGATAAGGAATGTAAGAAGGCCTTTGCCTATCTAAAAGTTATATTCACTACCGTACCTGTACTCTAACACTTTAACCTAAACCGAAAGAGTGTTATAAAAGCTAACTCATCTAACTACGTCACTGGAGGCATTCTGTCTCAGTATAATAAAGAAGGGGTACTGCACCCTATAGCATACTTCTTAAAACAACTAAGTCCAGCTAAATATAACTACAAGATCTACGATAAAGAATTATTGGCCATTATTAGATGTTTTAAATAATGGCAACCTAAACTAGAAGGCGCTAGATTTCTAATTAAGGTCCTTAATAACTATAAGAATCTATAGTACTTTATAACTATGAAACAGCTAAGTCATTATTAAGCCCGCTAGTTAGAATATCTGTTTTAATTCTAATTCTTAATTATATACCGCCTAGGCGTTTAAGGTTAAAAACCTAATGCTCTAACTTAACGTTTACAAGATATAACAGTATAGGAAGAAGTATATACCTACCATAAACAAACCCTACTTCGTTCTAAATTATTTAATCCCCTAGCTAAAGACCTTATAGTATACGTCCTTAAAATGACTGATTAATTAATTAAACAGATTATAATTAATAAATACCCAAACAACAAGTTTATCCAAGAGACACTTAAGCTAATTTAAGATAGTATTAGACGCTCTAAAAAGATCTCTCTAAATAAATGTAAAGTTTGCGAAGACCGCTTGTACTACTAGAACCGCCTAGTTGTCCCTAATTACAATAAACTTAAGCTTAAGCTCCTTAAATACGTACACGACCTACTAGTAGCCGGCCACCTAGGCTAAGGAAAAACCCTAGAGCTACTCTAATGGGAGTACTACTAGCCAAACATATATAATATAACATAAAGGTACGTCTCTAGCTGCTATACCTGCCGACAAGCTAAAGCTTCGTATAAGACATATAACGGCTTTCTAAAGCCACTGCCTATTCTGGACCAAAGATAGAAGGATATCTTAATTAACTTCGTTATTGTAAGGGATATTATTGCGGTCACCTCGGGTTGCCCTCAGGACAACCCCCGGACACCCCTCGGACGTCCGTTGGTCACGTGCCGGAGGCACGTGCCCGTAGTATATAGTCTCCACGATCCTCAAGGCCTTACCTCCTTAAGGATTTGTCTCTCTTACCAATCTATCTTATTCTATAATCGTGTCCTTATAGCCCCCTGTCTATAAGTTCCCCTTACATTTAAATCCTTCCTACTCTTTTTTAGAAGGGTAGCTGGCTTTAAGAACCAGATTGTGTGTTTATATTTTATTTACACCTACTATTTCTCCCTTAAAATCTCGCGACGACCTAAATGGAAACTCTATGGATACCTTATAGAAAGCCGTTGCGCCAAAGCAGGAAGGTCCCTCTAATAATAAGAGATTGCGACAATATAAATCTCTAGGCAAGACGGCTAAATAAGCCCTAATACCCAGATGCACCAGGAGCTTAAAGACTCTCATATACCTATAGTTACCGCTAAGGAAAACGTAGACACTCTTTATAATAGTTATAATACTGCCGGAAAGTAACTGGAACCCCTCTGGCCCCACCTAGGCTAATTAGAAGATTAAGCGCTAAAGGCAACCCTAAAATCTTCCCCTAAACCGGAAATACCAGAGGAATATATTAATGTGTCTAATTAGGGATCTAACCAGAACCCTCCTAGAGGACCATCGGCCTATAATTAGTATAGTAGCGGTGTATAGACTGCCTATAAGCTAAGCGGGCCTACCCCTTTTAGTAACTTAACCTAAACATTAACTTAAGACCTAAGCCTTATTAGGAAGCCTATACTAGCTACTAGTACTAACACTACCTCTATAGCTAGAGCTTCCCTAGGCCTAAATTTAGAAAGTTAAGAGCCCCACACCGATTTTCTTTAAGGAGGATATTGGGAAGCTGCTACTAGGCTTTTAAAAGCTATGCGGGAAGGAGCTACTAATAAATATATTAGAAACCTTTAGGGGCAAGTCTAGATCTGGTAGAGCTTAATCTAGGCTAAATAAAATCTTTTATAACTTAGTTAAGGCCTAAGGCTTCCTAGGGGCTACCTAGTATCCACCTAAGAAGATATAGAAAACCCAGAGAGGTATCTATATAATAAACGGAAAAAAGATATGGACTAACTGGCTAAGGCCTCTAATAGTTTAGAACTCTGTTACAAACCTACCGCCTAATAGTTGGATAATTGGTTTTATGAAGTAGACAACTTCTTTAAAATGCTAATAATCTAAGATAATACCAAAGAACGTATATGGTGGATTATTAGTAAGATTAAAGACCGATTACTAAACTAGATTATACTTAATTAACTTAATAAAGAGCAAATTACTATATAGCTATAGCTATAGACCTTTTTAAAGGGTTAGACCTAAGATCCGCATATTATATAATACGATAATATAGAATAATTCTGGAATGGTATATAGTTGGACTGTTAAGACTTCCGCTAGTTTATAAACTTTATAGAAACTTATGCTTAGTAGATAGATCTAGAGCCCTTTAAAAATAGGGACGGCAGCGTCCGTAAAAAGAAGAAGATTAGATTTATCTAGGCTAGAATTAAGCTAGTAATTCGTGATAAAATAAAGCGTGTAGGAGCCCTACCGCAGATTACTATATATGCGGATTTCGAACGAGCGGTTCTAAATACTAAGGATGCGGTAAGGAACTAGACCTCTTTTAGTAGGAGGCTAGGGGGTTACTAGAAGCGTAGGCACTCTAGTAGTAATATAGGGTAGACCCAACCTTTAAAAAAGCCGTTCTTAAAGAGAACTTTGGAAGGGTTAAAGTTAGGGGCCTTAAGTAATGGGAAAGACTCCTAGGGCTAACCTAACACCTGTTTAGCACCTTTATAGGAACACTTTAAAAAGTTAAGAGAAAACTCTAGAGGCAAATCTTATTAGAAGAAGCAGGGCGAAAAACGCACTAATAACATAAAAAAAGAAAAGCCCTAGTTACGGACCTCTCCTGGCTGTAACTAGGGTAAAATACAGAAGGAAAGACTCTCCGTATTACTATTAAGCTAGAAATAGCACTCCCTATAGGTGAGGTATGTTAGTTCTAAGCACTATATAACAGCGGCGCCAAAATTAATCTTATATAATATGATTTGGTAAAAGAGCATAAGCTTATCCCGTTGCTAAGGTAGCGGAAACCTATTATAGGGTTCCTAGATAAGCATTAGATTAAACTATATAGTGCCTATAAGCTTATAGTGTTAGTGGCCGACATGTATAACTGTACTAAGGTGGTTAGTCCGCAACCCTTCTAGGCAGCTGACTTTAAAGGCTATAACCTTATTCTTAGATACCCTTGGCTTGCGGAAGCAGATCCTAAGATACGCTTTAAAATAGGAGCCTTTAAATAGTGGAACGATAAAGAATTAGAAGGGCGTATATTACTAATAAGCTTAAAAGATATCTTAGAAGATATGGCTCTAGGTAAAATAGTATACGCTCTATACCTAAAGGAGTATCGGATTGAACCCCTATTCTATAGCAAGATGGGTATAGAGCCTAGTATAGGTAATAACCCCTCTATAATGGAGACCCTATAGGGAGCTACCGGACAGGTCGCGGAGATACTGCAGGGAGGCGGCGATCTTGAAGATCTTACGAGATACTTCCACCGCCATAGGTTACTCTGGCTTAAGCAATATACGGAGAATATACTACGGCACCTTAAACGCTATGTTAAAGAATTCCCTACCCTCCATTGGCTACCGCATGAAATGGTTTAACGTACAGTAGTAACTATATATAAGCAACTACTATAGCGCGTGATGCTGCCTGTGGGTATCCTAAGGGAGCTCCAGGATCTACCTAATAATAATGTGGAGGACGAACGCGATTCTAATCTGTTAAATATTCTATTAGGCCTAAGGGACTTACTAAGGGTATTCTTGGGTAGGCGAGCTAAAGTTATAGTGTAGAACTCGGAATACGATCATGTAATTAATCTAGAAGAGGGTAAACAACCCTTAAACCTTTCTATTTATAACCTCTCTTGTAAAGAGCTTAAGATCCTATGGGAATACCTTAATAGTGCATAGAAAAAGGGATAGATCCGGCCTAGTAAGTTGCCAGTAGGTGTACTGATCCTCTTTGTTCTAAAACCGAATGGAACTATAAGGCTATATGTAGACTATCGCGGTCTTAATAAAGTTATAATTAAGAACTGTTACCTACTACCACTGGTTAGTGAAATGCTGGATTAACTATCTAGGGCGAAGATCTTCATGAAGCTAGACCTATAAGACGCCTATTATAGGCTCTATATTAAAGAAGGGGATAAGTGGAAGACCGCTTTTAAGACCTAATATGGCCACTTTAAGTATATAGTAATGCCTTTTGGGCTAGCTAATACGCCTACGACATTCTAATTATATATTTATAGAGCCTTAGGGGGACTAGTTGACCATATATATATTATCTATTTAGATAATATCCTAATCTACTTAGAAGACGAGGATTAGTATAAGCAACACGTCCGCCAAGTGCTGGAACGTTTGGATGATTAGGGCCTCTATACTAAGGCGTTAAAGTGTACCTTTAATACTAAGCAGGTTGAGTTCCTGGGTTACACTATAATGCCTATAGGCGTAGTTATGGACCTAGTATGGGTATAAACAATCCAAGAGTGGCTAGAGCTAGAGAGCTACTAGGATATTTAAGTGTTCCTAGGCTTTGCTAATTTCTATAGGCGCTTTATTTATAACTACTTGGACATTACCTAACACCTATCTAACTATATTACGGAAGCTTCTTAAGACCTGGCCTAAGAAGCAAAAAGCTTAAAGGTGGAAAGAAAGAAAACTAAAAAGGGACTAACTAAATAATATAAACTATGGTTATAGCCCGGAAAGGTTTAGAAGGCCTTCTAGGAACTACAAAAAAAGTTCACAGAAGCTCTATTACTACGGCATTTTAACCTAGATTAGCTATTGATAATAATTACTAATATATTAAATTTTGCCCTTATAGGTATCCTACTACAACCTAATAGGGATCTGGATGCTACCCAGCTCTACTAAAGACTAGTAGTATTCTACAGCAGAAAATTCTAGGGGCTTAAAGTTAGGTATTATACCTACAATAAGGAACTGCTGGCTATAGTTAACTGCTTTAAATAGTGGCGACATTACCTTAAATACGCAAGCTATACTACTTGTATACTCTCAGATTATTATAATCTACGCTACTTTATAACTACAAAGGAGCTTATACCTTAATAAGCCAGATAGGCAGAGGAGCTTATATAATTTAATTTTAAGATTAAATATAAGCTAGGGGAGAACAACCCTACTAATAGACTGTTACAACGGCCAGACTATACCAAAGGCTTTAAAACGGGAGAAGGAAAATAGATAATAGATATCTTACTCCCTATATTACAGAATAAGCTCTGGGTATAGGATACTTAAGCACCTATAGCTCTATATACTAAGTCTCAGGCGGTGTAAACCCTATTTGTCTCCACTAACGTTCTAGCTGGCACCTGGTCCATTGCTGTTAAGGGTCCAAATATACCTAGACAGGACGTCCCTAATACATTCTTGGAACCTGGTAATATATTACCCCTAATTACTAAGCTATCCTCTTAAACTAATAGCAAAGCTATAGAGCAATTAGAACTCAGAGCCCTGTAATAACTAAAGAACTTTAACCTTATAGCGGCCTTCCTAACGCATGCGTATTAAAGAGTTATAAGATCTATGGTACTATCTAGTCTTATACTTAGAGTAGTACGGGACGAAATAGCTTTTATATGGGAACTATCTGAAAGGTTAACAGATCTTATCTATAAGGTGTAACAGAGGGACGCTTCTTATACCATCTTTAATGCAAAAGTAGACCGGAAACGTAATGGAAAGGAAGCTGTAAGGCGCTAAAATTGGGAACTGGACCCAATGGGCCTACTGCGTAGAAATGGTAAGGTTTGGGTGCTACCAGAAGCAAATCTATGGCAGAAGATTCTTATAAAGAATTACAATAATTCTCTAGGCGGCCACTATGGTCAAGCTAAGACAGTGGAATTACTTTAGCGTAAATACTATTAGCTAAACCTTAAGTAGGAAGCAAAGGAGTATATTAGCCATTGTGAGAAGTATTAAGTATACAAAATCCGTAGGTATAAGCTATGGGGTCTACTTAAATCAGTTCCCCCTACTAGTAAGCTATAGCAACATTACGCTATAGACTTTATTACGGATCTCCTGCCATCCAAAGATGGCCAAGGACGAATATATGATTTGGTCCTTATACTTATTAATAGGTTTTTAAAGTACGTCCAATACCTTCCTGTTAATAAGACGATTAACGTATAAGCGCTTACCAGCCTAATTAAGGAGAAATACTTTCTTAAAGTAGACTAGCTGTATTCTATTATTACTAATAGGGGCAGCGTCTTTATAAGCCAGTACTGGTCGGATCTATGCTTTCATTTAAAGATAGACCACTGTTATAGTACAGCTTTCTATCTACAAACGGACGGGCAAATGGAATGCCAGAACTAGGAACTGGAGTCTTATCTATAAATATATTTAAACTACTAGCAAGACAATTGGTGCGAACTACTTCTATACGCGGAGTATACCTATAACTTAAAGCAATACGTATTGCATAAGTATACACCAATCCAGATTGCCTATGGCGTTTAACTATCTGGGTTTAATAGTATACCCAGCAATCACTAGCTAAGGCCGCATAATTAATTATAGGATCTTACTAGGAAGTTAAAGGATATCCACTAGAGAGTATAAGGATACCTTTAGAAATAGGAAGAGTAATAGAAGCATATAAAGCAGAGCCTATAAAATACCCAAGAGCAGCAGAGACTCTGGTATAACTATAAACACTAGGACAAGTATTTCGGAGTAGGTGATGAGGTTCTATTATATTTAACAAATATTAAGACCTGTTAACCATTAAAGAAGCTCAATATAAGATACCTAGGTCCCTTCTAAGTCAAGGAATAAATTGGTAAGCTAGCCTACCGTCTCTAACTACCCCTATCTATGGCCTATGTATATCTAGTGTTTCACGTAAACCTACTAGAGCTATAGTATAGACTACTACTAGAAAAGAACTTCTATCTAGGCCCAATTAAACACCCTAAGGTGGTGGGTGAGTAGTATAAGGTTAAAGTTATACTATGCTATAAGTCTGTTAAGAACAAGCTTTAATATAAAGTTAAATGGCTAGGCTGGCCTGCTAAGGACTCTATATAGGAACTAGAGGATTACCTTAATTATTACAAAGATATTCTAAAAGAATATTAGGACTAAGGTCTATAATCTATAAATCGCAGAAAGCGCTCTAATACTATAGTGTTATCGCAACCTATAAAGAAAGCTTATAGTAGGCCGTAAAAGGCCCTAAAGAGTAAATAGGTTAAATTAGATATAGAACGGATAGGCTCCAGAAACTATAAGGATTAGGGCTACGGCCTAAGGCAGAACAGGTCCTTAGCCTTTTTATGTATATAGTATAGAGTTAATAGGGCATTTTGCTAGAATTGCATTCCTATTTATTAATCTATATTAGGAATATTATTCCTAGGGCTCCTAAGCCCTTCCTAAAAGCCTTTTAAGGCCTTCCTAAGCACCTAATTAAGGTACTTAATTGCTACTATGTATAAGAATAAATCCCAAATGCCTAATCTAAAAAGTTACTATGCCTTATCCTTAGGAGCAGGGTTAGTATCTATTGGCCCTCTAAGGGATAGCTGACGGGAATGAGATCCCTTTATAGGTGTATAAGTAGGCATAAAAATAGGGGTAGGACGATAAGGTGTAGCTAGGGTAGAGATCCTTAAACGCTTAATACCAATATTAGGTCTAAACCAATACTAACAAAGCTCTTACAGCATTAGCTTATAGTTAATAAAGACACGCTTAAGCCCAGAATAAACAGAGATATTAGCTGGCTGGCATAGTTTAGAACCACCTAGACCTTGCTATGGTAACTGTTAGTTACCTATCTGCTAGGTACCCAAAGGGTAACCTACCTAATACCGCATTATATTGTGCTCTTTCAAAACTTGACGCGTATGCGCGAACTTCTTCTTATAGTAGATGGCAACCTTCTTCTTATTACCTCCATCCTTCACCCTATTCTTAATATACCAGCCTTGCTCCCTTATTAGGCGTTGCTAGCTAGCTTACTAGGAATTATAGGCGGTGTAGATAGCTATAGCGTAATCTTAAATTTAACTAAGTCATTTAGTATTTGCGCTAGAATAAGAGAGAGCCTGGGCGATATAGTAGTTAAGGATATTAAAGGAACGTCGCCACTTAGGCCTAGGCTATTAAAGCTATAGTTAGCAATGGAAATCTATTAAGAATAGAAAAGCTTACCTTAACGTAACTGCCGCTCTTAGTACGCATGCATTGATTATAAGGACTAAAGGTATTGGATTTAATATAGTGCGTCTTATTATAAGCCTCCAGAATCCTTTTATTAGACTTCTAGTCTTTTAAGGACGTATAGGCAAAATCATTTAGGTAGGACTAGCACTAGTTGCGGGTTAGCGGAGGTTAGGGTTCTATATATAACGGTAGGGCTAGAATACGCTGAGGAATTAGCTTAGAAGAGCAGTTAGTAGGAGAACAAAGAGGCATATTAAATTAATAACGGAAAAGAAGAAAATCTTAATAATATATTAAAGATACGTCCAAAATTAGATAAAGGCTAATAATAGGAAGTAAGGTGTTAAGGAAAAGGATTAAGCTTAATAAGTAAGGTGTCTTTATAATTTACCTCCTAATACCCTTTTGGTGAATAGCTGTAACCTTACTGATATAACTCCATTACAATAGCGCAATTTAGAAAGAAGGAAAAACAAGTATAAGCTATTTAGCCATTACTTCCTTATAAAAACTGATTACGCGGCCAGGGGAAGGCAATCAAGACGTTAATTAAAGACGCATATAGGTTAAATTATACCTAAATAATACTACAGTATTAAAAGAATAATATTATAGACGTTTTTGACAATTATATAATAGCTATAGGCGCTATTGCGAAGTATCTCCTGTTTGCTAGGTAGTAAAGCTATACCAATTATATAGCACAGGACTACCAGATTTAAAACCATATGCACTAAATCTTAAAAGACAAGTCTCTTTAATTAACTAATTAATTACCTAACTGTATATAGCAGCCCAAGGGCAAATGTGGGAGCAATGCGTTAGTGATGTAGGGGATTAGGAGAAAGGATTATAGATTATATCTTAATAGTTAAAGACGACGGTGAGCTAAGGCCCTATACGTTAAATCCTATACTAAAAGGTTCTATAGAACCATATTAGGAACACTAAATTGCCTATAACACTCGCAATTAATTGCAGACCGGTATAAAGGCTTAAAAGTAGAGTTGTATAAAAATCCTTAGGTTAGCCTAGGTATTTACTAGTACGCTTCTAGTAGGCTTCTAATGGGTCTTCTAGCAATCCTTATGTCTTTTCTCCAGTTATTGTTTTTCCTTATTAAGGTTTTTAGGAGTTCAAAGCAGGGGTTAGATAGATAGATGATATATAATAGCATACCAATATCTCTCCGAACCCCTTCTGGGATGAGCCCTCTATAATCTCCCTACTGCAAGGTAATGGCGATCGGGGGCCGACCGCAAGAAGGGGGGGGGTAATGTAAGGGATATTATTGCGGTCACCTTGGGTTGCCCTTAGGACAACCCCTGGACACCCCTTAGACGTCCGTCGGTCACGTGCCGGAGGCACGTACCCGTAGTATATAGTCTCCATGATCCTCAAGGCCTTACCTCCTTAAGGATTTGTCTCTCTTACCAATCTATCTTGTTCCACAATTGTGTCCTTATAGCCCCCTGTCTACAAGTTCCCCTCACAGTTATTGATCTCCCTAAAAGTAAAGGCTGCACAAATATTATGGTAGTTATAGACCGACTATTTAAGATAAGACACTTGATCGCCTACCCTAATATATTAGTACCTGCCGTTGCCCAACTGTTCCTAGATTATGTATAGAAACTCCACGGACTCCCTAAAACAATTATCTCCAATAGAGGCCGCTAGTTTGTCTTAGCGTTTTGGAAAGAACTAACTACCCAACTCTATATTAAAGCACTATTATCTATGGCATATTACCCAGAAACAAATGGTTAAATGGAACATGCAAATGCTATAATGGAACAGTATATTTGGATATACACGTCGTATCTACAGGATAACTGGATGGACTGGCTTATATTTACTAAGTTTACTGCAAATAACTCCGTCTTAGAAACCACAAAGGTCTCCCTATTCCTGGCTAATTACGGCCAGCACCCGCGAATGGGTTTTAAACCCTTTAGTAATATTCCTCGTCTAGCTCATCAGGCCTTATAAGTTGCAAAAGCAAACGAATTCGTAAAGAAGATAGAAGAACTACAGGAGTTCCTTACTGACGAAATAACATGGGCCCAGTCTGTCTATAAAGCCGCAGCAAATAAGAACTAAACCCTAGCACCAGCTTACCAAATTGGTGACTTCGTCTAGCTAGACGCAAGAAATCTGAACACGAAACAACCTACTAAGAAACTTAATTGGAAGAACGCTGGCCCTTATAAGGTTAAAAAAGTTGTCTCTCCTTATGCCTACCAACTAAAGCTCCCTAATACGGTTAAAATCCACCCTATATTCTATACGTCAGTCCTCTACCCTGCCGCCCCTATATTAGACGCCCTGCCTGGACAGATCCAAGACCCTCCCCCACCAGTTAAAGTGGATGGTAAGGATAAGTACCTCGTTAAAAGAGTTAACAACATTAAGTATAATAAACGGAAACGCAAATATATATACCTTATAAAATGGAGAGGTTTTACTAAACCCTTATAGGAACCTGCCGACTCTGTAGGACTTATACAAGCCGTAGAAGACTTTTATAAACTCTATCTAGAACTACCACAGCCCCATCTCGCAGATGCTCGAGTTTAAAGGGGGGGTACTATTATGGGACACCCCTATAACACCTTACACACGTCTACCTGTTTCTACCGACTAAACAACTAAAGACTGACCATAAGACGGCAATCTAATAGCAATCTACCATATTCTGCCGCAATCTGCTATCTCTACTGTCGGAGTTGCTAACTAGCAACTTCAAGGACCTCTAACTGCCGAATTCTACCAAGTTCTACTAGAACCGCCACCTAAGCTCTACCCTATCCGTGCGTAGTATAGTACCCGTTAACCTAGCAACCAAGCGAACGTTATATACCCTTTTTCCCCTATTTCCTACTTTCCTTTCCTCACGCAACGTCTTGACTTTATTACACAGTTTATGTACATAGCTTAATAATATCTACTTCGCTATATATTATTATCGCTTGTGCTCACTCCGT
>Ga0307507_10003558_pt1 | contig 29818 bp, 38 predicted proteins | sample 7_EM_MG_FD_207223 | JGI IMG/M metagenome (GOLD analysis project Ga0307507, IMG submission 207223) | Populus trichocarpa ectomycorrhiza microbial communities from riparian zone in the Pacific Northwest, United States - 7_EM | ecosystem: Host-associated > Plants > Roots > Unclassified | place... | reverse complement strand
GACGAAACCAGAAGACACATAGCGGAGACCTCCGGGCCCGCTCAGAACCAGTCAGTACGAACATAAGATAGTGAGCACAAATTGCTATTCGAGCAATTGTTGCCACAGGTCAGTTCGGAAACCTGATACGCAGACAGTAACGAACTCTCGCGCATTGAATGGTCTGACACCTTGAAGTTGGCCGCTTCATATATGGTTCGGTGAAGAAGTATTATTACGTTGGCATTAGTCTGCTACGTGTACTCTAGACTGATCTATTATTCACGGGACTGACACACCCTCACGATAATATGGTAGTCTAAGTCTTCATAATGTGAGTACAGAGTCGAACAGTTGTCAGGGTCAAGAGGTGTTCGCACTTAAGAGTTTAGAGAACTTTGTTCGGTCGATACTTAGTTAGTATGGTTAGAACATGTAGCCCGCGAACACTCAGACGCGGAATATAAATATCGAAGTGCCTCCCTCGCTTAAAAAGAATCATCAAGCACCGGAGAAGAGATCTTATCAATATAATAAGTTTACGATTATTATTTTCCTCATTTATCCTTATACTACACGAGTAACTTAGTTACACTTTATCACGAGCCTTCCTAGACAAGATTCTCCATCTAAAAAGACCAGTCAAGCATAAGGCCTAGCCCGGTATCATAAGTCACCTCACCGGCTACCCCTAACACAAGTATCACCCGGAGAAGAGAGAATTGTAACACAATTACTGCCTCTCCAGATCCTCCAGTTGGCAATTCTTTTATTGCAATTTGCCTAAATATGTAAAAGGCAAGCTCTTCCTCCCCTCTCACTCCACCTTCTTCTGTAGCCAAATTGACTCCAAGATCAATTTGACATTAAGATACTGCCATAATATTATAGGAAGTGCTTGCTGCAAAGGCGAGTTCATGCTTATTCTTCTTGTTATTTTATCAGGTTTTTCTGACTCCAAGGCCATATGATTGACACATACTACTTCCAGTGCCCTCACCCCACTTCAAATCTAAGGTTTTACTATATTGATTGAGGTAAGTGATTCTTCTTTTCAATAGTACTCAATTGTATTAAATAACTCTCAGGCTCATGTCTACTTACACTCTCTTTCTATGACTGCTAGGATCATTATCACTCTCACTCTCAACCTCTTTCATCTACAGAACATCAAACTTGTTATCAGACACATTGCCGTTAGTGTCGCTCCCTTCCCCACCACAGCTATCTCCCTCACTCATACTCGTAGTATAGTAGCCATACTTGGAGTGTTCTGTCTGCCACTAATGCGCTATCACCCTTAATGCTGACGTCCTTTCAGGGAAACTGGCATTCTCAGATGGTCATTGATAGTCCTAGGCACGAAGTTGTTGATAAGGCTTAACTTCCCTTACTTCACTCATTTTGAGTATTTGCTCCCTGCCTCCAGAATCCTGGATTGTCACTTGGTATCAGGTAGGTGCATAATCTGGCTCATTTATGGATAATTCATTTTGATCACCTAACAAAATATCCCATCTTGAACCCCATTTTTCTCACTAACCAATAGCTTAAATGAGAATTACTCAACATAGATTTGTTCAAAGCTTCTTAATCTATAAATCTATGTTTTTATTTTTACTCCATGAAGTTGGGATGGGGTGGTTGGGGTCATTGGAGTTTTCGCTTTTCCTTGCTTCGTTGTTGTTGATTTCAAGCGCCCAGCACCATACTTCCAACTATTACTCTCAAATTTACTTTCCCCTCTCCTTCTTCCTAATCCATTACCCCACCTGTGTGGCATACCATAGCTACCCAGCCTTTCTGCTTTTCATGTATTGAACATGTAGATTCCGTTGCTCTGCGCACCTCGATTATCTAACCAGCCCTAATCAGGACTTACACTTCACCTTTTATGAACAATCTATTTCCATCAACCCTCTGAAGTTACTCTTCACGTTCAAGGATCACGTTATGATATGCATTGTACGATATTTGCTGCAGCAACTATTTAAGCTGGTCAACCTTCGCATATCTGCCCCTACAGTAGCGGTCCCCCCCAGTTTCCCGGGCTTTTCCCTTCACGTTGTGGATGAGTTAGCACAGCCGGTTCCCCCTTCCTCCCTCCCATCTGTTCGCACGGATTCCTTGTAGCGCAACCAGGATCCTTATCGTATAAACAAGAACATGAGGGATAACAGCGGGTTACAAACATCTTTCCATGACTTCGCTCATGGAGGAAATCCCTCATTAATGCCGATCGCGAGCGCAGGTATCGTCCCAGGAGTGATGAGAAACAAAGCACTTGTATTAGAGAGAGAGAGAGAGAGAGAGATGGTATTGATAGTCATTAGCCCCGGCGAAAAAAAAAAAGAATACAAATTTCGATGCAGTTGAATACGTCTGTAATTACAATGCCCGGGGGTCTTCCATTCAACGCCATTCAGAATCTTCCACATATATTTTGGCTCCAGTCTCCCCCCCCCCCCCCATCCCCCATTCCATCCCTTAGATTATCCCAACAGTATGTATTTAGCCACCGATATAGCTAGAACATATCGTGGGTCGTCCTTCACGTCTATCTCCATCCAGCCCTTGAGTGCGGATCTCATCTGCCGACAATATCCCATACCGTATGTTCAGATAAAATCGACAGACTGTATCCATCGTCACCTCAAAAGCCGATAGCCCCGTCGTATTTTTTTGCTAAAGAAAAGAGTTGGACAAGTCATGAGAACAAGGTAAAGAACAAGAGCACAGTGAAAGAAATAAGAATGCCTAAAATATCAGCTTTTAAACCAATATCTCGCTTCCTTATTTCTCTTGAAACATCACAAAGAAATACCGAACCGCCTAGCAGGTAACCGTGGAGGAAAAAAGGTACTCAGAAAAAACAACGCCAAATCTGGCTCGCAAAATAAACGGGGAAAAAGGGAAAAGGTATCAAGGAGCACAATAGGCCAAGATCCGGACGACCAATGCAAATGGCCTTGACGACATTTAGTTGTCCAAGAGCAGAAAAAAATACAGACTATGCTAGAAACATAGAAATCGAAGGTGAACCGAACCACGACGTAAAACAGAACGAGAGAGTGATATGAAAAACAGCGATACAAAACGGAAGTTTTAAGAAATAAAAGGTGATTTACGAAAGTAATATATCATGAGACCGGATATCAGAAAGAAGTTGATTCCGAACCCCAACTTGCACAAGCGAAATTTTGCCAACCACGAGCGATACGCACACCGGAACCCAACTGCTGGTGAGCGCTCCTTGATACTGATGACACGCTAAAGCCAAGGCAGACCACAAGGAGCTGGTCGGACCAAACGAAAAAAAATTAAACTCTGATAATGTAAGAAATTATATCAGTCCACATTCTCGCAGATTTTCCTGGATGATGATGTCTATTATATAGCGTCAGTACAAGCAACATACAAGTCTCGGATTGCAAGGTTGCCTCACCATTAACAGCCGCCATAACAAACCGAATTTGAGTAGTATCCGTGGCGCAAGTGAAATGGGTATATATCTGTTTAGTCTCAGATTGGTTTAGAGAAACAAAACGGTTCAATATGTAATCGCAAGCCGCGGTGTAATCCTCGCCTCCTATTACCTGATGTTAGCGATCATCTTGCACAGCATCAGCTTAGTGCCGCATACCTTCATAATCGCCGAAGTAATTCTTCATCGGACTAATAGGGAGCTTCTCGCGGAATCGATCAATCTTGTTTAAGAAGAGAATGATACTTGTCTTGATGAACCATCTCGAATTACAAATCGAGTCGAACAAAGTCAAGGCCTCCTGCATACGATTGACAGTCTCATCCTCAAATAACAGTTGGTCATATTCCGAGATGGCGACCAAAAAGAGAATCGTGGTAACATTCTCGAAGCAGTGAATCCACTTCTTACGCTCGGAACGCTGTCCACCAACATCAAACATGCGATATGTAAGATCCCCAATGATGAAGGTAGTCTCTGTAATACCAGTTGTCTTGACACGTGAGCGCAACACGTCTTGATCATTAGGTAAGTATTCAGCCTGCGCAATTCTGTCAATAGAATCGAAGTAGCTGTCGCGATTGTTAGCCTTTTCATCAACATCCGATTGCAAGAAAAAAACACGTACTATTTGGCGGAGTCATTCAACTGATATTCTCTTGACCGCCTAAAGCATTCCTGCACCCCACGATCGGCCCACAGTGTCTTGATAGCATTTCCAACCTCTGGTGGTAAGCTCTCGCCTTCAATCTGTGTGGGTTGCATAAAGATGGTCTGAACATGATACTCGGCCCGGCTGTCGTCCAAAGGTAACTCTAGCGATTCCATGGCTTCCAGGATTACTCTCATCGATTGTACTGTATTCGAGAAAATGATCTCCTTGAAAGACTCGCATTCATCTCGGCTATAACCTCCCTCATGGATGAGTTTCATCTGTTTTAAGATGGTAGACTTTCCAGATTCACCAGCTCCTACATAAAAGACGCGTCTTAGCCTCGATAGCAGATGGAAATAAGTAAGGCGCGAATGCGCAATAGCTAGTTTACGTACCTAATAGAAGCATCTTTATCTCGTTTCTCTGCATCATCCTATCCTTCTTCAGTTGATTCTCAATCTCCTCATTCCTCTGCTTCCCCTCCTTCTCCTCGGTGCTCATTCCACAGCCCATCTCGTCGTAATTCTGATGTCAACCAGGTAAAGTGACTAACGAAGGAAACCTATGTGTCGAGGTAGCGACTAGTGGGAACAATATTGAAGTGTGTGTTGAAGAACTGATTCGCAATGGCGCGCTTGTGACTCTCTTCGGGATGACGAGACGGATTAGAACCAGATGAGATTTTTATTTTCTTCCGTTGACAAGAGATGGGAGGACAAATGGGTTAGATGAACGGACGATTGGTGGGGAAAGGGGAATAAGGAGAAGGGAAGCGAAAGTGGAAGGGCAAAGGTGCAAGGGGGATGGGCTCCAGGGGGCTGCTGCACGATTTCTTGTTAGGAAATTGTTTTTTAGCTCGCCTTGGCACGACCCGATCCGAACGGGTGAATGCGATGCGGAGAAGGAAAGGCTGCGTCTTGAGGATGCGAGTTTGCAACTTCGAGAAGCCTTCCGTCGCTTCTCCTTCTTCTTCCTCAGCTCCCTTGTACTGATGACCTGCCACAATGCTGGACTAGCGGACAAAGATGAAGCTCTGCTAATGTGGAGGACAAATGCGCGCGGATAGAGCAGGAGGTAGAGGAAGGAAGGAGAAGGATTGAAGGGGAGGTGTGGAAGGAAAGGATGGATTTGTAAGGATTATAGGGTAGAGTTCCACCAAACAGAATGAATAAGGAAATGCAAATCCGCTTTCCAAAGGGAAGAAAAAAAATCCCCAAAAAAAACTTACCAAGGATGTATAAGTGATAAGCCTTGCTCCGTTGCAAAGTAGCGAACCGTTGGATGAGATTTTTCTTCTCTCAGAGGAACCAAAGTTCGAGATCAAATATTTTCTTTCTGGAAGATTTTACTTCCCAGTCGAGCCCCGAGGGTTAAAATTACGTGGAGCGAATGTTTTGAAAAGAAAAAAGAAAAAAAGAAAGGAAAGGCAAAGTGGGTGTAGAGTGGGTTGGCTCTGGGTGGAACTTGAAGCACACACAACAAAGAGCGGCAGCCGATAGTGAGGCGGGAGGATGTGGTAGGTAGGGCTCAGCCTTTGGTGCAAGTGAAAATAATAATAATGATAATAGTAATAATCGATGCGAAGGCGAGAGCGCACAAAAAAGTCCGAGGGGCGAAGGCACAATTGTCAAAAGCTGTGCGCGACAACGACGACGAACTACGTCCAACAATTAAGAAGAGTGGGCGTGGAATAGGCGGGGGAGGGAGGGTAGTGCAAGGAATTTGATAGCGAAAGGGAGAAGAGGGAAGAGCCGGAGGGGGAAGAAAGGGAATGGCAGCGGTGGAGGAAGTTGAGATACGGCAGGGTAGGCTGTGGTGGTGGTGGTGGTGGTGGTGGTGGTGGTAGTGATTTCCCTCGGGGCTCGCGCTCCCCACGGCTGTAGGGATATTTTAGGTGATTTGACGGACTGGCTTTTTTGGTTTCTCTGGAGCAGGCAAGGGGGATGATGGATGGGGTTTGGGCTGTGAAATACCGGTACTCGAGTACCGGTATGTGGGTGGGGGGGAGAGAGACGAAGGGGAGTGGAAGGGTGCCAGGGTTCATTGCTTCTTTCTGGGCGCCCGCCAGTAGGGATGCTCCAAAGAGTGGAGGACTCGCTGCGAGAAAGCCCTGGGAAAGAGCAGAAGTGCGATCGGGCAGGGGGTCGTCAGCCAGTAACTCGCCCAGACGGCCGTATCACACCTTTTTGAGCTGCTTCCCACTGCACAGAATACGGTAATCATACACAGTCTTGAGGCCTTGTGGCTGCTGCAGCTAAGAGTGCTGTACCGCTTGCCGGTATTCAATATCTCTTTACAGTTACCTCGGGGGTAAGAAAGGGAGTGGGATCTGCTCACCACGGCAGCCTGGCCCAATTGCCAGCAAAGTATGACCACTCAGCAGCAGCCCTCGGAAGAAATCCATTACCAGAGAATCCCCCAGCACTAGAGCAGGCACAAAAAGCCTACCGACACTCTACAGGTCTTTCCCGCTTCACAGTAAGGGTACAAGCATAGGGGAGCACTCGCCCCCGTCGACTATTTTGCGATTGAATCAACCACTTGCAATTTTACACAGCACAAATGCCAGTACGGTACGGTAGCTACCGCAAAACCTGTTGGAGTTTAACAGTCTCGGGTACCGGTAGGCGCATATGTAGGCGCTTAAAAAGCCCACAGTTCCCCAGTTCTGAGCACAATGGCTGTCAATCGGTCTTACCACTACCACATCTTTCCTCCCAAAGAAAAGAAGAAAAAGAAAAAAAGAAGGAAAAAAAGGAAAAAAAAGGAAACATTCTATCATATCCTAGTTCAACCAACTGGCCGAAAAAGAAAAAAGAAAACAACAAAAATTGGGCATCGCGAACTTTTGGCGCGAGTTGCTCGTACAAGGGCTAGACAAAAAAGGGGGGTGTGGCACGCAAATCATTTCGCACGAACCGCTAAGATCCTGACGTTTTACAGGGGGGAGGCCTGCCGTGGCGTTCTAAACGGAAAACTACCGAGTCGCTGTTCTCTCTAATAAAGTCTTTGTAACTTCCCAACTCGACCCAAAGGTCCCCCAAACAACAAGAAATAGGCCCCGAGGTGAAATCCGAGACAGAATTCCTACACTTCGTATGGATTCTGTTGCTTGCTGCGAGATCTTCCAGCCATCAGACTTGCCAGTTCCTGTGTTTGGCCGATATCCTTACCCGCTCCCGTTTCTCAGAGGCTACTTGTGCAGCACAGCACTGTACCTTACCTCATATAAACTCTAACGCCAGCAGCACAAATGCCAGAGGACGCTCTCGCAGGCCCCTTAAATCTTCCCTTTATGGTCACCAGATTCAATATTTGCACAAGTATGCCGGCCGAAAGATCAATAATAATAATGATAATAATAATAACGATGACTATAATAAAACACATATAGCTGTGGTACAAGTACCGGCAAGTGCCTTGGCCATAAATCCACAAGCACTCGTACAAGACCCGTTAGAAAGTTAGTGGACAGTCGATTTAGGTTAACCCGCAAAATAACCCCTGTCTTGTGCACAAACATCTCCTCTAGCATTTGTATGAGGTAATGAGCCGGGACGTACTGGACAGTACCTGGAGATACAACACCGGTATCTATGAAACTAAGGGAGTCCGACGGGTGGCTTCTCGAAACAGCTGCCTCGAGGTGTTTTATAACGCAAAGATGCATGGAAACATTTTTGTGCATAAAATTCGAAGCAAACGGAGGAGTTTGGCCCCTGCAGTTTGACCCACTATCTTTTTTCCGGAAACCTCTGATACAAGAGTTATCAGCCTCAAAGCTCCAGGATCAGGTGCTCTGAGGCTCTCTTTGTCTATTGGGCAAATAGTATCACCCTACTAGAGTGCTAAGGACGAGCCTTACCACGAAATAACGGGGGGGGCCAAAATGCTTTGATATTTAGTGGAGCTAGTCTTCAGAAGTAGGTACCCTTTTGGTTCTTGACGGGTGAAATCGCCGCTTCAATTTCTCCTTTTAATACTTGAACCGGTGGAATATTCATATCACCATTCCCTTTCGAGAAACCTCGCCGTTTCCCCACGGAAAAAAAATCCCAGTAGGCGCCTCTTCTCTCCTTTTTTCGCCCCTCCTCAACCCCACCCGACAAAAAGTAAAAAATAAAACAACCAGAGATTTCTATCCAGAATTCGCACAACGGCTCTCTTGTCCATTTCGGGAATGTCTAACTTTTGGTGGAATCTCATATCAGAGTCTACCAATCACAGGCAGGCCCAAGGGTCTTCGCTAATGCTTCCAGTGCCTTTTTGTCCTCCTCATCGAAAGTTGAGGGGACTGTGGAGTCGATATCGATGACTGCCACAACCTGCACACTCTCCCTGTTAGCAAGTTCCTCCCGAGATTCAAGGGTCGGCAAGACGCATGTTACGCCAGACCCCACGCGGATCTGCTAAATGTCACTTTGATGGATGTTCCAATACTGGTAACTTTTGAGGGAGTTCTATCTTGCCTTTTCTCCAACCTTGATAGGTACCACAATCTCACTCTTAGTTTCCCCATCGCAAGCAATGTGTCCTGGAAAGCTATGAACATTCTGCATTGAGGAAAGAATACGAAGTCCCAGTCAGTATCATAACCGCAACAGTAGACTGAATCCGGCCAACCTGAACTAGCTGCGTTTCACCACTATCTGCGGCCTTCCCGCAAACTCCCCGCCCAAACTCGATGGTTTGGCACGCAACCTGGAACCATGTACGTACAAGTACGATAGGTTGGCGTTAGCCTCAAGAGATCTAGGATTCCTGATAGACATTCAGGAAAACAAGGCCATCCAACAACAATGACCATAGTAAAGAGAAATGACGGGATAAGTCCCCCACAATTGACCCATGGGTTCACCAGGCATGAACCGTTTCAAAATGTACTCTCCCCGGCGTATCCAACCGACGGATACTTCCAACATTTTGTATCACAGTGAATCACCGGTAGGCGAGTGCCAATCAGGCATGAATCTACGTACCTTTCCCATAAAGGGTCCCAATATCAACTGTTTCGAAGTCCTTGGATCGAGAACGTAGAAACCTTCGAGAATACTAGTTTAGCTTCCATCTAATTTCCCAATTTAGAAAAACAGGAGAAATTATTCGCCATGAGCGGTTCGGAGGACCGGATAGCGCTTGAGGAGGGGGGGAACACGACCGCCACAACCACACAGGCCCTTTTTTCACGCTTACCTGCCCAATTGATGTGATTGGACGGTTCAGGCATTGACTTCAAAGCATGCCAGATAAGTGATGCCGTGTTTGCAAGGTTGCTTTCGGTCTCGTTAGCAGTCACGCTACCACACCGGTAAAATTGGTACGGTAGCCGAAAAGAAATTTCCCGGGGCGGCGAGCAAAGACTGGGAGGTTTAGTTGGGGAAAGGAGAGATGCATACCAGACCTGTCAAAGATGTCAGATTGCCGAGGCCATTTACTTCATACAAGCAGGAGGTGTTTTTGGGTATATATAGGTTATATATAGGCGCCATACCCAGTTTCTTTGGTCGGCTAGAAGTGCCTCTGTCGATTCAATGGCTTGTTCCCATACTTCCGCCTTGGTGGAGCCTTCAGTAAAGTTCGAAGCGTCAGCGTGAACCTATCCTAGTCAGCTTAACTATCTTTGTGATGGGTTAAGAATTGGTACGGGTACCATCTTGGACAGGTGTACTTGAGTACAATTGATGATGTTGTGGTGTTAGAATGATTAGAGGTGAAGTGGGTGATCTTATGTGGGTTGATGGGTGGTGCTTCCGATAGTACAGCAGAATGGGTTTTCAGGAACACAAGTCTTCTAAGGATATGACATTATTTCCGAAATGCCGGTAACACCGGTACAGTACACCACACTAAAACGAAAATAAATAAAAGGAAATTGCTAGTAGCTAATTTGTTTTATGCCGAAACCTTTGAGCAGATAGGTTTTTCTCGTTACTTTACAGTATATAATAGCTTTCAAATGGGACCATCAAGGATTGTATTAAAAAATCCCTCGGCTTGACCCAAAGCAGCACTTTTGTTATACTTTTGCGATGGATGCCCAAACTTTGCCTAGACAGTGAAGTCTATCGTTATCACCATGCTACTAATCAGCCCTTTAGTTGTTCTTATTGTGAAGTGCTCCAGGATCACTATGGGCTCACCATGTGGGGCCCCCGGGCAGACATGGATCTCACTGCCAGACGGGGCCTTCTCCACAATCCAGTTTCTGACCTCCTTGATCGAATTCTTCGGAAGTAATTTGTCATTGCCTCCCAGTGCTAAACAAATCGGCTTACTGACAGCATGAAGCTCCTTCGGAAAAGACAGTTTCACTAATAATTTCAAACAACGTCTGTCAGCCAAGTCTAAAATAGCCAGAAGGTTATGCCAAGTGGTAAGTGTTTTAAAACATCGGAAAGCATCAGCTTACATGGTGATGCAGCGTAGATTGCGTTGACATATTTAAAGCCATCATTAGGTATGGGATTAGTGTCCTTACCCGCTAGCAAGATCGCCGGTCTCGCTCCCCAGGAATAGCCTACAGCAAAGACTCTGCGATCGGAATTCTCATCATGCAAGTTTTTTTAAAAAATTGTGAATAACGGCCCCACATTTAGAGTCTCTATGGCGAAAGTACCGGAACTTCAGTGGGATGGCTGCCCTCCTAGAAAGATGCTGTTAATAAATAGCACAAATAGAAACCACAGAGGAAATTACTCTACTGAAGTTGATCACTTACCATTTGAGGTGGAAGGGCTGTGGAGAAGTCTTCTGAGTCTACATGAAATCGCTATACTTTAAGGGATAAGAATCACCTGATCCGTAGAAGTTGACTTGTTAGAAATAAAGTTATCCTAATATCCTCACCGAATATTGTACAGCAGAAATCATCAGAGAATGTGAAACAAACCATTCATAAAGTCAGGAACATAAACAGTAGCCCCAGTTTTTTCACAGATCTCGTTGGCAATAAGGCGAGAATTAGACTGTCAACCGAAAATATCAAGAATGATCACGATAGCCATCGGGTTATTGCTGGAAACATAAGTATGAAAGCCGTGAACAACAGTTTCAGATCCCATAAGAGTTTGTGCCGATGTACCTAGAATTGTCAATTGTTAGCTGGGGGGCTGCATTCAATCTCATTTGAATTGGTAGCTATACGATCATGCGAGTAACCCACCTGTGCGGCTTGACTAGGAGAGTCTTGGTCAGACATTGATGAGTTTTGATTGACGATAAGGAGTTGATGGTCTTGATTGTGTTTATGCCGGAATGTTTCGTCTATGGGGGAAGTGAGATAAGCCGTTTTGGATATCGGGCTTTTCTCTCTCCCTTTCTCCTTTGTTTCTAAGTCACGATATCCTCGTTCCTCGTTCACTTCGCTTTCCTTTTATTGGTTTAGGTCTGGGTAGGTTTAGTACCTAGGCTTATGTTCTCCGGGCATAGTGGAGCGGCAGGTGGTGGTAACAGCGCTCAATAGGTCTGTGGTTTAGGCCTTAGCTCTGCCTTTTTTTTTTCCATCCTCCGGGGCTACCCTAATCACTCACTCCCCAAATTCCCTAATCGAAATAATCCTCGGAAGCCCCTCACAGGAGCGCGTTGTGGCGAATTAATTGCAAGCTGGTTTTTGTACAATTCACCGATGCTTGTGCTGAGTGATCATTTATGATGAGTCTAGCGATTACCTAATCCGGCCGATGGACCTGCTGAGCCGGTGGAGGAAAAAAGGCTTCCAGAAGGAAGTTAAAAACAAAGGATTATTTTGTGCTAATGCATCAACACCTGATTCCCCTTTACCTTTCGTGTTCCTTTTCAGCCTTGCCGAACTTTGATGAACTGGGGGTGGTTGAATTCGCTATTACTAGGGAAATGGGAAATGTTGGATATCGAGTGATGCGTCATGAAACACATTATTATAATATTATGATAGCATTCCTGTGCTGAAAAATAACTGGAAGAGTAGAATCAACTGGTAGACTAGAACATAAGAAAGTTGGGGTTTCGCATTTACTGGTAGCATGATACCTTTGTTATTAGCTTCACCGACACTGACTCGAATCCGCACTCTGACTCAAAATTCTTATCGATAAGAGAAATACTTACCCTGCCCCTCCTTGCTCCCGCCATTCTATGGTACAAACAACAAAATAATATATAGTGGGGTGAGAAAACGTCGAACGAACGAACAAACAAACACCCAACCCCGATAGCACCTAATGTCTGTAAGTGCAGTTAACCATCCCAAGACAAGTTTACCGTCTCGTCTAACACCTCGCAGAACTCCTCAAGCGGCGAAATGTCCCGTCTCTTCCTCCCGCCAATAAATCGTGCCATGCGAGAGCTCGATCGATCATTCTTTCAAAAAACCATCCCACTGACAGCAGCGCACGTTCTGGATGGAAGAAACATACCCAAAGTTACAAAGGAATGTGCGAAGGATTTGCTACGGGTTCCGCGAGTGCGGAGTGTGATTACGCAGAGGGATGACTCGGGGGAGGAGAGGAGGTTGCTGTTGATGAAGCCTGAGGTTAAACATGATGGTGGGTAGGCAGGCTGTCCCCTCTGCAAGTGCTAAGTGGCGAAGCTCTGACTTGTTTGGTTTAGATTTATCGACCGCCCAGCCGAAGACAAGAGAATTTGTGGAGCAGAAGATTATTGAACTGGAACCGTACACTCTTCACATGGGATATGGTCATTGGAGTTACGGTACGCAGTTTTCCATACACGGGGATCATGATTTTTTAGATCGAGTGACTTTCTAACTCTCTCGATAGAGGAAATAATGAGCGCGATTCTCCCTGAAGACCTCAGTGAGATTCCCTGCGGATTCACTCAAGCTGGACACCTGGCGCACTTGAACCTCCGAGAACACACCCTCCCCTATAAACACCTAATAGCCACTGTCCTCATGGATAAGAACCAAAATATATTCACCGTAGTGAACAAGATCGAAGACGTGGGTACGGGCTCGGTATACCGAACCTTCCCCATGGAGCTCCTCGCCGGTGAAGACAATACGAACGTAGAAGTCCGGGAATCAGGCTGTGTATTCAGGTTTGACTTCGCCAAAGTTTACTGGAATAGTAGGTTGGGGAACGAGCACGAGAGGATATTCAAGCAATTTAAGCCGGGAGAGGCGGTGGCGGACGTGATGGCTGGTGTGGGGCCGTTTGCTATCCCGGCGGCGAAGCAGAGAGTCTTCGTCTATGCGAACGACTTGAACCCAGAGAGTTACAAGAGTCTAGTGGGCAATATCAAGATCAATAAGGTAATCCTCGCTAGCAAGCCTTCCCTCCCCCCATCATCCAGATCATGAACTTAGCACTATGAAAAAGGTCTCCCAATTCTCAACTCCCTACAACCTCGATGGCGCAAACTTCATCCGCGAATCGGTCCGCGCCCTCCTGACCCGCTCCCGAAATCCCTCGACAAACAAAGTCTCCATTTCAACGCCTGGTAGGCGCGGCCAAAGGCCTCCCCCCCCTCCAACAGTGATCCCAGTGCCGCCTACGTTTTCCCACTTCGTGATGAACCTCCCCGCCTCCGCTACGACATTCCTCGGCGCTTTCCGTGGTGCGTATCGTGGGCTTGAGGATGTAATCACGGGTCAGGAGATGTTACCCATTATTCATGTCTACACGTTTCATAAGGCACCGGTGGCGGGGAATGCTGCGGGGGACATATGCGCGGATATTAGCAGATATCTGGGGCACGAGATGAAGGAGGGCGATTTGGAGAATTTAGAGAACGTTAGGCTCGTAGCGCCGAACAAGACGTATTATTGTGTTTCTTTTAGGCTACCAGCTTCTGTTGCGTTTGAAGACACTCAAGGAACCTAGAGGTGATTTTCTTTTTTTCTCTTTTTTCACCCCTCGTTTGACTGGGGTTCTTTTTGTTGGGATATGGTCTGTGTGTACTGGTGTCCTCACTTTGTAAAAAGGTAAATGAATACTCTTGGGTTAGATCTGTCGGTAGTCATAGGGGCGTATTCAGTATGTATTCGGGTCACTTGAATATGGTGGGAAGAGCGTGGCCAATATTCATGTTTTAAATGTATGACAGATTGCGGAATTTCCCAGAAAAAGGTTTGGGTTGAGTGGGGCATGGTTAGGGTTGTTTTTGTTCGTTCGTTTATCAAAAAGACATAACCTTCCTCGGGCAAAATAGATATTGGTTGAAAGTGAATTTTTTTGATCCCCCAAACTATGGAACACAAAGAACAGAAAGGGAAAGAGAGAAAGAACGACTAAGCAGCAACAATGTCCTTCTTGAGAGTACCCAAGAATTGATGCTTCTCCTCCTTGGTCTGGTATTGACCGTGACCGAATTTGGATGACGTATCGATCCACTTTAGCTCTACCTTCTCGAGCGACTTTCTTGAAGTGTGGATGAACATCGACTTCCTCAGGGTCATTACCCGCTTCTTTACACCAGGAATAGAGCCCTTAACCATAACGAAATCGTTTTTAATTTCACCGTAACGAGGGAATCCGCCGAGAGGAGTCTGGGGCAATTATGTTAGTTATTCTCGTTGAGGAGCTTGGGAAACATGTGATTGTGACATACGATAGTCTTCTTGGTAATATCCAACTCAGTTGATGCATTAGCCTCGTTAGTACCGGAGCCGATACGGTAGACCTTGTGATTAACGGAGGTGCGGTGGTGGTAACCGTCTTGACCGGCGCGAGCGACGGTCTATCGGTTTTGGTTAGCTCATGTCCCTGGTTTAACATTGTGGGAATACGTACCCATTGTACGTGTGACGGATGCCAGGCACCAATACAAGCAACCTTTCTCAAACCCTTGTGGGTCTTTCTCGGCAGCTTCTTAGTTCCCCATCTTGAAGTGACACCGTTGAAACCGCGGCCCTTGGTGACAGCAATAACATCGATCATCTCGTCCTGCTCGAAGATTGAGTTGATGGTGACCTCCTTCTCGAAGTTGTCATAGGCAAAGTCGACCTTGTTGGTAACCGAGCCACCATTGACTTGAATCTCCATCAAGTGGGTCTTCTTCTGCTTCAGAGGAGTCTTGCGGATCTGGGAGTGAGCAAGAACGCGAACAACAGTGCAGTACTTCTTGATGCGCTCCAACTCGTGGACGATTTCCTTTTTTTCACCGGAATGTTTCTTGGCATACTTGGTAAAGGCCTTCTTCTTGGATTTATACCAATTCTTGTAGAAGCGGCGCTTGAGATCTTCACTGAGATGCGCGGCCCAAACAGTAGTAAGAGATCGAAGCCCACGGGGGGTCTCAACATATCCAACAACACCAACAACGACCATCTGTAGCCACTTAAGTTAGAATTGATCTTTGCCGCCTCCTCCCAATAATGTGCCGTGGAAAAAATATACCGGTGGTGTCTCAATAACAGTGACTGCTTCGACGATCTCCTTTTTATTCATCTTCGCACCTGGCCTGTCCAAATCGCGAACTATAGTGGTCATGCCGGCCTTGTACCCGAGAGCGGCGGTAAGGTGAACGGGTTTCTTAGGGTCATCCTTGGGGAAGGACTGTATTCGAGAAATTCAGTCAAAACGCTGTCCTGCTAGGAAAAGAAACCAGTTCATATCCTCACCTTAACCTTTCCTCTGTGTCTGGAAGCTCGCTTCCTGGGAAGGAAAGCGAGGGAACCGTGTCTGGGTGCTTCCTAGGCCGCTGTCAGTGCCGGTTTCCCCCCATTCATTCAGATATCTTGGTATTCAGAGATCCTGATTGACATACGAATTTTCTCTAAGAAATAGTTAGCAACAATTCGAGATCTAGAGATTCAATCGCAAGTGGAACGGGATATTTGCTTACATGAGACATCTCGACGTTTCCTGGCGAAAGGTTCCGGTAGTGTTGCTGGTGGTGGGTTGTCGGCTGTTTGGCGTCGAATTTTTGAAGTTCGAAAATTGATGGAAGAGAAGTTGGTTGTGTGGGTGTGTGGGAACTGTCAGCCACAGGGCTTGCGAAGGCTAGCAGTCACGATTCACCGCCGCAGTCAAACCCCAGCCATACGAAACCGCACAGTATCGATAACCTGTCATAATATTTCTATCGTTGGAGTGAACCTAGGTTTATTATTTTGAAACTACTTTGTCTCTGCTAAAGTAAATACTCTTAGATTACTTTTTTTTCTTCTCGGGTTTTTTTTTTCCGCGGGGCCTACTTCAACCTAGGACACCTAGGGTCTAAAAAACCAAATTGTTTCTCATTCGTGCCTTTTTGTTAGCAGTGTACAAATCAGTGCTTATCTTATCTACATTGGGTGTAATCTCAGATAAGATCCAGTTACCTGAGCAAAAATTGTTTAAAGGGCTTAGGAAACCAGTAAGAAGTGTAATTAGAAGTATGATATTATAATGATATCGAGCTCAAGTTTAACCGTGCCAAGGTTGCGGCGTGTGGCCGCAACCCCCGCATGTTCGCAGGCTCACAAGCGGGGGCACTCCTCCAGAGTGCCTGACAGCTCAACACAAATTTGTGGCTCAACACAACTTTGTGGCTTACCATACAAACTTTGTGGCTCAATACAACTTTGTGGCTCAACACAACTTTGTGGCTCAACACAACTTTGTGGTTTAGAATGATTTAGTAACAAAATATAGGATTTGAAGTGTATACTGGCAGATTGGAATAAGACTACTTTAATTTACATTCATTTTTTCCCATTTGCCTGCTTCTTCAACTTTGCCTGTTCCTTTGCCAGTGCCTTTGCCTGCTTCTTCAACTCTGCCTGTTCCTTTGCGTTTGCGTTTGCCTGTTCCGTCAACAATTTCTTTTTCGCTACTTGTCTAGTATGTCTTGCTTCAAAGGCGGCTTAGATCTGATCAAGAAACGGTTTGTGTGCTGTAGTATCAGCCGTTTTTTTGGCATTGCGTGTGCTACGTAATTGGATTTCTGCCTTTTCCAACTCAGCATTCTCCCTCTGTTTTACCATTTGTCGTGCTTTAGATGGATAACGGACTCCACCTGTTTGGACATGCCTTCTACTTTGAGCACGGTGTCTTGCATTTCTGGCATGCTTGACGGCCCGCGTATTTTCCATGTATTCCATAGCTAATGCACCAGACTGTGCAAAAGCCAATCCTCCTTGTAAAACCAGCTTGAGTTGAAACTCAAAGTCTGGTGACATATCTTTTGCTTCAAGCAATAATTCCTCGCCTTGGCTCTGGAGAGTGGGTATGGTTGTTGGAATGCTTGGGTCTAGTCTAGATGGTGGTGCAGCTTGGGGACTAGGTCTGGGGGCTGTCTCTCTTAGCTTTGAGAAAACCCCATCAGGAAAATGTCGGAGCGTGGTCCAAGGTGGTCCTGAACGCTCCTGGTCCACCAAGGGGGGTCGTGGTCCCCATGGTCCACCTGGTCCACTCCGATCCGCTCTGATCCACACTTTTGGAAATTTCACCGAAAATGTGGATCAGGGTGGATCAGGGTGGACCAGGAGGACCAGGGGGACCATAACCCCCCTTGGTGGACCAGGAGTGGTTTTTACATTTTGCTGATGCCTATCAGGGTCATAAGGAATGAGGCCTTTGACCTTGAATACGGATTGGACAGTAGAGATTTTGAATGTTTGCTGGCGGATAGAATAAATTCTATTGTCACAAATGGTGACTAAGCAAGGCAGAATTTCCCATGACTAATAGTTATTAGTCATCGGCTTGTTATATGTCACGCTATGAGATCAGTCGACTCATAGGTTTTCACATGACAACGCAATAGCGTATTATTGGTTTATTGTTATTGGACATGACTCACGTTTGTAGTCATGTAGTTTAGGTATTTGGCACATAACCTATAGTCATGAGTCATGGGTTTCACGCATTTGACCCCTTTGGGCACATGACTTGATTTACGAGTTGTGATTGGTTATGAGGTAGGGCGCAGGTGACTCGTACAAGTAGGCTGAGGGATTTCACACTCTGACTCACTATAAGTCAGGAGTCACGTGACGTGAGAGTATGAGTCATGCAGGGTTAGAGTTGAGGGAAGAACCCCTATATAAGGGCACCCTCAGGGCGTGAGATTTGGGGCCAAGCTCCTCACTCTCTACTGAAGCTCCTCGCCCTCTACTTTCCCCCCTCTACATGCTACAAAAACGCACACTCCACTTCGCTTACGGGACAGTACACCACGCCGCGCCACCCTACTCCGTCACCAGATGGGGATCCCTCCCATTCCCCCTGGCAATCAGGGTTTGGCAGCCGCCATCTCCCGCGCCAACACCCTTCGCATCAGCAAAAATATTATCTTGCGTCCTGGTGCGTCCTGTTCGCCCTGTGCGCTGGACGCTCCAGGCGCTTATAACGTAAACTCCAGTTCCTGATGCGAATGCCCGGGCTCGCTTCGTCTGGACGCAGCCCCTTTGTGTCCGGAGGTATAGGACGTGGCCTGGCGCAGTTCTCCCTAGCAACCTTACCTCCAGCATATAACCTCTTCCTCCTCTAGCTCTTAATGCCCCTGTCCGCAGGCTCCTCTTCGCAGGCGCCTTGTGGCCGGGACTTATCTACTCCCAACCCTCTCCTACATACCCTTGTCCACCACCCTTCTTCCCATGATACCCTGTTCTGCCCTGATTTCGTCCGCCGGATCCGGGAGAATACGCAAAGGGTTCAGGGGGTGCGGGGAGAAGAACAGAGCTTGTGGGGGGGGTTCGGACAAAAAAGGACTAGGAGAAGGACTGTGAACGTTCTCTCCGCTTCTGCTTTTTCGTCTGAACCCCTCCCCACAAGCCCTGTTCTTCTCCCTGCACCCCCTGAACCCTTTGCGTATTCTCCTGGATCCAGCGGACGTTCTCCCCTTTCAACCTTTCGCTCTCCTCCCTCCCCAATCTATCTTGTCCGCTGGATGCACTACTGTCCACTTCGGCCTCTCACTGTCCGCCGGACACATTCCCCTACCTTCTAAATCTACAATTACCAACTATCTAGCTTATCCGCATCCGCCCTACCCCCTCCCATCCCTTTCATGCCTACAATTGCCCGCCTGATGCCCTCCTACTGGCCTACACACTTTAACATATTCTCACTTCCGGACTCTATTGGCATATATCATTTATTTCCCTTATTACACTCTCATAATATGCATATACGATTATAGAATACTGATAGGTGCATTCCCCTCCTCTAGGTCAGTTTCTTCAACCTGTGATGGCGCGTCCGCCGGTTCTCGCAACAGAGCTATATCATCTAATACCCCCAGATTCGCCCCTTGATCCCATTGCGGTCCGTGCCGACCATGTCCTCTCCCTGCATCTCTGAGGCTGCCAGCGGCTTCTGATCCATCCACCTCTGGATCGATTCCAAACTCCTGCCTCAATGCGTCATCATTATTGGAATATCCCTCCGTTCTCTCAACACGCTTTCTCCGCTCCCTCTCGATTCTAGCCTTTAATGTTGTCCTGATCCGCTTAATTATTCGTCCGCGCCAGACCTCTCCCGTACTGTCCCATGTCTGTATTTGGCATTCTAGCAGGTCTATCATCTCGTTAGACGGCTTATCACCCCTTTTAGTACTTGTGGTTTTCAAGAGTATGCGGATGCCTGGGCGCCCAGGCGCCTAGGGATCGAATACTTCTGAAAACTGCAAGTCAGTGTTATTTGTCTTACCTTTGGAACTGGCACGTGTGAAAGCTACATTATCGATAAAGTTTCCAGTCCGCCAGCATCGTAGTGAATGGCACAATATGACTACTGTCAGACAGATAAACGGACCATCGATCTTGCATAGGAACCCCTCATCCATGCTACCTTTCCTTCTAGGGCTAGAGTAATATTGTGCATATATTGCGTCTGGGATCTGTGGCGCTACGAATCTAAGAGAAATTGACTGTCCGCTGAATTAGATGGATTTAGTCTTACTACGGTTCGAAATAATCAGGGGAAATGTTGAAATGCTACCCCATAGTTCCTTGGTGGGCAGGTGAACCTATCCTCCTCCAGCAGGTATTTCGCCCTTCGTCTGCAGACCGCAGGATCATCAATATCAAGCTTATAGAGTTCTGTTATAGCCTTCTTCACCGTAAGCAAATACTGAGATCTGCACGAACTGTGCCGGTGCTTTGACCGGATCTGCAAACCAGTGGCCGCCGGCCACTCTATTTAGTTTGGGGATAAGATGTAGATTATCGATTAAGCGTAACTTGCCTGGTCATTTGAGTGTGGGGTAGTATCGGCAAAGTTGGAAAAGTCCAATTCCCTTCGGGCATCGTTCCAGCACCTGTGGACCTCTTCGGTCAGGGCAATTGGGTCCGCAAACGGAGTCACGAAGATTGTCCAGTCCCACATCAGGGAAGAGGCTTTGGCCAGGATGCTACGCTCAAGCCCTATGGCCATATTCCGTCTGCTGCTGGGCCGCTCTCCACCTCCACTCTCCAATTCCAGCGTTGTTGGCTCTGAGTGGCTTGGAGTTATAGCCGGTGTTGCAAGCGAATTCAAGACTGCAGGCGAACAGAAGAGAACCACAGATGGAAACCGATTTTGGCTAATATGTACTGGGGCAGGTGTTCTCCGTCTGGGGTAAACAATCCTGCAAGAACTCTGGGTATTCCCAGTGGTGATTGTCAGTATCGAAGCTTGTGAGTTACGGACCTCATGCCCGATCGGCCTTTGTGCCCCCTCCCAATCCGCGAATAGATCTTCATCATCCCCATGCTGTTCTAACTCGTTCTCCTCCTGGCTCTCCTGCCCCCCCTGGCTCTCCTGGCACTCCTGGCACTCCTGGCTCTGGTCCTCGTATTCTCCATCATCGCAGTTTAAACTGTCATCCGCTAGCTCCAGGCCCTGCTCCTAGTTGTCCGGAACAGGCTCCCGGTTGTCCGGAACAGGCTCTGGTATCTCGAGTCAGGATGAAGCTGGCCCCAGCACGGCATTTCCCCTCCTACTTACAATAGACACAGCTGTAACCGACTCAAGAGTGGGTGGTATTTTAGTTAACCTGTCTCTGGATTGAGATCTCTGGGCACGCTCGCGGCGGACCTCTCCTCGTTTTTGCCTCTCCTGCCTCGACAGACGCGTTCTGTCCACCGTAAGATGCCGCTATTGTTGTAATATAGAGTGCAGCCGAATTGTGATAGATTAGGATCGGAGTGAATAGAGTTGCTAGATAGAGGGTGTTAGAAAATGTGTATTGGTAGGTAGCCAAGGGGGCAATATGGGGTTTGAATCTGGGAGATAGGAATTGTCTGGGCACCTTTAAGTGCTCGGGAAGTTCACGGCTGGTCACTCGCTTTCATACTCGACGGCATTGGCACACACCTGCGTGGCCGAATTGCAGCTGAACACCTGATCTAGGAATTGCACCCGAGGCGTCCAGCTTGAAATCAGCCGCACAACTGTGTTGCAAAATCATAATACAAGCGTCAAGGATTTAGAGTTAATGAAGCAGATGAAGAGATTTATTGAATGCACGAACAAATCTAGTTCAAGTAGGTCTGCCAAGCGGACCATAACGAATAGGGGTAAGGCGAGGGTTCAGAGCACGGAACGCTCATCTCAGAATGTACAAGCTGCCGCTGAGGCTCAACAGATGGGGTATAAGATGAAAACTAGGATGAGAAAAGCAATTAAGGGGGCAATCCTGAAAGAAAAAGCAGCGGAAAGAATCATCCGCACAAACCCAAAGAGCAAAGTCTAAAACAAGAAGAAACATATCCCAAACGAAAAAAGCCGGAAAAAAACAAGAATGAACTGCAAAAATTCAAAGAGCAAATCTCAAAAGTCAGAAAAGACACCTCTAGACGAAAAACAGCCGGTGCTGAATATGACAAGAATGCTCTCCAAAATACCCAAAGAAAATGACCAAGCTCCTCTCTTGCCTCGGTAGAATCCATGGACCATGGCAAGTCTAAATTTACCACATTGGGTCAAGGCAAACCGGCCCACATGTGGCAGGCTAATCTAAAACAGAAAATGGTCAGGAATGAGCGAGAACGACCCGCAGAACTCTAGGAGCGAAAATGAAAAACACCGAAAGGAAAAGTCCAGGATCTGCAGCGGCCTAGTATCTATAATAATGAACGGAACTACCCTCTTTGCGGCTTCACGTTAGCCACATTGGGTCGAGGCAGGCTAGCTTTGTTGACAGAAGCTAGTGCGCAGAAACGAACCGGAGTGGACTCCCAAGGTCCATTTCTGCTGACAAAGCAGTAGGACCTGCTGCCAACATAGCCGATGAAAGACCTGGTAGTTCTAACCGCAACTTACCAGGTGTAAAGTATCCACTTGAGCTGGCTCGGGAGCTGGCGGCCGGGCCTAATTTTCGCCCGGCATCTGCTGCTGCCATATCTACAAGCACATTGTTGGGGCAGATATTAGAGGGGGAAAGACTCCTGCTAGGCGTACCAACTTGGGTCGCCAATGTGTCAGCAGGCTGCTGGGCGCCGGAGGCTAGCATCAGAAGATGCTCAGCTGATGTCCTCAGTTGTAGCTGCTCAGATGGCGCAGAGGCTGGATCGTGACTTGGATTGGGAGCCAACGGAGGAGGACTGTTTGGCGGACTAGGCGTGTATCAGGAAAATGTCAGAGCGTGGTCCAAGGTGGTCCTGAACGCTCCTGGTCCACCAAGGGGGGTTGTAGTCCCCGTGGTCCACCTCGTCCACTCTGATCCGCTCTGATCTACACTTTTTCAAATTTTACCGAAAATGTGGACCAGGGTGGATCAGGGTGGATCAGGAGGACCAGGGGGACCATAATCCCCCTTGGGGGACCAGGAGTGGTTTTTACAATTTGCTGATGCTGGGAGTAGGTTGCCGACTCCGATTCACCTCCCCATGGAGTCTATCAGGTTCACCCTCAATACTATTGTCGATTATTGACACACTGAGGGCGACCTTGCTCGGAGGTTCTGCAGCATCAGCCGGACCGTTCGGTTAGTCAGCCTTAGCCATGGCTACTAGGTCACGTTTGCCACTGCTATTGACTGCCGTCCGGGTAGATTGTTACAATCCTCGGTTCTCCGGGCGATACTTGCAGCAGGTAACCAATAGTTCGCTCACAGTCACCTCTCTTAGCCCGATGGCTGTTGCGATAGCTAAGTCAGTTGACTCATATCTAGCAAGGTCGATCGTGCACCTCAGATAAGACAAGCGTGTCTTGGTTTCCGAAAGTGTGATAGATAAAGATTTTTGTATTGAAAGTATAGGGTATGAAGGAACTTAGATGGTTGCGTGAAGAACCCGAATCGCATGCCTTTTTTTTTCTTTTTTTTTTTCTTTTTATATCATGTGCTTTGTATTAAACAACTACTGGGAACAAAGACTACGTGCAGCGCTAGCTATGGTAAAGAAAGAATCCTATCCCCTATTTTTTCTCCGACCCGGCACCAGGGAAAAAGCCATCAACCCAAGTCTCTCTGGTACGAGACCAACCGCACACCAGCCACACAAAATAAGAAATCCCCCTCCAACTAAGCGGTCGAAAAGAAAAATACAAATAAATACATCGGGAGGAACCAACAGGAAAACCCTTGCCATTGTTACAATCCTCTCCTCTCCGGGTGATACTTGCAGCAGGTAACCGATAGTCTCCTAACGATTACTGTTTCTTTAGCCCGACAGCTGTTGCGATAGCTGAGTCCGTTGACTCCTATCTAGCAAAGTCGATCGCAAGGCTCATATAAGATAGTTGTGTATTGATTCCCGGAAGCGTGATAGATAAAGATCGTTGTATTGAAAGTATATAGTATGAAAGAACTTAGATGGTTGCGTGAAGAACCCAAATCTCATGCCCCGAGGGTGCCCTTATAAAGGGGTTCTTCCCTCAACCCTAACCCTGCGTGACTCATACCCTTGCGTCACGCGACTCATGACTCATAGTGAGTCATAGTGTGAAATCCATCAGCTAACTCGTCCGAGTCAGCTGCGCCCTATCTCGCAATCAATCAAAAACCATAAAACAAGACATGTGCCCTAACAAGGTCACATGCGTGAAACCCATGACTCATAACTATGAGTCATGTGCAAAATACATAAACCACATGACCACTATCGTGCGTCATGTCAAAACCACATGACCACAATCATGTGTCATGTCAAATATCAGCCAATAACAATAAACCAATGACACGCTATTGCATCGTCATGTGAAAACTTATAAGTCAACTGATCTCATAGCGTGAAAGATAATAAACCAATGACTAATATCTATTCGTCATATGAGAGTCTGCCTTGCTTAGTCACCGTTTGTGACAGCCATAAACACCAACAAAGTAATAATTGATAAACCACTAACAAAACCCTAAGTGACCGACAATGAAAGAAGAACAAAGGGGGTGCGGGGGCCACAAAAACTGATGTGGCGTTGCAAACATTACTCGAGAACCCAGAGTGTTGACATCCGCCCCCGAGGCAGTGCAATACGACGACTGAGCGTAACTGAGGGGCGCGCCCATGGCAATCACTAGGGCGGCGAAGGCAGTAGGGTGCCAGCCGAGTGAATGGACTGTAGCTGTAACCGAGCAACGGGACGAGACCTGAAGAGGGGGAGGAGGGGTAGACCAAATAGACGTGGAAACTATCGGTAACCGTGTGCGTGTCTGACTAGACAGCCTCTAGTCAAGTGAGGAGAATGGAGAAATCGACCGTGACCTGTTGAAAGATTTTCTCCTACTGCGAACTGTAGTCCCAGATGTTTGTAACATGGGCGAGAGGGTGTTGCCGACTGTGCAAACGCCAAGTGAGGCAGCGAAGCCCAAGCGGAGAGAGGGGGTGATAGAGCCAAACGACCCCTAGAAACAAGGACGCCAGGGCCCAAGGACATGCAAAGTGAACTAAGGCGGGAGGGGGAGGGTGCAGCTCACTGAGAGTGTGGGAGTGGTGGATGTTGACGATGAATTCTCATGGTGTTGAGATTTCCATCGCCAGGTGTGTAGAGGAGATGGTTCGTGACCCGAATCCCATGCCTTCTTTTTTTTCCTCACTTTTTTTTTTTTGTATCATGTGCTTTGTATTAATCCATTACTAGGAACAAAGACTACGTGCAGCGCTAACTATGGTAAAGAAAGAACCCCATCCCCTGTTTTTCTCCAACCCGGCACCAGGGAAAAAGCCATCAACCCAAGTCTCTCTGGTACGAGACCAACCACAGACCTGCCACGCAAAATAAGACATCCCCCTCCGACTAAACGGTCGAAAAGAAAAATACAAATAAATACATGAGGAGTAATTAACAGGAAAACCTTTGCCGTAGACACCAACAAAATAAATAATTGTTATAACCACTGATGAAACCCAAAGTAACTGACAATGAAAGAAGAAAAATGGGGTAGCGGGGGCCACTATAAACCGTTGTGGCCTTGTATACATTACTCAAGAACCTAAGGCGTTGACATCCGCCAGCGAGACAGTGCAATACGACAACTGAGCGTAACCGAGGGGTGCGACTGTGGAGAAATCGCGAGGGCGCCGTAAGGTAATGGGGCAGTAGGGTGCCAGCCAAGTGAGTGGATTGTAGCTGTAACCGAGCAACGGGACGAGACCTTGTGGGGGGATAGGAGGGATAGATCCAATAACCGTGGAAACTATCGGTATCCGTGTGCGTGTCTGACTAGGCAGCCTCTTATACAAGTGAAGAGAACGGAGAAATCCACCGTAGCCTGGTGCAGAGTTTTCTCCTACTGCGAACTGTAGTCCCAGCCGTCTGGAATATGGGTGAGAGGGTGTTGCCAACCGTGCGAGTGCTAAGCGAGGCAGCGAAGCGCGAGCGGACAGTGGAGGGGGGAGAGCCAAACGACCCCTAGAAACAAGGACCCCAGGGCCCAAGGACATGATAAGGGAAGTAAGGCGGGAGGGGGGGGGGTGCAGCTCACGGAGAGTGCGGGTGCAGCTCACTGAGAGTGTGGGGGTGGTGGATGTTGACGATGAATTCTCATGGTGTTGAGATTTCAATCGCTGGGTATGTAGGGGAGATGGTTCGTGACCCGAATCCCATGCCCCGAGGGTCCCCTTATCTAGGGGTTCTTCCCACAACCCTAGCCCTGCCTGACTCATACCCTCGCGTCACACGAGTCATGACTCATAGTGAGTCATAGTGTGAAATCCATCAGCTGAATCGTCCGAGTCAGCTGGGCCGTATCTTCACACCCAATCAAAGCCCATAAAACAGGTCATGTGACCTAAAGGGGTCACATGGGTTAAAACCATGACTCATAACTATGAGTCATGTGCGAAATACATAAACCACCTGACCACAATCGTGCTTCATGTCAAATATCAACCAATAACAATAAACCAATGACAGGCTATTGTCTCTTCATGTGAAACCCTATGAGTCAACCACTCTCATAGCATGAAAGATAACAAACCAATGACTAATAACCTTAGTCATGTGAGAGTCTGCCTTGCTTAGTCACCGTTTGTGACATAGATAGCCGGAATACTTTCATTAGGTCAGTCTCCCTTTCTATTTGTCGGCCAGACCTCAAAGCACAAATACCCAAATCAGTAGGGGGGGCAGATGGTTGCTTACTAGGAGATGGTGTGAAACCGGAATCCAAGTCTAGCACGACCTTGGTGGCCGAACTGCGGTTTGAGTCTGGCTCCGGTTTATCAACGTCCGCCCGACCGCTGTGCACTCTTTGTCCAATCTTTCGCTTGCTACTCCTGGTTTTTTTGTTACTTAACCTGGTGATTCTCCTTGCGGCTGCAGCAGCCCACTCGGGCTAGGGGCTGTCTGAGTCCGACTTATTACTATGAACGGACGGATTGGGAGATTGGCCCCTATTATCATGAGGACCAAAATTGACAGCGCTGGGAGGGGGAGAGCCCCATCTTCTCTACGGGTACAATGGCCACACAAGAGCAGATCCATTGGTTCGCTCGGCGAATTCATTGACCACCACATGCGGACATGCCTAGTGTTTCCGATTGAGATCATTTCACCAACCGGGAGTGGCTCCTCAAGATCATCAAGCAGCATGTGTGTACCATGTCTGATTGCACCAACGAGCCGACCCTATCCGTATCCCCGTGCAAGGACTCTGGCTATGCACACAAACAGGTTCCTTATGGTGGGTTTGGTCACCTCCATCCCGTAAACATGTCCAGGGTTTGCCATTGGATCTTGTCTAGCCCGGCAGGCAGGGGGCTATCTGGGCAGACCACATACAGTTGATCTATCCAGAGTGAGACAGAACGCGGGCCGACGAGACCTGCAGGAGCCGTATTAGCATGTACTATGCACATTCAATGTGGATGGTTTGAGGTAACTTACGATCATTTCGGACGGCAACTGGGGCCGCAATGGGGACTGCAACGGGGGCAACAGCAGGAACTGATTTTGCTGCCAACTATCGTGTTAAGCTGGGCTTATGTTTTTTTGCTATATCCTTTAGCAAAAAATCAAGGCATTCAGTAAAACGTTTGCCCCGGGCTGTATCTGTCTGCCAGAGTGCCACCCTCAATGTCAAGGGCGGGGTGGCAAGGGCATATGCCTGAATGGCAGGCCATTGGGCGGCCATGCTCCCCTTCCAGCCCGGGATCCAGTCTTGCTCCATCTTACGTTTCATAGCATTCCGCTAGTCTTTATACTCCTCACCATAAGTTCTCGGTTCTGGGAAGCCGCAGACGTACTTATACCAAGTAACCTCACCATTATCTTTGAAGGCATCGGACTTTTGGTATTGAAGTCCAACTTTTGAGGCTGCCATTGTAATAGCGGTTGGGTCGCGGGAGTGGTTGATCGCTCCAGCATTGTTTTTCCTTTTTCCACAATAGTCTTCCAGCAAATGAAAGATGTCCGCTAGCAGATGCTGGTAGCCTGGAGGATAATGAGAGAAGGGTTTATGCTATGAAAATAGAAATAGAGCAGGCCTGGTGGACGATAAAGGGAGATAAAGAGAGTTCTGCGGATGATAAATGGCTGTGAGAAGGTTATCAGCTGGGAATATGCAGATGGATAGTACTGAATTGGTCTGGGATATACTAGTAATACCGCGGACGAGTGTGAGGTTTTGTAGAGCTTTGTGGGTTCTGTTGGGATGGATGGGTTGATTGATGAAGGATGTGATTGTGATTCGGGAAAGGAGCATGAAAAGAGAATGAAAGGGGGTGAGGGAGAGCTTATAGAGGCCGCTGGGGTTCGCACGATCGTACCCTGTACAAACTTGAATAATGATATCTCAAATCTTGAAAAGTCATGTGATCCACGCACAAAGGCGAGACGCTTCAGATAAGGTTTTAAGCCGCAACAGAGCCACTAAGGAGCCGCAGCCTCAGAGCCAAGACCTTGCTAAACCGCTCAAGACCTGCCCCCCGGGAAAACTTAGTTAATGACAGCTTGAACGTCGGGACCTGTCCATCATTCTACTAAACAAACTTGAAGTTTCCCCTGATCCAACCTTTAAAAGAAATCTGCCTTTGGCTTTGAAAGACTAAATCAGCTGCAGTCCGCCTCCACCGATTAGCTCAGCCAGACCACTTGAAAGAGAAACACCACACGAGTGCGATGACCTCAAACACAACAAAGTGTTCTTATTGCAGGCGACGCTATCAACAGGCCGCTGCATATGAACAGCCCCTTCAGACCATGCATCTTGATATTGTTCTATCCCTCGGTGCGAATGCGGACCTGACCTCCCCAGGGCCGTCTTCTTTTGTATGCGATGAAAACCTCAATCAGAGCGACTCAGACTACAAATCTGATTAGAGGCTGGAGATTGCAGATTGCCGTGCAGCAAGTAGTGAGATAGATGATGATATGCAGAATGATTCAGATGCGGACGACGTTTCCCACCCGCCAGTCAGCAGACGCCCATCGAGTCAAGAAACTATTTCTGGTGCTAGCCGAGCACTCAGCGATGTTGCTTACTATATGAAGCTGAATAGGGCCATGACAGATGACCCCTGGAATACTTTCTCGTCTGAAGATGACTTTGATTTGCCAAGCTGGCTAGTCCGGAGCAAAATAGCCAAGTTGCAGATGGACGCGTACTTTGCAGAAGGTTTGGGTGGCACAGATAGCAGATCATTCCGGTCTGCCTATACCAGGCGACAACACCTCGACGTTCTGGACCCATTTGGTGAGTACCTGGTGTGGACAGAAGACATTATCGATGATAGTCGACATGCAGCGACTTTCTATTATCGGAATATTATCAACTGTGTCCGCTACTTGATCCGCCAGGTCGCGTATAGATCAGATATGGTGTACACACCTATTCGGGAATCTGATTTGAGTGGCGAGCGAGTATACTCTGAGATGCATACGGCGGACGGGTGGTGGGATACACAGGTATGAAATAGGTCCTGACAAGTTTCAAGTGGTGGGTGTTTCAAGTGCTAATAGCTCTTTATGTTCCTGGGTAGAAAACGCTGCCTCCCAGGTCAACAGTGGTACCAATTATCGGATTGTCGGACCAGACTCAAGTCACCAATCTTTTGGGAGATAAGAAAGCCTGGCCAGTATACGTGACGATCGGCAATATCCTTTTCCAGACGAGAAACAGCCCTGTCAAGATGCCAATTGTCACAAACGGTGACTAAGCAAGGCAGAATCTCACATGACTAATAATTATTAGTTATCGGTTTGTTATTTTTCACACTATGAGATCAGTTGACTCATAGGTTTTCACATGACGAGGCAATAGCGTGTCATTGGTTTTTGTTATTGGTTGATGTTTGACATGACGCACGATTGTGGTCATGTGGTTTATGTATTTCGCACATGACTCATAGTTATGAGTCATGGGTTTTGCGCATGTGACCCCGTTAGGGCACATGACTTGTTTTATGAGTTTTG
>Ga0307507_10003557_pt1 | contig 29827 bp, 26 predicted proteins | sample 7_EM_MG_FD_207223 | JGI IMG/M metagenome (GOLD analysis project Ga0307507, IMG submission 207223) | Populus trichocarpa ectomycorrhiza microbial communities from riparian zone in the Pacific Northwest, United States - 7_EM | ecosystem: Host-associated > Plants > Roots > Unclassified | place... | reverse complement strand
TGCATAGGGCAAATGTTCATCCCGTTGAACACCGCTGCGTACACCCCGAATACGCTCAATTCAGGCTTCCCAGCCCAGGCGAATCAGACCACCGGCCGAGGTTTCTTCACTGCCCCCAATCGTTCCGCTTCCGGCAAATTGATTCGCGCAGTCTCCTCTACTTTCTCGGATGTTTGGTCACAGCCTCGCCTTTTCTTCAACTCTCTCCTTCCCGCTGAACAGCAGTTTGTAGTCAATGCCATCCGATTCGAAACTTCGAATATCCAGAGCAAGATTGTGAAGAACAATGTCCTCATCCAACTCAACCGCATCAGCCATGACATTGCTGTCCGCGTCGCTGAAGCGCTTGGCATGACTGCGCCACCTCCGGATCCAACCTTCTATAACAATAATGTGACCACTGGCGTATCCGTCTTCAAAAACAAGCTCCTAAGATTGGATGGCCTGAAGGTCGGTTTTCTGACGTCGGTCACTGCAGCTGAAACCACCAACCCGTCTTACAACTCATCCCTCAGCACGCTGCAAGCCAGCTTCGCTTCCGTGGGCGTCGACCTGGTAGTGGTTGCAGAATCCCTCGTACCAGGCGTGAACCAGACGTATTCAGCAACGGACGCGTCAAACTTTGATGGCATCATCGTGTCAGATGGCACTGCAGGCCTGTTCACTGCAAATGCCAATAGTTCCACCTCGACGCTCTACCCAGCCGGTCGTCCCCTGCAGATCTTAGTGAGCGGATATAGATGGGGTAAGCCAGTCGGAGCCATCGGCAGCGGCAGCCAAGCTTTCACTGCTGCAGGGATTCCAACAGGCACTCCGGGCGTGTTTACTGTGCCAGCTGGGGGTAACATTGCTAGCGTGTTCGACGACGCACTAAGAACCTTCAAGTTCCTGGACCGATTCGAGCTAGACCATTAGGATTAGTCGATAGAGCCCTTCAGGAAAGAGGTGTTGTGTTTCTCAAATGCAATTGTGGGTGCGCATAAGTCTTACGTCAGCCCCCATGTCTCGCTTCTTTGCTTTACGAGACTGGAGTGGACCATGTTTGAGCTAGCTTTAATTGGTTGTAAAGACTGGACAGCAGCACATTGGTAATAGCTTACTATTTCCGTTAATTTTTCCCCTAAAGGAATTGCTTCGTACATGTAATAATGGTCTCATTTTTATAACGCATGAGCAGAACGACAAACACCTTTTTTGACCATAACAATACAATCCTTTTCTTCCAGAAAACATAACACACTTTTTAAGCACATTTCTGACGATGGTTCTGGAAGAGTCCTCCACATGCGTTTTTCCTGCTTACATAAGCAGATTCCCTTTGTTTCCATTTTGGTCGGTATCCTTAGTAATTACTTTAACACCTTGGACATAGGCCTATATAAGGGCCTATGTTCGTCGTAGATAGAACTAGAGATATATTCATTCTTTCCAATATCATCCAGTTCATCAATTTCTGTACATGTCGTACTACACTATCACCCGATATTTCCGTTCCAGTGGTCGAGCTAGTGGGTTTGTTGAACGGACAATCAAGGATGAGGACTCTGTCCATTGAAGATAGCTCTAGAAGCTCTCTATATACATGAGGTCTGTACAGGCAACAGAGACAAATATCATAGGCAACTGAAACAATAGGTAACAGAAACAGGTGGTGAGACATAGGGTACTGAGCATCAAAGACAGTAGTAAGACGGTGGTAAGGAAGTCCGATTCAGTTCGACAGGGTTGCAATTCTAAACGCCAGAAGCTGAGCGTTGATTACATCGCTTATGCATCGATGGAAGCAAATTCCTCCATCTCACCAAACCTCTGAGAGGCAGTCATCAAAGAGGTCATCCCATTATCCAACACGATCATCAAATTCGCAACTATGACCCTCAAATCCCTATCCCCTTCCCAATTCATCGACCCGGCTCTTACCGTCGTGCTAGAAGAAACCCTTCGCTCCGTCTATGCAGCTCCAAGAGGCACTTCCTTCCGTCACATCACCTCCACCTACCCGCAGACCAATGAGCCCCTCCTCAGACTCCTGGGCGGTTGGTAGACTATCGAGCAGATGCGGCCTTCTTCGTCTTGGGTGAGGCGGAGGGGCTGTTACAGTAGCTTACACCATGGATTCTCTTGCATAGGGTGCTGCGTCTGGAGGGGAGAATTGAGGATGTAGAGGCGTGTAGAAGCGTTCTGGGAGTGTTGAAAGCAATAAATGAAACGTGGAACGAGGGGAAAGCGTACAGGAGGTCGCTAGTGGCTAATTCCCAGAGTTGGTGCCTCAGTTTTCAGAACTTAATTACGCGGCTTAGTATAGAAAATCTTAATTAATCCATTAACGATTAGATCCAGCGGAACTCTATATCGCCCCCAAATTTGATAGACCATCAGGACTATCCTACTGTGAGGGGACTTTGTAGACAGGGGGCTATAAGGCACGATTATAGGAACAGGAAAGATTGTGGAGGAGACGAATCCTTGAGGAGGTGGGGCCTCTGGGATCAGAAGACTATATACCACGGGCACGTGCCTCCGGCACGTAACCGACGGCCATCCAAGGGGTGTCCGTGGGTTGTTGTAAGGGATATTATTGAGGTCACCTCGGGTTGCCCTCAGGACAACCCACGGACACCCCTCGGATGGCCGTCCGTCACGTGCCGGAGGCACGTGCCCGTCGTATATAGTCTCTCCGATCCTAGAGGCCTCACCTCTTTAAGGATTTGTCTTCTTCACAATCTATCCTATTCCTATAATTGTGCCTTATAGCCCCCTATCTACTAAGTCCCCTTATATTTAAATTCTTTATACTTCTTTTTAGAAGGGTAGCTAGCTTTAAGAACTAGATTATTTATTTATATCTTTTATTTATATCTACTATTTCTTTCTTAAAATCTCGCAATAACCTAAATAAAAACTTTATAGGTACCCTATAAAAAGCCATTATATTAAGGTAGAAAGGTCCCTCTAATAGTAAGAGATTATAATAATATAAACCTCTAAGTAAGACGGCTGAACAAGCCCTAATACTTAGATGCGCTAAAAGCTTAAAGATTTTTATATACCTAGTTACTAGTAACACTAAGGAAAATACAGATATTCTCTATAATAGCTATAATACTACTAAAAAGTAGCCAGAATCCCTTTAGCCCTACTTAGGCTAATTAAAAGATTAAGCGCTAAAAGTAACTTTAAGATCTTTCCCTAAGCTAGAAATACAAAAAAAAAAATTAATATATTTAATTAGGGACCTAACTAGGACCTTTATAGAAGACCATTAGCCTATAATTAGCGTAGTAGTGGTATATAGACTGCTTATAAGCCAAGTAGGCCTACCCCTTTAGGCAATTTAACTTAAATACTAACTTAAGACTAGAGCCTTATTAGGAAACCTATATTAGCTATTAGTGCTAATACTACCTTTATAACCGGAGCTTTTCTAGACCTAAGTTTAGAAAGTTAGGAGCCCTATACTAATCTTCTATAAGAAGGATATTAAGAAGCTACTATAAGGCTTTTAGAAGCTGTATAGGAAGGAGCTATTAATAAATGTATTAGAAACCTTTAGGGGCAAGTTTAAATCTAATAAAGCTTAATCTAGGCTAGACAAAATCTTTTATAACCTAGCTAAGGCTAAAGGCTTTCTAGGGGCTATTTAGTATTTACCTAAGAAGGTATAAAATGTTACGAACGCTTTAAGTACGATGTTACGACTACTTGGAGAGGAGTCGGAAGAAGCTAGCTGGTTGATATAGATACGGTCCAGGATGGAGCCGGTGGAACCATATAACGAAGAGTGGTAACCGAGGTCATATAATAAGCTCTATAAGCTCTGTAAACTCCATAAGGTCTATTACATACCTTACATACCTTATGTGCCTTACGTAGCGAAGGGATTTCTTAGGCGTACGGTTATATATTTAAAGGACCATAGTCCCTACCCAGATAGTTCTCTCTTTATAGTGAATCTTAGAATATAATTAAAGTTAATCTATTAGGCAACCACTCTACTAGTTGTTATTACGTTATTAACTTCTTATTTACCTATACACCTAGCCCATTAATAAGTCTACCGTAGTCCCTACTACAAGGCTCCATTACACATTTACTACCTGGTTATAGTATTAATAAAGTCAAACAGTATGCCACCTAAAGCGCAAGTCACGCTGTTAAAGGCACCAGTTACGACCTAGTCTACAGTAGCTACTACCTTAGGTTTAGGAGGAGACACTAGTATAGAAGATACTAATTCGCAGCTAGTTACGGTAGGTCAGTTATAGGAAATAGTTAATTAAATAACAGATAATAATTAAATACTTAAAGAACGACTTAATGGAATTAGAGCAGCTAAGATTAAGTTACCGTCTATTAAAAGATTCTCAGGAGAAAGGTTAAAACTTAAAGGATTTCTTACACAGATATACTTTAAGGTTATACAGGAGGGAGTAAAGTTGGCAATACCTATAGACTAAGTGGCGTATGCAGGATTGTTCTTAACAGGAAGAGCACTTAAGTAGTTTAAACCTTATCTTATGGAAATATAGACGAACGGAGTGTTAACTGCTAACCAAGAAGTACGGTATATGTTTACTAACTGGAATGGGTTTGTGGAGAGGTTAATATAAATATTTGGTAACCTAGAGGCATTAACTATAATAGAATAAAAGCTTCAGAACCTAGTATAACGCACTTTAATAATTAAGTATATAATATAGTTTTAGACACTTATAATATAGGTTAAGTAGAATAACAAGGCGCTTATAGTATAGTATAAATAGGGACTTAAGGCTAAAGTCTAGGACACAATTATTCTAATAGAAGATGCGGACACTCTAAGAGAGTTAGTAGATTAAGCGATAAAAATTAACAATAGGATCTATTAAAGGGAATAAGCTAAGAAAGGGTAGGATAGAGTTTTATAGTTATATAAGGCGCAGAGTACGCATTAACAAAGCTAAAGTTAGAAACCATAGAACGGCGGAGAGCTAATAGACCTAAGTAGTACTAAAGAATCCAGATAATAGAGTAAGAAACTATAAAAACCTAGAGGTTAAGGATTAAGTAATTATAGAACCAAGGAGTAAAGGCTAAACTAGGGATTTTAGTAGCAGAAGACGTTTAGGCGGACTCTATAATAAGAAGAATGGTTTAAAGAAGGAGCTTACATAAATTGCAGAAAAAAAGGTTATTTCGCTAGAGACTGCAGAGGTAGTTAGAGTAACTATATAGTAAAGGGCACTAGGTTATTAGAGTATAATAATACGGATAAGGGTATATTACGCAGGACTAAGGAATGCTTAATTAAGCATTTCGCGTTTTATTATAACAACGTATACTAAATTTATAAGGACGCTAAGTATGGCGCAAGCTATTAGCTATAAGAGCTAGAGTTAAAAGGACTTAAAGGAACTAGAGAGTTAGATAAAGAATAAAATTAACTTTACAAGCTAGATTAAGATATTATAGTAACATATGGATAAAGATTAGTAATAATAATAATAGAGTCGGAGTACTTATTAATTAATAGTAATAAGGAAGAAAAAGAGGCTAACTAGGAGCACTTAAACCTTAATAACGTAACAGAAGTAGAGACTAAAACCACCATAGAACGCGGATTAGTAACGGGTATTATAACACCATTAGATACGGAATCCATCACTTTATAAGACAGAAGGAGTAATATCTAAAAAAGATTAAGCAAGTAGATAACTGCTAGTGCTAGCTTATTACTTAATAAAGGCAAAGGGCTATAGGCTTAAGATTCTTAAAAAGAGATAAGAGACGCTTAAGATTCTTAAGACAAGATAAGATATACCTAAGGACCCACCATAGACAAAAACTAATGGGAAAGGGCAGCAACTTAGTTTAAAGACAAATAAATAAGTATAGGACGCAAGTTTAAAAACTATAGGTTCGGAGAATAAGTAAGAACATTAGTTTTAGGTAAACGCAGTATTCAGCCTAAAGATTAAAAAGTTAATACTAGAATTAAAAAGTAAGATAACTTTAAGGATCTAGCTATAAGACGCAGAAAATAGGAAACTATAGATAAGTTTAGGTAAAGAATTATTGTATAGCAAAAATAAAAGCTAGATAAGAGATTAGCTATAACAGGACGTATAAGGGACAGAGCACCTATACAAAGAATTACTAATAGGCCTAAGGCAGGGACGCCTAGAGTAAAGTAGTTAAATAAACTAGAATAAGAAGAGGATCTAGGGATTCTAACCAGGTTCAAAGAAAGACACACTAAAGGATATTACAATGCAGCGATAACAAGGTACTTTCTTATAGATAGACTATATATACTGCCTAATATAATAATAATTTATTGCTTAACGTCCGATTCGGATCCCTACTGGGCCCACGCGGACTACTCCTTATATACATGTGGGGAGAAAACTCTATATAAGAAAACCCCGTGATCCATCTCCCTGCCTTTTGGGACTCGCCTATATAGCGCCTACGAGGCGCCTGCGAGTTACCTGTGGTGCTCTACTACCTTACTTTTTAACCTCCTTGGGAACCACTGCTGCCGTAACAAGCCTACGGACGTGCTAGTATCGCGAACTTAACTCTACTACTGTAGAGTTATTAGGGGGCGCCTGGTGCTCGCCCCTTTGCCTTTTATTACCATTTTCTTTGCAACCCAAAACTGGTCTAGTACATTTTGGCTAATAAGCCACTAGGTAACCACTTTAAGACCTTTTTATATTAAGAGTAGTGTATTATAGTTCTCTATGCCAGCTACTAAGAGCATTGCTTCTTAGTTGGTATATAAGGGGCATAATAGTATTATATGTTTTGGTGTCTGTCTTGGCCAGCTATATTTACATCTTAGGCTACCTACTGGGACACCTACCTAGTAGAGCCAGTTTTTTAGTCCTATTATTCCTGTTCTTAGAAGTGTTACTATTATATTTTCTGCCTTTATTAGGCCTTCTTAGAGCCCTTAGGTGTTTACCCCCTATAGTATTAACTATGCTACGGCCTAGGTTCCTCTTACCTAAGACAGCCTCTATACCTTTAACTCCTATACACCTCTCCAATGTTAGTCTAACTAGTATTATATTGCGGTAGATGGTTTCCTAGTACTCTTTTATACTCTACTTTAGCTCCTTTCTCTCTCTTACTATTATCTTTACTGGTCTCTTACACGTCTCCCTTCCTCCTCTATATAGGCCTGGGCCCTAACACAGCACTATTCTTCTTCTACTTTTTCCACCTATTTCTCTAATATATCTTCCCTACTTTAGGGTTATTGGTTAGCTCTCCTATAGGGCACCCTAGAGTTCCTCTATAGTTTGTTTAGGCGTAACTTAATGTACTTTATAACACTAGAGTTGCACTCCTTTTACACCCTTTATATTGCAGCGGCTTTAATATATAATTATAGGGGGGGGATATTAGCTTCCTTCTTAAGTAGTGCTATGGCCATTTGCTTATACCCACCTGTTATGCTCCAGAGGCAAGCTGTTTAGACCTTTTAGAGTGGTTTAAGGAGTGCTTTAAAGGGGGCTTTTTCGGTTTCTCCTATAGCCTAAACACTGGAACTATACGTTATGGTTAGCCGGACAACTGCTATGTATAGTAGGCGTGACCTCTAGAAGCATGGGCCCTACGTAGAATTAATAATTCTGGATATTGCGATATACTGCGCTTGGCCCTTACGGGCTGCTTATAACGCATATACGCTCCACCAAAGCTTACTATCTACCCATACTCCTAGTACCCTTAGGCCTTAAACTGGTTAGCCCCCAAAGCCTTAGATATGGATTGTATGCTAGAGATCTGCAGATTAGTTGCGTTTTCTTATAAAATGGATTAGCTGGTATTTCTCTGGTGAGAATTGGACTCCGTGTTGTCTTGCCCATTCTATATAGGTGTTATGGGCTTTCTCTAGTGTTCTGCAGTTCTCTGCAGCTGTTAGCCCATATGTAATTAGGTTTATATCGTCGACGAAGCCTATCCCCTGGGTCGCCCCTTCCTTAAAGGACTCAAGTAGGTTGCTTACAAAGAAAAGGAAGAGTATGGGCGAGAGGGGTGATCCTTGTGGTATTCCTGTTGCAACTGCGATAGGGGGGCACTGCCTAATATACTACTATTAATAATATAGCCTAAACTAGATAAATAGAAGGGCTATTTTAGCCTATAGCTATACTAGATTAATAACCTTACTGCTATAGGGGTTATAAACCTTCTCTTTTACCTCTATAAGGTTATTTTATAGGACTTAATAGCCCTCTATAAGATATTCCTAAGCTATCTAATATAGAGCTACCCTATTTTTTAGTATAAGGTATATAAGGCCTTTATATAGGAGCTAGAGCCCTACCTATAGGAAAAGGGGAGCCTAAACTAGCTATTAATTCTTTATTAAGCTATACTACTCCTTACTAACTAATTAAAGGCTCTATATACTAAAAATAAGCAGATAGCTAGTAAGATTAAGAGCTTATTAGACTATTTAGATAAGTCCTAGGGAGCCTAGTTTTTATAGCTTTAACTACTAATATTTAAAGGCTTTATATTTTAACTAAAACCTCCTTTAGCTATAGTAGTAGTATACTAGTCTACTAACCCCCTATATCTACCTATAAAAGTAGCCCTTTAGCTTTATCTATTATAGAATCTAGTATATATATATCCACTTAGGTAAGTACTATAGGCTCTTCTTTCTATATAGCTTTACTACTACTATTACTACAGCCACTACTGCTACTACTACAGCTGCTACTATTACTACTATAGCTAGAGCTGCAGTCCTGGCTAGAGCCTAGGTCTAGGTCTCCTCCTATATACTATATAAGCTATATAGTAAACTCTATATAGGCCCTTTAGTATAAGTAGACTAAAGGGCTAAGGAATAATCCTTTTATAGTAGCACTAGATTCTAAATAGGGTAGTAAATATTAGGCTAGCTAGTAGAAGAAGGTTTAATAGTACTCCTTATAGCTTAAGGTTATTAAGGAGATTAAGTAGGTTATATAGGCCTAGAAGGTTAGTAAGGAGGTAGCTATATAGTAGGTTAATCTATAGTAGAAGCAGATATAATACTTATTAAATTAGCTTTATAAATAGCTTTAAGCGGGTAAAAAAGCTTTAAAATAGTTATATATATTATCTATATTTAAATTCTAATAAGTTTTATTAAAGCCTTTATCTATAGCCCCCTAGGGGCTTATTTTAGTACAATATAAGTTTAATAGGGTGCTTTAGGGTACTTTATAATAGTAGCGCATAACTTAAAATATAAATAACTCTATTAACCTATAGCTAATTCTTATTATTCTAGTGTAAGTAGAAAGTGCTTAATAGGCTCTATATATAGGGCTTAATAGGTATTAGGAGAGCGGCGTTGCTGGCAATTAAAATTCAACTATAAATATAGGGCAACCTCTACAGTTGCTAAATGCACGGGCCCCCTCGCCTGCGTAATTATAACTTAGCCGCGGATTCAGCCATACAAATGTAACTGTGCATATACTATTGGTCTGAGAGACTTTTATAGACTTTATTAAGCGACGTGACTTGTTTTGTGTGTAGAGCAGTCACCTTCTTTAACGAAATTAATCTACACCCCCATAGCAGCTATCATCTCATAAATACCGTTAAATTGATCCGCAGAAGCAGGTCTATAATTGATGAATATCTCTACCCTATCAGCCTCCGCAATGTCAAGCAGAAAGCGCCGCCGAACGGGCGATTTGCCTACCAGGCTCTGTACGAGGCTTTGTGCGAAGCTCTGCACGAAGCTCCGCACGAAGCTCCGCACGAAGCTCTGCGTACGGAGGCTCTGCACGAAGCTCTGCACGACGCTCTGCGTACGGAGACTCTGTACGAAGCTTTGCACAAAGCTCCGTACAAAGCTCTGCGTACGGAGGCTCTGCACGAAGCTCTGCACGAAGCTCTGCACGAGACTCTGCTCGAAGCTCTGCACGAACGTCTGCGCGAACGCTACACGAACGCCTGCGCGAAGCTTTGCTTAAAGCTCTGCACGGAGCTCTGCTCGAAACTCTGCATGGGCTCTACACGGAGCTCTGCACGAGGCTCTGCTTGAAGCTTTGCACGAAGCTCTGCACGAAGCTCTGCACGAAGCTCTGCTCGAAGCTGTACTCAAAGCTCTGTACGAAGCTCTACATGAAGCTGTACTCGAAGCTCTGTACGAAGCTCTACACGAAGCTTTACATGAAGAGACCCGCAGTGTAATTACGGACGTTGCGGATATTCATTTCGGAGCCGTCGCTCCTGCTCTATCCTATTACTTCTTCGATTTTAAGTATCTACTACCTAATATAGTAGCAGCTGTTCTAGTATCTTATTTAATCTATATAAACAAGTTTTTATAGTAGCATACCATAGGTTAGCTTAAATATCTATAATTTAGTAGTCGGTATGTAACAAGGTTTAGATAGAGATTGCTTAGTATAGCATAGATATTATATATCCACCTAACTATAGTAGGTGCCTTAAGGTACCTATTGTAGATCTATATGGGCTTTATGTATATTAGCTAGCGTTTAATAAAATTATATAGAGTTCTACAATCCTTAATAACGCGTTTTTTTTTTTTGGCGAAAATAAGCACAAGACCTAAGAATACCTAAGTAATAAAAATAGTATAGCCTAAAAGCCTAGGTTCTGTTATATAATCGATGAACTTTAGGAAAGGATATAAAATATTGGTGTTGAGGAATTCAACCGCGAGTATAGGGGAAATCTTAAAAAAAGTCGGAGCGCGTAATAAACCTTGTGAATGTGGCTCAGACGTGATTCTGGTGGTTTCGCACAAACGTAGTTAGTCAGCTTGCGGACCGATTGAAAATCCGTTACCTCAGCGAGCTCAGACGTGATTTTTTTTGGCTAGCGTCGGAATAACAGCTACGCCGTTTCCTTCTTGCAAAATCACGTCTGAGAGAGATTTATTAAAAACGTAAGCAAAGTCCAATATATAGAGATTATAGATATCTAATTTATTCATTTATATAACGCGCTATTATTACCAAAAGTTTATACATTATTTTTAAAGCTTAGTACTCCTAGATAGTATAGATTTTATAATACGGCTATTGCCCGGTCCTGACATTAATTTCGTTAAAGTTAAAAAACGCGTTGTTAAAAGCGTAAGCATATATTATATCTTATTGAATAGTCTACTAATATAGACAAAACTATACAGATACATAGATATCTACTACTTAAAGCTATTGCAACACCTAGTAGGTGTTATAGTTAGGTCCTTCCTTAAAAATATCATCCTTTAGCCTGGAGAGCCTCTGTGTCACGGGACTCACTCGTTCTCACGTCTCTGCGCGTTTTTGACGTTCTTGACCCGTGCTCACGTTCGTCCCGAGACACCTACGCACGTTCCCCTATAACCCCTATTTATACCCGACCTGGCACCTGAAGATTCTTCTTCTTCATCCAATGTCTTTGTATCAACCACGCATAGTTACGTGTACGTAGCCTTCTCAATTACTACCTCGTTTAGTGCATTGTATCCCGGCTCGTGCCTACTCCGTGACACTCTGCTACTACCAGGGGGTAAGCTTTGGGTAGAGCCTCGTGCAGAGCCTTGTGCAGAGCCTCGTGTAGAGCCTTAGTAGACCTTCGTGCGGAGCTTCGCACAGACCTTCGTGCAGACCTTCGTGCAGAGCTCCGTGCAGAGCTCCGTGCAGGCGTGCAGACGTGTAGATGTGCAGACATGCAGACGTTGTACGGGAGATCAATTGCAGAGACGTTTGTAGAGACGATTGTATAGGCGTTCGTACGGGCGTTCGTACGGGCGATTGTAGAACCTTCCTAGTATATTAGTGCTGCGTGTTAGTAGAGCTTTGGAGCTCTATATAGGGCTTCGGGCAGAGCTTCGGGTAGAGCTTCGAGCTTTCAGCAGAGCTTCAAGCAGAGCTTTGGGCAGAGCTTCGAGCTTTGAGCGGAGCTTCGAGCGGAGCTTCGAGCAGACCTTCGAGCAGAGCTTTGAGCAGACCTTCGAGCGGAGCTTCGTGTAGAGCTTCGTGCAGAGCTTCGTGCAGAGCTTCGTGCAGAGCTTCGTGCAGAGCTTCGTGCAGAGCTTCGTGCAGGGCTTCGTGCAGAGCTTCGTGCAGAGCTTCGTGCAGAGCTTCGTGCAGGGCTTCGTGCAGAGCTTCGTGCAGAGCTTCGTGCAGAGCTTCGTGCAGAGCTTCGTGCAGAGCCTCGAGTAGAGCTTTGAGCAGAGCTCCGAGTAGAGCTTCGAGCAGAGTTTCGAGCAGAGCTTCGAGTAGAGCTTCGAGTAGAGCTAAGCAGAGCTTCGAGTAGAGCTGAGCAGAGCTTCGAGTAGACCTTCGAGCAGACCTTCGAGCAGACCTTTTACAGAGCTTCGTGCGGAGCTTCGTGCAGAGCTTTTGTAGAGCTTTGGTAGAGCTCCGTGCAGAGCTCCGTGCAGGTCTTCCCCTGAGCTTCATTCCGCAGAGCTCTCGCAAAGCTCCACAGCTCTACGCAGACGCAGAGCTTGCAACTCTATTAGGACCTACACCATAACCTGTAAGGGGCTGCAAAGTAAATAAATTAAATAGGTATATAGTAGATAGAATATCCGCTAGTTGTAGAGAGGGCTAGCGGCGTAGGCGTAAGCGTGTTTACTACGCGGCTCGGTAGTGCAGAGGTAGAATTGGGGCCTCTACGGCGACGAATTCCTCTTAACGTCGCGCGCGTATAAGGAGCTAAATATCTCATAACTTATAGAGTAGGCTTTTCTCTATAATTTGGTGTAATTTATATGTCAATAGGTATTGTGGGAGGGTAGATCAATTTCGTTAAAGTTAATAAGGTCTTCTCATATAAACCGTGTTTACAAATCTCGCCAAAGGGCCTCAGACTAATTATGGTGTTAGGATTCCGACGCGGAAGTCGGAAGAGTTGAAGCCGATGATCTTGGCATATTTGTTCTTGTTTGACAATGACATCACCTATGGAGCCCGGCGCTTCAGCAAGGGACATCGCATCCAGTCAACACGCTGGTCGCTGCAAACCTCAAACAACCATTCCCCTTCTTCCGAACCGCAGCTACAGAGCGCCAACTGTTTCAAACATTCTAGGTACGTTCTCGCATCTGTAAATCCTTCGGCTCTAGCAATAATCAAATTTGCGCAACCGCTGGCCATGGCCTTACGCGACTCCGAGCGCTCGGATGGTGGTGCTAACAATAGCATTACCAGAACACATATAACCTCGATACCTCCTGTGGAATATTTCACAATGTAAGCTGGTCTTCATTTTCAATTCCACCGTCTTCAGAATTTTCCTTTTACTGTCCTGCATTTTCCTGTTGTTGTCAAATCCATTGCATCCTTCGGGGTCACTTCCTGCATTTCATTGTTTTAGATATCGCCTCTAATGGCCATCTTTGCCCATCCACCTCCCCCACCACCGCCTCCACCTCCATACTCAGGCTCTCCTCCTTCTCGTACACCATCTCGATCACGCTCACTTACCATCATGCCTACTCGAACTAGGAACCGCTCCCTCTCGGTCCGCTCCAAGAAGGAGTCTAGCAATGGTGGCATATCCGAGAAATCAGTGCCTAAGCACCGCTTTACCATGGCCTCGCTACGTGGGATGCAGCAGCCCGATATCTCTAAGAAGCTGTACAAACTCATCAAGACCGAGAATCATGCTATTAGCGCGTACGAAACCGCCGGTCGCGAACGTGCAGCTATTGCTTCACAATTGTCAGAGTGGGGCGAGGCCACCAGCGATGATGCTGTCTCGGAGATATCGGATAAACTTGGAGTGTTACTAGCGGAAATTGCAGAGCAGGAAGACTTGTTCGCACAGAACTTAGAAGACTCTCGGGGTGTTTTGAAGCAAATCAGGAATACTGAGAGCTCGGTGCAGCCGAGCAGGGACCATAAGGCGAAGGTATGCGTAACCGAGTAGTTGGATGGAAGGATGAGTGCTGATAGTTTAAAAGGTGTCGGATGAGATCCAAAAACTTAAGTACAAGGAACCACAGAGCGCTAAGATTGTGCAACTGGAGCAGGAACTTGTCCGCGCAGAAGCACAGAGCTTAGTCGCGGAGGCACAACTCACCAATATCGTAAGTTTCCTCACTCAGATCTCCATTTCCCTTATTTCTCTTCCACTCTCGATCCTCTTCAACTAACACTCACTCTTTTAGACCCGCCAAAAATTCAAAGAAGCCTACGACGTCCACTTTGCCGCGACAATTGAGCGTGCCGAAAAGCAAATCATCCTCGCAAAACAAGCTCGTCGTCTCCTCAACCTTCTCGACGACACCCCAATCGTGCCCGGCGATACCCACCCACCCTTTGAGAACGTCGAGGCCGCTCGCCAAGTCCTTAATGATGCCGAAGACGAACTCCGCGCCTGGCATCCGGCCGTTGAGCCCATTCACACCTCTGCCGGAAACCTTGGCGCAGGAGCAATGCCCGGCGGCGTCATACCTGGCGTGGGAACTGGCACAGCATACGGAAGTGAAGTTGGGACCGAGCATACCTTACAGGATACGCATCCTGCTTACAGAGAGAAAGCCGCCAGGAGCCGAAGCACTAGTGGATCGAGGAGAATAACGAGCGGAAGCACAGTGAACACGGCTGCTTCGCCTGTCGCAACAGAGACGCAGGGGCCTCCGTACCCAGTTAGTGAGGTTGAGAGAAGGGAGGCGGCGCAAGTAGCAGCGTTTTAATCTGAGCGAGTCTTGCAGCGTAGTTCTGACGATTCTGAATGATTCACCGTGTTAAGTTCCCCAGTTTCGTTATTGGGTCTGAGACTCCGACGTTTTTTGCATTATTGGACTCGGGACGATGGGAAGTGACATGTTGTATTATTATCGGGATGGAGGGATTCATTGTTGTCTTTGTATCCCCTCTCCTACGGATCTATGAGCGGGCTAATGGGGCTATGATGGAATTCACCTACTTCACTAGGCTTTTTGAATTGCTTCGTATTGTGGAGCTACTCCACTAGGCATAACAGTTCGGCTGATTGTTCGTGATTCTTAGACTGAACTGTAGCTTTCGCCCACTTCCTCTCTTCCTATTTCATATTCGGCCGTTTCTAGCACTCCCTCGTACCACTACGCGTGAAACGCATGTCTCTACTTTCCCAATAGATATCCCCAAAAGTGTCTGAAGTCTTACAAACACAGATCGCTGCGGATTCAAACCCGCTGCTTACTCCTTTCATCTCCCGAAAACGGTCCGGAATTTCAATATCCGACAGCAATCCTAGGCGCTCTTGCGTCATGAAATAATGACGGCTCTTAGTCATCCCCGATAGGGTTTCCCCGAAAAGCAATGTGAATCCGAAATGCTCCACGGTGAAATCGATGTCAACGCTGACGAAGTGTAGATTACGAAACGGCGGGGTTAGTTTAGAGCTAGGTGGGAGATAGAATAGTTTGTCATGCCACAATGCATATCCACTATAGCTATCCAGCCGATCATTCCCGTGAAGCCACGAAAAGCCAGGTTGATACTTCCGAATGCTCTCGACGCGGTTCGACGCCAGATAGTATTTCCTATCATAGTATCGAGCGCCTGTAATCCACGCCGAAGGCTCGTGAAGAATCATAGCGACCCATGTAACGTCTAAACGTATATGCATAGATGCATACCCACCAGCGCGGGAAAGGGTCCTCGGGGGATAACCAGCTAAGATTCTTGACATCACCCCAGATACCAAAAGCTCGCTAATATCATGAAAATCTTGTTGAACAGCCAGATTTAATGCTTTAATGATCCACCGCACTGAAGCTACCGAGTCCCCATTGGGTTCGTCTTCGATGGAAAATGTTTCGTATTCCATTAATTGAAGCACGATATTAGTAGACCCACTAGCAACGGCTGACATCAAAAGCGTCCAATTTTCATCCCAATTTTCATAGTTTGGCGTTAACTTGCCAACCGAGGCACCTGCCTCTAACAAGGGAGGCGGTTGCATTTTTTGTGCGAATTGCGTGCTCGAGTGCTGACATTCCCGGAAGTAACTCGTCTATGTCTAGGTCGGAAGGGATGGAAGTCAAAGACATATCAATGCTGATATTTTCGGCATTCAGCAATCGGAGAATGTCTGACGTCCCAGCTACCGAGGCCAGCCAGATCAGTTTCATCTTGCCAGGTTCGCTTAGCCACTCGCTGACTGGATTCTCTTGTATATTGCTGAATTCAAAGAACGTTTTTGCCATTTGATAGTCTCCTCGTTGCACTGCGTAATGAATAGGCGTGAGTTTTGATCTGTCAGCTGCACACATGGCCTTGAAGATTGATAGCATTTCCAACTCAAACTCCTTATTCCGCTTAAAGTGAGTGACGGAATTCAGGCAACTCAATACGATGTCATAGTGTCCTTTAAAAGCCTCAATGTGCAAAAGATTCTGACCGCTGGAGTCCAATACGGAATACGGATCAGCAGCCAAAATGGTATAGTCAGCTTTCCGGATAGTTTTCCGGATTGCACTTATGAGGAATAATACGGCGTTGGTATTGCCGCCGCTTGCTGCATGATGGAGAATCGTGCGACTGGCGTTATCCTCGTAGAAATCACACTCTACACGCCTCCGGAGCAGCACTGACCAAATGTCTTCATTACCACTTTCCGCCGCATGATGGAACACATCGCATCCTTCGTCATCCCTTTTGCCTGGGTCACATACTTGTAGCAGTAGCTCCATTATTTGCATATTTCCGCTTTGGACACAGACATGCAATGGATACAGACCACCGTGATTGAAAAGTGGAATGTTAAGGAAGTCCAGGCTGGGGTGCTTTGATTTGCACCTTTCTATGACGAGCTGAAGGCAGTGTTCCCAATAATCGAATCGGACTTAGTCAATCGGACTATCCATAATCCATAATCCGAGCCAATTGGATTGCAATCGGATTGCCTGGACCGCAATCCTAATTGGCTCGATTAAATCGTGATTAACAATCGCAATTACAGGACACTACGCACATCCAAAAAATCTTCTAAAGCAAGCACTTATCTATCAAAATTCCAGTGTAAAAGTGCTTATTTTTTAAGATATTAACTGCTAATGGCTTCTAAGACCAAAGAAACCGAATCTACCTCCACTTTAACCTCGCTGTCGCGTCAGCTCCAAAATTGCTCCATCAGTACCCCTATCAAATTTTCACCTTTAGATCCTTCAAATCCTTTAAATAATAATGATTTTACTCTTTAAGAAGGTGGAAAGACTTACTTATATAGTAAACAAATGCCAGCTACAAAAGGAAAGAAGAAAGGCTGGTTTTAGAATTACAGTGAAGAAATATACTGTAAGGATAATACGCAGTGGTTCTAGCTATGCTCAAAATGCTAGAATAACAAGCGGTTTAAGGCCTATAAGACAACTTCTACATTCCATCTGAAAAGCCATCTTAAAGCAGATCATTCTATCACAAAAATAAGCTCTTAAACTAACGAGTTTACCGTCCTCCCTACCCTCTATACCGCCAACGCTAGCGATGAAACACTGTTAGAGCCTCCAGATGATAATATACAGATTAAATGGGTTACATGTTTTACTTTTAAGACTCTAAAGCAGCGGCTTATCCAGTGGATTATTATAATACATATTACATTTTCACAGGTTAAAAATGACTGGTTTCAAGCCTTTCTCGCTATCTTTAATATAAAGCTCGCAGAGTGGATCCCTAAAAGCGGTGATACTATACAAGCATGGATTATAGAGGATTTTCAGCAGCGACAATCTAATATTATAAAGCAGCTTTAAGAAAGCAAAAGCCTTATCCACTTATCTTACAACCTTTGGACCTCACCTAATCATCTTGCATTTGTTGGAGTCTTTGGCCATTATATAAGCTCTAAATACAAAGTAGAGACTACATTGCTTAAATTACGTCGTCTTAAAGGCCCTCATTCTGGAGAGAATATTATAGAAGCTATTGTTACTGTCGTTAAGACCTACAAAATCATTAATAAAATAGGCTATTTTGTCCTTGATAACGCCGGATTAAATAATACTTATATTAGCGCTATAATTAAACGACTCAATATTAAAGACACAAAAGAACACCATCGCCTTCGCTATCTTAGCCATGTTTTAAACCTCTCAGTAAAAGCAATACTTTTTGGCGAAAATCCTGAAGTCTTTAAGAAAGATATTACTACTACGGCTATACTTGGAGATGAGAAGGCAGCATTACGGCACTAGAGGAGTAAAGGCGCATTAGGCAAGCTTCACAATGTTATTAATTATATCCGCCTTACACCATAGCGACGGGAGGATTTCCTAGCAAAGGCGCGTAAAGGAGTAAAAGAGCTAGAGCCAATAATAGAAACCAAGGGACATTCAGATAAAGATCTTAAGACAAAAGATCCTCTTATCCCAATATAGGATAACAATACACACTAGAATTCCTAGTTTTTAATAATCAGACGAGCTCTTAATCTTAAAGACACCATTAATCTTTTTACCAAACGTCATATTAAGAAGAATAAGAGCTCTCTTTCTAAGCTAGATAAACTTTCTAACGGTGATTGGGATACTATTATCCGAATAAAAGAAATCCTTCAACCTTTTTATATGCTTACAAAGCGTACCAAAGGCCAGGCTCAAACAGGATCATATAGAGCTTTATAGGAGGCTTTACCAACCATGGAATACCTCTTAGGGACATTAGAAAGGAGGGCTGTGGAGTACAGAGCAGAGCTTATAAGCTAGAAGCAGTTAACAGCTAAGAATACTCCACAGATTTTTAAGCAGATGGATATTATACTTACTAACCATAGACACATCCTCCAAAGTATCAAGCATAGGTGGAGCAAGCTGGAGAGCTATTACAGGAAATTGGATAAAAGCCCTGTCTATACTGCTTCAATACTTCTTCACCCAGAACACAAATCGCAATTTCTTAAGCGCCACTGGAAGGGGAGGCTGGATTAGATTGCACAAGCTAAAGAAGCAGTTAAAACACTATAGTTAACAGCTTACAAAGATATTGCTAAACCTTCTATAAGCCTTCATATCCTTCCTTCCGCAAAACAACAAGACCTAAGCGACTTTAACCAATTTCTACACCCTCCTAATTACAACGATGATCAACAGGGCGAAGAGGAGGATAAATTTAAGCAATATATAAAGATTAAATCGGTTATTATAAAGCCTGGGGAGCTGATTAATATTTGTAGGTGGTGGAAGGCTCATAAAAGCCAGTGGCCCTCATTGGCGCGCATAGCGTTTGACATGATAGCTATACCAGCTATAAGCTCAGAATATAAGCACCTTTTTAGCTCTACAAAGCTCTTACTCTCCAATCGCCGTGCAAGGATAAAAGAAGATATTATTAAGGCTTCTAAGTGTCTTTAATACTGGTATACAGCGAACCGCTTTAACCAGAAATAATTATATTAACTATAGTACCACAAATCAACCCTTAGTGTCACGGGACATACCCTATAACACCTTCCATCATAATCTGCCGTTTTCCACTGTAATTTACCGCAATCTGCGGCAATCTGCGGCAATATATCTGCAATATGTCTGCAATATGTCTGCAATATGTCTACAATATATCTGCAATATCCGCAATATCCGCAACCTCTACTAAGCCCACAAAACTCCACCAATTTCCACCGCAAAGATGTCAGTCACACTCACCGCCCCTAGCCGAACCAATGACGATTTTCCATGCCCGGCATGGAAAATCGCTATTGGCTCGCTTACCACTAGCGCCTTGGCGGCCCTCGCGACATATCAGCCTAAATAACCCCTAATAATCTTTCTTCTTCTTCTTCTCCTCAGTTTAGTATCTTTGTGTATATAGCATCATTCAAGCTTCGTCTTGGAGGCATTCGTTTGAGCTGTCATAAATAGAGCTGAGTCCTGACATAGAGATGCGGCTCCGCCACCCCTGTCCTTTACCCCTGTCGGCGTGGCAATCGGAGATTGCAATTGACAATCGCGATGGAATCAGACCCGATCGATTGAATCCGATTGTGTTGCCATGGCAATCGCGATGGAATCGGCGATTCGATAGGATTATTGGGAACACTGGCTGAAGGAGAGGGATATGCTGATTCACTACTGCCCATCCGAAAGGGCCGAAGAGATGAGCTTCTCGAGACCGCCCATTACCAATTGGTCTCCATGGGTGGAGCTGCCATGCCTCATTAGGTTTTAGAGCCAGATCCCGAAGGTGATTCCAGAAGGGAGATTTCTCAGAAATTTCTCGAGTAAGTAATGCCCAGTTATGTTTGGAATATTGAAAAAAAAATCATTTGTGAATAAGTGGATCTGGTGGAGGCTGGTGCCGGGGAAGGGCTAGCGGTGTGGGCAACGTTTTAGCTTTAGGGATGAGCCCACGAAGAAGACCTGGGACCATTGCAACCGGGACATTGGGGATTTCTAATCTGGGAGCGGCACTTCCCCGGTAATTTGGAGCGTTTGATGAGTTTTGTACATGTAAGTCAAGGTTGTGTGAGGCTATGTGAGCAACGCAGAGCTCGCCTAGTTCTAGCTCGGCTTCTTTGTACTTGAAGCTGGATAACAGTTGGCCCTCTGATTGGCGTGTCTCATTGAAAAGGAATTGGCGCACCGAATGATGAGCTGGTAGAATACAGCTGGTTAACTCATCTAGAACGACAAGATTTGAGCAGCTGCGAATAACAAAGGAACTTGTCGGAATCTTAGTTAGGTCTAATTTCCCAGAGACGGGGTTAACGGCAAGCGCCTCTTTCATCTGCTCAATATGCATGGGGCGTGGTGCCGCACATGTCCACGTAAGGATCTTATGTGCGTATACCCGTCTGCTGCTGGGAATTCTATCAACACATCGCCGATATGTCTCATCTAGGTCTCGAGGGAGATGGGCAAGGGCCATTGTAATGTCATGATCATTGAAACATTCCTCCCAGAGAGTATCCAGCTGGAGCCTAACCCACAGGAACCTATAATTAAATTAGCGAGGAAAACATTTTCAGTTGCAGAGGCCAGCCCTTACATTCCTCCAGCTTTGGCGAGCAATTCTTGTTTCACACTTTGTAGTAGGGATGGAGATTCTGTCAGCGGCCTCTCCAGCATCTTTGCGTCTATTCTCTTGTTGATAAAGGCCATGATATCTCCCTTAGTATCTTCCTCAGATATCCATATTCGGGTGGATTGCGGGAGTCGCTCCATTACTCCGACCTCATCCCGGCTAGAGATGAGAACCTTGTTTCCTGGTTTTTCTAGAAGACGAGCAAGGACATTCAAGGCCTTGGTCACTTCACCTGGTTCACATTCATCCAGACCATCTACAAGATAGAATACACCTGAAATCATCGAACTCAACGGCAGGAGGACTTCTCGGCTTAATTCTTCGACATCTGGTGGCCTCTCCTTTGGACCGTAGAAGAGTTTTATTTTACGAACTACGTGAGCAGGACAAGGTCTATTGATAGAACTAAGATATCCTAGGAGTTGCTTGACGTAGCTTTCTAGGAGATCTATTGCTTTTAGCTGGCTACGGATTGAGGAGTTGTAGAAGAAATAGATAGCTGGGGATCCCGTGGTTGTCGACATTTCCATTGCGGCTTCGACCACAGTTGTCCTACTCATGAGTCAAGATGACAATCTATCAAAAATAACTCATGACTTACATAATGATAGATTTGCCGCATCCAACTGAAAGGAGAATACGGTCAGTATGAATTAGCTAGTTGGTGGACAGTTACATTCACAGACCAATGCCGGAAAGCCACAAACATGCGCTACCTGTTCCTTCCAGCCAGTTATTGAAGTCCGGATTTGCTAGTATCCACGTTGCGGTCCCTTCGCATCTTTGGTAAGTTCGAAAAGCTTTGGCTCTCTCCGGATCGTACGGGTCTAAACGGACTCATAAGCGGTCTTAACACTCTAAGAAGAGTGAAGTAATAGATGGCATAGATACCAGTATAGGACAATTGCCACTCTTTTTTGTTTGCGAGCGCGACAAGCACAGATGCGTCATAAGAGGGCAGCTCAGGCAAACGATCGATTGCTTTACAAGCTATGTAAAAAGCGCTGTCAAACAAGAACTTGGAGCAGCGAGTATCTGAAACGTTTGGGAGCCATGAAACTAGGCAAAGTTCGACGCACAGATTCTTTCAGCAAGTGCTTTTGCACACATCTTAACGCGCTTGTGGGCTGTTTCCGTCGATAGATAGTGATCAGTCATATCTACGATTGCATTTTTCTCAGATGTTTCTTCTAGCCCAATATCCGCGAGACCGTTGGGGACATTAAAACGGAAGTACCTCCCCTCATCATCGAGGTTCGAATGCTCTTGGTGAAACAGCTCGGCTGTTGTCTCCGTCTCTGTCGCAATGCTAAGAAGTGATTTGCCAAGGTCAATGATGCCTTTGCCAAATTTCTTGAGCGAAGGAACGCCGGTGCCAATTGAGATTATACATCTTATGTTTTCCTCAAGGGGCTCAGTTGACCAAACTTCCTTAGCTTCGGCCCAGAGTTGCCGAATGGGGTTGTTTGCACCAGTTCCGCCATCAGTAAACTGTCTATTCTCCGGGCCGATAGCAATTGGATCAAAGAGTGATGAAGCCGCTGAGGTTGCTCTGGCAGCTTCCCAAATCCTCGTCACTCGATATAGGCTCGAGGAGCCACGAGGGGGAGGATAGGTCCGAAGAAGTGTCGTCGTGCTGGTCCCGCCGCTTGTGCAACACACGAAGCTAACAAAGAAATAAGTTAGGGATTTGGGATGGTCTAATACTACCAAGCGATACAAAATGTAAAATGAATAGTGCTAGTTGCTACTCACACTTTGCAGAAAGCGTTGGGTTCCTTGAGAAGCAAATCTTCCCCAAAGCCTTGTTGAACAAGAACGTCTTTAATAGATGTAGCTAGCTCATCACTATCAAAGCGCTCGTTGACCGGTTAATCCCACGGCAAAATGTCGTTTTTTCTTGAAAACACGATCAGAAAGCGCGATATACGCTTCAATGCATTGGTCAACATCCATGCGGAGACGACCAAGCATAATGGCCAACAACCTGCTTAGGATTAGCCTTGTTTGTGGTAATTGATGTATATCAAAGGATGTTTTGACATGGAAATTAAATATCGAATGCCTTGGAACTTCATCTAACTAATGTGGAGGCCATAGAAACAGTTCCAGTTCGTTAGAACTTATTGAAGAAGAGTAGTTGAGTGTACCTGCCAAATTAATAACGGTGCTAGCTGAGATATGGAAATTACATCAGAGTTCTTAGAATAGAGCTGCGAGATCCGGTTCTAGTGTCTAGATGTTGCTAGAATATAACCACCTAAAAGTTCTTACCCGCCAGTGCTTGTTCCACCAATCATGTCGAAGTAATCGCATGGCTTTGGCGGATCATCGGGGTTGACAGTCTCCATAAGTTTCTGGAGGATATAAAGCGACGACAATCCGCGCACACCTCCTCCATCAAGGCAGAGAAGGTTGAGTTCTCGCCCTGGCATGGTGTTGGTCTACAACAAGATGCCAAATTTGCCACTACACGAGATATGATTCCTTATGGATTTCGATACTAGTAGAGACCTCCTCAGATGAGGTCGCATTCGTAAATCGCACAAAATCTCGTCTAGGGAGCTGAAAGATGTTGGCCACGGAGGTAGCTTTACTACTGAGGTGTTGGACTCCGAACGACTACGGACACCGAAGGTCGAACTAGGGTTATTTTCTTATGTATATTAGGGCTCTTAGAGCCACCTTGAATAAAACAGATCACTCAATCAATTCTGTGTCTCTACCTATCAGCTGGCCTATGTCATCTATCGTGATACCCACCTGGCTGAAAGTTATGAGCCCGGTAACCTTCTAAGCACCAGGGAGATCTCAGTGGCCAGACGAATACCACTAAGCCTCTTTAAGCATAGTTTGTCACGAAATATCGCGTCATTTACGCGTAAGCGCGTCTCTTTACGCAACCTTAAGAAAACAATAAAAGCCACTATGGCACCTACAACCATGGACTCTACCAATCCACTTTTACTGACCCAAAAGGACTAGCCTTTATGGTTTTAATTTATCCGCTAAGAAGCAAGTTTTGCAAAGATCTGGAACTATATTAACCTAGATAAGACGGAAGACAAAATTAAGGAAAATACTAAGCTAGACATACCCTCAATAGCACCAGCAGCAGCCCCTATAGCTCTTGCAGCTCTAGCAGTAACTCCAGCGTCTACTGGAACAGCTATACCTGGGTTATTGAGTTAACAAGGACAATAAACTTAGTAGTCTCTAGAGATATAGAGAATGCTTTTTAAGCTCTATAAGCTCTAATAACAAGACTATATAAAGCGGGAAGAGAAGCTCTACACCTTTACAGTACTGTTACATGCCACTATGATATCTTAAAAACCTTACTATACTATATTCGATTTTAAGGCAGCTAAAAAAGATAGCAAAGCCATCTTAAGCTATGTTGCAGCAGATGGTATTAAACAATCTTAAGAAACGGAAATAAGGACCTAAACGTCAGACTTTGGAATCTTGGCTTTAGCTTTATATTACCATTATATAAAATGGCGAAGAGCTAGAGGAAGGGTTAATAGAGGCAACAGAAAGCAGTATTATATAAGCCTTTGTTTAGGACTGTAAGGAGATTTATCTAGCTCTATATTATGCCTTTATTTAAAAGGTAGCTAAGAGGTTAGAGAAGCTTAAAATAGCGATAATAATTAAGGAATTTAACCTCCTCTATAAGTATCTGAATATGGGACATAACGCCTATACTATACTCTTAGGGCAGCTATCTGCAGATTCTATAACATCTACTACCCTAGTACCTTCTTAATTACCTAAGGTAAAGTGCTTTGCTTATAGTTTACCCCATAAGTTAAAGAATTGTAAGTAACTGTTTTAGTCTCTTTAAGGTCCAAACTTTGTACTAAATAACAAGTATCTAAGGAAGTGTTAAGAATGGCTTAAGGTCCCAATAAACAAGCAGTATTATAATAAAAGGCTTAAGCAGATTAAGAAGGAAGGTCCTAGGTTAAGGACGTCTATATTAGCTTTATCTATTGCTGAAAAGATTAAGGATCTAGATAGGCCCTAAGCTATAGCGGCTGCTATATTAACATCCTTCTTATTATTATTATTGCATAATTACCTAGATCTGTTGTTGATTAATACCTAGGGGTATAATACTATAGCAAACACCCACTTCTGTAATAATATTAGATACTTTTATAACTTTAGGCCAAGCATATTTATAGTAATAGCTGGAGATTCTAGGGCAGAAATCTATAGATATGGTGATATTAACTTAGCAATTAAGGTGGGAAAATAACGCCTAACTTGGTATCTAATATTAAGGAATATAGTGTATGCTCCCTATTTTTATATTAATCTAATATCCGTAGCAAAGCTCTGTAGGGTTGGAGTAATTATTAACCAATTTATAAATTATCTGCGCTATAAGGATAACGGAGCCCTATTTGCTAACCTTATAAAATATAGAGGTCTTTACCTTATTAATGCCATCGCCTACTTACTACTTACTCCTACTGCCTATGCTACCTCTACCAGATTCTTTAAGACCTTAGCATATAACAAAGTATGGTATTAATGCTTACTACACTGTAATATAGAGTTAGTGGATTATCTGCTAACTGCGGTAGATAGGGTTAAAGTGGTTAAGACGGATAGAGGAAGGACTCCGTATGGTATACCGTTTTATAAACTATATATTCTAGCAAAGATAATATAGCAGATATTTTGTAGAATATCTATAAAGGGAACCTACCCTTTGTAACGGGACTAGCCCAGTTATAGTAGGAATGTCTTAGTAAAACACTCAACAGATAACTATATAAAACTGTTCGTAACTGTTTGCAACTATCCGCGATTATCTGCTATAATCTACCATTTTCCACTAAGTTCCGCCAACTTGATTAAATCCCACTAAGTTCCACCAATATAATGGAATTTGGTTAAAACTTGTTAAAATCCGCATGGGCTTATGCCCACGCGTCTTCTGCTAAGACCCCAAATATTTAGTTATAAGTTTCCTATATTCCTTTCTCTTCTTTACGTAATATCTTATACTCTGCAAGAGCTATATACCCCTAAATTAGATAGAATTTATATTTATTTCTTTAAATCTTCCCTAAAGCCTCTTCGCGCCCTTATATTATATTATATTAAAACAACTATTATCGAAATGGCAAACGAACCCAAATCCTTTTTAATAACTATAAGTATTATAACCCTAGTTAGGGAACAGTTAACTATAATGTAATAGGCCTTTATGGATGCCTTAGCTTAGTAGCGGGCTGCACTGGAAGTCTAGTATTACAGACAGCTTAAGTACAATGTTACGACTACTCGGAGAGGAGTCGGCGGAAGCTAGTTGGTTAATATAGGCATGGTCTAGGATGGATCCGGTGGAACCATGTGACGAGGAATAGTAGCCAAGGTCACGTGATGTGATCTGTGTAATCTGTGTAATCTATATAATCTATAACGGAGTAGATAGAGTATACATACCTTACGGAGCGAAGGGATTTCTTAGGCGTATGGTTGTGTATTTAAAGGACCATAGTCCCTACCTAGATAGTTCTCTCTTTGTAGTAAATCTTAGAATATAATTAGAGTTAATCTGTTAGGCAACCACTCTACTAGTTATTATTACGTTGTTGACCTGTTTATACCTATATACCTAACCTAATAACAGGACCTATTGTAGTCCTTACTACAAGGTTCCGTTACATATTTACTACCTAGGTTATGGTATTAAACAAAGTTGAACAATATGCCACCTAAAGCACTAGTCACGACACCATCGACGGCAGCTACTACCTTAGGCGGAGATACTAGCATAGCAGACACGGATTCTTAGATAGTTACGCGAGGTTAGTTATAGGAAATGGTTAATTACTTACAAGATAATAATAGGATACTTAAAGAACGCATTAATGGAATTAGAGCAGTAAAGATTAAGTTACCTTTAATTAAACGATTCTTGGAAGAGAAGTTGAAGCTTAAAGGATTCCTTATACAGATGCATTTTAAGGTTATATAGGAGGGAGCGAAGTTGGCAACATTATTGGACCAAGTAGCGTACGCAGGATTGTTTCTGACAGGATAAGTACTTAAGTGGTTTAAATCTTACCTTACCAAAATATAGGCCAATGGCATGACAACTACTAACCAAGATATACGGTATATATTTGCCAGTTAGAACTGGTTCGCGGAACGGTTAACGCAAATATTTAGAGACCTAGAGGCTACAACCACAGTAGAATAAAAGCTTTAGAACCTAGCATAACAAACCTTAGCAATAGAGTATATAATACAGTTTTAAACGCTAGCCATATAGGTTAAATGGAATAATAAGGCGCTTATGGCATAGTATGAACAAGGACTTAAGGCTAAAGTCTAGAACACAATCATCCTAATAGAAGATGCGAATACTCTAAGAGAGTTAATAGATTAAGCGATAAAGATTAATAATAGGATCTATTAAAGGGAACAAGCCAAGAAAGGGCAAGACAGAGTTCCATAGTTATATAAGGTATAGAGCACGTATTGGCAAACACAGAGCTAAAGACTATAGAATGGTGCAGAGCTAATGGACCTAAGCGGTACCAAAGAGTCCAAGAGATAGATAAAGAAACTATAGAAACCTAGAGGTTAAGGATTAAGTAATTATAGGACTAGGGAGCAGAGGCTAAACCAGGGATTTTAGCAGTAGAAGACGTTTAGGCGGACTCTATAACAAGAAAAATGGTTTAAAGATAGAGCTTATATAAATTACGGAAAACAAGGTTATTTTACCAGAGACTATAGAGGTGGTTAAAGTAACTACGTGGTAAAAGGCACCAGGTTGTTAAAGCACAATAACGCGGATATAGGGATATTACATAGGACTAAGAAATATTTAATTAAACACTTTATATTTTATTACAACAACGCATATTAAATTTATAAAGACGCTAAGTATAGCGCAAGCTATTAGCCGCAAGAGCTAGAGTTAAGAGGGCTTAAAGGAACTATAGAGTTAGATAAAGAACAAGATCAACTCTATAAGCTAGATTAAGATATTAAAGTAATATATAGACAAAGATTAGCAACACTAATAATAGAGTTAGAGTACTTATTAATTAATAGTAATAAGGAAGAAAGGAAGGCTAACTAAGAGCACTTACACCTTAATAACGCAATAAAAGCAGAGACTAAAACCACTATAGAACGCGGATTAGTAACGGGTATTATAATACCATTAGATACAATTTCCATTGCTTTATAAGACGGAAGGAGTAATATTTAGAGAAGGCTAAGCAAGCAAATAACTGCTAGTGCTAGCTTACTACTTATAAAAGGTAAAAGGCCACAGGTCCAAGATTCTTAAAAAGAGATAAAGAAAGCTCCAGACTTACTAGGTGTAATAAGGATAGCTTAGGAACCTATAATGGATAATAACCAATAGGAAAGAGTAGCGACTTAGTTTAGTAATAAACGAATAAGTATAGAACGTAAGTTTAAGAACTATAAGTTTAGGGAACAAATAAGAACGTTAATAGGGAGCCAAGATTTTAAAGAATAAATAAGGTCTATAGCAGTTCTAGGTAAATGTAGTGTTCAGCCTAAAGATTAAAAAGTTAATACGGAGATTAAGAAGCAAGATAACTTTAAGGATCTAGCTATAAGACGCAGAAAACAAGAAACTATAGATAAGTTTAGATAAAGGATTATTATATAGTAAGAGCAAAAGCTAGATAAGAGATTAGCTATACCAGGTTATATAAGGGATAGAGTACCCGTATAAAGAATTACTAATAGGCCTAAGACAGGCATACCTAGAGTAAAGTAGCTAGATAAACTGGAATAAGAAGAGGATCTAGGGATTCCAACTAAATTTAAAGAAAGATATACCAAAGGATGTTATAATGCAGCAATAATAAGGTACTTTCTTATAGATAGACCATATATACTAAACCAGTTATACGGAAAGTGGTATAGGCAACGACACAATGACGAATAGGAAGACTTTTATATATAGCTAGATAAAAAAGTTGTCCAAGACTAACCTATTATGGAAAAACGCATAAATCATATTAAAGGAGCATTAATTATAATATTAAGGAACCTAGAAGAAGGATCTAGGGACTAGAGAAGTAAGCAATAAATCTTAGTACCTGTAGCAGAAATACCAGTAGTTAGGTTAACTAGGTATTAGTTTAAACTTAAGGACAAAGATAAGCTAAGAGTTAACCTAAGTCACTTAGCACACTATACGTTATTATGGGTAGCTTGTGTGGATAATATATACAATATATATAGGGCACTAAAGGACAAAAACTAGAAGTACCTAGTAAGGATATATTAGGCACCAGATAAGAAACGGTTTAGGGATGCTAAGTATATACATAGATGGCACCTAGTAGAAGTATAAGGTTAAGGGGACTTAATACTTTAACTAGAAAGATTCCTTATAAAAGAATGCCTAGACAGATAATAGTGGTGGGACTGCCTAGAGAACACTTGTCTATAGCATATAGAGGAAAAGAAGCAAACTAAGTATTAGCTAAAAGTGGACTAAGTACAAACAGGATCTAGCAGCCAATAGTTAGGAAAAGGGGAGGCCTATAGGACTAAAGGGAACTAGTGGTAGAGCCTTAGACCCTTAAAGGAATTTAAAGACAATACCTAAATTTATAAATTAAATGGCAAGATCAATAGTTTAAAGCGTTAATAGATAGTGGAGTAACTAGGAACCACATATTACTAGTAGTAGTAGAAAGGATAGGGTTACTATATAGACAAAAGGAACACCTATATCCACTTATAATAATTTTAGGAGATTAGATAGCCTATAGAGGAGGTATTATTAATCTTAAAATAGGACCTATTTAGTTAACTATTAA
>Ga0307507_10003556_pt1 | contig 29889 bp, 9 predicted proteins | sample 7_EM_MG_FD_207223 | JGI IMG/M metagenome (GOLD analysis project Ga0307507, IMG submission 207223) | Populus trichocarpa ectomycorrhiza microbial communities from riparian zone in the Pacific Northwest, United States - 7_EM | ecosystem: Host-associated > Plants > Roots > Unclassified | place... | reverse complement strand
TCACTGGTTGAAAGCATAAATGCACGCACTAGCCGCCCTAATCGCCTGTGTACTATACCTACTAGCGGTACTAGTCAAAAGCGTAATTCTGCAGCCGTCTTTATAGCCTTGCAAAACTATTCCATAATATCCTTCTGTTATCCATAGCTAAGATCCAATCTTCCTACTAGTAACTAGAACAGTAAACCAGAAATAATAACAGCGGCAGTAACAGCAATAGCAGTAACAGTAGTAACAGTAGTAACAGTAATAAAAGCAGACATTTAGCGTAGTAAAATAAAACAAAACAGTCAGCGGTAGAACATTCAGTAGAAGAACTCGGTAACAGTTAGTAAGCAGTAGGACATCCAGCAGTAGAACTTTTAGTAGTAGAAATCTCGGTAGCGGCAGACGGTTAATAGCAGTTGGTTGATAGCAGTCGGTCAAAACAGCAGTGGTAGAATAGTTGGAACGGTGGAACGGAACGGTCGGAGCAGCAGTTAGAATAGAACAGTTGGTTAAGATGGCAGTAGCAGCAACAACAGTAGAACAGTCGGTCCAAATAGCGGTCAGTAGAAACAGTAGAACGGGACAAGTCGGTCGGAACGGCAGTTAGGATTGAACAGTTAAAGCAGCATTAGGTCCAGAATAGATCAGTTAGAACGGCTGAACGGCTAAACAGATCCAACAGATCTAGCAGCGGTACAGATCTGGCACAGCTAGATAGAACAGTAGAGACGGAACAGTCAGTCAAGACAGCAGGGACGAAATAGCTGGCAGTAGCAGCGGTGACAGGGCAGTTAACCAAGATAGCAGAAGCTCTGGCTTGGTTTAATCACTTAGTTGGTCGTTTAATATCAAAACTCTGCATCTAGCTCTGCGTCTGGCTACGCATCTGGCTGTGCATTAGTAGCTCTGCATTGCATATTCTGCGTCCGTGTCTGCGTCCGTGTCTGCGTCCGTATCTGCGTGCGTCCTGTATGCCTGATTTAACTGCTGGCCGAAGACTGTCTAATTGGTCGGCGACGACGTGCTGCAACTAATCGTTTGGTCATTCGATTAAGGTAGAAAGTCGGCCCAGTCAAAGGCTCTAACTGTCCTGATTTAAATGCGGAGACGGCGTTCAACTAATTAAGATTTAATAAGGCCCTAGCTTGACTCAAGGTGTCTTCTGCTATATATACGACTAAGGCTTTACATCTATAGACAACTAATTAACACTTCTGTGTAGACGTGCGATCGGTCAAGGCTCCGCATCTGCCGTTCGATCAAGGTTTCGCATATATAGGTGTCCAGTCAAGCTACCGTACTATTGTCCAATCAAGGCTCTGCACCTATATGCTCCATATCCGTAGACTCTGCGTACAACTCCGTGTGAGACTCCATGTAAAGCTCCGTATCTATATCTGTAGGAAAGACCGTTCTGGTTAACCAGTCCGTGGGCGTTGAGACGGGCGGCAATCGATTGATAAAGGAGGGTCAAAGGGAGAGGTTCCTGCAGAGGCCCCAAAACGTCAACTGGCGGCGCTTCCAACAATCTTCCGGCTATGTACTGGTTTCCTAATTAGGCCTAGTACTTATCTGTCTGCCATTATAGGATCCTTAACTGCTAATTAAAGACGTCTAACGGCGACGGTAACTAATTCAATTTAACTATAACAATATACGATCAACTAACGTTTAAACAGGGCATTAGGTCGGCCCGACTGAAAGTTCTAGTTGATCCAACTTAACTATAGAGGCGGCGTCCAACTAATTAAGATTTGACTAAGGCTCTGGCTTGACTTAAGGCGTCTTCTGTTGTACGTACGACCTAGGCTCTGCATTGTCGCATACTCAATTAAAGCTTTTGAATCCGTTGACGTTCCATTAAGGCTCTATATCCGTAGGCCCTGTACCTGCGGACAGTCGATCAAGACTCTGGCTATGCAGCCGTTTGGTTAAAGCTCTGTATCTGTAGTTGATTGAGGCTTTTAGTGTCTACTAGACGTCCAATTTAGAGACCTGTCCTAAGACTTCCTCCTTCGTAAGCACTAATGGCAGCTTTCTCTAAACCATTACCACAGGCCTAGTGCCCTTGTAAGACGTCCTTGATAGCTGCTTTCTTTCCTTTTAGAACTGTCTTTGCTCTTAGCTTCTTTAGCGTATCCTTAGGCTTTTGCGACTGCTTCTTTACCCTAGCTGTTAGTAGTACGCTTATGTATCCTTGATCTTCTTCCAGCTTAAGAGCCTTCTTAGGATTGTCTTCTACTTTTAGTTTCTTAATTGCTGTCCTACTGGCTCTACATTTCGCCTAAGTTGTCCTTAATATTATCTGGTGTCAGCTTCTTGGTTATTGTAACTGCCTTTATTGCATATCCCTTGCCCTTGTGTCCACAATGTAGTTCTTTGTTAAGACGACCTCTTAAGAAAAAGCGCTGGCTCCTATATATCTAAATCCTGTTCTCCTTATAATCCTTAACAAGATCCTTTACTAGTTTATCCCAATATGGCTTAGTCCTGTCTTCGGTTATATAAGGATGGTTTAGGCTTATTATAGTTAGCTGCGTCCTATATGCGATCTCTTATAGAGCATCTTTATCACTGCCTCTTTATATACTGCTTTGCCGTTTCTGCGGTACTTGATTACTGATATTATGTTATTGTTTTTATACAGATCCCTTCCTTGCCGCAGTGTTCGTTCTTGTTGTGTAGCTAGCGCAGTACTGAACTCGGATGGCAGTAATAGTTATACTGCAATCAGTTGTCGTTCAAATAAGGAATAAGGTCGGCCCGGTTAAAGGCTCTAATCTAACGACATTTGATTGACTTGATTTAGTGACGGTGACGTGCTAATATTAAGGCTCTGGCTTAATTCGGTTCTTTAACTAACCGTAGCTTCCGCGCAGTTGTTTAATTAAGGCTCTGTGTATAGCTCTGCATCTGGCTCTACATTGTATAATTAGCTCTATATCCGTGTAATCAACTAAGGCTCCTAGTACCGTTCTTATTATATAGCTGGCGCATTATCGAATTCTAGGGGTGGTGTAGAGTTCTGCCGGCTCTATTGCTGAATGGACCAATTAGGATTTTCCGTCCCTAGAATAGAAAATCGCTATTGGCTTATTAACAGGCGGTAAGCTGAACTGACATCTTTGCAGTAGATTAACGTGTCTTAACGCGCCGCGATTAAGAAAGTAAATAAGAAAAGGAGCTTTAGGAAATACTATAACTAAGCACAATAAATAGAAATCTTTTATACCGTTACTTGCGTCCCCTCCCCCACCTTAGAATTTGACTGTCCCCTAGTTGAATATCCTATACCTACTGCGGAGCCTACTGCGGAGCCTGCTGTTAATGGCTGACCTGGTCAAGCGTCCGTCTCCAAGACTGTCTCTAAGGATTAAAAGATTTATTCTTCTTTCTAGCCTCTGCCGTCTTATCCGCAGGCCGTGATATAATCTGGATGCATTCTCCTAGTCGTACATTCTTCTCCTGCGGCAGAGCGGCTGTCCTGGCTGTACTACTGTCTCTAAGGGTCGGGCGAGTCTGCGGACGTTGCTGGCTGGGCGTTACTGAGTCCGTAGGCCGTACTTAATAGTAGTCCTCCCAGTTCGTGCGTATTTCGTCACTGCTCTTGAGTACTACGTTATGGAAAGCAGTAAAATCCGTTCGTCCTATAGGGGCCTGCTGCTGCGTCTGTTCTTCCTTTGGCCTGCCTAGGTCTGTTCCCTGGTACGTACGGAGCTAGTTCTTGATACCTTCTAGCCGTCCTTCATTGCCAAGCCACAGAAGTACTGGTCCAGGTCGTTCGCGTGTCCCAGCTACTAGTCTTCCTTAATTAGATAGATATATAAATCCTTGCTAAACAAGATCCTTAAACCCTTGGCATTCATACTAGGTAAAACGGTGACCTCCTCCGCATCTAAAATAGGTCTGTAGGCCTTGTCCTTGCGTACCTTGCTAACCTCGTACGTTCTGCTGCGGCCGTCCAAAGGCGGTGGAATCTTGCGGATATTGAAAATTATGCGGATATTAAAAGTCTTGCGGAGGTTAAAAGTCTTGCGGAGATTAACAGCCTTATAGGATAAAGGGAGCTTGGCTACTTTTCTGCTAGTCTTTATATCCTTGTGCTGAGCCTTAAACTGCGGCCTAATCTAGCAGTGTCGTAAACTTCCTTAGGTCTATCCGGATTTGGTTAAGGAACGGCATCAACTGTACAGCTGCCGTAAGCTCCGTCTTAGTTAGTTTTAGACTCCTTAGTTAGCTTAGCATTTCATCCATTTCTTGGTCTATAGTAGAGGGTGACTGCTGCTGTGTTAGGGCTCCTCTATGTATACCTAAGTTCAGAAGCCTTCCTTCTCTCCTACGGTCAAGCTTATCCCTTTGCTGCCGTAGCTCCTGTATAAGCTAGATATTCAGGGCGTCTTCTTCTGGAAGGACATCTATTTGCTTGGCGCCCTCTACAGCCACTATCCTTAACTCTATGGCCTCCTTTAGTCTTTTAAATACAAGGGTGCTAGGCTCGTCTGCTACAGCTTCTATTTGTTCCATTGCGTGCCTATAGTATTTAACAGGAAGTCCTTACATAAACAACCACCCCTTCTCTTGCTTAGTAAGGTTTCCTACGGCTACCACTTTAGCTAAGATAGTAGTAAAGTCCTGTATATAGTGACGTAATTCGCCTGGCTGTTCCATAGATTTTTAAATAAAAGCTTTTACAAAGTCTCTTGTCTCTATGCGTTAATAGTAGTTATTTGCTTAGTATTCTGCCCTAAGCTTTCTTATAAGCTCCATCTAATTACCAGCTGTGAATTTAGGCAAGCTTTGGATCCATATCCCTATCTAGTAATTGCAGTACTCTAAAAGGCCCTAGTGCTTCTTCTTACTTATTACACGATGTCGGGTGCATAGCCGTTTATACTATTTAATAAACTACGACACGTTCTACCCTATAAAGTAGGGAGTTCCAACAGTTCCTGGGGCTGGCATAGGCTAAATTATAACGCAGATCTTGTCTTAAGCTATTAACTACTGGTTACAAGGTAATGCATCCTTGGGAGCTTGCAGGTGATCCCTATAGCTTTTATCCTTTGTTTACTAAGGGTCATCGGTCCTAGGTGTCACAGGTAAACGCTATAGTAGGTCTATTTACATAGCCATAGTCTTAACAGAGGATGTCCTAGATAACTGTCCTAGCGGGATATTAACAGGTGCATGCTTTAGCTGGTCTACTTATATAGCTATATCCCTAATGGAAGGCGCCTGCTTCTTAATGCCTAAGGGGAGGTCTTCCTGGGAGAGCACGGAATCTTTATCTTCTACCACTACCGGGTCTTAATACGTCCATCTATTTTAGCCTGCTGTTATTCTATACGGTAGGTCCTTACGGAGTGCCTCTAGGGCCGCTACTAATATAATCCAGATAACTTGAAAGAGGACAAAGCTAAGCCAGAATAGGAAGCTTTTAAAGGCAGATTTAATCTTGTGTACTTACGGCCTTGCTCGGTATTATCTCTATTCTTAAAGGGCAGCGCTAGCTTTCTTTGCTGCCAGATATCTTAGATCTCGTTTCCATCTAACTAATTAGCCCTTGGCTTGTTGTCTCTGCATCTTTAATAACGTTCTAGCTATACTCGTGCGCGCACAGGTGGCGAGATTTCGACCGCTAGTAGTTGTCTAATTAGCTCGCTAGTTTGCTTGACGCCAAATTTCTAAGTACAGGCACCAAACCTAACTCCCAAGACCTTTTAACCTACACTATTTTGCTTCCTATTGCCACTCTTTAGCCTATACGTTAAGTCTAGCTATCTATCTTTTCCGCTGTCTTTCTGTTTAGGGTCTACTTGGTTCCCCTCACTGTCCAATACTGCCTAGTTCTCTAGTTCTCTGGTTCTACCATCTCGTCTATCAGTTCTTCTACAGTTGGTTGTTCTTCTACAGCTAGCGGTTCTTTAGCAGTTATAGTATATTCCTGCGTGTCTTCTATATATATAGCACTAGACTTCTAATCCAAAGAGCTTGTTATCGTCCCCACGTGGAATGCCAAATAATATATAGTAGGGTACGGTATCTCTTAGATAGGAAAGTCACGGTACTATCTATCTATTAGTTAGTTAGTTAGTTAGTCAGTCTATCTGTCTCTCTGTCGGTAATAAAGAAAGAAAAGAATGTATTCCGGTAGGTTCGTGATTGTATATAAGATAAGGAGGAAAGGAGAAAAGCCGAAGCTCAATAAATACAGGAAAATGCCAAGACAGTAGGCGACGTCCAATCTACACCACCACACTAGTAACAGGACTCTTAACAGAGGAGCTAGTTAATGGCTTTGTTAACAATGTGTATAAGCTCCATAGTGCACCAAGTATGATTATCTCTAATCGCGGCATATAATTTATTAGCAACTTTTAGCGACGACTAAGTAAACGCCTTAAAACAACCTTACAACCAAGCTCAGCCTGGTACTTAGAAACAGACGGCCAAACTAAAATTGTTAACGCTGCCGTAAATAAGTACCTCCGTGCTTTTGTTAGCTTTATATAGGACAACTAGGTTAACTACTTGCTGCTTACTAAGTTTGCTATAAATAACCAAGTTAATGAGAGCACAGGCATCTCCCTATTTTTTGCTAACTATGGCTTTAACCCTCGCCTTAGAATCGAGCCTGCTGGCCCCCACCTACCGACACTATCAGTATAAGCAAAGAAGGAGTTCTTCCGCGTAGACTCTATGGCCAACCACTTTAAGCGGATATTGATATAGCTCAAGGCCCTAGCCCGGATTTCACAGTAACGCTATAAAGACAATGCTAATACCTATAGGGACGAGAGCGCGTTATTCTACAAAGGCGATATAGTTATGGTTAGCTTAGAAAATATAAAGACAAACAGACCTAAGAAGAAATAGGATGACAAATAGGACAGCCTGTACCCCGTACTTACAGTATACTAAGGGGCAGTTGTGGTAGACCTCCTAGACCATATCCGAGTAAACAAATCCTTCTATATATCCAAGGTCCGCCTTTGGGCTGCCAAAGAGATCCCTAGCCAAGCAAATATTAATACCATAAAGCGCCGTAATATACAAGGACGAGTAACAGAGAGAGATAATAATAGCAATATAGAAGATAAATAGAAGTTTAAGAAAATCCTTAATATATATAACAAAGACCCCTAAGGCCTAACTTATAAGATCAAATGGAAATATTACAAGGACATAACCTGGCAGCCAGAAGAGGACCTAAAGGGTTGCGAACAAGCTGTATAGCGCTTCTATAAGCAACACCCTAAGAAGCCAGGACCCCCAGACTAGGTATAAGATAAGGAAAAGTCACGCCAAGGTCATGGCTGACCACCATATTAAAAATTTATGGTAGTTAAGATGTTATGGAACTTTAACCACCGGTCAAAGTTGTCTAATTAGTTAGAATCCTCGCCAAGAGCGCCACGCGCCAACTTTATTTGTTGAGCCGACCAATCAGGATTTTTGATATTTTTGCAGCGAAAACAGGTAGTCCCGTGTACTGCCTGTTTGAAGTTACTTGTTTGGTTTAGGGACCAAACCTTCTAGGGAGGGGAGTACTATCACGGCACTAACCTAACGCATACTGTTCCTACTGTTGGCTGGCCCACCACTAGCGCCTTGGCGGCTGGCCCTACTATTTATATACAATACCCCCTTTTACCTTCTTCTCTTCTTTATAGCACAACGTAGTTATTTAGTCTACTTCATTGCAGCACTGTGACAATAGATAAGGGGCAAAGGGTTTTATTAATGTCTTAAAAGGATTATATAGGGAGCTGGTTATCCTCTAGAGAAGAACTAGTAATTAGTCTCTAAATAGAAGAGGTTAAAAAGCATTTGTCCTTTAATATATAAAGCTTATTCTACCTTTAACTTACCTTCTACTTATCTATAACTCTTATTCTATACTATTAATTAGATAATTATATGTTCTGGTTAAACTAGCCTCTTATAATTCTAATTGCTTATAATCCTTTATAGAAGGAATGTACGGCTATTAATTGACAATGATGGGCTATACCTCCTTACCTCCTAAAATAATGCCCTTACTATAAGAGGCTGGCAGAGTCTCCCTAGAGGAGCGCATCCCCTTTACTTATAAAGGAGTAGATTAAGAAGCTATAGCTGGTCTGTCTAACTTTCTAAGACTTTTAGGAATAATTACTGCTAGGAAGTTATTAGAGTGGTTGCTATATAAGACCTTATAAAAAACAAAGGAGTTGGAAATATAATTAAGATAAGTATATTAAGACTACTAAAAATAATTATAAGGATAATTAGGAGAAGTATAGATACCCTAGATATAAAGCGGACTTAAAAGGGCAACGCTATACTATACTATAATATTGGATAAACCTAAATTTCGTATAAAGGAACCTAATAAGTATAATAGTAATAGTCTTCGGAACTGTAATTGTTTTATCCATTAATGTAAAACTAAGTTTTAGCTGGATCTGAAATATTACTCTAATAAGTATAATTAGACACTAATTACTTTTACCTTCCTGCGTAGCACTGTTAAGAGTTTATAGATATGCTATAAGAAGAAACTTACTACACCCCTTAGATTTAGCGAATTTAAGGCCTAGTTAATTAATTAGGTTTAAGACCCTACTAATTAAGGGATAGATTATAACTAGCGATACTATAATGCAAAACAGCAAGAAGGCTAGAGTATAGTCTAGTTTATAAACTACTTAGAAGAGCTAGAAGATAATATACCCTACTTAGACCTATGGGATAACGCTATATAACTTTATTAGCTACTTGCCAAGTTATAACCTAAGATTTAATAGGCTATATAGGAGAAGGGCGAAATTCCTACTTCTTAAGAAAAGCTTATCTCTAAAGCCACTTGGATTAAGAATATTAAAAGAGACTATCTAGGCAAGTAAAAGGAATGAGATGCTAATAATAAAGAGCGTAGGACTAAACCTCGCTTTAATAATAGAGGAAGATTTTAACTTAACCACTTTGCGAAAGGATAATATAAGTAGGCCTTACAGCCCTAGAGCAATGCTAGTTAACCCTAGAATAATAATAGGCAAAACCTTAATCTAAATAAGTGGAATTAAGAGATACGCGTTTGCTATAACTGCGGTAAAAAGGGCCATATTTAGTGCTCTTACTAGCAGAAAAAGCAAGAGTTAAAATTAGGAAAAGAGAGAGCCTAGTAGACCTTTACTCCCTTATATTAGGCTAGTAAGAGAAAGAGGGAGTAAGCTGCCGTATAGTCATTCCCGTCTCTATTTAAGTTAATAATAAATAGGTAATATAAGACTGCCTTATGGATAGTGGCATAACTATAGGGTTTATTTCTTAATTGCTGGTAAAAGAATTGGATTTGGACCTTAGTGGCTTATAGGTGCGCACTATTTAAAGCATTAGAGGCCACTAGATTCCGTACTATAGGGAATAAACTTTTTCTATAGCTAGCTAGGACCATAATAATCTATAGGATATATAGGAGATGCGCTTCTACGCTATATAAATTAAGGGGTATAACCTTGCTTTAGGATACCTATAGCTTTACTAAGTTAATCCAGATATTAATTGGCCTTTTGCCTTGTATTAACACCAAAAGTCTTAACTGTGTATTATAGTTAAAGATTAAAAGACCTTCCTAAGCTATATGTAAGAAGAAGGGTAGGTATATGCTATATATGCTACTCTTAACCCCAAGAGTAGGGACATAGAGTATTTATTTTTAGATGTCTGGCTATGCGTAGTTAAGGAATTAGAGATTTTATAGGAATATATAGACTTAAAGAATGTTGCTAATAAGGAAGCTGCGTATACCTTGCTTAACCCTATATTAGTAAAGTATAAGATAGATATAAAAGATAAGGAATCTCCTTTTAGACTACTATATAACCTATTAGAAAACGAGCTAGCAGTATTATGTTAGTATATAGTAGACAATTTTTAGAGAGGATGGATTTGGCCTTTTATAAGCCGGGTAGGGGTACTAATTATATTTATACCTAAGAAGGATAAGACTCTTTGCCTCTATGTTAACTATTAGGCACTAAATAAGATTACTATAAAGAATTGCTACCTACTACCCTTAATAGGGGAGCTTATTAATAGGCTGTTAGGTGTAAAGATATTTATAAAATTAGATCTAAAAGATATATACTATTAAAGCCGGATTAAAGCCGGTAATAAATAGAAAACGGCGTTCTAAATATAATATAGCCACTTTAAGTACCTAGTAATGCCATTTAGGCTTATTAACACACCGGTAATATTTTAGGCCTATATTAATAAGGTATTGTTAGGCCTGTTAGATATAATATATATAGTCTACCTTAATAATATTATAGTCTACTTTAATAACTATAAAGTATATATATACTATATATAAATGGTACTAGAAAGACTGTAGGAATATAAGCTCTATATAAACTTAAAAAAATACTCGTTCTATATTACTAGTATTAATTTTTTAAGCTTTATTGTCAGCGTTAATAGAGTATTAATAGAGAAAGGCTAGGTAGATGCTATTAGGGAATGGCTATACCCTATAATGTTTAGGGAAGTATAGGTTTTTATAGGCATGGTAAACTTCTACTAAAGGTTTATTATTTATTACTTATAAGTAATACTTCTAATTACTAATCTGCTAAAGGGATCTAAGGATAGTAAGAAGTTAGGACCCTTTATATTTAGGGAAGCTACTAAGCAGGCTATAGACTAGTTAAAGAATTTATTTATATTGGCGCCTATTCTAATACACTTCTACTAGGAGCTATATATATACCTTAAAACGGATATATCTAGCTTTGCCCTAGGGGTAATTATATTTTAATTAAAAAATAGAGAATAGCATCCTATAGTGTTTTGGTTAAGGAAAATAACCTCTATAAAGCAGTATTATATAATATACAACTAAGAGCTACTTGTAATAGTTATAGTAATAAAGCACTAGCGACATTATTATATAGGAAGCAATTATCCTATTAAAGTCCTTATAGACTATAACAACCTAGAATACTTTATAACTATAAAGGTGTTAAGCGGTTAATAAGCTAGATAGGTAGAGGCACTATTGCAGTATAACTTTAAAATTATATACTACTTAGAAAAAACAAATCCCGTTAATAGGTTATTAAGATATCTAGATTATAAGACAGGGAGGATTTAGGATAGTATAGGGGAAATAATTCCTATATTATAAAATTTGCTTAGGAAGAAAGAAGACTTTTTCCCTAGAACTACTAAATCTTATAATAGGGCAGAGGTCCTAGCAATATAGCTGCAAAGTGCTATAATTATAGAGCTGTAGGATATAGTTATAGACCAGGTTATAGATTAAGTAGATATTATAAAGTTAGTATACCCTAGAATTAGCGAGAATTCTATAGGATATACTAGAGGTATTACAGCACCTTTAACTTAATGGCGTATTAGCTATAAGTTTCTAGATCTAAAGGGGATAGGCAAGATGCTTATCCGTAGTATAGCACACTATATAATAGTAGGAGAATTTACTAGCACTAATGGTTTAAAACGTTTTGTGCTACGCCTAGGGTCTATAATAGTGGCGGGCGAAATAGAAATAAGTAATCTATATAAAACCTTTCTAAATCTTCTTCTTTAAGCGTAATAAAGGGACGCCTTTATTGCTAGGGAGAGGTAAAAAGATATAGTGGAGACTGACTTAGCTGGAGTTACTAAGAAGCTATAGTAGTAAGACTAAAAGGGTCTATTACGCTTTAAGGGTGCTATATATATCCTAAAGGACTAAGCGGTTTAAGATAAAATTCTAAAGGTCTTTTATAATAACCCTTTTAGTGGTTACTATAGTGCTAATAAAACCCTTAAGGCCATTTAAAGGAAATACTTTTAGGATAGAATGTCTAAAGAAGTTAAGGACTATATATTAAGATATAATATATGCTAAAGGGTACAGATATCTAGGCATTGCCCCTATAGTAAGTTATTAATGCTTCCTATTCTATAAGGACCCATATTAAAATTAACAATAGATTTTATAATAGGCTTACCTCCTACTAAAATAAGAACAGGAGAGGTTACTAACGCTATCTTAGTAATTATTAATAGATATACAAAGTTTTTAGGGTATTTTGCTGTTATAATAATAATTATAGCAGCGGAACTAGCAGACCTATTTTTAGAGCGGTAGCTCTTATTTAGCATACTAAGGGGAATTATATCCAATAGAGATACAGTATTTAATAGCGCATTTTAGTCTTTATTCTATCTTTTATTAAAAATACAGTAAAAGATAAGTACTGCCTTTTACCTATAAATAGATGGGCAAATAGAACGTCTAAATACGTTATTAGAACACTACCTCCGCTGCTATATTAATTATTAATAGGATAATTGGCTATTATAGTTAGCTTTGGCGCAATATATATATAATATAAGCATTTATAGTAGTATAAAAATAACCCCTTATAAAGTACTGTTTGGGGTAAAAATAAATAACCCCTAGAATGTTAAGGACATTATTCCTAAAAGAGAGGTATTAATAGTGTCTAAGAGAATTAAGTAAATAAGAATTTGCAGAGAAGAACTTAAAAAGTACTTACTAGACGCCCAGGCTATATAAAAAAGGTACTATAATAAGGGATATATGCCTAAAGAATTTAAAATAGGAGATAAAGTTTTACTATCTATAAAAAACATCTAGATAAAATATATTAAGAAGAAGCAAGACTATAGGTGGCTTAAACCCTTTAAAATAGTTAGGAAAACTAAAGGAAATTCAGCCTATAAATTAGAATTGCTGAAATTATGTCTGGTATATCCTATATTTTATATTTCCTTATTAGAGTTATACTAGAGAAGAGACGGTATAGAACTATCCCTACTTAGTGAAATTAATAGGGAACTAGAATAGAATATAGAAGACATTCTAGACTAAAGATGGCGTTAGAAGAAACGTGAATTTTTAGTTTATTAAGAAGGATACTTTTAGGTATATAATAGTTAGGAACCTAAGGAGCACCTTTAGCTAGGATGCAATATAGCAATTAAACCCTTCCTAAAGACCATAAATTAGGATTTAGTAATAGTTCTAGATATACTATAAATTAAAACTATAAGGTTAAGCACAGGCATTAGAAATAGGAATGTTTTGCCATTATAATAGGGATCCTAAAATCCTATAAGAGAAAGCTATAGGGATCTATATAAGAACTACTAGGGATGCTATTTAAAGAAGACGCTATTTAAGAATAAGTAATAGTACTAGGAGAAGGGGCCCTAGGGATTTAGATGGGTTTCCTAGGGATAAAAGGAGAGTATCTAGTCTAATACTAGAGATACGCGGTAGAGTTAATAATATAAAGAGGACTAAGAAGACACAGAGCAAAGACTTAGAAATTTTAAGAAATTATAAAGCACCTATAAGAACACTACCCGTTTATTATATACGGAAATTATAGCGGTATACTGCTTTTATATAGACTGTTACTAAAAATAAGAATAGAGGCATCCCTAAAGTATAAAGTTAATTCCTAGTACTAGGGTATCCTAGAGGTACTAGAGAGGCACTATATAAAGCTATCCTATAAGAAGAAGGAAAGAATAAGATAATAACTTAGATACTAGAAGTAGCAATAGGAGCCTCCTCCTCTATCTTAATGTTATTAGTAGTAGTATTATTAGCACTTCTATCCCTAGAAGCATTAGCATTCTTACTAATATTCTTTTTAGAGCGGTGGGAACTAGACTAACTACTACAGCTAGGGGACTAGCGGGAAGAACGTTTATCTTTATTACTATTTTTAGTATTATCCCTAGGTTCTAAATCAGCATCTAGGCTAGAATTAGAAAGTTAATAACTAAAGAGTTAGTATGGTTCCTAAATATATTGTTAAAGAGACTTACCTAGCTAGAAAGGCCTGTATAAGAGTGTAAATATTATTATTTATAAGAATAAGCTACTTATATATATGCTCCTAAACACTATATGTCTAAAATTGCTGCATCTCTATAGTAGTAGAAACCCTTATTAAATTAAAAAGCCTATAAGTAATAAAAAGACACCTTCTATCCTTATCTTTTACTATTCTAATATAGACGGAAATCCCTAATAGCGCGTTAGAGCTAGCGAGCCTTACATGTATAAATAGTGGGGATTTAATATAGTTAGTAAAATTCAGAATAGGATAGAATAAGAAATACTAGAACATAGATCTTATTCTAGCTATAATAGTAGGAACACTTAGATCTATTCTTGCTAGAGCGCAGTATCTTATAGGTATAGAAAGGGTCTAATATAAGCGCGTAAACGTAATAATGGCAGCACTTTAGAGAAACCACTATAGGAGTAATAGAAGTGGTCTATATTGCTAATAGAGTAGAAATAATACTGCCGCTAGCCTGGGGACGCGCAGTATAATTATAAGCCATTATAAGAGAATACTATAGGAAGTTAGTATTATTAAAGAGATAAAATAGGGATTTTATTACCTATAAATATATTATAAAAAGAGAATAGAGTAGTGGTAAAAAGAATAGCTAGAGATATAGAAGCTAAAAGCTAAGATGTAATAAAAAATAGTCTGCTAAAAGGCGAGACGAATGGTATTGTTAATAGAAAGACGCGTAAAAGACAACAGCTTATAAACTAGAAGAAATTAATATTAAGACGTTATTATTAGGACCTATTTTAAGTAAATAGGGATAGTAGCTAGTTAATGCATTGCATGGAACAACCTTTAGATTAGCTTATAATAAATTCTTATAATAAAGAAGGTAAATCCCATCTAATTATTATTATTATTATTAAAGTTCTATTATAAAGGCACTGTAAAGAGCTATAGTAGAAGAAGAGTAGAGGAATAGAAGATAAAGTAAGGTTTTATACTAGTAAAGAACTGGCAATAAGCCGTATTATAGAGTACCTTTCCACTAGGGAACTTCCCTAGTGGTTTTAGTTGGAACTCTATAAGAGTTTATTAAGAGGTAAAGTCTTAGAGGACTAAGACCCTTAAAGGGAAGGCAATTATAATAGGTGCTCCTAAAAGGTATATATTAAATAAGACAGATAAAGGTTTTACTAATATCCTACTAATATCCTAGAGGAGACATAGTTAGATAGATAAGGGGTAAAGGGTTTTACTAGTGTCTTAAAAGGACTATATAGGGAGCTGGTTATCCTCTAAAGAAGAACTAGCAATTAGTCTTTAAATAGAAAAGGTTAGAAAGCATTTGTCCTTTAATATATAAAGCTTGTTCTACCTTTAACTTACCTTCTACTTATCTATAACTTTCATTCTACACTGTTAATTAGATAATTATACATTCTAGTTAGACTGGCCTCTTACACAAATACTGTAAAAATGCTAGTAAATTTTTTCCTAACGTTAGTGTTTATGTTAATTTAAGAATAGTATAGCATATAAATATTAAGAAAAGTTATAGTATTAAAAAGGCTACTAAGTTTAAAGCTAGTTTTGGTTTATAACTTATGCTAATATTCTAGCAGTTTATTTAGGTAAGTTAGAAGGCAAGGCTGCATAGTAGCTAAAACTACTTTTTTTAGGAAAACGTGATATATGGGAACAATACTAACGCGTTAGTATTATATAACCTGCTAGTAATATTAAATATAGACCTAAATAGCTATCTTGGTAAGCGGAAAGATATCTCTAACTATAGTTTATACTTTAACTATAACTAGTTTTTTAGGAGCTCTTTAATTTTAAAATATAAGCTAGCAAGTAGTATAAGGCTTAGATTATATTTACTATAGGTAATAGGCTAACTTACTTCTAACTCTTACATTCTTTAACTTGTTCTTTATATATATTAAGCTCTTTCTTAAACTAGAGATTATAATAGGAGTTATAAAGCTACTTTATTTGCTAATTATTATTGTATTAATTGTAACAGTTCACCAGCACTACGCTGAGACACAAGATCGTCGCCTAAGAGGCTCCGAGACAGGATCGACACTACCCTTGTATGTCTCGGATACGGTTAAATATTAAGTCATAGACTACGGAGTTCCGGGTCTATTTTCATGTATTTAGTTCACTTAATTTCTATAGATTTAGAATAAAGTCGCTCATTTAATTCTCCCATACTTGCACTGTTACAGTTATAAGTCCAGATTGCACTACCTACTAAACCAATTAATCTACCACCTTATTTACAAAGTCACTACTTCTACCACCTTTACAAGTGTCTTAAGCTTCTCTACCTACTAAATAAACAGACAGTCGTACCTAACCAACAAACGTACCCAATAGATAAACAAACTAACAAATCAAATTAAAAGCTCGAAACGTTAAAATAAGGTTTCGCCAAGACGCTAACCTAGGACCCTACTTAACCTATCAAATTCTAAAAATAATAACCAATATAGACGGACCTCATTTAAAATTCAACCTTATCCTTAAAAAGCCATCTAATTAGATGCAATGGTTCTTTATTATTTAAAATACTACTAAAACAATAATGTATGGCAGTACATCAACCTATTAAAGAAGAAAGATAAGCTTCCAAAGCTAGAACCTCCAAATTAACCTACACTAAGAGACGTGCTTCCTACTACTATATTAATAGCTAAGCTAGATCTAAACCAACTCATTGCCTATAATTAACTATACGCGGAATATAAGGACAACCTCCGCGTGCACCAAAAGCAAGAGCAAGCCATAAACAATATCAGTAATTATATCGTCCGCACAACATCGGTAGCCTACCTCCCTCTTATTAAAGACCTCAGAACAGTATACAAACACCTTTAAGAGTTAAAGACTATACTCGCCCCTACCACCTTAGGTTAAAAGCGTAATGTCCTAAATCAATATATGGCTCTCAAAGCCTACAACAAAAGGCAGAGTAATAAAAAATAGTTAAATAACTAGAGGAGCATCTACAAGCTAATAGAGGAATTAGAGCTTCTAGATATATAGGAATTCAGGCCCCACTATGATTTTATATAAGCTATTAAAGCCATCTCTTCTAGTTTCGCAGGAGCACTAGAAGTAGACCTAATTAGAAAAAAAACGAAAAGACAAAAAAGCCCCATCCATTATTAACCTCATTAAGGAATTTAAGGAGCACTACCGCATGCAGCAAGCATTGTCTACCTCAACTGCCAATAACTCTACATTTGCAACCCTTTAAAACAATTCCAATTTAGACTCTAACGGCAATTCCAATTCTAATAGCAATTTAAATTTAAATTTAAGATGGAACAAGGAATGCATATACAGCATTATACATCGGTTTAATAACTACTATTATATTATTAAGCATAAGTACCCTTAAGAATAGAGACCAAGGGCAGACATCTAGAAGAAAGTAGATAAAGCTATCTTATCTATACCTTAGATTAAACGCATTATTAACCAAATCTAAAAAAGAGAATAGAAAGCAAAGAAGAATAATTAGAATACAGAATCTACAATTAATTTTAATTCTAAAACCCCACCTTCTACTAAACTAACTAGCTATGCTGCCATATTTAGTACTAGTTAAATTCCTTTTAAACTCCAGAACACCTAAATACTCAACCCTAGTATAGATACCCACGTCTGTAATAATAAAAAAGACTTTACCTTCTTATACCTAGTAGCAGAAGACAACTACCTAATTACTAACGGAAATTTTATAAAAATTCAAGCCTATAGAACAGTAACCATTACTGTTAATATACCTACTAGGAAGTTAAAAATAAAGCTATCCTATATAGCACTAGCACCTACCTTTTTTGTAAATATCGTAGCACTTTTAAGAGCTACTAATAACAACATCTATTTTAACTTAGGACGAAATATACTATACTATCTAGCAACTAGTAAAATAGTCTACTATGCAAAATAACTAGGGGGCCACTGGGCACTAATACACAGAGAGCCTAAAAATACCCTAAACTTAATAACTTAATCAACCTTCTTAACAGGAAGATTTTAACTAAACTAAATAGCCTATAAACCAATCAGAGCCACAGCTATAAGATAGCACAAGATTCTCAGCTATATAGGACCTAATGCTATTACATAGCTTCCTAAGCATATTATTGGCGTAGAGCTAACCAAATTTAAAACCAATAAATAAGCACCGCTCAAAATTAAATATAAAGTTTGCTTATTAGTAAAGCACACACAGTAGATCTCTTAAAGACAAGAATATAAATTTCTAGCCACTTAACTATTTAAACGGCTAGCATTTAATATTATCTACCTTAGAGTACCAGGGTATAACAGTAATAGATATACCATATACTTCTATTGCACGTATTCCAAATTTAACTTTATATTTACCTCTAAAAACAAGGACAAAGCTACTGTCCTACCTACCATTTATAAGACTTACCGCTTAATTAAGACACAATTCCATTAAGACGTTATCTTCTTCTAGAGCAATAACAAATAAGCATTTAGATAAACAGAAGTCACCCTATAAGTATGGTATGCAAACAAGGGCATTACCTTTAAATGCTAAGCACTGTATACTAAGGAACAAAATAGTAGAGCTAAATAATTAGGAAGAACCCTTATAGAACGATTAAGGTCTATATAGCTAGAAGCATCCTTACCCCTATTTTTAGGACTAGAAGCTTTCCTTGCTGCTAGCTATACACTTAATTAAACACCAAATAAGCAGCTAGGGTGGAAAACTCTATATAAGGTCGCCTACGGCAAGCTGCCATTACTTACCTATATGCACAAATACGGTTGCAAAACCTATACACTAAACAAACAGGTTAGAAAAGGAGACAAGTTAGCTCCTTATGTATTAATTAGACACCTAGTTAGCTACAATTTAATAAATATCTATTAAATTTGGATTCTAAGCCTTTACAAAGTTATTTAAACTAGAGACGTTATATTTAACAAGACCTTATTCTATAACCCCAAGGGTTAAAACATTAATTACCTACTTAGGGAAGCATTAGAAGATACTATCCAGGCAATTAGTCTACCAGAACCTCTCTACAAGGACAAATCTAAGGATAAATCTATCCTATATAGACCTACCTTAAATACAAATCAAACAACTACATTAAACAACTCAGTAGAGCTTCCTATAAAGAACATTAAATAGCTACTAACACCTAGCAGGACGGTATCTCCAGATCTACTAAAAACAAATACTACACCAGGAGGACTTCAAGACAATATCCTAGATACAATTAAAACAGGTTCTACCCAGCCAAGCAGTTCACCAGAACCGTTAAATATAGCTCCATAAGCTAACGAGGTCTCGGCCAATCCTTCTACCAACCTTATTCTACCAGAAGGTTCCAAACAAATTTGATATCAAGCATACGCAGCAGCACTAGCCAATATACCTACCCTATTTGGTTACTATACTGGCTTTGCCATAGGACTAGTAAAGGACATTAACCAAACTAGATCCTCCCTATATAAAGATAGTCTTCCTCCTAAACCAAGAAACCTTAAAGAGCTAAGAAAGCACCCTTTAACTACCAGCTTTTAAAAGGCCATAGAAAAAGAATATAACAACCTAAAACGCCAAGGGACATTCAAGACTATCCTAAAGGAAAAAGCAACCAACAACCAGATCCTTCCGCTAAAATGGGTCTTTAAATACAAGTTTAATAGCAACAGCTACCTATAAAAGCTAAAGGCTTAACTGTGTGTCCGAGGAGACCTACAGATTACTAAGGAAGAGACCTATACAGCAACCCTAGCTGCTCAAATATTCCGTGCCCTCATGGCTATAGCAGCCGCATTTAATTTAGAGATTTAATAGTATAACGCTATAAACGCATTTATAAATGCAAGACTAGACAAGCTAGTCTACTGTTACTGCCTAGAAGGCTTTAATTAAAACGGATATATCCTAAAGCTACTCATGGCGCTATACAGATTAAAAGTCTTACCACTACTTTAGTATAAAGAGCTCACTAGTACACTGGTTAAATTCGGATTAAAGCCTGTCTTAGGTACTAACTATCTTTACACTAATAGATAACTTATTATCTTCTTTTATATAGATAATATTACCGTTCTATTTACTAAAAAGGACCTTTAAAGACTAGAAGAATTTAAAGCTAAACTTCTACATTAATACAAGATCCGTGCACTAGGAGACCTATAATAGTTCCTAGGAATTTAAATTAAACGAGATTATGTAAGCAGAAAGCTCTGGCTCTGCCAAGATTCCTATATTAAAAAGATAGCCAGTTAGTTTAAGATTAAACCAGAAAGGTTCCCTAAAACACCACTACCTAACAAACTAATTCCATCCGACCAGTAGACGAACCCTTAAAGAACACTAGCCTATTAGCAACGAGTCGGTTCTTTTGCGCACCTTGCCATATTTAGAAGACCTAATATTGCGAAGACGCATTTAAAGCTAGCCAAATTTCTTACCAATCCAAATTTAAAGCACCTTAATATATTAAATTAAGCCATTACCTATTGCCTTAGAACAAAATCTATAGCTATTAAATACTCTGGCGAAGTATTTAGAGCATATATCTATTTTAGAAACCCTAAAGGAGAAGACGTTACCTTTTACAGAGCATCCAACACAACATTTGCGGACCATAAAGACACTAGACAGAGCTCTTAAGGATACCTTTTTATGCTATTTGGAGGACTAATTAATTAGAAGGCAACCCTATAAAGATTAGTGACTTGTTTAACTACCGAAGCGGAGCTTCTCTCCCTATCTACAGCTGCTATTAAGATTATCTAGTAGCAGCGTTTCTTTAAGGCAATTGGCTTCGATTTAGAACGCAAATTTACCCTACTATGCGACAATATATAGACAATATAACTCCTAAGATAGGATACACCAAAGCTTAACACTAAGCTATAACATATCGACGTATATCAGCACTGGCTTAGACAGGAAGTCTAAGACAAAAAGATTAATATACAATGGGTCCCTATAGACAAAATGCCTGCTAATAGTCTTACTAAGATCTTACCCCATCAAAGGCACGAGGCATAAATAAAGCAATTGAATTTGGTGGATATTTAACATTGGATTGCTATATTATCAAACAAAGACTCTTAAGCATTACCCTATCTCTCTATCTTTATTTATTTTCTACAGCTTTAACTACACCATCAAATCTGGGGGGGGGGTGTAATAGTTCACTAGCACTACGCTAAGACACAAGATCATTGCCTAAGAGGCTCCGAGACAGGATCGACACTACCCTCGTATGTCTTGGATACGGTTAAATACTAAGTCATAGACTACGGAGTTCCGGGTCTACTTTATGTATTTAGTTCACTTAATTTCCATAGATTTAGAATAAAGTCGCTCATTCAATTCTCCCACACTTGCACTGTTATATTAATTAATACTAAATATATATAAGGCAAGTGTCTTTACTATAGGGCGCCTTATATAATTATGGTTTAATATTTACTTAATTTTATAGAGCAAATGCTGGGTTTTTGTTTTAATAGGCTTGGCTAAAGCTAGCCACTAGTTAATATGGTCGAGGTTTACTTTATATAAATAATTTTTTAAAGTATGGAGCTCGCTAAGGTCTATTAGGGTATGGCTATAGGTAAGAACTACCACTATTTCTAGGAAAACGCATCTTAAGGAAAATATATTGGCTAAATAACCGCTTTCTTTGTAACTAGATACCTTTAGGGCGTAGTATTTTAATATATTATGTTTTTGGCTTTTACTAGTACTTATAAAATTGGCTATAAAGTCTTTGCTACGCCGAAGTCTATAAGCTATATACTATCCTATAAGAGGAGAATATTAGATAGTTTAATATCTTTATAGCGGATCTTGTTTTTATAGAGATATATTATAGCTCTGGTTAAATAACCAAAACTAGACTATATTTGCTTATCTTAATCTCCTATAATGTCCTAAAGTTTCTTAATACTAAGGCTGTAACCAGCTAGCTTCTCTAAGACTCTAGGTTCTTAGGCGGAAGCATAATTATATAAGCCGTCTATTTCCATAAACTCTAATACTAGGGCCAAATCATACTACGCTACTGGCTATATCAGCAAACTAAGGTATAGTGGCTAGGTATATATTCCAACAAGCCTAACAATATAGCGGTGTTTCAATTTTTTTAAGACGTCGATCTCCTTTATCTATCCAATTTGGACTTTGTTCCAATAGTATATCTTCTTTAAAGCAAATTTGACGCCTTTACAAGTGGCTTCCACGACTTCTCTATTCATGCCATAGCTAAGCACTTGTCCTTTCTCTAGTAGAATAGCTTCGCCACGCTTAAACTCTGCATGCGAGCCTCTCCTAGACCAATCTTCCCGCACGGACAGCAATAGCTTATCGGCTTTATATGCATCTTCTATCCTTATAGAGTACAGGGCCTACAAAATCTCGTGTCCTTCCGCGGGTTTATCTGTCTTAGCAATAAGATCTAAGAGATTACGCAGAATTTTGCCCAGTTAGTATGATTTTTAGTTAGCTACTTTATAGGACCTTTCTAACGCCGTATTATCCTTTAGCAGGGTGTTTATATGCGCGTCCTGTTTCAATAATGCTTCCTAAAAATATTTAAGCTCTTTATATATTGCGGTATTAGAAGAAAATTCCTGACAAGAGACGATGGCTGTATTATTAGCCCGTTGTCAGGCGTCTGCTGCTTGCCTCCGCACCTTATCCTTAGTAGCATATCGCTTTTCCCAGAGCTTCGCCTCTTCCTCTGCAATAAAAGCATATTTGTCTTGACAAGCAGAGCGCTTGGACAGTGCAGCTAGTTAGTGGTTGTTACTTGCGAGCTATAACTCCTAAGAGGGACGAGGTTAGCTACCAATTTTACGGAAAAATACGTCACCTTAAAGGGATTTACTTACTGCCTATAACCACCAAGAAAGGCAAGGTTAGTTATCAATTTATAAAAAAAATACGTTAACTTAAAGGGATTTACTTACTTTTTATAACTACTAAGAAAGGTAAGGTTAGCTATTAATTTATAAAAGAATACGTTAACTTAAAGGGATTTATATACGTCCTATAATTACTAAAAAAGGCAAGATTAGCTATTAGTTTTACTATTAACTTAAAGGGATTTATCCCATACGCTGTTGAGAAAGGTAGTTTGGTAAGCGAACTAACCAGATTTGGCGCAGTTTGGCAAAATGAAACTGTAGGTTTGAAATGCAATATCGTGATAATAAAGCTCGAATTTGGTATATATTTATATTGGTTAGGCCAGGCAAAATTTGCGTTATTGGAAGAACGTTTATAACTTACTATAGTAGTTTAGTTGAAGTAGAAAGCTATCTAGATACTAAGGTTGAGATGATTTTGATATTTTGGTGTTCGCGTATAGGCCACATTTCCTAAACGACCTTAACGGCGCATGGGATATACTAGCTATAACCACCAAAAAAGGCGAGGTTAGCTATTGGTTTTACTATTAACTTAAAGAGATTTATATACCCCCTATAACTATTAAGAAAGGCAAGGTTAGCTATTAGTTTACTATTAACTTAAAGGGATTTATATACTACCTATAACCACTAAAAAATGTAACGAAAGCCTTGTAGGAGATACTATGGTAGACTTGTTAATGGGCTGGGTATGTAGATATTAAATAAAGTTAATAACGCAATAAGTACAAATAACAACTAGTGGAGTGGTTGCCTAATAGATTAACTCTAATTATATTCTAAGATTTACTATAAAGAAAGAACTATCTAGGTAGGGACTGTGGTCCTTTAAATATACATCCTAACTATTACGGACGCTTTAAGTACGATGTTACGACTACTTGGAGAAGAGTCGGCGGAAGCTAGTTAGTTGATATAGGTACGGTCCAGGATGGAGCCGGTAGAGCTATGTGACGAGGAATGGTAACTAAGGTTATATAACGCGCTCTATAAGGTCTATAAGGTCTGCGAGGTCTATTACGTACCTCACATACCTTACATACCTCACGTATAAGAGAGGATTTCTTAGGAGTATGGTTGTGTATTTAAAGGACCTTAGTCCCTACCATAGATAGTTCTCTCCTTATAGTGAATCTTAGAATATAATTAGAGTTAATCTGTTAGGTAACCACTCCACTAGTTATTATTATATTGTTGATTTGTTCTTACCTATATACCCAGCCTGTTACGGGACTCCTCCGTAACACCTTACACACGTCCACCTGTTTCCACCTACGCAGTAAGAAGAGACCGACCACGAGATGGCAATCTGATGGTAATCTACGGCAATCTGATGGCAATCTGCCGCATTCTGCTATATTCTGCCAAGTCCACCAAATCCTGCCAAGTTCTGCCAGGACCGCTACTCAAATCCTATTCTACTCCGTGCATATGTCGACCAAGCAACCAAACTAGCGATATATACCCTTTCTTCCCGTTTCCTTACCTTCTCTCCTTACGCAACGTCTTGACTTTATTACACAGTTTATATATATAGCTTAATAATATCTACTTCGCTATATATTATTACCACTTATACTTACTCCGTGATACTATATTGCGTTAAAACCTACACTCCGCCCCACCCTATTTAAAATGCAGAATGACCTCAAAGCCCCTATAACGGCCGCTAACATTATGTCCGCACTCTAGAAACAATTGGCAGATATATAAAAGTCCTTTATAGACGCCCTCGCATAAAACTAAGCTACTATAGCTTAATAGTAAGCCGAACAAGAAGTACGGCACTAGAAAATAATTAAGGCCCTCTAAGAAGAAATCCGCACCCTTAAGATGTCCACGCTAAGCCCTTAAGACTGGTTGCTATTACTAGAAGCTAATACGCGGAACGCGAGCCCTAAACTAGTAATAGTTATCCCACTAGTAAAACTAACTACTGTACTATAACAATCTAAACGATTACTAGACCCTCTAATATTTACTAGTAAACAATAAGAACTCTAATTATTCCTAAGCCGGCTTAAAAATAAGCTAACTAGTAACACTAACCGCTACTTAACTAAAGCTAACCAACTCTATTATGCCCTAAGTTAACTAGGAGGAGATGCAGCTGACCTTATTAAACCTCTTTAACCGAACTCAGTATTAAGCCTAATTGTACTTCTTGAAGCTATATATGGTGACCCAAACCGCCAAGCTACTACTTAGAGAAAGATAAACTATATAACTTAAGGAATAAAAAGCTTTCTAATATACTTCTCCGAATTCAACCATTACGCAAAAGAAATAGGCTAGAACGACTCTATACTAATTAACAGCCTTATTAAATCCTTAAGTCCTAAACTAAAAACCTCCCTAATAGGTATAGACCTACTAGGAGCCCTTAACGCCTGCGTAAACGTTATTAATAAACGGTATAATAATATACTACGTCTGACACCGAAGTCCGCTCCTTAATATAATATAATAACCCCACGAATATTTACTAAGTTATTGTCTCAGCCTAAGCACCCTAACGCTATAGATATTGACACTGGAACCCTAGGATACGCCCCACTAGGGTTTTTTAAATAAGAACAACGCATTAAGCTAGGCCTCTGTTTTAAGTGTGAAAGTAGCTCCTACCTCTTTAACTACTGCTCCGTCCCCCTACCCTAACGCGAATTATGAACGGCTAACACTAGCAGCCGTTTACTATATTAATCCTCTAGTTACCGTCCCTAATCTCCACCTGGTTTTAGCCCTATATCCAGTAAGCACTACTTATAAGGACAAAGCTATAACTAATATGCTATAAGAACTCCACCCCGATCGCCTCTAAAAGGAAGGTCCTGGAGCTAAGTCGCTCTCTAGAACGGCGCTGCCTTAGGATCTTATTAAATGCTTTAGATGTTATAAACTCTAACTCTTAAGATTATAGTATAACTGTTAACTGTCGTCTTTGGTAGAACAATTAATAGGTTAATGCTTAAGTCCTAATTAATACAGGAGCTAGCGGCATAGGATTTATTAATAAGATCTTTATATAAGATAATGGTTTTACTCTAACCCCCCCTTGACCGGCATATTGACGTATTTGGATTTAATGGCAAACGCACTGTTTTAGGCTATATTACCTATGTAGTATTCCTAAGACTCTAATACCTAAACTACAAAGAACTAATTAGGCTTTTTATTACCACCCTAGGTTACTTAGTAATCCTTAAATAACCCTAGATAAAGCTACATAAGGTAACCATTAATTAGGACAACATTAAGCTTCTATTTACCGCCTTCTATTATAAGTAGAAGTGTCTTACGACCCGCTACTTAGACCCCAAACTAAAATCTAGAAAATCTACTAAGATCCACTAGTCTAAGATTTCCACCGACGTCTATTAAGAACCTAGAAATAATATATAACCATACAAACCAACTCTAACTGCTATACCCCGAACCAAGCAGAAGCTTAAGCTTAATATATAAAAGTACCAGAAGAACTAGTACTCTACTATAAAAAGGATACTTAAAGAACCTAAACCTAAATCTAATACCAACTCTATACCTAACACTAAACTTGAACCTAAATAAGAAACTATATAAGAAACTAAGGACAATCCAAGTTTGCTTAACACCTTAGATATCCACATAATTAGAGCTACCCCATTAGTACAACTCGCTAAGAAACCTAAATATACGATCTTTGCTGTTATAATGGCCGATATTGAAAAGGCCTTAGTACTAAAGAAACACACCAACCCTGCCACAAAAGTACTTGTATGCTACTATAACAACCTAGAAGTATTTTTATAAAAGAAAGCCGATAAACTAGCAGAACACTAACTATACAACCATAAGATCGTACTCAAAGAAGGAAAATAGCTAGGATTTAGACCCTTGTATAAAATGTCCTAAAACGAACTCTAAGTACTACGGAAGTACTTAGACAAATACCTAAGTAAAGGATTTATCAGAGCAAGCTCTTCGCCTATAGCTGCACCTATAATCTTCGTTAAGAAACCTAGCGGCGGTCTGCGCTTCTATATGGACTACTAAGCTCTTAACGCTATTACTATTAAGAATTAGTACCCGCTCCTATTAATTTAAGAGACACTAAACTGATTAAGTAAGGCTCGCTACTATACAAAACTCGACCTTATCTACGCATTTAACCGCCTCTGTATTGCAAAAGGAGATAAATAGCTTACCGCATTCCGTACTAGATATAGACTGTTTAAATACTTAGTGACGCCATTTGGCCTTATAAATGCCCTAAGTTTATTCTAACACTTTGTAAATAATACCTTATAACCTTACCTAGACGTTTTCTATACTGCTTATATTAATAACATCTTGGTATATAGCAATAACCTAGCTAAATATAAGAAACACATTAACCTTGTTTTGGAAGCCCTACGTGGAGCTAGACTATAATTAGATATAGATAAATACGAGTTCTATAAAACGGAAGTTCTATACCTTGGACTTATTATCTCTATAGACGGTATATAAATGGACCTAAAGAAGATTAAAGTAATTGTAAACTGGCAAGAACCCAAGAACGTTAAGGACGTAAGAGCCTTTATAGGATTTGCTAATTTCTACTAATGGTTTATTAATAACTTCTCTGCCCTAGTTTTACCTCTTGTGGCTCTAATACGAAAGGATAAAGCCTTTATCTTTAATAAGGAATGCAAGAAGGCCTTTGCCTATCTAAAAGTTATGTTTACTACCGCACCTATACTTTAACACTTTGACCCAAACTGAAAGAGTGTTGTAGAAGCTAATTTATCTAACTACGTCACTAAAGGCATTCTGTCTTAGTATAATAAGGAAGGAGTACTATATCTAGTAGTATACTTCTTAAAATGATTAAGTCCAGCTAAATGTAACTACGAGATCTATAATAAGGAATTATTGGCCATTATTAGATGTTTTAAACAATGGCGACCTAAACTAGAAGGCGCTGGATTTCTAATTAAGGTTCTTAGCAACTATAAGAATTTATAGTACTTCACGACTATAAAACAGCTGAGTTATTGTTAAGCCTACTAGTTAGAATATCTGTCTTGTTTTTAATTTTTAATTACGTACCGCCTAGGCGTTTAAGGTTAAAAACCTAATACCCTAACTCGACGTTTATAAGATATAATAGCACAGAAAGAAGCGCGCGCCTACTACAATTAAACGCTGCTTTGCCCTGAATTATTTAATCCCCTAGCTAAAGACCTTATGGTATATATCCTTGAAATAACTGATTAATTAATTGAGCAGATTATAGTTAACGAATATTTAAATAATAAGTTTATCCAAGAGACACTTAAGTTAATTTAAGATGGCGTTAGACGCTCTAAAAAGATCTCTCTAAGTGAATATAAAGCTCGCGGAGAACGCTTATACTACTAGAACCGCCTAGTTGTACCTAACTATAACAAACTTAAGCTCAAGCTCCTCGAACACGTATATAATCTACTAGTAGCCGGCCACCTAAGCTAAGGAAAAACCCTAGAGCTGCTCTAACGGGAGTACTACTAGCTAAACATACATAATATAACATAAAGGTATGTCTCCAGCTATTATACCTACCAATAAGCCAAAGCCTTATATAAGAAGTATAACGGCTTTCTAAAGTCACTGCCTGTTCTAGACTGAAGATGGAAGGATATCTTAATTAACTTCGTTGTTAATCTCCCCGTAAGTAAAGGCTATGCGAATATTATAGTAGTTATAGACCGACTATCTAAAATAAGACACTTGATCGCCTGCCCTAATATATTAACACCTGCCGTCGCCTAACTGTTCCTGGATTATATATAGAAACTCCACAGACTTCCCAAAACAATTGTCTCCAATAGAGGCCGCTAGTTTGTCTTGGCGTTTTGGGAAGAACTAACTACCCAACTCCGCATTAAAGCGCTATTGTCTACGGCATATTACCCGGAAATGGATGGTTAAACGGAACGTGCAAATGCTATAATGGAATAGTATATTTGGATATACACGTCGTATTTGCAGGACGACTAGATAGACTAGCTTGCATTTGCTAAGTTTACTGCAAATAACTCCATTTTAGAAACTATAAAGGTCTCCCCATTTCTAGCTAATTACGGCCAGCACCTATAAATGGGTTTTAAACCCTTTAGTAATATTCCTCGCCTAGCTTATTAGGCCTTATAAGTTGCAGAAGCAAATGAATTTATAAAGAAGATAGAAGAACTATAAAAGTTCCTTACTAATGAAATAACATAGGCCCAGTCTGTCTATAAAGCCGTAGCAAATAAGAACCAAACCCTAGCACCAGCTTACTAAATTAGTAACTTCGTTTAGCTAGACACAAGAAATCTGAACACAAAACGACCTACTAAGAAACTTAACTGGAAGAACGCCAGCCCTTATAAGGTTGAAAAAGTTGTCTCTCCTTATGCCTACCAACTGAAGCTTCCTGATACGGTTAAAATCCACCCTATATTCTATACATCAGTCCTCCGCCCTGCCGCCCCTATATTAGACGCCCTACCTGGACAGATCTAAGACCCTCCCCCACCAGTTAAAGTGGATGGTGAGGATAAATACCTCGTTAAAAGAGTTGACGACATTAAGTACAATAAACAGAAACGCAAATATATATATCTTACAAAATGGAGAGGCTTTACTAAGCCCTTATAGGAACCCATTAACTCTATAGGACTTACATAAGCCGTAGAAGACTTTTACGAACTCTACCTAGAACTACCTCAGCCCCATCTCGCAGAAGCTTGAGTTTAAAGGGGGGGTACTATTATAGGACTCCTCCGTAACACCTTATACACGTCCACCTGTTTCCACCTACACAGCAAGAAGAGACCAACCATGAGATAGCAATCTAACGGTAATCTACAGCAATCTAATGGCAATCTGCCGCATTCTGCTATATTCTGCTAAGTCCACCAAATCCTGCCAAGTTCTACCAGGACCGCTACTTGAATCCTATTCTGCTCCGTGCACGTGTCGACCAAGCAACCAAACTAGCAATATATACCCTTTCTTCCCGTTTCCTTACCTTCTCTCCTTACGCAACGTCTTAACTTTATTACACAGTTTATGTACATAGCTTAATAATATCTACTTCGCTATATATTAT
>Ga0307507_10003555_pt1 | contig 29900 bp, 7 predicted proteins | sample 7_EM_MG_FD_207223 | JGI IMG/M metagenome (GOLD analysis project Ga0307507, IMG submission 207223) | Populus trichocarpa ectomycorrhiza microbial communities from riparian zone in the Pacific Northwest, United States - 7_EM | ecosystem: Host-associated > Plants > Roots > Unclassified | place... | reverse complement strand
GATTATATTAGATAATATATACTAGTTAAATATATAATTGCATGTCAAGAAATATACAGTTACCTTTTAAAGTTGCTAAGTAGGTTAACTGCGTGTTAAGGAATATACAGTTAGCTTTTAAAGTTGTTAAGTAGGTTAACTGCGTGTTATTTAACTTTTAAATATGTTAAGTTGGTCAATTGCGTGTTGAGTTAGTTAAATTATATATTAAGTTAGTTAATTGCGTGTTAAGTTAGTTAAATTGCGTGTTAAGTTAGTTAATTGCGTGTTGAGTTAGTTAAATTGTGTGTTAAGTTGGTCAATTGCGTGTTAAGTTAGTTAATTGCGTGTCGAGTTAGTTAAATTGCATGTCAATTACGCGAAACGCGAAAACCAAAGTCTACTTGAATCTCATCCTGCGAATATTTTCCCGATGTAAGAAGAGATAAGCCACTATACCAGTGCTACTTATGCTAGAGGAAGCTGTCTTCTAAGGTTAAAACTGGTCCTAAACCTTAAATAAAACTCTTCCACAAATCTAAGGATTTAAAGGCTAGAACTGGTCCTAAGCCTTTCTAAGATTATAGATTCTTGCGTCCATTACATAAAACAATACGCTTTATAAGTCTTCGCAATTTAAGGCTAGAACTAGTCCTGAGCCCTATAACCGCAAATACACGTCACAAACGCGTACCAAATGACAATCCCTACACTAATAACACTTCCCTTCCTCCAAAAATATGGCTACACCTACTTTAAATAACTGGAAAGACTCCTTACCACTAGGGGTAGCTAAGCACGCGAAACTTATTAATGAAGATTGGGACGAATTCGCCTTTAATATAATAACTTATACCGCAAAATAAGTTAACGGCTTTCTCCTACACCATATTATATTCTACCAAAATAGATGCTACGCCAATTTACAACTATGGGAGTATTTTAGGGAGGATTTTATAGGATGGACTGCTGATACCTAGGCACTTAGCAACGTTAATATTGTTTAGAATTTTTGAGACTTCCTCCATAGAAATGGGGTATATATTACTAAGAACGGTAACCCAATTGCTAGTAATATTTAGGCCGTTATTACTAGTATAGAAAAACCAATATAGACGGAAGCTGAGATTATATGTTAACTATAGAAACCTAAAAACAACCTATATTCTTTAGAAGGCAACTTTAATTTATATTAAAACCCCTAGAACGCTAACCCCCTACCTAAAGCTGCTCTCCCACCTAGAGGTGCCTTCCTACTTAGAGTTGCTCCGCCTCCACCTCCTCCACTCTAGCCAACCGGTAAGCCTTTACTACAAGAAGTCACAAATCTGATAAAGGTATATTTAGACAAAGAAAAGAAGTTTAGAGGAGAACTATATAATATACTTAAAGCAAAACTACAGGTCTTTTATAACTGTTACAACAAGGTTAAAATTTAACGCCACTAGTACCACCATGCTTTCTCCATTATGTTAAAGGGACAGGCAGTAATATTCTATTATAACCATATTACAGGTAAAAACTATAGCTTTAATATAATGCTTTAGCTTACTAGAGCTCACTTTAAGACTAATAAGAATTACTAACTTTATATATCTAAATGGCGGAAGATTATATTCCAGAGAGTTATTGCTTTTAACCCAACAAAGACTTGTTTAGAGTGCCTTTAATTACTCTTTAATAAACTCTAGAAAATCTAATATAGCCTTACCAAAACTTACTAAAATAAGAACAGCCTAAGGGACCAGGTTATTTTAGCATGCCATAGTGTTCCTAAGTGCAACTTAGCGCTATATAAACCTGCGGATACATTTAAAGGAGTATATACTAAGCTACGCTCCGCTGTAGGTACTATAATACAAATATAAAAATCTTAACAGTTCTATACCAAAAACCCTACCCAACTAAGTATTCCCGACTAATACAATTACAACTGGACTGATTAAACATATAGTGGCCGTGGTAGGGAATACGGAAGAGGGTATAATTAATGTCAACTATAAGGCAACCGTGGAGGTCCTAGTGGAGGTTTATTTCAAAGTAATCGCTAGAAGAAGTGCTACATTTATAAGAAGCCAAATTGCTGGTTAACTAGACACTCCCTTAATAAGCGAAAAGAGGCATATAACAAGTTCCGTTAAAGTGTAAGAAACGTTAGAAATTGTAAGGTCACTACAGCCTACTTCTAAAGCTTCCTAGTTCAATATAAAGGCGTAGAAGATCTTAAGGGTAAGGTTAATAAGGTCAAACAGCTCCTTATAGATATAAAAATTAAGAACTACTCCCCTAACTAATACTTTACTAAGTATAGTAAGGTAAATAGCATACAAACTGTTACTATTCTTAATAATTAATCTACGCTCCATTCTATTACAAAATTAGATATCTTTAACGAGCCAAAGGAGAGTTCTGTGTTTTCCTTTAACAACAGATACTTGGCGTACGTCTTCTATAGTATTATGCCGGATATAGGAGCCGCAGGAGTATCTATAGTAGGAGAACCTTAAGTTCAAGCTCTTTAGCAGCTTAATAGCTCTATTTAGATTAACCAATTAACAGTAGGCCAACATACAATTTGCTTTAGTAAAGGTACTATAATCTCTTTTAGCACAATTAGGGTCTAAACCCCCTTAGGATATATTACTTTCTATATTATTTCTACAAACACTCCGTTTCTATTTTGCATTAAAGATATAGATAAGTTAGGCGTTAGGCTTAACAACCTTAAGAATATACTTATTCAGGGAGATAATTGGGTACCTATTATACGCAAGTGGGGTCACCTCTAGTTGCTCCTTTATTAACTAGAAAAGAGTGTTACTTAAAGCCACTTAACTAAGTTAGAATTATGCTAACTACACCATCGTTTTAGCCACCTATCCGTTTATTAATTACTTAGGGTTCTTCAGCGAGCAGGCTATAAAGTTAAGGTTAAGGCAATTAAGCATCTTATAAGGTACTACTATTACTGCTAAATAAATCAGAAGTCCCCTAGCCGATTTAAGTTTACCCTTAAAGATAACTATAACTTTAACTTCTATATTATTATTAACGTTATATATCTTAGCGGCAAGCTAGTACTCTAAGTTATTAACTTCTTAACCTTTTTCTAAGCCGCACGATTCTTAAAGGATATGTTAGCTAGGAACGCATAGAATACCCTTTAGTTATACTAGATTAATGTCTACCTAGGACCCCCTAATTAAATCGTCTATAATATAGGAAAGAACTTCTCATCTACAGAGTTTTAATAATAGATAAAGGCAATGGCAATTAAGGTTAAGGAAGTCCCTATTAAGGCATATAATAGTGTTAGAAAAGTGAAGCGATATTACGCGCTATTACGCCGCGCATATAAGATTATCTCTTTAGAACTAGAGGATGCTAGTAAAGAACTTACCTTGCAAATAGCTGTTAAAGCTATTAATGATTCTGCTGGCCCAGATGGACTTATACCTATATTGCTAGTCTTTAGCGCCTACCCTTAAATAACTAATGATTCTCTACTATCTCCCTCTATTATACAATAAGCTGAGGCTATTCGCAAGGCAATGAAGGAGGTATAACATCTCTACGCCACACGCCAAGTTAACAACGCACTAGGAATAAGAAATGGCCTAAACACCTTAACTACGCTCAATCTGCCACTCTAGTCTAAGGTACGCGTATGGCGTAAAAAGGGAGAATAGTTAGGCCCATATTAACTCATTGCAATTAATAGCCAGACTTGCACTATTTAGATACCTTATAGACCTACTTAATTCCGTTTAACTGTTATTAAGCCTTACTACAAAGATAATAGTTTTAAGCCTTTACAGGATGCCCTAGAAGATGCCCTAAAGGAGAACCACGATTAACGTGCTCTAGAAGGTGACTACAATCCCAATATAATATTAGTAGATGCGCTATAACCACAACGCGGTAGAGGTCACCCAAAGGGATTATAAAATCACCAACATCTTATTGATTTTAAAGAGCAATTCATTACCGCCATTAAAAATGGAGTTGAGTTATTAATAGCCTTTATAACAGCCAAGGAGAAGGATAACTTTAAACTCGCAAAATAGCTTTAAAAGGGAGGTTGTATTATAACTCCAGGAGCTCCTTTCCAAGCATCTAATAAGCAGGAGATTGAGGGTCTTATTATAAGAGGAGTTTTTAAATTTAAGAAGTATAACCCTACTAAGTTTAATAGAGTTTGCATCTTTAAGTTAAGAATAGTTAACGAAATTAAGGGCAAAGCTACTAACACCCTATTTAAGAAATTAAGGCTTGTCATCCAAGGCTACAATAATAATAGTAAGGAGGTGATTCTTATATAGTCTCCTACAATTTAATAAGCTAGTTAGCGAGTTATTATTGCGCTAGCTCCCTCCTTAATAAAGAATGGAATGGTGGTTTATTTATAAGATATTACTTAAGCCTACACCTAATTAGAGACGCACCTTTAGCGCTTAATATTGGCATACCTTCCAGAGCAAATTTGCTACCAGTATCCTAAAGATACAATTATAGTTGTGCTTAAGCCATTATATAGGATTACAGAGGCAGAAACTTACTAGTGGGCTACCTACAGCAAGTACTATAAAGAGAAGCTTTTGATAACTACTTCTATATTCAATCCCTGCTTCCTTATCACAACTATAGGAACTCCATTTAGAATCGTCGGTATGCAAACTAATAATATAATTATCTTAGGAGACGACTAATTCTTAGCTCTTAAAGAAGACAAGCTAGTAAAGGCAAATCTTATAGTAAAGCTAAAGGAAAAGCTTAGTTTAACAATACTATTACTCTTTAATGGATGCATCCTCTCCCTAAATAAGGATTCTATTGCTCTGCGCTAGAAGGGTTAAGGCAAGAAGATTAATGTTATTAACGCTAATTCTCCAAAGTAAGGATATGTGGAGCAACGCGCTTGCGGAGCTTATGTTGCTTCTATCTATTAACCTAAGGCTTTATTTAATCTCTCTGTTGCCACCTAATACCAGGAACTAACTAAGGACAACGTTCTTGCCCTAAATAAACGCCTTTCCTAGTAAATAAACCATCTCAACCGGGGCCTATACTACGTGCCTGTTAATCTTCCCACCGCTAAGCTCTTTATATTTGTTAATGGATCATTTATAAACAACAAAGATTTTAGCTCCTAGCTAGGATATAAGATTATTATTACGAATAAGTTTACTAGAGAGAATAACTTTATAATCTATGGTAACCTTATCTATTAGAGCTTAATTAAGAGTAAGCGCGTTACCCAAAGTATTTTAGCGTCAGAGATATATGGAATGGTTAGCGGAGTTAATATAGCAATTGCAATTGGAACTACCCTAAAGATAATTATAGATTAACTTAAACTTCCTATTATCCCTACAATCGTATGCACCGATTTATATTCCCTCTATAAGTGTTTAGTTAAGCTTGGTACCACAAAGGAGAAGCGCCTTATAATTAATATTATAGCACTTCGGCAATCCTACAAGCGTTAAAAACTCTTTAAGATTTAATAGATTAATAGCCAAGATAACCTAGTAGATGCAATAATAAAGGCGAACCTAAATAAGGCACTAGAGACGTTTGTTAACATAAATACTCTGCGTATATAAGTTAAAGGTTGGGTTAAAAGGGAGTAGGAGTATAACATTCTATAGACCCTAACTCAAACTAGCTAATTAGGATTTTCTATCCCCAGGATAGAAAATTGCTATTGGCTCGCTTACTACTAGCGCCTTGGCGGCCTACCTGTCTTTGCGTTATCCGCCAAATTCTGCTAACTGCCGCATTATCGCATATTGTCGCATATTGTTTGGTATTGTTGTACACTGTCTAGTATTGTCGCATCCTGTCTATTTGTATATATGTAGATGGCAACCACAAAAAGAAGAGTTGCCAGTGTTGGGAATAAGGCATATTGCCGTTACGTGTTAATATAGCCCTAGCGTAGTGAGGAACCTTAAGTTCCTTACCCCTTTCCTTATTCCTATTAACAAGAAGAACAATCATCATACTATCTACGAACTGTAGCTATGTGATATTACCTTATATAACCAACAATTATATTAGCTTAAGGTTTATAGCAAGGGCAGTTTATATTATATTAAATTTAAATAGTTATATGCATATTTATAGGGCAAATGGTTTTTTAAGTAATAACTTTAGCAGTAAGTTATATAGAACTTTAGTATTTCTTTAACCCAACTAATTAAGGGGTTGTGTTATTTTAGCTATTTATATCTAAATATAACCTTATATTACTTTAAAGGTATTATAAATAAGGAAATATATTTAAGGTATTCGCCTATCTATATTTTTACTAGAGCGTAGTATATTAGTTCGCTATATATTAAGGGTTTACTATTAAAGCCTTATATACCTTAGGGCTTATTAAGATTCTTTAAATTTAGGCATTAAGTTTTTACGTAGTTTATATTAATAAAGCCTATACTAGTAGCTCCACTATCTATTAGGATTTATACTTCCTTCTATTTTCTAAGTATTTAAATTTTACCAAGTATATTAAGAGAGTTATATTATATATTAGCGCTAGAAGAGCCTAGATACTTATACTCTTCCACCTTTTATTCTAAGGCGCGACTTAGCCTTAGGATAATTCGTTTTCCAAGTTATCTAAGGGTAAGGTGCTTTATAGCGTCTAAGTACAATTTATAAAATAAGTATAACTTAAGGAACGTATATAATTTAAAAATTGGGAGGAACTATAGCAGACCTTTTTAAAAGGGTAAGTTTAATAATTCCTTTAAATATATCCCTTTTTATTATATTTAAAGCACTCTCTATTTATAGCTTAAGTTCTTTATTTATTAGTTCCTAAGGGTATATAAGATTAGGTGGCATTAAGGTCTATAAGGTTATATATAGGGCTTTTAGGTTTTAGAGAAGGATCGTGTTTTAGAGTATATACTAGTTTTATAGAGTTTTAAATATAAGGTATAGTTAGCTTTAAAGAATAAGTCTGTTTATTATATTAAAGGTCCTTATTAATTTATTAATATATTATAGTAAATTTGGATAGGTCTTTTAGCAGTTCCCTACCTACTATTACAGCGCTGGTGGAAAACGGTGGATCTTAGCAGACGTGGATTATAGTAGACGCGAGTTACGTAACTCGAGGACCACATAAATATTAAGCGGCGCTGCTATTCTTCTCCTTCCTTTCTCTAGCTTTGGATCCTCGTTTATAGACAATTTAATTGTACAGGCTTGCGTGACCTTCTTGCCGTACTCGTGCCTTAATTAACTAAGTCGCTAACATTATCCAAAGCTTGTCACTACTCTTCTTTTCTAAGAAGGAACTTAAATATATCTACAAGGCCATAAATAGGACAAGGATATAGAATAGGACCCTAAGGACATTACCAGGACTATAAGGACAGGACAGACCCCCAAGAACCAAAAGAATATAAACAGAACGCAAAACCTAAGAATAGGACACGCACGGACTAGACCCCCTAGGAAATAAACAAATACTGGAAATTACCTAATACCCCTACCACCATGCTAAGAAATACAGCAGTTGGTAAAGCTGCTGTAGGACCTGTAAATACCTCTAATAGTGAAACAGTTGCCGTTTTAACCCCCTAGGAAGAACTCATAGCAGCCAATACTAAAATTGAACGGCTTTAAGAGCTGCTTAAAACTAGAGACACCCCTATACCTAGCGAGGAGTTATTAGACACCTATAGACTTACTATAGTCCTTAAGGCCCTAGCCTAATATATAGCATTAGCATTGTTATGGTCCGCGAAGGTTATAGACCCCTTATTGCTTACGGACGGAACTAACCCTATATTTAACAATTAGAAGCTTTAACTGCAAGATAAGCTTAAAGTCAATACGGACTACTTCCCTACTACTTAAGCTAAAATGGCCTACGCCTTCAGCCGTACTAGTAGGGATATATAGACGCATCTACGTCCGTAATATGCCTAGGACTTAGCAGACCCCTTCCTCTCTAAAGAAGAGATAATTAACCACCTATCTTCTATTTATAAGGACCCCTTTAAGATACAGAACGCCCGCCTTAATTACAAAGCCCTTAATATAAAAACAACAGAGACCTTTTTAGCCTTTTAGACCCGCTTTCTGCACTTAGCCGGCTAAGCCTAAATTCCCTATAAAGACCTAATGCTAGACCTCTTTAACAAGCTCACCCTAGACCTACAACGCGCCGTACTGCCAGTTTTTACTACTGTATAGACGCTAAAGGTACTTACGGACCACTGCCTGGCTATTAATCAAGGCCTTTGTCGAATTAAGGCATAAGCTAAGCGGTATAAAGCCAGAAACTCTTTAAACTAGACCACAAGCGCTATAAGAACGGCCCATAGTGCCCTGGCATAATTAGCAACTCCTATAGCACCAGCCGTACAGCCCGCCGTTAATTTAGCAGCTAGCTGCGCAGCTAGCCCTGCCGCGGGTCCAGCGCATGCTTGGCCTATATACAGCAACCCCTGTAGATAGGCCCTTAGTAATTAAGGGGCTTGCTTCTTATGCGGCTAGAAGGACCACTTTGCCAAGGACTACCTAACAAAGGCAAAAATGGACGAGGTTCTGTTAATACAGGAGGACAGCGCAAAGTTAGAAAATGAGGAACCTTAGAGGAAGACTCCTCTCTAGGGTTAAAAGGGATTAACATATTATATGTTAATCTAGGTTAGCTAGTTAGTGGAAGAAGCTGCACTATCCTTTATACTTTATTTCGCAATAGATATTAAGTTTTAACCTCTGCTTTAGCTAACTCTGGAGCAAATGCCTTTACCTTAATAGACATTTAGTGCGCTATAAAGCTGGCTGAATTTTTAAATGCGCCCTTTAAGGAACTACCTAAACCAGTTCCTATTCGCGGGTATAACGGAAGAATAGGGCCACCTATTATGACTATCTTATAGATCTACCTCCGTGTTAACAGACAAAGGTAGTATAACGTCCCCTTTCTTATTACGGACCTGGGAAGCTATAATATGATCTTAGGAAGAAAATAGCTAGCCTATTTAGGCTTATAGCTTAATATATAGAATATACAGCTCCTCTGGCCCAAATCCCTACCCCTAACCCCTTCCTTTATAAAAGAAATCAGTATTATAATAGAGAACCTTATATGGCCCTAGATTAATACTATCTACTAAGCCGATGCTATGCGTAGAGACTAGGCCTTTAAGAAGGACGTATAGCTTAATCTGTAATAAATTTGTATACTACGCCGCCCCTAGACTACCTATGTTACGCCACCCACACTAAAGACTTAGGAAATTAGTAGTAACCTAGCCAAGTCCCCCGTAGAGAACTTAGGCCCTACACAGCTATGAAGGAAGGCTAGGAATACCGGACGCTATACTAAACTAATAGACTGGAAGGATAACTTATAGAAAATGGGATGTAAGCTAAGGAAGACTATAAACCCTATACCGCAAAATACGGCCTAATAAAAGTCTGTAAAGAAACCTACGGACCTTTCCCCAGTTAATATCTGCTGTATTGGCGCTATAGGATTCTATTAAAACTTAGTTTAACCTGATACCGTTGCCTTTACTATTAGCTTATATAAAATTAATCAAATAATTAAGGAAAAGGAAAGTAAGCTTAGTAGATAAAAAGGCGAGCTTATAGATAAGGAGCTGGTAGAATAGAAACTACCCTATTAACACTAGAAATTTAAGGACGTATTCTTAAAGGCAGTATCTGATATGCTTCCGCCTTACTGACTATATAACTATAAGATCGAGATTGAGCTAGATAAGGAAAACACCCTTAGCTATAGCCCCCTTCGTTAGTAATCTACTGCCAAATTATAGGCTATAAAGCAATATCTTATTAAGAACCTAAATAAGGGCTTTATTAAGCCTAGTAGTTAAGTCCCTTTCGCCTCACCAATTCTCTTTATTAAAAAGCCAAATGGAGGACTTTATTTTTGTATTAACTACCATAAGCTAAACAATATAACCTATAAGGACCGCTATCTACTACCCCTACTTAATAAGACACTGGCCCAAATAAGTAGAGCTAAGGTTTTTATAAAGCTTAATATCCGCTAGGCCTTTTACCAAATTAGAATAGACCCCAGATCTATAGATCTTACTATATTTTGGACCTATTACGGAACGTATAAATGTAAGGTACTCCCTTTTAGACTAACTAACGGACTAGCTACGTACTAGCAGTATATAAACAATGTACTCTTTAACTACCTTAATAACTTCTATACGGCCTACCTAGATAATATTATAATTTACTCTAAGAATAAGCTGGAATACAAGGAGCATGTCTATAAAGTCCTATAATAGCTCCATAAGGCTGGTCTCTAGGCTGATATTAAGAAGTTAGAATTTAGTATTAAGCATATAAAGTACCTAGGGTTTATTATTAGTATGGACGGAATTAAGGCCAACCTAGAGAAAACGGCCGTAATTAACTAGTGGACACCCCCACAGACTGTAAAGGGGGTATAATCATTTTTAGGTTTCTATAACTTCTACTAACGTTTTATTAAGAACTATAGTAGGATTGCCCAGCCTCTTAACCGCCTTACTAGAAAAGACCAGCCCTTTTACTTTAACGCCATATATATGCAGGCCTTTAATGAGCTTAAAAAACGGCTGGTATTGGCTCCTTTACTCGCCCACTTTAACTCAGAACGGCCCTCGATGCTAGAAACGGATGCCTTAAACAGCGTAATAGCTAGTATTTTTTCCCAGAAGCAACTGGATGGAGAATAGCACCCCGTTGCATACTATTTAAAGACTATAATAGATGCCGAGCTAAATTACCACATCTATAATAAAGAAATGCTGGCCATTATCTCTAGCTTTTAGCACTAGTGTGTATAGCTAGAGGGGACCCCTAAGCCCATTAAGGTAGTTTTAGATTATAAGGCCCTAGAATACTTTATAATAACCAAGGCTCTTACGGCCTAATAGGCACGCTAGGCGGATATCCTATCTTAGTTTAACTTCTTAATTATATATAGACCAGGCGCTATAAACTATGCGGATACTCTTATAAGGTGTAAACAGGACCTAGGTAACCAGACGGCTATAAAGATCTTATTACGGACCTAGATACTACTATAATCAGAGCACCTTAACCCCTAGATATAGGCAGAACTAAGTATAGACTCTTTAGGCGCTGAGATGTATCCTATTAACCCCTTAGGATTTAACCTTATTAATAAATTGCTGTAGATAAACCGTACAGCCTCTTCTCTATAGGAGTACTGTAAGAAGGTAAAGAACATTACCAGCCCCTGGTCCCTTGAAAACGGATTACTTAAGTATTAGGAATGGCTAGTAGTAGTAAAGGAACAGAACTTACGGACTTAGCTTATTACTAAAGTATATACCTAGGTCTCTACAGCCCACCCTAGAAAGAATAAGACCCGTAAAATTATTGGTAACTGATATTACTAGCCCAGAATGGTTATAGACATTAACCGCTATATACGGAACTGTAATAACTGCCGTAGGTTTATAATTCCGCAAGATAAGACCCTAGGACTATTAAAGCCACTCCTAATACCAGAACGCCCCTGGTAGTATATCTCTATAGACTTTTACAAGCTGCCTATAGACCATAACGGATATAATATGGTAATGATCCTAGTTAACCGTTTTGGCAAGCGCCTGTTCTTAATCCCCTATTACAAGGATATTAATGCTAAGGAGGTAGCTTAACTATACATCTATTATGTCTACCGAATTTACGGACTACCAAATACTATTATATCCGACTATAGGCCGCAGTTTATATTGGCCTTCTAGAATAAGTTTACTTGGATTCTTAGCATTAAGCTAAAGCTTTCTATAGTATACTACCCCCAGACAGACAGTTAGACGGAGATTATAAATTAATACCTGGACCAGAGACTCCGGCCCTTTATTAACTACTTTTAGGATAACTGGGGCAAACTACTACCCCTAATAGACTACGCCCAGGCAACCCTACCCTATAACTCTATAGGGTTTGCACCTATCTAGCTAGAAATAGGATATTTATCCTATACTAGCTTTAACTAGAATAGACCAGAAGGCCCATAGACCATACACAAAAAACTATCTTATAAGGAAGCCTAGTAATACGCTAAACGCCTAAAAAAAGCCTGGACGGTAGCCCATAAAACCCTAGAAAAGGCCCAGAAATTAATAAAATAGTAGGCAAATAAGCATAGGCGCGAGCCTAACTTTACCATAGACAATAGGGTCTAGGTTATAATAAAGAACTAGAAGACAGAACGGCCTAGCTGTAAGCTAGACTATAAGATGGTAGGACTGTATAAGATCCTTAATAAAGAAGGCAACTTATACAAGGTTAAGCTCCCAGACTTAATTAAGGTTTACCCTATCTTTTTGCCAGATAAGCTATAGAAGGCTGCAAATAACCCACTACCTGGATAAAAGAATGAGCCTCCCCTACCAATTTAAGTTAATGGCAACGATGAATGGGAAGTTAATAAAATACTAGCCTATAAACTAGTATGAGGAACGCTACGATACCGTGTCTAATGGAAAGGCTATAATCTAGACCTAACCTGGTACCCTACCTGGAACTTTATAGGCTGCCCCTAGAAGCTTAAAGAATTCTATAACCAATACCCTAACGAACCCGGACCCCTAAAGTACCTTAACAAGTAAATGAAGTGCTAGTATAGCAAAGATAATAGGCTGCCTATTAAGCATAAAGACAAGAATACCCCACAGATATAATACGGACATATAAAGCCTGAGGGCAGGCTTTTTTAGAGGGGGGGGTAATGTTACGGCACTAGTGGAAAACAGTAGATCTTGGCAGACGTGGATTATAGTAGACGCGGGTTATATAACTCAAGGACCGCATAAATATCGAGCGGCGCTGCTATTCTTCTCCTTCCTTTCTCTAGCTTTGGATCCTCGTTTATAGACAATCCAATTGTACAGGCTTGCGCGACCTTCTTGCCGTGCTTATACCTCGATTGACCGAGTCGCTAACACCTACTAACTAGGCTCTAATTTTATCTAAAATAGCTTATTAAAAAGCAGCAACTTTAGCAGCTTTATTCTAATCTAGTTTACTAATAAGGCCTAAAAATTCTAAAAAGAAGCTAGTAAAGTCTTAGTTCTATTATTGTAGGTTTTTAAGTTTAATAATAGCTATATATTCGCGGCTGGCATTATTATATATTTATTCTAATAGGGAGATAAAGATTTTAAAATTAATAAAGGTGCCGCTATAGAAAAATAGATCTATAGTTTATATAGCATCCTTACTTAAACAAGACATTCTATAGCTAACCTTATTTACTTTAGTAGGGTATTAGTTATAGTTTATTAAAAGTTTAAGACAGAGCTTAGTTATAAAGGGATATAGGTTATTTTTATTTTTATTAAATATTAAAGGATTAGAAAGCTTTTTAGATTTTATAATAGGTACTAGGTTTATTATATATATAGGTTAAGCTACTATTACTAGTTTAGTATTTGCATTTAATAGGTTTAGTTTAAATATGGTTATTTTAATCTTATTTAAAGGTATTGCTATTAGGGTTTTTAATATAAGTGCCTTAATATTGCGGAGTTCTTTATAGAGTGCTTCTATTAATTACTAATACTAGGCTTCTAGTACGGCCTATTACTAAGCTAAGGTATCTATAAAGGACTATTATATTATATTAAACTATTTTCTAACTAGGAATATAATACTTATAGTTATTAAAAGGAATTTAGGTTTATTTGCTATTTTAATAGTAGTTATTTTAATATAATATAATATAAGGGCGTAAAGAGGCTTTAGGGAAGATTTAAAGGAATAATCTAAATTTTATCTAAATTTAAGAGTATATAGCTCTTATAGAGTATAAGACGTTATATAAAGAAGAGAAAGGAATAATAAAAGAATTATATAATTAAATAGTTAGGGGTCTTAGTGGTTAATATATACATATATACGCACGCGGTCTTTAATAAACTTTGGTGTTATAGCGCTAGTGGAAAACGGTAGATTGTGGCGGATAATCGCCAACAGTTACAGATAGTCGCGGACAGTTGTAGACAGTCGTAGACAGTTGCAGATAGTTTTAGATAGTTATCTGTTAAGTGTTTTACTGAGACATTCCTACTATAACTAGGCTAGTCCCGTTACAGTTTAATCCTAACTACTTATATAATATAGATTTTAAAATAAGTCTCCTTAATTTATAAATATACTTATATAGTAATAAAGGAAGAAAAGGCTTATATAAAGGCGTATAGGGAGCGTATATAAATATATATTATTATTTATTGCTTAATATCTAATTTAAATCCCTGTTGGGCCTACGCAGACTACTCCTTATATATATATAGGAAGAAAACTCTATTTAAGAAAACCCTATAATTTATCTCCCCACCTTTATATAAATATAATAGATTATAAGTTTAAATTCTACTAATGTTGTCCTTTATTAGGAACTAGGAAATATAATTATCTAATATACTTCTCGTTTTACTATATAAGAGGTTCTCTAGTAATATTACTAGACTATAAGTAAACTCTTCTCTTTATATAATACCTATATAACTAACTACTTTTAAAATACATAGAAAAGGGTAAAAGCTTTACTAGTAATTAATATAGAGGCTTAGGCAGGGGTATATTGTTATAGATGCTTTAAGTATAATGTTATAACTACTTAGAGAGGAGTTAGTGAAAGCCAGTTAGTTAATATAGGTACGGTCTAGGATAGATCTGGTAGAACTATGTGATAAGGAATAGTAACCAAGGTCACGTGATGTAATCTATGTGATCTGTGTAATCTATAAGGTCTATAGGGCAGAGCAAATAGAGTAGATAGAGTAGATAGAGTAAGGACTTTCTTAGGAGTTAGGATGTGTATTTAAAGGACTATAGTCCCTACCTAGATAGTTCTTTCTTTATAGTAAATCTTAAAATACAATTAGAGTTAATCTATTAGGCAACCACTCCACACCAGTTATTACTTATTACTATTACATTATTAACTTATTTAAATATCTATACACCTAGCCTATTAATAAGTCCACTATAGTTCCTACTATAAGGCTTTATTACACATTTACTACCATGGTTACAGTATTAATAAGTTAAATAATATACTACCAAAAGCACCAGTTACGTCAACGCCGACAGCGGCAACCACCTTAGGTACTAGTAGGGACACCAGCATAAGGGACACTAATTCACAACTAGTTATGGTTAAATAGTTATAGAAAATAGTTAACTAGCTATAGGGTAATAATAAAGTACTTAAAGAAAGAATTAATGGCATCGGAGTAGCTAAGGTTAAGTTACTATTGATTAAACGGTTTTTAAGTAAGAAGTTAAAACTTAAGGGGTTTTTAATATAAATGCACTTTAAGGCTATACAGGAAGGAGCGAAGTTAGTAATAACTATAGATTAGGTAGTGTATATAGGACTATTCTTAATAGAAAGGGCACTTAAGTGGTTTAAACCTTACCTTACTGAAATCCAGGTCCATAGAATAATAACTACTAACTAAGATATATAGTATATACTCTTAAATTAGAACAGGTTCACAGAAAGATTAATATAGATATTTAGAGACCTAGAAGCAATAATAATAGCAAAAAGGAAGCTACAGAACTTGGTATAACGCAGTTTAGTAATTAAGTATATAATACAGTTTCAGACACTTGTAATATAGGTTAAGTGGAATAATAAGGCGCTTATAGCACAGTATAAGTAAGGACTTAAGGTAAAAGTCTAGGACGTAATTATCCTAATAGAAGATATAGAAAGTCTAAGAGACTTAATAGATTAAGTAATAAAGATTAATAATAGGATCTATTAAAGGGAATAAGCTATAAAAAAAAGGGCAAGAAAGAGTTCTATAGTTATATAAGGCGCAGAGTATATATTAACAGACGTAGAGTTATAAACCATAGAATGGGCTGGAGCTAATAGACTTAAGCGGCACTAAAGAATCTAGATAATAAAATAAGAAACTATAGAAACCTAAAGGTTAAGGATTAAGTGATTATAAGACTAGGGAGCAGAGGCTAAACTAGGGATCTTAATAGCAGAAGACACTTAGGTGGACTTTATAATAAGAAGATTGGTTTAAAAAAGGAGCTTGCATAAATTATAGAAAATAAGGTTATTTTGCTAAAGACTATAGAGGTAGTTAGAGTAACCATACAGTAAAGGGTATAAGGTTATTAAAGTATAACAATATAAATATAAGGATGTTACGCAAGACTAAGAAGTGTTTAGTTAAACACTTTACGTTTTATTACAATAACGCATACTAAATTTATAAAGACGCTAAGTACGGCGCAAGCTATTAGCTACAAGAGCTAGAGTTAAGAGAATTTAAAGGAACTAGAGAGTTAGACAAAGAACACAATCAACTCTATAAGCTAGATTAAGATGTTACAGCAATATACAGATAAAGATTAGTAATAATAATAATAGAGTTAGAGTACTTATTAATTAATAGTAATAAGGAAGAAAAAGAGGCTAACTAGGGGCACTTAAACCTTAATAACGTAATAGAAGTAGAGACTAAAACCACTACAGAACGCGGTTTAGTAATAGGTATTATAACACTATTAGATACGGCATCCATTACTTTATAAGATGGAAGGAGTAATATCTAAAGATAATTAAGCAAGTAGACGACTGCTAGTGCTAGCTTACTACTTAGTAAAGGCAAAAGGCCAAAGGCTTAAGACTCTTAAAACAAGATAAGATATACCTAAGAACCTATAACAGACAAAAACCAATAGGAAAGAGTAGTAGCTTAGTTTAGTAACAAACAAATAAGCATAGGGCGCAAGTTTAAGAACTACAAGTTTGGAGAACAAGTAATAGCGTTAATTCCAGGTAAATGTAGTATTTAGCCTAAAGATTAAAAAGTTAATACTAAGATTAAGAAGCAAGATAACTTTAAGGATCTAGCTATAAGACGCAGAAAATAAGAAACTATAGATAAGTTTAGGTAAAGAATTATCGCATAGTAAGAATAAAAGCTAGATAAGAGATTAGCTATAATAGGACATATAAGGGATAAAGCACCTATATAGAGAATTACTAATAGGCCTAAGGCAGGGACACCTAGAGTAAAATAGTTGGATAAACTGGAACAAGAAGAGGATTTAGGAATCCCAACTAGGTTTAAAGAAAGATATACTAAAGGTTATTATAACGCAGTGATAACAAGGTACTTTCTAACGGATAGATTATATATACTAAACTAGTTATATAGAAAGTAGTATAGGCAACAACATAATAATAAATAGGAAGATTTTTACATATGGCTAGACAAAAAAGTTGTCTAAAACTAACCTATTACAGAAAAACGCATAAATTATATTAAAGAAGCATTAATTATAACATTAAGGAACCTAGAAGAGGGATTTAGGGACTAGAGAAGCAAGAGACAAATCTTAGTACCTATAAGCGAAAGACTAGCAGCCAGGTTAGCAAGATAAAGGTTTAAACTTAAGAATAAAGACAAGCCAAGAGTTAACCCAAGTCACTTAGCGTATTATATACTATTGTGGATAGCTTATATAGATAATATATGTAATATATATAGAGTACCAAAAGATAAAAACCGGAAGTACCTTATAAGGATATATTGGGCACTAGATAAACAAAGGTTTAGGAATGCTAAGTATATATATAGATAGCACCTAGTGGAAGTACAGAGTTAAGGGGACCTAATACTTTAACTAGGAAGATTCCTTATGGAAGAATGCCTAGATAGACAGTAGTGGTGGAACTATTTAGAAAACACTTATCTATAGTATATAAAGAAAAAGAAACAAACTAAGTATTAGCCTAGAGAGGACTAAGTATAAACAGGATCTAGTAGCTAATAGTTGGGAAAAAGGGAGGCCTATAGGACTAGAGGGAACTAGTAGTAGAGCCTTAGACCCTTAAGGGAATTTAAAAACAACACCTAAACTTATAAGTCAAGTAGCAAGATTAGCAGTTTAAAGCGTTGGTAGATAGTAGAGTAATAAGAAACCACATATTACTAATAGCAGTGGAAAGGATAGAGTTACTATATAGATAAAAGGAACACCTATATTTATTTATAATAATTTTAGGAGATCTAATAGCCTATAGAGGAGGTATTATTAATCTTAAAATAAGACCTATTTAGTTAACCATTAAAGGGAGATAAGTTAAGATGTCTTTTAATATCCTACTGTTAGGAAAGGATAAGGTGATATTAGGAATGCCTTAGTTATAGAAATATAATCTAAGGATTAATTAGGTTATAAGATAGGTTAATATTAAAGATATATAATAACGTAAGATGCGATAACAAACTAAGTTAGTATAGTACTAGGTTGGAGTAATATATAAAGAGACTAAGCAAGGCTTAAGTTATATACCGAAAAGATACCATAAGTATAGTAAAAGGTTATAGTTACCTAAGAGTAAAAAACTGCTAGAATATATAGCGTGGGACTATAAGATAGAATTAGAACTAGGAGCTAGTCTAAGGTTCTTTCTAATCTATAAGCTTACTAAAACCAAGTTAGTAGCGCTTAAAGAGTTTATCTAGGAGAACTTATAAAAGGGATATATTAGACTGTTATAGTTATTGGCGGGATATCTAGTACTATTCATCCTAAAGAAAAGTGGAAAACTTAAAATATGTATTAACTATAGATAGTTAAATAGTATTACATAAAAGAATAGATATCCTTTACCCTTAATTAGTGAAATCTAAAACAGGATAGGTAACGTAAAGATCTTTATAAAGATAGATCTAAGATAGGCGTACCATTAAATTAGGATTAAGGAAGAAGATAAGTAAAAGGCAGCCTTTAGGTTAAAGAAAGGACTATATAAACCGTTAGTAATGCAGTTTAGGCTTATAAATACACCAGTAACGTTTTAAAAACAAATTAATAGCGTGTTAGGAGAACACCTTAATAAGTTTGTTATAGTATACCTTAATAGCATTATTATCTACTCTAAGAGTAAGGAAGAACATGGAGAATATATTAAGTAGGTTTTAAAGAGACTATAAGAAGAAAAGATGCTAGTAGTAATTAAGAAATGCGAGTTCTTTACTAGGAAGACCGATTTTGTTAAATTTATTATTAAACTAGGAAAAATTAGTATAGACCTAAAGAAAGTTAAAGCTATAGTAAGTTAGTAAGAACTAGAGAATGTTACACAATTAAGATTGTTTTTAGGGTTTTGTAACTACTATAGGAGGTTTATAGCATAGTGGTTAAAAAGTATTAAGCTATTTATAAGACTAACTAAAAAGGAGGAACTATAGATATAGGGATAAAAATAAAAGAAGTTATTTAAGGAACTTAAGGAGTTATTTACCTAGGATTTAATCCTTAAGATCTACCAGCTAAAGTTAGAAATAGTTATAGAAACAGATATATTAGACTTCGCACTAGGAGTATATTTGCTATAGAAGCATTTAGACATATAGTATCTAGTAGCGTATTACAGTTAGAAGATAACACTACTAGAGTTAAACTATAATATCTATAATAAGGAGTTGCTAGGTATAGTTATAGCACTTAAAAAATAGAGAGCATTCTTATAAGGCATAGAGAAACTATTTATAGTTAAGATGGACTATAAGAACCTAATAGGGTTCCTAATAATAAAGGAACTAAACTAAAGATAGGTTAGATAGACGGAGATGCTTACAGAATATTACTTCAAAATTTAGTATACCAAAGGTACTGAAAATGCGAGAGTAGATACACTTAGTAGAAAGGCAGAATAAAGAATAAAGAAAAGCTGTTAGGAACTTTACTGCGACAGAATTAAGATAGAGTGATTAGGTACAACCACTCTAAGATTATAGCAACTAGAGAAGAACAAGTTCATAAATCACTAAAGAGTAATTGGATATAGAAGATCTAAGAAGTATAAAGCGAGGATCCGGACTTAGAGCAGTATAAGCACTAAGAGGCTATATACGTGCTAAGGTTAGTAGCAGAGGAATTTATAAAAGACTTTTATAAAGAATAACACAAGGATATAATAGAGCTATAGGCTTAGTGTTAAGACTTTAAGAGGAGTATATTATTTAAGAAATCTAGGGACTAGCGAGACAAGTTATAAAGGAATATCTAAATTGTTAGAGAAATAAACTAATAAGGCATAAGCTATATAGAGGGCTATAACCTATTAAAATACTAGAAAGACTATAGGAGGTTATATTATGGGACTTTATTATTAAGTTACTAAAGTTAAAAGATCCTATTACTAGATAAGATTATAACATAATCTTAGTAATAGTGGATAAGCTAATAAAGTAGGGATACTTTATAGCGTGTATAGAAGAAATATCTATAGAAGATATAGCTAGAATCTATATTAAAGAAGTGTTTATAAAATATAGGGCACTAATAAAGATTATATTAGATAGAGATCTAAGATTTATAGCAGCATTTTAGAAAGTATTCTTAGCAGAATAAGGGGTTTAAGCAGTAACATTAACTGTCAGAATGTTAGTTATGTAACGTGGTTATGGGACCACAAAGCAAGACTAGCTAATCTGACCTTGGAGCAAACCCCTATTTCTAGACATCAATCAACAACTACCAACTTTAATACCGCATACGTACCACTACAAGTGATATTCGTGCACGTTGATAATGTGAGTATACTAACACTAATCAGTAGACATACAGATTAGGAAATACGCAATAAGCTAGAGCTTAAGAACCATACTGGAAATAGTACACAGATCGCCTAGCCTTATCTATTTTAGTTAAAGAAGAAAGCTATATTACCCTTAAAGCTCAAGACCACGTATTAGCTTAACTGCTAACGCGTCAGATCGCCTAGAGAATTATATCTTTACTTAGAGAAGATTACAACCTCCCTTAAGCTTAAGAGAATTTATACTGGCTTTATAGCTAATACAACAGATCACTAAGAGAATAGCAATCTTGCTAAGAACACTTTACAAGCCCAACGGCTATAGAGCACGTATACACCCCTACACCCTCAACACCCTCACCTTAACACCCTTACCTTAACACCCTTACCTCAACATCCTTACCTTAACATCCTTAACCCTAACCCCAACCTCAACCTTAAACCATAACACAACAATATAGAAATTGATTAAAAGGAGAGAATTGCCAAGTACGGCAACGGAATTAACTTGGAGATGGCTATAAATAATAATCTAATGGAGTATATAGAGACTAAGATGCACCTATACACACAATTTAACCTTATAGACTATTTATTATGGACAGTGTTTTAGGAAGACTTTAAGGACTTTATGTTAGAGCTCTTTACACAAGTACAATCCAATACTAGAATAGGAATCCATAAATACCTAGTTAAGAGAGGAGTATATGTTATTAAGCAAGATAAGAGATACTCCCTTAGCAAGGTGCTGACGGACATTACTAATAAAGAAGAGTTTCACAAATGGACGGATAAGGAGCTTATTACGGCCCTTACAGAAGTAAAGCTAATAATTACAATAACCTTGCAAGATTAACTCAACCCTAAATTAGACGCGCTTGCTGTAGTCTTATAAACTCCTAAATTAGCTCAGCCTATAGCTATAACACCATCTAGTACACAAACACCTGTATTTACGCCTCTGCCCCAGCAATCTATACCCTAGTAAGCTGCACTAGCTGCTACCCAACAGCAAGCTATACCTACCTCTACCCAAGATTAACTGCTTACCCTTCTTACTCAACTCCTACAGACGCAGAATTAGCAATTATTACCTACAGCAACTGCCTCTACCCTCCCTCTAGCAACTAGTACTCCTATCCCACTTATTCTTCCGCCTACCTAGCCTATAGCTACAGCTACAACACCATCTAGAACGCAGATACCTACCCCTATAACACCCTAGCAAGCTACACCAATTACTACCTAGCAGCAGCCGCAGAAACCGCAGCAGCTATATATATATACACTACCTAAACCAACTGTGCCTAGTATGGAGTAAGGACCTAGGCAAGGACCTAGATACAGCAAGAAGGTAGCCACAATTATAAAGATCTACACAGACAACTAAAAGTACAATGGAGTTAGCAACAGCTTTAACTTTAAGTTAACTATCTTCTATAACATCTGTAAGAGATCTAGCTTACCACTAGAAGGCTACGCAGTGGCATTCCCTAGCATGCTAAAAGGGCTTGCTTAAGACCACTACTATAATAGCAACCTTAAATTAAGACCTTTTACTAAAGCCTGCAACCACATACAATAGTTCTTTAAAGGGCTAGAATACTACCGCAAGAACCTTACAGAGTGGAATAGTATAACCCTTTAAGGAGTTATGGACAAGAACCCTAATAAGTTAATCTATTAGAACTTCTAACTGCTTATAGACAAACTGCTAAAGCAATGTTATAGACTATACCCAGACTTCCATATAAACCGCATCCTTATAAATAAGTTAGTTACTGCTTACTAGGGAGTACCAGCATGCCATATTACTGTCTCCAACCCTTTAGAAGACCTTTCTTAGTTAATTAGTAAACTATAATCCTCTATTATTACGTAGGAAAAAGAATACCCCTTATAGGCCCTAATAAGACCGTCTTACCAAGCTTTTTTTATAGATTAACGCTACCATTAAAATAACTAGAGTTAAGACCAAAACACCAATTGCTACAGCAGTAATTGCTCTTATAGAACCAATGGCAGACTAAAGGCCAAGTGCTATATCTATAAGAAGGAGGACTGCCGTTTATAGAAACACTTAGAAAAGAAGCGTAGTTAGTTTAGAGACAACTATAGGAGACGCTTTATTGATATTAAGGGCCGCAATAAGGGTAACTTTAATAACCACTTTAAGCAATACATTGCTGCTTGCAAAAGAGATGAAGATAAAGACTTAGACTTTAAAGCCTACACATAAGACGCTAATAACTCTGGGAGCAATGCCAGAGAACCTAACAATAGTTCTGCCTATATTACCACCTTTAGAATACTTACTATAGAGGAAGCAACCTCTATAAGCGTAGAGCTAGCCAATAAGGCTTATACACACCTGTTTATAGCTTTAGAACTCACCACAGAGCCTACCATAGAACCTTACACAGAGACTAACCTATTCGCCTATAATACGGCCACAACTATAGCGTCACGATATACCTTAACGGTCTTTATAGGAATTATAATTAATATGGGTGCTTCGCGTAAGTCTATAGCTGGCTACGGCCAGTTCTAAGCCCTATAGGCCGTAGATAAGTCCATAAGTCTTAATACATTAACTAAGGGCCAAGTAACTATCTAATTCGGGATTAAAGCCTCTATGTCTATTAGAACTATAGACGTTAACAGCCCTATAGGCAAGGTACAATTCCATATTATTAAAGTAGATACTCCTTTTCTACTTTGCTTAGCAGATATAGATAGACTCTATATTAAATACAATAACCTAAAGGACGTTATTATTACTTACACTAAAAAGGTGCTAGTAGTTAGACAATTTAGCCACCCGTTTCTTATATGGAGCTCCCCCTTACAGTCTTATTTAGTTAAGTCTTTTAATGTAAACCCTTACTACTTAACTGACGTAGAGCTGCAATATCTATACTGTTAATTTAGTTACCCGTTAGTTAATAGACTGCAAAAGCTTCTTAATAAGACTGGCCACGGCCATAATACTGATAGATCTACTATTAAAGAGCTAACTAGACTCTGTCACTACTGCTAGAAGTTTAGTAGATCTCTAAGTAGATTTTGCTTTACCTTATAAGACAACATCAATTTTAATTACAATATTATTGTTAACATTATATATATTAGCGGCTCCCCTTTACTATACGTAGTTAACAAAGCAACTTAATTTTAAGCTGGCAGATGGCTATAAGATATTAGCACTAAGCACACTTAGGACGTTCTATAAATGTGCTAAATCAATAGCTATTTAGGACCACCAGACTTAATCACCATAGACGCTAGGAAGAACTTTATTAGTAAGGAGTTTAAGCACTATGCTGCTACTATAGGAGTAACTACAAAGTCAGTTCTAGTTAAATTACATAACTCCATTGGAATGGTAGAGCGCTACTACAGTCCGCTATAATAAGCCTACCAAATCATTACAACTAAAATTCCTAAAATTAGTAAAGAGATAGCCCTATAAATAGCTCTTAAAGCCATTAATAATACGGCTGACCTAGAAGGCCTAGTCCCTACACTCCTAGTCTTTAAAGCCTACCCCTAAATGGTTAAATTGGACGCGCTATTACCTTTAGTTATACAGTAAGCTACAGCTATTAAGAAAGCAATGGTAGAAATCCAGAAGCTATAAGCTAAACAATAGATCGCTGACGCTCTTAATACGCAAAATGGACAATAAACTAACACTATTTACGGCCTTCCACCTAGTTCGCCTGTCTTAGTTTAGAGAGAAGGCAACACTGGCCAAAGCAGTTATTAGGACGGGCTATATATACTGCTTGCCGTTAACGGTAAGACCTGCACCGTAAAGCTACTAAATAGGCCTACAACCTTCTGTTCTATAGTTATAAAACCTTACCTACTGGGCCTATAAGACTTAGTTAAACTATGAGAGTCTGTTAAACCAGCTAAACCAGTACCTTTACCAGCTAAACCTTAATTATTACCTAAAGCTAAACCATAGCTACCGCCAAAGCAAGGTAGAGGTCGCCCCTTTAAATACCTATTACTTATGGCTGTTGCAGACACAGCTGTTACGGACGCTACAATAGATATAGGCGCTTTTATAGGTGATATTATAAATACGGCCAATATCGCTATCTACTTGCAGGATGATAATACCATAGATATAGCTAATACTACTACTTACTTACAGAACAACGGTAATACCTAGTTCAGCACTTTATGGCAAAAGGAGGTCATAGGCCTACTTAAAAAAGGCGTCTTTAAGATTATTAAGCTATATAATATACCAAAGGGGGTCAGACTCTTTAATTCACGGTTTATTAATAAGATTAAGAATAAAGGAACTAATAAAGCCTTTAAGAAATTATGACTTATTATATAGGCCTATAATAATTTAGAGAAAGAGCTAGTCCTTACTTAGTTACTAACAATTTAACAAGTTAGCCAGCAGCTAATTCTCTATATCACTGCTATGCTACCGTAGATATAACTCTACCTCTAAGATATCTCATAAGCCTATGTCCAGTCTACTACGAACCTAAACTACAAGTTCTATGTACAACCACCACATAAGCTAAATAAACAATTGGGAATTAATAAGGACTCTATCCTAAAGGTTGTAAAGCCACTTTATAGAGTGCCTAAAGCTGGAAACTACTGGTTTAAGACCTACCATTTATACTATGTTAATTAGCTGTAAATAGACCAGTCCATATATAACCCTTGCTTGCTTTATAGTAATAAACCTTTTGGAATTGTTAGCCTATAGACTAATAATACGCTGTTCCTTATAGATAACACCTTTATAAAGGCTAAACAAAGTAAACTATATAAGGCTGAATTTATGGCTAAGGAGCGAGAGCAACTAACCATTAATACACCAATTAAGTTCAATGGAGGACTTATTTAATTAGCACAAGATGGGAATATTACGCTGACGCAAAAGCGCCAGTGTAAGAACCTTAGTGTAATTAACACTACGCTAGTAGATAGCACTAGCTCTAGAGGAGTTACGCGTGGCCTGCTTATGCTAAAAGACTAGTATATTACTTAACGCGCCAGAGGAGCCTATATCGCCTTAGTCTGTCAGCCAGAGGCTTTATTTAACTTATCCATTACTGCCCAGGTAATTAATCCCAAGGAGGCAGACATAAAGGAGTTAAATAAGCGCCTAAGTTGGCAGATTCAGAACTTACACAGAGGTCTTAAGTTTGTTAAATTAGAGGCTAAGACCCTATAGCTCTTAATCTTTACAGACGCTTCCTTTACCAATAACAAGGACCTCTCTTCGCAAATTGGCTATATTGTTATACTAGCTAACGCAACTAAGAAGGCTAATGTTATCCATTGAAGCTTAATTAAGTGTAAAAGGGTCACTAGAAGCGTTCTGGCTTCTAAACTCTACAGAATGGCTTATAGCTTTAATATCACCATCGCCATTAAGTCTACAGTAGATAAGGTCCTACAGATTAACCTCCTGCTTATGCTTTACACCGATTCTAAGTCGCTATATAACTATCTCGTATAACTTAGAACCACACAAGAGAAGCGATTAATGATTAATGTAATGTGCCTATGATAAGCCTATAAACGTTGGCAAATTATGGAGGTTAAATAGATTAATGGTGAAGCTAACCCTACGGACACAATAACTAAGGGGAAGCCTTGCGTTACCCTACAGTGACTTATTAACACAAACCAAGTTAATATATAGGCTGTAGGTTGGGTAGAGCGTAAGGAGCAATAGAAGGTGGTTTATAGGTTATAATGGTGCTAGGGCATGCTACCCGCCATATTCTACAGACCCTGAATTTAACCAGCTAATTAGGATTTTCTATACCCGGTATAAAAAAGCACTATTAGCTTGCTTACTACTAGCGCCTTAGCGGACCTCGCAATATATTAACCTACTACCCCTAACAATCCTTCTCCTTCTTTTCCTTAGCTTAGTATCCCTGTAATACAGTATTCTATAAGCTTTAGTTTAGAGGTATTGGTACAAGCCGTAACACTGGTTATGCAATTACAGACCTGTAAGAGGAGCGTGGAAACTATTGCGTATTAATTAAATCTTTAGCTATTACATATATGCTAGAAATAGTCTAGAAATAGACTTGGCTTTAAAGTGTAGATTAGCCTTCTTCTTAGAGTTGCTCTAGTATCAGAATGTTAGTTATATAACATGGTTACAGGACCACAAAGCAAGACTAGCTAATCTAACCTTGGAGCAAACCCCTATTTCTAGACATCAATTAACAACTACCAACTTTAACACCGCATACGTATCACTACAAGTGATATTCGTGCACGTTAATAATGCGAGTGTACCGACATTAACTGTATATTACCTATAGACAGATAGTTAAACAGAGAGACTAAACTAAATATTAGAATAGTATTTAAGGCATTATGTCAATTATGCATAAAACAATTAGGTATTATTATTACCAGTTATATAGTTTACGTATAATGCAACACTATAGGAAGGGATAAGCATATTACTCTTTAAGGCAAATTACAGGTATAAACCTAGAATGTTATTATTACTATATTAAGTAAAGAAAATAAGTAGTATAGCTAAAGAAAGAATAGAGATGTTAATAAATCTCTATAATTACCTTAAAAGTATAGCAAAGTTAGTATAAGAAAGAATGAAAAGGTACTATAACGCTAAGAGATCTAAGGGACCAGATCTTAAGGAGGGGGATAAAGTATGGCTACTACACAAAAATTTTAAGAGTTAATAACTAAGCAAGAAGTTAGACTATATTAGACTAGGACCATTTACAGTTAAAGTAAAGATCTTAGAAGTTATATATAGACTTAACTTACTAAAAAAGATAAAGATCTACCCTATATAGCATATTGTAATACTAAAACCAGTATACAGAAATATTAAGCCACCAGTCTATAAGGCAGACATATATAGAGGATAAGAAAAAGATAAATAGCAAGTCTTAAAAATCATTGGGTATAAGGATATTAATAACAAAACATAGTATAAAGTAAAGTGGATAGGCTATAAAGAGACTACCTAGGAACTACTAGATAACTTAAAGAACGCTATAGGAAAGGTATAGGAGTATTAGAAGAGAATGGGTTAGGCAGTATTAATAAAAAAGAATCGCTAAAGAATAAATTACCTAAGGGGGACTTAAGAGGAGCACCTGCTGAGGTATTTAGAGTTGTTTTCCTTATTATGGGAAGAACTTCTGTTCCTTTATTACTAAGTTCCTAAAGACCTTATTCCACAAGTTTCTACTTCTTAAAACGCACCTTTTTACGTACCTTCTTAAGGCGAAGGAGATAAGCATAAGCGTTTTAACGGGCCTTAAGGGCATGATGCTTTTTATTATGAATATAAGCTAGATAAAGCTTATTATTATATTAAAGCTAGTGGATTTCAGCTAACGCCTCTAACAGTTTACTATTAAGCTTTATAGCGGCAAATTAAACCTAGGACCCTAGTAGTGATTAATAAGGGTACTTAAAGACTATTAAGAGTAATAGAATGCGTATACTTAGTGTTAGAGACGGAACGGACATTGTAGGACAACTGCATGTTCGCTTGCGTATACTCAGCACAGGAGGAAGGTTGTTAGTTAATAGGTAACGTAATTACAACATAAACTAACCCCTCTTTCGTATAATAAGAATAGGAAGGTATAATTTCACTTAGCAATAGTATAATAGCAACGGTATAAGACCTACGCTCTACTAAGGTAAAAGAAAAAGCCTTTAGCATAATAAGTAAAAATATTAACTAAATTAATTAAACGGACATTACACCTTTAGTGGACGACTTGGAGATATTAGGAATCTTTAAGGACGAAGATAAAAAGGAGGGAGATAGTGTTACGGACGCTTTAAGTACAATATTATAACTACTTAGAGAGGAGTTGGCAAAAGCTAGTTAGTTAATATAGGCATGGTCCAGAATGGATCTGGTAGAACTATATAACAAAGAATGGTAACCAAGGTTACGTAATATAATCTATGTAATCTATATAATCTATAAGGTCTATAGGGTAGAGTAAATAGAGTAGACAGAGCGGATAGAGTAAGGACTTTCTTAGAAGTCAGGATATGTATTTAAAGGACTATAGTCCCTACCTAGATAGTTCTTTCTTTGTAGTAAATCTTAGAATATAATTAGAGTTAATCTGTTAGGCAACCACTCCACACTAGTTATTACTTGTTACTGTTATATTGTTAACTCGTTTAAATATCTACACACTTAGCCTATTAACAAGTCCACCGTAGTTCCTGCTACAAGGCTTCGTTACATATATTAGAAAAGTAAGTATAGATAGGGAGGCCCTTATATATAAATGTAATTCTAATTTAGAGTCGTAGATCTCTAAATATAACTATAAGTAATCTATATTACTTATATAAGGCAGAGAGTTAATTAATATTAGTTTTATAAGGCTTATATAGCGACTCCGCGTTATCTAATAGGCCCTTACCCCTTTACTAAGTATTAGAGTCTCCTAGGGTTCTATAGTGGACGCTATAGAAATTGCAAGTGGTGGGATTATAGAGCTTAATATTTAGCGTATAATAAAAATCCTTAGCCTATAGCGGCGGCAGTAGGAGTATTAGAGGGTAAGGGTTAGATTATGGAACTAGAGGATAAGGAATAGATAAAAGTCACTAAATTTAAACTGCTAGGTCTCCTCTCTTTTGTACTATTTTTATTTTATTTTATGGTATTTTATATAAAGAGAAGTATAAGTAAAAAGGTAGAAAGGAGATATCTAATTAGTAGGAAAGCTAAAGGTATTTGCTAAGGCTCTGCACGAAGCTCTGCACGAAGCTCTGCGGAGGCTCTGCACGAGGCTCTGCACGAGGCTCTGCACGAAGCTCTGTATACGGAGGCTCTGCACGACGGCTCTGCGTACGACGGTTCTGCGTATAACGGCTCTACTACGGAGGCTCTATAAAAGCTTTGTGCAGAGCTTCGTGTAGAGTTTCGTGCAGAGCTTTATGCAGAGCTTCGTGCAGAGCCTCGTGTAGAGCTTCGTGTAGAGCTTCGTGCAGAGCTTTATGCAGAGCCTCCGCAGAGCTTCGCGCAGAGCCTCCGTACGCAGAGCTTGGCGCAGAGCTTGGTGCAGAGCCTCCGCAGAGCTTCGTGCAGAGCTTCGTGCAGAGCTTTTGCTGAGCTTTGGTAGAGCTCCGTGCGGGGCTCCCCCAAAGCCTTATTCCGCAGAGCTCTTGTAAGCTTTATATCTATATAATATTACTTATCCTTAGGATATTTAAATAAAAGTGGTACCATTTTAAAGCGCTTTACAAGCTCTATAAATCTATACTAATA
>Ga0307507_10003554_pt1 | contig 29902 bp, 32 predicted proteins | sample 7_EM_MG_FD_207223 | JGI IMG/M metagenome (GOLD analysis project Ga0307507, IMG submission 207223) | Populus trichocarpa ectomycorrhiza microbial communities from riparian zone in the Pacific Northwest, United States - 7_EM | ecosystem: Host-associated > Plants > Roots > Unclassified | place... | reverse complement strand
CACCTATATGGGCCCTAGCGGATATCGTAAGATCCCGGGCAATGACTGCAAGGATGGAGAATCCCTTGAAGATAAGGTCGAGAGGAAGTGCGATGAAGGTTGGCTCAAATCACCTATACAGATCACACCTTTGTACTGGCAAAGAGCTAACAGGAGTCTAGTCACTACAACACCTTCAAATGGAAAAGTTACCGATGTCAAGAATTCCTTTGCTGGAAAGCGGGTTGCGGAATACTTTTACCTTGAGAACGCCGAGAGTGCTTCTAAGCAAGATGAAGTAAGTCGTTTGAAGCTGCTTTTCCATATTGCTTTGCCGAAAACTTATGATTGCAGACAATTATTATGAGAACAGAAGAGCAGGAGGTATGGCTTACTAGGAATCACGGCGCCACGTGGAAGCGGGTCCTCGAGGACGTCAATGTCGTTTCAATCTACCCTAATGCTCACCTCTGGGATGCTGTGTACTTCATCACTCCGGATGCTGAGGTTTGGTACACACTCGACCGGGGTGAACACATCGAAAAGATGACATCCGTCAAGACCAAGCCAAATCGCCAAGGCCTTCAGGTTATCGACTTTCATCCGACCAAGCGGGATTGGCTCATCTGGACTGGTCAAAAAGATTGTGATTCGCCTTCCACATGCCATTCTGTCGCCTATTATACCAAGGATAATGGAGAAGAGTGGCACCAATTGCTTCCCTACGTCGGTACTTGTAGATGGATTCGCACCGAGAAACAGCAAGATTCCGAAAAGCTTATATTCTGCGAGCACTTCGAATCCGAAAAGGGCAATGGAGAGGGCAACGTGGAGTTGGTGGCTAGTGGCAACTTCTTTGATGATCGCTCTGTCAAGTTTGAAAGCATCATTGGCTATGCAACTATGGCTGAGTTCATCATCGTGGCAAGCATCAATGAAGACGGTACCTCGCTCAAGGCATCGGCATCTATTGATGGAAGTAACTTCGCAGAGGCTGCCTTCCCGCATAATTTCAACGTCCCACACCAAACTGCATATACAGTTCTTGACTCCGAGACCAACGCTGTTTTCCTTCACGTTACGGTAAATCCCAAGAAGGGGTTTGAATTCGGCAGCTTACTAAAGTCTAATTACAACGGAACCGACTATGTCTTGTCATTGGATGCAGTAAACCGCAACGAGGAGGGTTTTGTTGACTTTGAAAAAATGAAAACTCTAGAGGGGGTTGCCATCGCCAACTGCGTCGAGAATGCCGACAAAGCCGCCGACGGCGAGAAGAAGAGATTGAGGAGTAAGATTACACACAACGATGGGGCAACATGGGAATATATCTCTGCGCCAAAGAAGGACGCAGATGGCAAGGATCACGGGATCTGTGACACCAGTGACCCGGAGAAATGTTCGCTCAACCTTCACCATTACACTGACCGGGTTGATCCTAGGGATACCTTTGGTTCAGGGTCTGCTGTTGGATTAATGATGGGTGTTGGGAATATTGGGGATGCCCTAACTGGTTTAACTGGTTATAAAGATGGTGATACATATCTGACTCGAGATGGTGGTGTTACTTGGAAGCAAGTTAAGAAAGGGCAATACCAATGGGAATACGGCGATCAGGGCTCTATCATTGTTTTGGTTGAAGATAACATACTCACCGACAAAGTTCACTACTCACTCGATGAGGGCGAGAGCTGGACCGAATACATATTCGCGGGCAGCAGCGACGAGAAGATGCGCATAACAGATATTTCGACTTTGCCCAGCGACACAAGTAGGAAGTTCATTCTTTGGGGCACTAGGGAGGGCGACGGGAATAAGTTTTGGACCGTTCAATTGGACTTTACAGGACTTACTGATGTTAGATGTAAGAATCATGCTTCCGTTTTCTTTTTTCCCCGATTACTAACCCCGAAGGTAAAGGTGATTTGAAGGATGGTGATGGCGCTGATAGCGATGATTTCGAACCATGGTCACCGGTACATCAAGATGGGTGTTTGTTTGGACATCGTGTACAATACAACCGCAAGATCCCTACACACAACTGTTTTATCGGAAGGAAAATTACGCAGCCACACAAAAAACTGGACAACTGCGAGTGTACTAGACATGACTACGAATGGTTTGTACCGCCTCTAGGTCTTTCCCCCCTATAATACAATTACTAACAAATAAATCTAGTGATTTCAATTATCAACGAGACACCGCCGGGGTTTGCAAGCTAGTAGAAGGGTTCACACCTCCAGATCACCAAGCAGTCTGTAAGGAGAATAAGGGTCAGGAGGAGTACTGGGAACCAACTGGATACCGACGCCTTCATATGACAACATGCGAAGGGGGTGATGAGTTCGATAAGTCGTCCAAAGTACACCCCTGCCCCGGCTACGAGGATCAATTTAAGAAGAAACATGGTGGTGTTCGTGGGTTTGGCTTATTCCTAGCTATTGTAGCGCCAGTAATTGCCGCTGGCGTGATTGGATGGTTTGTTTGGACCCGCGTTTTGGACGGCAGGTTTGGAGCCATCAGACTTGGAGAAGACAACAATGGACAATCTCCATTTGTCAGATACCCGATCATTGTGATATCCGCCATTGTCGCTCTAGCAGTTTCGATTCCGACAATATTGGGAGCTATCGGTTCATGGGCTTCTAGCAAGCTGACGAGGACGAGGCGGTATACATCTAGAAGTTCGTTTGCTAGAGGAGCAGACTACTCTGTTGTGAACACAGATGAGGGAGAGCTATTAGGAAGTGATGACGAGGATGAGTTTTGAGGTGATGTGAGATGACGCTCTTGGTTGCTGTGGGCATGAGGACGGTGTTTGGGTTAGGATACGGTATGGTTTGTGTGATCTTAGCTTGAAGCTTGTGGTTTTATTTTTATTTTTTCTTCCTCTCCCTTCCGCCTTTTCGTAGCGTGATGGGTCATAATGGTTAAGGACTGGTTAAGGTGGTGGTTGGCTATTACGGGGTGGTGGAATGGCATGAGAGATGCAAAAGTGAACGGCCGACAGAGTGGGAGTTATTTTCATGTATTTTTGCATCTGTTGGTGGGGAAATTTCATTTGTTGGGTTTTTATCTTTGGGTCCTTTGATATCGGGTTTCACGCTAGTTTTCTGTTGTCGTTCTATTCGTAGAGAAAAGTTTAGTGGTGAGATGTAGGTTTTTTAAGTACCGGTATTAGGTCCTTGCGGATTAGGGAATGAGAGAAAGTTTATGCCAGCTGTTTGAGCACTGGACGACTCATATTAAGGTATACCGAGAAGGAAGGAATGAAGGAAGGAAGGAAGGAAGGAAAGGATTATTATATTGTTGAAAGTCCAAGCGATCACTCGCCCTCATCCTCATCCTCTTCAACCCACCACGACACCAGTCCCAATCCCGCCTGCTGGCAGGAGGCCTAGAAACACACCCAATTAGCCCACAACTGTAAAGCACACGAAGAAAGGAATTGAGGGAAAGCCGCACAGTGATAGCATACGGCGGTTTATTATGCAAACTCGATTCCTCCCCTTTCAAATGCGGCGGCACAGGCAATTGATCCACAAAAACCTCCCCCTCAACCCTAAACCTAATAACCTCATTCTTATCCATATAAAAGTCCTGATCATCATTATGCCATATCCAAACCTGTTCCTTACCATCACTATTATACCAACCCCCACCCCGATAATTAGCAACAACCCCCCACACAACCAAATATCTGTATATATATGAAGAGAGAGTGAAATTATGACATACAACCAACTCCCCTCAAACAACGCCCCCGCAGGAACAAAAACCTCATCGAAGAAATCCGTCCTGACTTTAACTCCCGCCGCCGTAGCAGAACTAATCCTCCCCGTGAGAACTTCACCTTTAAATGGTCGGAAAACGATCATGCGGAATTCCACGTTTACGTGGGCGCCCCCGTCCTGGCCGATCATGCCCTCCGATACTTTGGATAGGTCGTAGAGGGAGATGCAGAGACCTACGCCGTGGACTACCTTGTTGGCGTATTTTGCGTTGATTTGGTCTTCTAATGCTGTGGCGGTTGGCTGTGCGAAGGTTGGTGGGGGGAGGTGGAGGAGGTCGGTGAATTTGGACTGTTGTTGAGAGTTTGGTTAGTTGGGTTGGTTTGTGAGGAGGGGGGGGGAGGGGGGAGTGTTACTAGGATGAACATTGTTTGGTTGTGGTGGTGGTGGTGGTGGTGGTGGTGGTGGAAGAGTAGAGTTGGTCATGGTGGCGTTTGGGGATGTTTATGGTAGAGAGACTTGGTTCTATCTACGGTATAAGTTGAGGCTCTGGAGTTTATCACACTTAAGTTATACACCCCCAACTTTCTTTCCATACCCGCTTAGCGACAACACCAGGCCGAGTGAGAACAAGCGCATTCAATAATGGGTATGATACCAGCAGACTTTCGATAAATCAATCAATCAATCAACTAACCAAGCAATTGATTTTTACTTGTATAACTTCAGCCATACCCACATCTCATCCCCAACCACACAAAACAAAAAAAAACGCAAACATCAAAAATTCCTATACACAAGAATAATAATAATGATAACAAAAAAAAAGAACCGCTCCATTGCCATCGCCAAAAAGTTATGCAAGCAACCTATGATAGCAAGTTAACAAAAACGAGAGAGAGGATAAATAATAAACAAAACAGAAAGTAACCCATCATTATCGTAGAGCGCAACGTAAGTGTAACCATCCCGCCTCCGAAAAAAAAAAAACTCCCCGAAAGCGTAAAAAAGAAAAGAAGAATGATCGTTTGATCGGCGGATCGATTGGTCGGAAAATAAGTGGAGTGAACTCCGCGGTTCAAAGTGAGGTCCCGCGGCTGCAGTGGTGTGGTAGGGAAGAGAGCAAGATATAAACACTGAGGAAGTGAGGGAAGGAGGACCTTCGGTAGGACAAAAGGAATAGAAGAGTGAAAGAAAAAGAAAAAAAAGAAGAAAAAAAGTTTCTAACTCTACCCTATAAGAATGGTAATAATTACGATTTTTTATAACAAACCCCCCGCAATTCAACTATTCATTCATACAGCATTCACCATCACCATATCACCGCTTCCTGTTCTCCGCCATCCTCCTCTCCAACTTTCCATATACATCCTTCGCCCATGCTGCCGTCATCTCGCGCGTCGGCACGCCCTTCTCGGCAACGTGATCCACAGCATTCTCCAGCAATAAGCGGAGCATGTCCATGCTAACATCGACGAGCCCCTCCTTGGCCTGATCCGGGTTTAAGAAGGGGTCGTTGTCACTGAGCAGCTGGCGAATGGTCGGCCTCTCGTCCTTATTTCGGGCGAGACATGCGCTGATGGTGTTGATGAGCGATTTGGAGACGGGGACGCCGCCAATGCCTGTGTCGGGGTAGTCGATGGGGTAGTTGGGGTCGGGGATGGCGTTGATCTTCTGGTACATCAGCGAGAGGTGCGAGAATGGGCCGTGGCCGTAGGTCATTTGGTACAAAATGCAGCCGAGACTCCAGACGTCGCTTGGCGCGCCTAGTTTCATGAGGCGGGGCGCACCGACACTGGCCATGGCTTTGCCCGAGGTGGCATTGATGTCTACGATCGCTTCTGGGGACATGTAGTTCAGGGTGCCGACCTGGGATTCGCGGTGGATGTTGACAGTGTCGTCCTGGATTGCATTGGCGATCCCGAAGTCGATGAGTTTGAGTCGGCCCTGCACGAGGAGGAAGTTTGCCGGTTTTAGGTCTGAGTGGATGATGTTCAAGTCGTGTACGGCTTGGACGCACAGGAGCATTTCGCGCCAGTAGTAGCGGATGAAGGATACATCCATGCGGGAGTCCTCGTGCCCGTGTCGGAGGGTGAGGACCTTTGCGAGGTCGGTTTCGCCGCATTCCATTAACTATAATACATATCAGTGCTCTGTTCCCCGATAGAGGGGGGAGGGAGGGGGGATGCACCATAGTTAAGCACTGCTTCTCATCGTTGACCTCCCAATCGTATAATCGAATAACTCTATCCACCCCTGACAACTTTCTTAATAAGTCGATCTCGCCCTTATATCCTCTGATAGCGGCCTCTCCATCTTGAGAACTGAAAGTGACTTTCTTCATAGCAAGCATTTTGAAATTCTCGGCCATAACTTTGTAGACCTTGCTGGACCCTCCCTTTCCAATTGCGTCAAGGCGTCTATATGGCTTGCCATTTACATGAACTACCGACCGTTGTCTGCGTGATGACTGTTGAGATGCAGTCGCCGATGCACCTGCACTAGCTGTAACGGCTTCGAGCATCGACATCTTGGGTGGAGGCGGTGCTGGACGCAGTGGTGTATTACTACTCCTAGTAGAGAGTACATTGTTCTTTGGTGGTGGCGAAACCTTCGCTGGCGAAGGGACGAGTGACTTCATTTGGTATTTGACAGGAGATACCGGAGCAGGAGCAGGCTTCTCTTCACTAGAGCCTAGTCGCTTATAAGAGTTATTTATTGTTGGACGGCGGAATGTAGGCGGGGGGAGCATATTCTCTTTGTCGTTCACTACAACGCCTTGTGGGAGAGCGGCAGCTGCTGCGGCGATAGCCGCCGCTCTTGACATGGAATTCGATGATGACGACGAACCGCTGCGCTTTTGAGATTCTGCTGGGGAAGACCTCCCGCCTGTGCTGGATTCTTCTGGTGTGTTCGAGCCCCTGTAAACATTAATCCTCGCTTGCTCTGCTGATGATACTGGACTCGATCTTCGAGATCTTCGGGACATGAGCATAGGGGGCTCCATATCGACATCTTCGCTCGTGTTTGTCGAGTAACCTCGAGGTCCGGGGTTCGCGTCTGGCTCCAGTTCCCCCTTCTCGGTGGAACTAGGGCTGTTTCTTCCTTCGGCGCCCTCACCGATATACCCGTCATGGTATTCTTCGTCTCCACGCTCACTATCCCTCCTCGGTCCTCTTCGTGGAGGGCCAGCCAAGCCACCCAACAACCCTCGTCCCGCGCGTTTCCATCGAATGGCAGACGCAGATGCAGATGCTTGTGCATTGGTCACTGTAGACCCTGTCGCAGAAGGCCTCACGACACTCCCATATGCAGTACCATAAACTCGGCTCTCTACGTCCCGTTTCGGTTCACTAGAATTCGACGACGACCCGGAAGAGCTAACAGCTGAGTAGGCGCCGTTGAAAACTTTTCTCGAGTATCTCCCCGGGGCAGGAGTTACCAATTCACGGGCGGTGGAAAAATCGGGGCTCATACGAGACGATCCCAACTGGCCCGTCTTGTACCCATCCGCGACCGGGGAGTGACTCCAGTCCATCCGGTCGCGTGGACTATGCCCGCCGTTGGAAGCAGCAGGTTCAGGAAGAAGAGGAGGAGCATCGGCCAGCGTCTCTCTAGCAGAAGCAGCACCGCTCGACTCAGGAAAGTCGTCTAGGAGCATTCGCGCCAACGCGCTCAATTGCGGTGCTTTTCCTCCTTCGTCATCCGAATCGTCAATATTATCCGACGGGTTCATTCGATGGGATGGTAGCGGGGAGTTTCGTAGTGAGGTCTGGAGTGCCGGGCTCTGTCGTCTTTGCCTGGTAGGTCGGCTCAGGGCAGTGAGTGGTGAGGGTGTGGAGACAGAAGGGGCAGAGAAAGACATGATGTGTTTCTATGGGGATAAAATAAAATCCTTATAATTCTCTGGAGTATGCGCCGATATTTAGGATTTCTGGTCAACTGAAATTATGCATGTGTTTTGCGTGAATGCTGTCAGTTGGTGTTAGTGGTCATCTGGGAGAGAAGGAAAAGAGAGGAGAAGGAAAGTGGGAGGAGATGCTGGTAAGGTTTGTTGTTACATCTTGCAACCGTGTGTTAGTGGGGGCCGAGGGTTGCCATAGCAACAAGCATCCGAGTGCCTATTCATGTTGCAGTTGTTGAATTACGTATCGGTACCGTACGAGTAGAACACTGCACGAGTACTGTACTTGGTTGCGGTAGCAGCGTGCCATGGTCTCACCCATGCATCTTAGGGATCTTCTAATTTCGCAAGACACGAAGTAGTGCAAGTATCGACACCCGTTGAGAAATATAAAGATAAAGACCTGGATACAGTATCTTGGGAAGTTTTGCAGACAAGAGAACGCTAGCTAATGGAAAATACAAAAACACCAATGGAATAAAGACGCCGGATTGTCGATCCTTGAGAGTAGCGAGGGAAAAAAGAAAAAAGAAAAAAGACAGGCGCAATATTTGGGCTCTGCAGAGCGGAGGAAAAGCAGAGACACATCCAAGTTCTTGCTTTCAAGGAGTTTAAGAGAAAGGTGGGTAAATAAGAGTTAACAATCTGTCCTACTGTACCCACTGAACTAGTAATCGGGTTCGGCTTCAGGAACCGTGTCTGCCGCAACTTCCTCGTAATCTATGAAGTGGTACATGTTAGTTTGGGGATTCACTGTGGGGTAGAATAATCCTAAGCAAAAAAAGGATCTGGTATTGTGATTCCCTTTACGGTTGTCACAACTTCGACTTTGGTTTTTTTTTCCAGTGTTTACCAGCTTGAAGACGAGAGCAGGCGTTCGGGGGTTCAGCTACCCTCCAACGTTGACATCGGGTCCTTGGGGGTTGGAGGACAGCTAAACCCACGAAAACACTGGTTGGGGGCTTTCAAACTGGTAAACGGTGAAAAAAAAAAACTCGGAAATTTGCGACTCAAGACCGACAACCGTATTGAGAATCACAATGATTGGGTGTTAAAATTACCTTTTTCGAGGGCGGCAAGGTCTTCTCTAGCCTCAGAGAATTCACCCTCCTCCATACCCTCTCCAACGTACCAGTGTACAAAGGCGCGCTTGGCATACATCAGGTCAAACTTATGATCAATTCGAGACCAAGCCTCAGCAATCGCAGTAGTGTTGGAAAGCATGCTAACGGAACGATCTACGGGAGCAAGCTCACTGTCCGGAACGCGCATGGGCTTTTGGTAGTTAATTCCAAGTTCTTTTACAATCAGCCAGTTTCTCTTTTTATGTCCTAGAGAGGGATTCAGTGGATGGACTTACTGAATCCAGTGGGGCACCACTCGACAAGGTTAAAGGTGGCCTTTGCTTTAATGGTCGCAATCGCAGACGTACAGTCACGAGGTACGACATCGCCACGGTATAAGAGAGCGACGGCCATGTATTTTCCGTTTCTGGGATCGCAGACAACCATTTGGTTATTGGGCTCGAAGCATTGGAATGTCAAGTCGGCAACTTTGAATGACTCGTGGGTGCTCTTGCTAGCAGAAATGACTGGCGCATAACTGATTAATGGGTAATGGATACCTTTTGAGAGTTAGAAGTTAAAGTAAACCCAGTACTCGAAGTGGGATAGCATACGAGGATAAGGAACCAGATTGGTCTGGAATTCTCCGAGGTCTACATTAAGAGCCCCATCAAAACGTAGCGAAGACGTGATCGAAGATACTACTTGAGCAATTAATCGATTGAGATGTTCGTATGATGGTCGCGGGATATCGAGGTTTCGGCGACAGATGTCGTAGACGGCCTCGTTGTCAACAAGGAAAGTACAGTCTGAGTTTTCGATGGTGCTGTGAGTGGATAGAACCGCGTTATAGGGTTCAACAACGGCCGTGCTGACTCGGGGCGCAGGATAAACCGCAAACTCGAGCTTGGACTTCTTTCCAAAATCGGTTGAAAGGCTTTCAAGAAGAAGTGCGCCAAATCCCGAACCAGTACCACCACCGAAAGAGTGGAAGACAAGGAACCCTTGCAGGCTCGAACAGTTATCTAGCGAGACAATTTAGTACTTCTTATCCCGAGAACCTCGCGATGATGCAAGGGGAGCCACCCGCAACTCGACGGACGCGGTCAAGGACATTCTCCAAGAGTTCCTTTCCGATAGTGTAATGGCCCCGGGCATCTAACTCCAAAGGTTAATAACCGCACCTGAGCAAACATGCGGACAACAAACTCACAATTGCTAGCAGCATCCTCTTTGCCACCGATTAGTAGTTCGGGATGGAAAAGTTGACGATAGGTTCCGGCCCGGATTTCGTCAACCGGCTACAAGGAATATTAGTGACCAGTAATCGGCCAATACCAAGCTCTAAGCTTTAAGATGAACAAACCGAAGGGTCTAGGTCTACGAAGATGGAACGGGGAACGTATTTGCCGGACGCGGTCTCAGAGAAGAAGGTATCAAAGGATCCGTCAGCAGCAACATCTGCAGCTGCTGCCATCTCTGGGTCCGGACGCCCATCCGGCTTTAACCCATGCTCGATCAGGTACCTGCAGCAAGAAGAGCCCCACGGGTCAATGTTGATCTTGAGGTGCAGGTTGACAACAAACGGGGGGGGATCAAGAGGCTTCTACGAACAATTCCCAAGCATTGTTTCCCAGCTGTATACCAGCCTGACCAACGTGAATATGGCAGACCTAAGAAGTGAAGATTAGATGGATATACCCCTTGATCAAGCATGTATGGGGAAAGACGAGTGACAAATGACAATTGGACTTTAGACGGTTGTAAAATGCGGCAGCTGACACCAAAATGATTTGAGGTGTGAGCATGGGGGAACACTTACTTCACCCCTCATGTTTGGAGAATATTAAAGTTAATGCGTAGGATTGATAAACTTAGATTTGATGGATGAAATGGAGAGATTAGAAGGGTTCCTCAATACTACCAGAAGACGTCACGAGTGATTGCGGTGGGTTAGGGGACAGGATCGATGGAGACGAGATTCAAAGGAAGGGTATCCTGGGAGGAATTGGAAGGAAGAAAGGGTTCCAAGTTCTTGCGGGGATCCACAAAATAGTCTTGGCATGGTTTGTTGTTGCTGTAAGGGGTTTTTTCTTCTTTTTGGGGGAGATATGGTTTGACGGGACAGTAGTCTACTCGAGCACGATGACGGGTGCCCGTATGGGCAGAGAAGGAATTTGGCCTACTATAGTCTACAGTATCTGGGAGCTTCTTGTTCGTTATCTGCCCAACTCCTGACCGGTTGAGTTGGCAGACGGATTCTCTTGCCATTGTGAACAAGTCCTCGCCGAAGAGTTACCAGGCCATATGAATCCCGGAATTATCATGACGGGCTTTTCACAGCGCCGATACCGCATACCAAGAACAGGGATTACCGGTGTCATGACATTGTGTACTGTACGAGTACTCGAGTACTGTACTCAGCAGATCTGATCTTGGCGGAGGATAATGCCTGTGATTGTAAAGGAAACTTGGCAGCGTTGGGTCGAGTTACAGACGGCAATTGGGAAACATTGTCGAGTGGTTTTTAGCAGTTCAGGCGGATTCGAATCGGAGCCGGTGATGAGAACCAGCAGCCAGTTACATTACGGGCACGATACGGTAGGACTCTAGACGCATGCGGAGACGGCAACGGCGTCCGCCCATCATAGCCAGTGTTTCCAATTCTCGTTTGAAGCTGTCCTTGCCCGGGAGAGCATCGCTGCCGGTATGTCTGGGCTATCTATATATGGCCGAATCGGGCAATTATAAGTGCTCCTCCTACACATCAGGCCGGGAAGGGACGTGCTATCAGCAGTGCATCCGCTTCTCTCCACTCGGTACTTGTAGCTTCTTGCCCAACGTCTCACAAGCTACTCAAGCCAGAACGAATCCCTTCCCTCTTCAATCTTCTGTGACAAGATCTGCGGACGTCTGACGTCGGAGGCGTTCGAAAGCATGGGTGCCCTGCAAATGATTAGCAGACGCTTTTCTGTAACAACTGCTGTCCAGCACCTGTACACTAGTACTGGTACACTACGCACACCGTTAACCACTACTTTTTCCCGGGGTGAGCCTTTTTATCGAAATGGGTGCCCGGGGAGCCGCCGAAGGGAAAAGATCTATCAACTGAATAATAGTATTTCCCGCCCCAAGCCAGTCCATTTTCTGTCAATGGCTTGAGTTACGCATCTTTGCGTCGGGGGGAGTTCCTAGCGTCCCCTACGGTAGTTTCCCATATCATTTCTCATTTATCCAGGGTTTGTTTGTTTGAGGAGTAATGCCTTTATAAAGATTTGCGTGTCCCTCCCCTCCCCTTCTCCGCATTAAGTGTACTTGTACTGTACCGTCTGCCTGAACTATCATACTATTCGAGCACGTAACCCGCCAAAGCACAAACTTTCCCCCTAAGACCCGGAGAAAGATCCTTACGCCCTAACACTCTTTCCCTCAATCCGACCAAACAATTCCATCCTGGATCCCCTTCTTAATTTCTAGCTCTTCCGTCATCCTCTCGTTACGGAAGCACTCTGCTCGACCGCTGTCCAGAGATCCAAATCTCAAGGGATTGTAACTTAAGGAGTATATGTACTTGGGGCATTAAGAAACATGTCAACACCAGCGCATGAAATACCTCAGCCGATATATCCTAGCATTCGGGTTACGGCCAATACCCCGGGACGTCCCCCGCCTCCGCATGTAGGAGATGGTTCATCCGACAACGAAATATTTATCTCTGAAAAGTCACCGGAACCCCGGGAGGAGGAGGCATCGGACTTGCCGGGTGAAGATGAAATATGTCCACCGCCATCTAGGAGAGAGGAGAACTACAGATTGGAAGATGACCTTGAGTTATTACGAGCTGAGAGGGTCGTGAGTCGTGCTTCAGAGCATACTGGTGATTTGTCGAGATCGAAGAGTGGCAGATATAGGTCAAGATCCAGGACAACGGAACCTATAGATCACTTTGACATTAGCACAGCCCCAACCTACGATAATGGCAAAGGTGTCTGGAAACCACCTAAGAGACCGGCGACGAAGTTTGGAAAATTTTTGAAAGCGGTAAGAATTCTATCATGGGGGTGATCTCATGAGCTATCGCTAATATGAGGTTAAGGTCCATGGATCCTCCGTTCTAGTACGATATTTTACGTACATTATTCCTTTAGTACTAATCTTGCTAATACCTCTGCTCCTGGGAGCTCTGGTGTTCAGGGAAGCTACTGTTGGGGATGTCTTTCTAATGTGGTTTATGGTGTGGCTGGAAGTAGTCTGGTTATCCCTGTGGGCGGGGCGGGTGAGTATCATTGACATTTGAAACCCCTAGTAAGAGTTGTTTCTTAGCTTATTCTATCTCTCAGATTTTGGCCAAATGCGTCCCTTATGTCATGGGTATCATTTCAGGTGCATTCACAAACACCAGCAAGAAGTGGAAAGACATGGGACGCATGTTGGAGGTCCCTGCCACACTCTTCTTTTGGTGGCTAGCAGTCTACGTTTCTTTCCTGCCTACCATGACAAATCATCACAGCGGCGGCGATAAGAGTACTCGGTACTGGGAGAGTAGGGCTAACATCATCCTCTTATCGCTTTTCATTGCAATGATCTTGAATTTGGTTGAGAAAATTATCATACAGCTCATTGCCATCTCGTTCCACCAGAGAACTTATGAAGACCGGATCGACTTGACCAAGTTTCAAATCTCTAGCCTTGCGAAGCTCTATGCGCACTCAAAGGAAGCACCCGGTGAGCGTGGCTTCGGCGAGAGGCGGGAATCAGGATTGACCTCAGGTACTCGAACCCCACTGCTCGTGTTGCAACAGGCAAAGGCTGGTGCCCAGTCCGCCTTCACCAAAGTTGGGGACGTAATGGGAAAGGTTGCAGGTGATTTTACTGGGAGACAGGTCTCTTCGAGTACTTCTCCTCACCAAGTGGTACTTACACTGCTATGCACCACGGATGGAAGTCAAGCGGTTTGTTTCCTAGCACAGGTTATTGGCCAATGTCAAGATGCTAACATACCCCGGACTTCAGTTGGCTCGCCGGCTATTCCGAACATGCGTACGTGAAGGGAAAGAAGTTGTGCACGCTGAGGATCTCAAGCGCGCATTTTCCAGTGAAGAAGAAGCCGAGGCAGCATTCCAAATGTTCGATCGAGATCTCAATGGAGACATCTCATGCGAAGAAATGGAGATTGCGTGTGTAGAGATTGGGCGAGAGCGGAAAGCAATCATAGCAAGTTTGAAGGACTTAGATAGTGTCGTCGGCAAGCTTGATGATGTCCTCACGTTTCTCGTGGCAGTCGCTGTTATTCTAATTTTCTTATCCTTGATATCGAAGTCCACCGCTGGTAACACGATGGTTCCCCGATGACTTTGGAAATAGAACTAATGCAGTTTCCCCAGGTGTTCTGACTTCGGCATCAAGTTCTATACTTGCACTTTCGTGGTTGTTCTCCGCCACTGCACAAGAATTTCTTGCATCGATCATCTTCGTTTTCGTGAAGCACCCCTTTGATGTAGGTGACCGAGTAGATGTCTATAACACTGGTGCCGGAACCGTGGACACTTTCTTCGTTAAGGAAATCGCCCTGATGTATACTGAATTCAAGAAATTGGAAGGGCATGTTGTGCAAGCCCCAAACTCCTTGTTGAATACGCTCTTCATTCTCAACATGAGGCGCTCGGGTGCGCTAGCGGAGGTAATATGTGCTTTGGCTGGGAACTCCGGACAGATCCGCTGATAGTGATGTGTAGGCTATTCCAATTGTCTGTAAATTTGGCACATCTCTCGAGCAGATCGAGGAACTCCGTGAGAAAATGTTGGCCTTTGTCGAGTCTGAGAACCGGGAGTACCAAGGAAAGATTGTTACAGAATTAAAGTCTGCATTTCGAACTCAACGATCACGGTATCAAGCTAACCTGGAGTAGGGATATACCGGATATGCACTCCGTTAAGCTTAACGTTGTTTTCTTCTACAAATGTATGTTCCCTAAACTAAGTAATCCTCGCCCATGGGCTGTCACTCGCTTACTCCTCCCTCAGCAAACTGGCAAAATGAGCTCGTCCGACTCCAGCGCCGTAACAAATTTATGTGCGCTTTAATGGTCAGTGTCGCAGACGTTGGCATTGAATCGCCAAACATGCGCTGGCCCGGCCAAAAGCAAACGTCCCCAGTTTTCTTACAATCAGTCAACGTGGATCAAATCCAACAATCCATCCTAGATCGAGAAGGAGGCCCGAGCGGGCAGGGCGGGGAGTACAAGACCTTTGCCCCACCAGCTGAACCCCACGGAATCCTGAGATCAGAGTCTCGAGCGGGGCTGGGCAGGAGCACTTCTCGGAGCTCCACAAAAAAGGTGGACTTCAGTCTCGGAGTGAAGGATATAGCCTCAGGTGACGACTCGGGAGATGTATTCGAGGATAATAACCGGAATGCCCCTTCTATCCAGCTGATGCGGGTTTTGGAGGAAGAGGAGCAGGAACAGGAAAGGCGGGATGAGCCTGCTAGGACTACCTCTAGGGACAGCAGCGATGGTAGGAACCTAGGGGTGGGTGGAGCTGTGAATAAGCGCAGGTCCAGGAGCGGAAGTACAGTCTCCCACAGGAATAGGTTTTTTGGTGGGAGTCGGAGTAGTCATGACTTGGAGAGCGGGGAGGGGCCCTCGTCGCTGGTGAGACGGACCTCGAGGGATGAGTCTGCTAGGGATAGTATCGAGATGGGACGACTGTGATTGGGGTCTTTGGGGGGGGGGGTATCATATGTTATACCAGCCCGGAAGCACGACATTCTGATTTGTATAGTGATTCTGTATAGTGCTTCCGGAGCGATTGTGATTGGATGGATCATCCGCAGGGGTTCTCTTTTTCTTTTGTCAATGGTGACCCGGTTGATCTCCAGCACCGGCATGTGTTATTCTTCAATTCGGTTCAAAAACTTTTTATGACGAACCAATATTGTACAGTCCAGGTCTTATACCAATATCAAGGAGCCGCGAAGCGCCTGTAGGTTGTTCATAAACCCAAAGAGTAAAAACCGAACTCCCACCAAAACTTATATACACATCTAAGTGTTATGAATAAGAAAATTTCGCAACGAATCCCACCGCCCAGAATCGATGTACCTAACGCCGCAGTTAGCACCACCTTAATGCAAGGAAGGAAAAGGAAAAGGAAGAACCATACAAATACTCCATACTACTCCTCAAGCTCCCTTGCAAACTACCCGCCTCCCACCTAAACAACCACATGACAAGCCCCCAACTAACCGCAGCAAAAACTCCCCAAGAATTCCCCCTAACCTTCCCCCGGGGATCCTTGATAACGCCCTTCTCAACACTCAACTTTGCTAGCGCGAGCACCACCCGGGCGAACACGTATATTACAATCTGCTGGTTGACGGTTCCCTGATCGCCCCGGCCGAAGACCAAGTAGCCGCCCAGCAGCCCAGCGAAGAAGGAATCGCTGGAGCGCTCCTTCCGGGTGGACGACAGTCGGCGGAGGAGGAACATGGCGGTTTTATAGATTGTCACGAAGGCGGCGAGGTTTTTGGCGTGGGTTTTTGTGGCTTGGAGGGTTTGGGTGAGTTTTTCTCGGAAGCTGTGGGGGAGTTAGCAGCGGGGTGGTAGAGAGGGGGGTTTGTTGAGGGGGCGGACGAACGTTCCGGAGCGGAAGAGGAAGGTCATTCTGTCATATCGTTGTTGTTAGTTTGTTTGAAAGAATGACGGGGGGCGGAGGGAGCGAGAGTGTATCGTACACGAGAGCATGAGGAAATCGGACTTTAGCTCCATATACCAGCCCATTGCGGGCGCCTTTTAAGATTTCGAGGAGATCATGGTTTGCTGGGTCGAGGATGAAGGCTGTGAGTTTTTGCTGTGTGCATTGGTTAGCATGGTATGTGTTTACATTTTAAGGGGGAGTGAGTTCAAGCATGGTACCCGTATTACATCCATAGCGTCAACCTTCGTTTCCTTCCTTCCTCCCTCGGTAGAACTACCGGTATCCGCGTTAAGAGTATCACGCGGGGAGGGGGAGGGTTATTGAGGCTTCGGAAGGGCTGCAGTGGTAGCGTCGAGTACTTCGACTTCAAAATCCTCAAGAGCTCGTACGATATTATGATAGTTTGTGGTTGTATGGTAGCGGCGATGGGGAAGGGAAGAAAGGTCTAACCCTCACACCCATAAGACATGGGAATGTGGAGTATGTAGGAGTAAGGTTATTACAGTGCCGGTACTGTACGGTACCGCACCTACTGTGCAGTTGCTGGCGGTAACATCTTTTTTTTTTACCCGCGCCTTTTCCAAACTCGGGCGTCGGTAATTTTGTGAGGCTCTGTGCAGGGTTTCTTGTGTGGTGGGGGGAAGTTCGCTTGCATGTGATTCTGGCCGACGACGGCTGGGCGTTAAGCTACTTGCATGGGATTGATTGGGCGTAACTTTAATTGTAAATTTACTAGCAGTGCTGTAGGGAGCATATTTCTTGATGAGAGCGATGGGGTAGGAGCGTATCGGCTGAATACAGGATGGAGAGCTACGGTGTTGGCTGCCTCCCAAGGGGAGTCTACTCGAGTACTCGAGCACTAACTTAGTGCCCACTTTGTTGTGATATCATACCCGCAGGCCATCTATGCTTCTTGGGGTACCTGGGAAGGCGGTATTGGGATAAACAATTGGTGAAGATGCTACCGGTAATAGAATAAAATGGGAATTAACGCACAAGTTAATATATGAGTCCGCACGTTGTATGGTACTGCTACTGTAGCCTAACAGGGACCACCAATATTTTTCACGCCTACGGTATCAATACTGTAGCCAAGGGCTTGTTTCAATGCAATTTCAGTTCTATTGAGTACTTAGCCAGTGAGCGCTGCTTTCTGTATTACTTTTTCCTCCCCATTATCTGTGGGTAACTGCTACACCCTGGGTAATCGCCCTTTCGGCTATATCGAGTACGGTGTGTGGGGCTGTAGACCTACACTTAGAGGAATAGCACCCTACTAATATACAGCGAAGAGCTATTTAATTTAGAAATGACCTGCCAGCATGATATATTCAGGCTGGGACGAGCAACTTTCGCCCACCATGAGTTCGGAGGGGTAGCACTGTCTCGTAGGCTATAATTAAAATTTAAAGGTAGATCCTGTTGCAATTTAGATAGAGCACACCTGGCCATTCAGATCTCCCTAGAGCTCAAATAGGTCCTTGGGGATGCTGCGGGTGCCCTGAGTTTGCCTTTGGTGTGTGAGGTACGGGGCGTCAGCGTACCGATACACCAACTGCAGTTTAGGATGCATGTATTGGGTCAGACAGCTTTCCCCAGCACATATGGTGCCTGGGCGTGTGAATGTTGCTCGCGTCTTGGTTTTCCGGGAAATGAGGATACAGCCGTGAGAACTGCTTTGAAGCCATGGACCACACTGCGTAATTATAACTCTAGTTAGACTACGGCTGGCTCGATTTATTGGATATTTCCACAATAGACCTTCCCACACCCGCTTCCTTCTCTTCCCTAACTACCCGGATCTGAGCATTCGAGTCCTTCGATCTTACGAGGTTGACGAAGTCTGTCACACTGCCTCCAACGCCGAAGTAGATCTGTTTTGCTGCTACAAGTCCGCTTCCCTCTCCACCTTTCAACACTTCCAATAAGACATCCGCAAATAACGGGGTAGTCGAAGGGGAGTAGATCGTTTCTGATCCTAGTGCTAGGTCGTATGGACTTGTAGGTTTTAATAGCTGGGCCATTTCGGCACCCCATCCTCCGGAAACGAAATCTAAAGTAATCCCACGGTTAGATAGGTCCGAGAGAAAAGCTCCGGTCACGGCCTCGGTGACATCTAGATCGCCCTCGGATTCCCAAGGTTCGGGGGAGGATGAAAGGTGGTTAAGCATCGCCCAGGAGAGGAGAATATTTGGGAGAGTGACGAGGCGAAGGACTTCTAAGTTGTAGTCTGCTAGTGTGAAGTGGGTGAATGGGTGTTTGACGGTTTTTGTTGCACTCAGGGTGGTTTGGAAGAGAAATAGGGATGGGAGTGATGTTCCACAACCTAGCTTTTAGGACGTTAGTTATCAGCGTCGGGCTTCAAATAGGACGTCTACACGATTTACCTCTAGAACCTTCTTACTTTCCAGACCGGTCTGTTCATACAGACTAGCCAGATGTCTCACCAAATCAATTGAACATTCCCAACTCTTCAATCCGCCCTCGTATAGGCTGGTCCTAATATCCTCTTCGCCCAATCCTACCATAATGCCCCTTTCCGATCCATCCCCACTAAGCTCATCTTCATCCATAAGTTGCATTCGAACATCGTAAAGCTCCCGCCGAGGGATTGACACAGTAGGTGTAATGGATATGGTAGCGTATGAGATATTTCGTGGAATGCGGGTCATCTATGCCGAAGGAAAGGATGGGTTAGAATGAGCCGAGAGAGTATGAAGGAAATTGGAGGGGCCAAACCAGCTGTTGAAGTGTATGGTACCTAGCTGGTGCTTGCGCCCCCGCTGGTAAATCGTGAGAGGCAGGAACTGGCAGGGCATTAGGCATGGAGTCATCATCGCTATCGTCTGCGGCAAAATTGAACCTGAAGACCATAGTGGGGTATTCTCGGTGCTTGAGTTGGTTAACTTTAATTAGCGGAGTGAAGCGTGTGCAGTAGTGGGGCTCGTTGGAGGGGTTCGGACGGTTTCTTTCTTCTTCGCGAAGGCGACCCTAACCCTATGCCTACACAGCATCTTTTGCATGTAACTTATAATAGTTGAACTTAACTTATTCCTCGCTCACTCCCGTGACACAATTAACGTACTATATCGTCGCCGTCCTACCTATGAAAGACTCACCGTAGTCCTTTCAAATTTATAACTTCACAAATCCCCACATGTCATAACTATGTCTGGCAACATTCGTGGGTAAGCTTTTCCCGCAACTCTTAACCCGAAATGTGCGTACGCGATTAACCGTGGATCTTATAGCTTCGGGTACTTGGAGGTTTGCTTAAAGATTCTCACAACCTGTTTGGGTTGATCGACTGACGATGGATTTTCTACCTTAGAGTCTTCCTCCGGTTACCTTTCGCCGTCTATACCAGCAGCCCGCGACCGCGTTGGCCATTTTCCGGCGTATGCTGCCTAATTTAGGTTTGTTTAAATTTCCGTCATTGGGGAATGATGAGACGGCAGAGAGATAATGTCTAATAGTTGTGCGCTGTAGCCAAGACAATTGTCACAACTCTATTGTACAATGAAACTCCTGTTGCCCTCGGTGACCTAGAGGCTCTGGTCCGCCCTGAGAGCTATCGGTTAGCTTGCTGTTGGTTTGGTCCACACTTTCCCAGCATGGCTAATTGAAGGAGTAGAGAGCGGGAAGATGCTTTTAGTAAACTACGCAGACTACACATCATCACCGAGAATAATTTAGACGTTTCTCTTGACCCCGTATTTAAAAAGAATTTTCGATTGGCGTTAACTGGAGGGCATGTTTAACTGCTGAGCGGTGGCGATGGTTGCTAACTGGGTCGTTCAACTAGGGGCGATCATCATTCGTTCGGTGTGCCTTGTAACACGGAAGACAAAAAGAAGATCACAGTCCAATTTCTAGACAACTATGCTACTAGGCAATTCGAAGCTATACTGCACTATATGGTTGGGACGCATAACGAGGTCAAGCCCAGCGAGGGCGTTATCACTCTTCTCACCAAGGGCGGGTTGATGGAACGCTATGGGGCGGGTTCACAGGCTACCATCACCAAGAATGGATTCAGTTTTCTACTCCAGGATGGGAATCCGCAAGTTTGGGCACTATTGATTCAATATCTGGAGATGGCTGAAGAGTTGGGAATGGAGCAGACGGATGTTCTACATTTTCTACTTATGTTGGGTAGTTTGGAGTTGGGACAAGCGTACTCTGTTAATACCTTAACAGAGACACAAAAGCTTATGTTAGCCGACTTGAGAGACTACGGGATCGTCTATCAGAGAAAGTCATCTTCTGATAGATTTTATCCGACGAGGCTAGCTACCACACTCACCTCAGAATCGGGAGGTCTCCGGTCTGCCTCTGCTAGTATGAGCTCTGCTATGGTAAAGGATGCCGAAGAGGGGAAGGGGTTTATCATCTTGGAGACAAATTATCGTGTCTACGCATACACAAGTATATACCTCCTATTTCCGTATGTTTTGGCCCCATTGACTCACAGAAGTAACACTTTTAGACTCTCCCCTTCAAATTGCCGTGCTTAACCTCTTCGTTAAACTCAGTACTCGCTACCCAAATCTTGTCAGCGGACGTATATCTCGACGTTCAATTCAAGAAGCCATAAAAATGGGTATTACAGCAGATCAGGTGATAGACTACCTAAGCTCCCATGCTCATCCTCAAATGCGAAAGTCACTTGTTACTCTCCCACCAACAGTCGTCGATCAGATCCGGCTATGGCAGATTGAGGGGGAAAGAATGAAGACTACCACTGGGTTCCTATTCAAAGACTTCCATTCTACCCAGGAATTTGAAGAGGTGGCCAAATATGCAGAGGAATTGGGTGTCCTTAAATGGAAAAAGCCGGCGAGGAGGTGTATGTTTGTCACAAGGCATGAACAGATTGCTGATTGGCTGAAGAGAAGAGCAAGTGCTCAGCAACAGCAGCCGAAGAAGGTTGCTGCTTGAATCTTTGATCTTTGATGTTTTGTGTCCGGTCATTTTCTTTCTTTTCGAGTAACTTGTATCGTTAGTACCTTAGAAGTGAGCAATGATATCTGGCTGGGTGGTAAAAGGTTGGGTTTTTGTGACGATGGTTTGGCACATTGATAACTTACGCACGGTGTTTCGCGTATTAAGTTGCTACTTCATGGGAATTCAATTTGAAATTCAAATCTTTGTTCATGATTTCCTTGAGACTCCTTCAATTGGTGATAACCCGTGTATCTGTAGGTCGTATTATGCCTTCGGGGGGAGCTAGGATTCTCTAGAATACTTGTACAATACGGTAATTTAAGAATAAACTTGGGCATTATGCTTTAGCATGTCAGGCGACTGTAAATTAGATTTGAACATCAGAAGCATCCGGCCCTGGGTTCGAAGCACGTTTATGCGGGTTCGAATTGAAGGATTTTGGTGTGTGTAGCACCTTCCATGCATATCGTACAAATCTGGAGGTCCACTCAAAACTTGGCACTCGAAAGACACTTTTTCGGCCAGGCTGAATGCCTCTGTTATCGTATCGTATCAGTGCCGTATTTTGTAAAACGCGAACACGAAAAAAGTGGAAACTGCCAGTGGCTTTGGAAACCATTGCTGTAATAACTATTATATCGATACTAGGATCTTTCGCGCATACCGGTATTTTGTGCTTTGCTCGTGAGTCAGCTCCTGTTCTCTGAGTGCAGTTGGTGTTAAGATTACAGTAGGTGCAAGGATAGCTGTATTAGCAGCAGCGCCTAGGAGTGCCAAGGCTTCGCGACACTACACGTCTTCTTAGATCATAAAACTCCTCATTTCACCACCGCAGCAACACCTCCTTCCCCGGCTTCACCACCCTCTCTCTGTTTTGCGACCTACCGATCTACGAACTGGCAAGTTATTACTTTTATCCTTGTTTTTCTAAAGCTCTAATAAGTTTTGTTTAGACCTAGCCGGCCAGGAGTGTATAGGAACGCGCGGCATTCTTTATTCCACTCTCTCGCACAGGTACCTCAATTACTACACAAATCACTGGCGGGAGTAATAATCTGCACACCGCTTGCCATGTCTAATCCACCTACCTCTGGTACTGGCTCTAGCGGCCTGTTTAGCAGCACCAATACCAGTGGAAGTAGTCTCTTTAGTGCTCCAAGTACAAACACCAGTGTAAACACAGGAACCGGCTTCTCCTTTGCAAGTGCAGCCTCTGGGGCAGCCAGTGGGCCATCAAGCGGAGGGCCTCTTTTCAGTGGCACAGCTTCCGGCGCAAGTACCCCGAAGCCTACGTTCGGCGGATCCAACCCTAATCCATCCGGAGGTTCGTTGTTTGGTGCCTCTGCTACGCCTACCTCTACACCTGCTCCAGGTGGTTTGTTCGGAGGTGCTAATAAGCCTTCTGGCGGTGGTTTATTTGGAGGTGCTCAAACTCCCGCTGGAAATCCGTTTGGTGGTGGTGCCTCGACTACCCCTGCTGGGCCTCCTCCCGGATCGGCACCAAAAAATTTATTTGGCGGAGGAAATACTGCTAGTAGTGGCGGGATGTTTGGTGGTGGCGCTGCTGGACAAAATACGAGTCAACCCTCTGGTAGCAGTGGTGGGCTCTTTGGGGGACAACCGCAGCAGGCTGATCAGGCGCCGAAGCCATTGTTTGGAACTGGTGCCACGACTACATCGGCCCCGTCGTCTGGTGGCCTTTTCGGATCTGTACCTACGGCAGCAGCTTCTAGTGGTGGCATGTTTGGCGGTGCGCAGGCTCAACAAGCCGCTGGCTCCTCGACACCGGCTTCCAGTGGACCTGCAGAGCAGAAGCCGGGTGGACTGTTTGGTGGTGCTGGTGGCCCGTCCACAACACCTGCATCAAAGCCTCCTACTTCGGGGCTTTTTGGCGCTCCTCCAAGCTGTAAGTTCTACACTCTACTTTTAAACGCCATATAAGGGCAGGGGGATACGTCCCTTGTTTGGTTAGCCAATGCTGATAGCAATTATTTCTATCAAGCAGCAACCCCAGCGGCTCCGGCAAGCACAGCCCCTCAGGCGTCATTGTTTGGCGCACCGGCCTCTGCACCCACCGCTCCCCCGACGTTTGGTGCTACTCCAGCCAAAGATGGTGCGTCCCAAGCATCAACGACAGGTCTATTCGGCAATACCCCGGCTTCTGGGGCGGTCCCTGGTGTGTCATCAGCCCCAGCAAATCCCCCGTCGTCTTCTAGTGCAGGTGCCCCCTCATTATTTGGAGCTACTGCAGCATCAACCGGGGCCAGCGCTCCTTCTTTGTTCGGTAGCGCCCCCAAGCCTCCCGGCACTCCGGCTTCATCTGCTACCCCGACTCCTGGAGGTCTATTTGGAAAGCCTCTAGCCACCCCTGGATCCACTACTGCTACTACAGCACCAGCCGTCCCAAATTCTACGCCTGGTGGACTCTTTGGCGGCGCTGCAGCTGCCACCTCTGCCACCTCTGCCGCTCCAGCTCCTATACCAAGTGCCACTGCGGGAGCAGCATCCGGTCCCTCTAGCCAGGCTAATGCGCCAGCCTCTGTCCTAGGCGCTGCCATGTTACCTCCTCCCCAGTCCAGGCTGAAGAACAAGTCTATGGAGGAGATTATCAACCGTTGGACCAGCGACCTCGAGAAGTACAAAGCCGAATTTGTTCAACAAGCAGGCGATATCAAGAAATGGGATAACATCCTTATTGAGAATGGCGAAAAGATAACAAACCTGTTTTCTGAGACTTTGGAGGCAGAGAAGACCCAAGGAAGGATGGATACTGTCCTACAACAACTCGAGAGTGACCAGGAGGAATTGGGAACCGCACTGGATTACTACGAGGCTCAGATTAAAGATCTTTTCGAGGCTCAGATGGGCGGTGTTGAAGGGATGCAACCCGCTGACCAGGAGAGGGAGAAGGCTTATCACTTGGCTGAGAAATTGAATGATCAGTTAGCCGGCATGGGTAATGAACTTGGTGGAATGATTAAAGAAATCAATAAAGCAAGCACCACAATCAACAAGACTACCAACGCTGATGATCCGGTAGGCCTACACTATGCCCCACAATGTGATTCGGAGCACTAATGATGATATAGCTTTCTCAAATTGTCAAAATTCTTAACGATCATCTCTCGAGTTTACAATGGATTGATTCTCATACCAATTCTATGGTTAGTAAATTCTACCAATTTTTTCCCGCTGATCCTAATACTAATGAACCTCTCAAGGCCGAGAAAATCAATGAAGCCCAGAAAAAGGCGAGGGATGGCGCAACTGGTGCTTTGGGGGGTGATGAGGACTACTTTCCCTCGTCTTCCTATCGAAGCATGAGGTAAAAGTTTACCGCTGTATTATAAAAATTAGGGGCATTATTTTGACTGGAGCTCTTTGAGTCTTTTCCTTTTGTTTTTGTTTTCCTCTACTTTCAGAATAAGTTTTGTAGAGAGCATACTGTGGTTGGGATTCTTTTTACTATTGCTATTACTTTTTCCATCAGATCTTTGGCCAAAATGTACTCTGCCTTAGTTATGATACGACTATATGCCAGGAAATGCCCAAGTGTTCGTGAAATGAGTTTGTGACATTGAACTTATTCCTTATTTAGTTAGGGTTAGGGCTGTGATGATCTTCGCGCTAGATTAGGGGAAAGGAAAAAAAGTTACATAGTGTACCTCCTTCACCCCACCCCACCTCCAAGCTCACAAAAATTTGGACAACCACTGGCGTGGGCCAACTTCAACTGCGGCAATGCAATACCGCGCTTCCTCCCCCACAGGGAGTGAATTCGAATTCGACATCTCCAATGCCCTTGCTGATGCAGATTTCCTAGGCTCAGATAACGAGAGCCCTACTACAGCCGCTTCAAAATCCGCCGGCCACCTATTGGAAATCAATGACATTCTTGAGGTAATCGACGATAGCGATGGCGATCATGCTTTCATCGCTGCTCAGCAGGCCGCATCAAACCGCAAAGGTGGCTCAACTATAAAAGGCAAATCCGTCAAAAAAGGCGGTGGTTTCCAGTCCATGGGATTAAGCATGACTCTTCTTAAGGCGATTACAAAAAAGGGCTTCTCTGTTCCTACGCCGATTCAGAGAAGAACTATACCTTTAGTGCTTGATGGGGTGGATGTGGTTGGTATGGCGAGGACTGGTAGCGGGAAGACTGCCGCGTTTGTTATACCTATGATTGAGAGATTGAAGACACATAGCGTTAAGGTTGGGATGAGGGCGCTTGTACTGTCACCGAGTAGAGAGTTGGCGTTACAAACCATGAAGGTTGTTAAGGAGTTTGGGAGAGGTACGGATTTGAAGGTTGTGCTGTTGGTTGGAGGGGATAGCCTTGAGGAGCAGTTTGGGTATATGGCTGGGAATCCGGATATGTGCGTCCTCTTGTCTTTTTTTCCCTGCCCGGTTAATTCTTAAGATTTCTATATCTGACTAGTGAATTGCAGTGTTATTGCGACGCCTGGACGATTTATGCACTTGAAAGTTGAGATGGAACTGGATCTTAGGTCTATTCAATATGTTGTCTTTGATGAAGCAGATCGTCTATTCGAAATGGGTTTCTCGGCTCAATTGACGGAGATTTTGCATTCATTACCATCTAATCGCCAAACGCTACTTTTCTCTGCTACACTTCCGAAGTCGCTTGTTGAATTTGCGAAGGCCGGCCTCCAAGAGCCGAGTCTAATTCGATTAGACGCAGACTCCAAGATTTCTCAAGATCTTGAGAGTGCATTTTTCACGGTTAAGAGTAGCGAGAAGGAGGGCGCTTTATTACATCTCTTACAAGATGTAATTCAGGTTCCTAAGGGCGCCCCTCCCAAGGATAAATACACTGTAACCGACGCCAGTGACAAGGAAGATAATGAGGGAGGAGAATCTAAAAAGGGCAAAAAGAGAAAGCGCACGCATCAATTTCATGAAACCGCCTCAACCCATTCCACCATCATATTCGCCGCAACTAAGCATCATGTAGAGTACCTCGCACAGTTGATTACCCAGGCTGGATTCCCAGTTTCATACGTTTACGGCGCACTCGATCAAGTTGCGCGTAGGAATCAAGTTGCCCGCTTTCGCACTGGGGAGACATCAATATTGGTCGTTACGGACGTAGCAGCAAGAGGAATTGATATCCCTCTCTTATCAAACGTGATCAACTACGACTTCCCACCACAGCCAAAGGTTTTCGTGCATCGTGTTGGAAGAACTGCAAGGGCCGGAAGAAGGGGATGGGCATATAGTTTTGTCAGGGTCGAAGATGCACCTTATCTCCTTGATTTGCAGCTGTTCTTGGGAAAGAAGCTTGTTCTCTCGAAGGACGGTTCCGTGGAGGGCTCCGACTTCGCATCTGATATCATTGTTGGAAGTTTACTACGAGACTCGGTTGAACGGTGCATGGAGTGGACCAGCGCACTCTTATCAAAGGATAGCGAACTCGCGAGCTTGAAGAGCGTTAGCGCGAAGGGTGAAAAGCTTTACCAGAAGACTAAAACCCCTGCATCTGCGGAATCAGTCAAGCGTGCTCGGGAGATCGTTGCGCAAAAAGGATGGTCAGCCGCCAACCCCTTGTTCGCGGGTGATGTCAACAATGCGGAAGTAGAGAGAGCAAAGATGCTGGCCCGTGTAGCCAATTTCCGACCCTCAGAGACCATCTTTGAAATCGGTCAGCGAGGGCTAAACAAGTCCGAAGCAGCAACAGTAATGAAAACCCGCCGTGCAAAAATCAAAATCGACCCTAGCAAGAGAAGGGGTGGCTCTAGCCTCCCCAGCGATGATGAGGGTACGGTTGAGCCTACTGCTGAAGGCGGTGACAGCGGCATACAGGGAATAGAAGCATATATGGATTCGGCTTCAGACGCAGACCTAGACTCAACCTTTACAAAGCCCGCCGACCGCCGAGCCAAGAAAAAGGCCAAAATGAACAACTTCATGGACACAGTACACTACATGTCATACGCCCCCAGCACCTCCCTAGCAGAAGACCGTGGATACAGCATATCCTCCTCCTTCGCGGAAGCGGCCAGAAACGCAACCATGGATTTAACAAACGACGACAGCGGTAAGGGCTTCGCAGAAGCCCACAAAGCGAAGGGTATGCGCTGGGACAAAAAAGCAAAGAAGTACGTTCAGCGCGCAAACGATGAAGACGGGTCCAAAGGCACAAAAATGATCATCGGCGAATCCGGCCAAAAGATCGCCGCTTCTTTCAAGTCCGGCCGCTTCTCCGCGTGGAAGTCGGCTCACAAGGTCGGTGGGCTACCACGTGTCGGTGAGATGGAGGACACGAGCCGGTTCGGCGGGCCCGGGCGTGGAGGGAAGATGGGTGGTAGATTTGGTGGAAGAATGTTCCACAAGGGTGTTCAGGCTCCCAAGGCTGCGGATAAGGCGAGAGATGACTACCATGTACGGAAGAAGAGGTTTGAGGAGGCGAGGGAGAAGGGATTGGTTAAGGGCGCGGTGAGGAGCGAGATCAAGACAAAGGAGCAGATCAGGAAAGAGGTGAAGTTGAGGAATCGGAGGAGGGAGAAGAATAATCGGCCGTCAAAGAAACGGTAGTAATGATTTTTTTTACATTGTTCATGTTGGATATGTATAATAGCCGGGATCAAAAGTCTTTTTTTTGGCACTACACTGTGCAGTGCAGTGCAGTGCCGGGGCGCAGATTGGTAGGCCTCACCGCTGTTGCACGTTACTATGATACCTCAAGATGCATTAAGGACGCTCCCCCCTACCGTACTTGTTGAACTAAAGTAGTCTCACTTTGTGGTACCATACCGGTTAACGACCCAGAGATCTTTCAAGACTTCCATAGCCTAATAGCCTAAGGCTTTGAACGTGTCCAATCCCAGATATTAACATATCGTAAACACCTGACCCTGAAAACCCCCTACCGGTACCCAACAGAAAACTCAATTCGACTAACCCAAGCCATCTATCAAGCCCAAAACTGTAATCCCCCGATCGAAGCGTGTTGTTTATAGGCACTACGGTATCCCCTAATCTGTGTGCGGATTTCGCAGCTTTTTAGCGTGGTTAATGGCGTAGGTTAACCTCAGATCTTTTACCAAAAGTAACATGAATAGAGCTCTTGTTGTGACCTGACCAGCAGAAAACATCTCCGCGACTGCGACACTTGAACTATTCCTAATCTCGGAATATTCTAGGGAACCAAAAGCGACAAATACTGTACTCGTACCCTAGTACATACGATAGGCAAGGCGTCGTGTGGTATCGATAAAAGAAAATGCCAAGGGGGTTGCTTGTCTAGTCTTCGGCAGTGACTCTGTGCTATGATAATGCGTATATTATCACTCGGCGCCAGATCGCCAGTGTGCAGCATGCCCTAACCTGCTACAGCCCGATCAGCCTCTCCACATTTTATGGTTCGAGGGGAAAAGGTAGCTGGTCTGGGGAATACTACAGTATGACAGAAAGAATACAGGGAATGCAATGCTCTCAGCCAAACCTACCATTTTTTTCGCCACTGATGTTTCGACTGTGGTTACTCCTCTAAGCACAAAGGGGCCTTGTTCTTACCGATCAGCGATCATTATCTATAACCCCCCCTTCCCTTGAGAATTTATTTGCTCTTATAATATGATCAGTGGGGAATAACATCCCCTCATTATCGTGAGCTATTATTGAACAGTCAATCACGTATTGTAGGATCAAGAAAAAGTCCCACCCCCTGCGAACTGGGAGACTGGAGGCCTTAACTTTCCTCAGCAAGGCTTGTATCATAGCCCAAATAAGGTCGTAGTGCAAGTCAGACCTGACACGAGGCGGTAAGAACCCGGTTCTAGATCATAGATAGGACTACCATGGCAGGGGGGGTAGCAGAAGAAAGAGAATTCTAAGTTCAATATATCTCTCCCAACCATCCGTGATATTCTCCTTTGGCAATCGAACCTTAAATTCGTACCGGCTGTCGAGGCTTAACGAGTGAGTTTCTATGATGAGGGTTTTAAATTACAGTCACCCGTCAAAAGTGTTCGCGAACCGCCAAGCTTAATTACATAATCAGATATAAACCATGACCCCACCAACGCCGTGCAATATGAAGGAATGCTATCACTAGTATCTCGTGTACCACCCCCTTGCATCAATAACCGCCTGTACCCTGTCAGGCATTGAATCGAGCATTGCCTCAAAATACCCTTCCGGTATCTCCTCCCACACCTGGGGCAGGATTGCAGCCAATCGCCTTTGGATTGTCTGCGGAGACCCTCGTAAATTTACCACATCAGGATACATTCTATGAAGCTTGCGCTTCATGTGAACCCAGATGTGCTCGATTGGGTTGAGATCGGGAGAGTAGGGAGGATGGTTGTACAGGATAATACCGTGGTCTTCAAAGAAGGCCATTGATACCTTCGCTGTATGGACCTTGGCACCATCCTGCATGAAAACTGGCTCTAACTCTATACCTAACAGGTAACGCCAGAAGGGAAGCAGCCGTATTGATAACATGTTGATGTAATATTCGGCATTCATGGTCTTTCTATCATCAAGACAATGAAGCTCCCCACGTTCCAATCCACAGAAACAAGCCCAAACCATTAATGAGGCACTCTTGTGCT
>Ga0307507_10003553_pt1 | contig 29904 bp, 13 predicted proteins | sample 7_EM_MG_FD_207223 | JGI IMG/M metagenome (GOLD analysis project Ga0307507, IMG submission 207223) | Populus trichocarpa ectomycorrhiza microbial communities from riparian zone in the Pacific Northwest, United States - 7_EM | ecosystem: Host-associated > Plants > Roots > Unclassified | place... | reverse complement strand
TTCTCCTTTGTGGTGCCAGGAGACTGTGGTCGCAATATGTAGCCGGTTTACGGTGGCAAAATGCTCCATTTGCATATTCTTAGGCAAAAGCCGTGTCCCTTCCTCCCTAAGAATATATTCTGCACTTAATTGATAAGGATTAATATGTGACTCGTCTGAGAAGTGTTTGTCCTGCCAGAATTCAAGAGGCTTGTTCTTATACTGCCTGTAATAAATAACTCTTTTCTTCTAGTTAATCTTTGACACCACATGAACCCAGGCCTTCTTGTATCTTCTTGCCTTCCGTCTCTTCCATAGCTGTTGCTGTAGGTTCCGTTTCTTGGTAGGAAGACCATAAAACTCAATTTGTATAGGTAGAGGTTAAGATCGGATTTCTGGTAAGGCATTAAGTAGAATATCGAGATGCTGGTCCGTAATTTTTGAGGGCTTCTTATGTGATTTACCAGGCCTATGAATTGCTGCACTGCCTACAGACCAACAAAGGCGTAGCCATCTTTCGCAGGTACGTGGGTCGAAGGTAAAATTCGAGTAGTTAAAATTGAGGCGTTTGACGACGTTTTGTACGGTCTCTCCAGGCTCTCTTGTATCAAATGCATTAAAGAATCGACTTCTTGAGACTGTAGATGCCTCTCGGCGACGAGTAGGTGACTGTGGAGGTGTATGTGGAGGCATAATAGAGTAATATATGTAGATTTAATTATTTTGAGTTAAGTATCTAAGCCTTATTGCCTTGGCGCCTTGACCGACATCAAATAATGCACCCCCTGTGTAGGACCCGCATATATAACGTAATCTACAAGCCTATGACCTACCCCACCAAAACGCGCGACGCCAAAAACGCGAATTCCTAACCACGAATAATTGTATTTGGTGTAGCTATCTACTAGCTAGTTACCTGTCGTCTAGGGCACGTACGTACATTATGTTCTGTCGACTTGCACATGCTGCACTTTGGCAGTGCTCGCCGCGGTCGCTTGGCTGCTGCCTCTGCTACCTCCTCCTGAGTAGCTTGTGCACGAGAGGCCCCCTCTGCTCCTAATAAAACACCTCCCCTAGCTATATACGTGCGCCGCTGTGCCCTCTTCCCTTTCTGGCGCCGGTTTTCCATGCGTAGGTTCTTATTTTCGCTTGCAAGCAGGACAGCGCTTAACATTGCCATTTCGCACCCTTTAACCAGCTGGCTAAGTGCTTACTCTATTGGACTTAGTGGGCTATACGTGCGCTATTTAAGATAGCGCTTTAGTAAGGCCGTCTGCTGCTATAGTTTAGCAATATTATATAGTGTTTTGGCTATCCAGGATGCATTTAAGCGCGGTCGGCGTTAGGGTAATAGCGTCTGATATTTGGCATATAGTGACGATGGTTCTGGAAGAGTCCTCCACATGCGTTTTCCTGCTTACATAAGCAGATTCCCTTTGCTTCCATTTTGGTCGGTATCCTTAGCAATCACTTTGCCACCGTAGACATAGGCCTATATAAGGGCCTATGTTCGTCGTAGATAGAACTAGATATTCTCATTCATTCGTTTCAATATCATCAAGTTCATCATATAGCTATACTAGCACACGCTTAGGGCTATATAGAACTAGGCCAGTAGCTGCAAATCCCGCCTATATATTATTCTAATGCAGTGCTGTCTACCTAGCCTACCTATACAGCGGCAGGAATTTACGTTTATTAATACAATTAACACCGCGGCCTATAATCTGTTTAATAAGGCATTTATAGGATTGCTTAAGCACTAAGAAACAGCCTATATCCAGTGGCTACAGTAGATATAACAAATGCGCTAGTATACAGAGGACGACTATCTAATGGTCTAGGTAGAACTAGTCAAATTCTGGTAATATATAGCTATTATAGCCATCTAACACTAGTAGCTAATAAGTGCTAATGATAACGGTGCTAGAGCGCGTTACCTACTAAACTCTGCCATATTCTGCCATATTCTACCATATCCTACTACCTGGCATACTGTTTTATACTATCTAATACTATCTAGTACTATTTCTTACTATTGGCTCGCCTACTATTAGCTCGTCTACTATTAGCGCCTTAGCGGCTCGCGCTACCTATTTATTTATATAAGCCCTCGCAGCCACCTTTCCTCCTCCTTAGCTTAGTATCTTTATTAAATAGCAATCCATAAGCTTTAGTTTAGAGGCATTTATACAAGCCGTTATATTATACTAAGCTCTCCCTATATTACCTGGGAAGGCCTTAATAATATCCCATCCTAAAAAAAAGACCTTTATCTACAATAACGCGTTAACACATTATACTTAGACATTAAAAAACTCACACTATTACGCCTAAGAAGGCCCTAATAATATCCCACTTTATAGGCCAGATTATACTTAACCTGCACCCCTAAAAGAACCCCAGAATTAAAACCAAATTATATAATTTTAATAAACCTTAGGAGGTTAACAATAGCACCTAAAGCGAGCTTATTTAAAAGATCTATCTCTACCTAAGAGGAACACAAGATCTAATTAGGATTAGAAATTAAAGATAACAATAATATTACAGATATACACAAGCAGATTTATGCCCTTGCAGCTAATTAGAAGGCCAATTATCTTTAAGCCTAAAGTATATAAGAGACTCTAAAGGAGATCCTAGAAAGCCTTACTGCTTTATAAAATAGCCTAGCCTCCCCTTTATAAAGCCCTAGTTAACCTATTTATTTAATTAAATATAATATACCAGAGAGTATGGATATAATAATAAAGTAATTAAAGTCTATTAAGCTCCCTAACCCCCTACTATTATTAAACAGCATAGACCTAACCTTTAAAAACTGGAGAATCTAGGTATAAGGAAAGCTTTGTGTTAACTATAACTATTTCCCCTTTAAGGAAGCTAAAATACTCTACCTCTTTAGTTAAACTATTAGGGACGCCTAGTAATACCTCTAGGCTAAGTTTAAGAATAAGTTACCTATTTAGTTTACATCTATTAATAAGATAATATAGTACCTAGCTGTTATTTATGTTAATCCAAATAAAGTATAGGATGCCTGTTATAACTATAATCGCCTAATAATAAAATTAAACTAATTCTTTACTAAGTTCTAGACTTAATTCTTATACCTAGCAGGCGAAGGCCAGGTTCCCCCTAGAAACTACCGTTTAGACCTATATAATAAGCTAATGGTCTAACTACAAGAGAAGATTGCGGTAGCCTTAGACGACCTACTAACCTACTAAAGACTTACAGCCTAATATTTATTACTAGATTTAGAACTAAAATAAATTAATACTTATTCTAATTAACTAAAGTAGCCCTATAGCAACTATAACCTATCTACTATACTAATAGGAGCTGGCGTTAAAAGATAAATTATAAGTGCCCTTATACTAAAGGCGGTTATAACTACCTACCTATAGGTCTCGCCTAACCCGCTATATATAATACCTTTAACTAATACTTATTGCAATACTCTAATTAACCCTACTATGGTTATGTGCTTAAATTATAAAAAGGATAGCTACTTTGCCTTATCCTACCTAGAGCTAAAGGATATAGGTAATATTAAGGAGATAGAGAAAGAAGAAATATCTAATAAGTTAGAAAAAGAAGAACCCTAGGGAAAGACTCCCCCCTAGGGTATCTTATTAATCTTAAGGAGATTAATCAAAGTTAGCTAATAGGTGGAAAATACTTTATAGTTCTATATATAGTATCTTAAAATAAATATAAAGTTAATATAACTGCCCTTATTAACATTAGAGTAAATAGCTTTGCTTTTATAAACACTACTTATATAAATAATATTACTAAGTTCTTAAATATAAATGCTACCTAACTAGAGAAGCCTATTTAAGTAAAAGGCTATAATAGTTAAGCCAGTAAGCCAGTTGCCTATATCTTAAAGCTATACATCTCTATTAATAGACAACGCTAGTATAGCATTCCCTTTTATATCCTAGACCTAAGTTTTTATAATATTATTCTTAGCTAAAAATAGATGTCCTACTTTAATATTTAGTTAAACATCTAATAAAGATAGTTTATCTAGCTGGAGAATAGACCAAAACTACCTTCTTTTATTAGAGAAATTCGGACTAACTATAAAACACTAGCTATAAAGGCTAACCCTATCTATTAGTAGGATATTACGGACCGCGGCCTAGCCTTTACCTAAGAAGATGCCCATTATAAGGCTGGTAGGAACTCTATACTAATAATAATACTTCCCTAAAGTACTATAGTTAAGGAGGACTCTACTTATAGAAGTGGAACGGATAGTAATATAGGCAACTTCTAAATTGCGGAGATCCAGCTAATATAGAAGAGGACGTACTAATAGGATATAAAGGATAACCTTTAAAAGATGCAACGAGAGCTAGAGGGAGTAAAGATAATGCTAATGCGCTAAAGGTCCGCAAGGCCATAGACACCTATACTATTATACAACCCCCCTCTAGTAGACGTTACGGTAATTAGTGCTATAGGTTTCCACTTTAATATATATTAAAAGGATAATAAGGTCTTTATAACTAGCTTATATAAAATTAACCAGATTATTAATAAGGAAGAGGGGCTAGTAGAGAAAACTAATAAGGAGCTAGTTAAGCGCCTCCTCCTTATTTACCTCTTAGACCATAGAGACGCGTTCTTAAAAGCAGCTTTAGATATACTACCCCCCTACTAAACCTATAATTATAAGATTTAATTAGAAGCCAATAACTTGCTAGGCTATAGCCCCCTTTACTAACAATTAATAAATAAGCTAAAAGCAATAAAGTAGTACTTAATTAATAACCTTAATAAAGGGTTTATTAAGCCAAGTTAAGCCCCTTTTACTTCCCCTATTCTATTTATAAAAAAGCCTAATAAAGGCCTTTGTTTTTATATTAACTATTAAAAGCTAAATACTATTACTTAAAAGGATTAATATCCTATTCCTTTAATTAATAAGACCCTTATACGTTTAAGCTGGGCAAAAATCTTTACTAAACTTAATATCCACCAAGCTTTTTACTAAATTAGGATAAACTTTATATCTAAAGATTTAATAACATTCTATACCCATTACAGGTCCTATAAATACAAAGTTCTTCTATTTAGACTAATAAATGGACTAGCTACGTACTAAAGGTATATAAATAACGTTCTTTTTAATTACCTTGACGAATTCTATATAGCACACCTAGATAACATTCTTATATACTTAGATAATAAACTTAAGCACTAAGTTTATATTAAAAAGGCCCTAGAGAGATTACGGAACGTAAGCTTATAAGTTAATATTAAGAAATAAAAACGTAACCAATCTGCAGATCTTTAGCATACAATCTATATCCAAGGCTTTGGGGGTCAACCGGTTCAAGGCCTAAAGGTATTGGGAGTGTGGGTAAATAGCAAGCTCTGGTGGAGCGCACATGCGGCGCAAGCGGCCCGTAAGGGCCAAGCACAGTATATTGCCATGTCTAGGATCGTTAATTCTATATGGGGTCCATGCTTCCAGAGGTCACGCCTACTATATACAGCAGTTATCCGGCTAACCATGACGTATGGATCTAGCATTTAGGCCACTGGAGAAACCAAAAAAGGCCCCCCTAAATCACTCCTTAAACCACTCTAAAAGGTCTAAACAGCCTGCCTTAGGAGTATAATAGGCGGGTATAAGCGAACGGCCACAGCACTGCTTGAGAAGGAAGCCAATATTCCCCCCTTATAACTATATATTGAAGCCGATGCAATGCAAAGGGTGCAAAAGGAACGCAACTCTAACGTTATAAAGTATATTAAGACACGCCTAAACAAACTATGGAGGGACCCTAGGGTGCCCTATAGGAGAAGGAACCAACAACCCCAAAGTAGGGAAGATATACTAGGAAAACAGGTAGAGAAAGCAGAAGAAGAATAGTGCAGCGCTAGGGCCCAGGCCCATATAGAGGAGGAAGGGAGACGCGCAAGAGGCCAGCAAAGATAACAGTAAGAGAGAGAAAGGAGCCAAAGTAGAGCATAAAAGAGTACTGGAAAACCATCTACCGCAACACAATACTGGTTGGACTAACGCTGGAGAGATAAATAGGAGTTAAAGGTACAGAGGCAGACTCAGGTAAGGGGAACCTAAGCCATAACATAGGTAATGCTATAGGGGGTAAATACCTAAGGGCTCTAAAAGGGCCTAATAAAGGCAGAAAATATAATAGCAACACTCTTAAGGACAGGAATAATAGGACTAAAAGATTAGCTTTACTAGGTGGGTGTCTTAGTGGGTAGCCTAAGGTGCGAATATAGCTGGCTAAGACAGACACTAAAACACATAATACTGTTATGCCCTTTACGCACTGGCCGAGAAGCAATGCTCTTAGCAGCTAGCACAGAAAACTATAATACACTGCTCTTAATATAGAAAGGCCTTAAGGCAGCTACCTAGTGGCTTATTGGCCAAAATGTGCTAGACCAGTTCCGGGTTGTAAAGGAAATAGTAATAGAAAGCAAAGGAACGAGTAACAGGCGCCCCTTAATAACTCTATAGGAGTAGAGTACAGTGTGTGATACTAACGCGTCCGTAGGTTTGTTACGGCAGTAGTAGTTCCTAAGGAGGTCAAAAAGTAAGGTAGTAGAGCACCACTGGTAACTTGTAGGCGACTTGCAAGCGAGCCCCAAAAGGCGGGGAGACGGATTATGGGGTTTTCTTAAATAGAGTTTTCTCCCTATATATATATAAGGAGTAGTCCGCGTGGGCCCAACAGGGATCCGAATCGGACGTTAAGCAATGAATAATAATAATATTAAGAAATATAAATTTAAGGCAAAATGCATAAAGTACCTTAGGATTATAGTAAGTATAAATAGGATTAAAGTTAACCCTAAAAAGGTTAACGTAATCTATAACTAGAAACCCCCTTATACTATAAAGGGGATCTAATCCTTCCTTGGTTTTTATAATTTCTATTACTAATTTATCTATAACTATAGAGTTATGGCAAAGCCTCTTATACAACTTACCTAAAAAGATATATCTTTTGTCTTTAATAACAACTATATAGAAGCCTTTAGAGAGTTAAAAAATCGGCTTATCTCTCCTTAAATCCTTTATTACTATAACCCAGACCTTAAATTAATGCTAAAGATAGATGCTTCTAACGGAGTTATAGCGGGAATTCTATTACAGTTATATTTGGACAGTAAATAGTACCCTATTACTTTCTTTTTAAAAATAATAGACCTAGCTAAGTGTAACTATAAAGTATATAATAAAGAAATGCTAGCTATTATGTAAGCTTTATAGTGTAAAGGTTTGCATAAGCGACTTAATTGTAAATCTATGGAAATTAGATGTAATATATATATAAAATAGGTAGCGATTGGTATAGGTAATAGAGACAAATATAAGTGTCTAATCAAGGTTGCGTCCTTGCAGTCATGTGACCGCAAATTGCCATCACGTGACGGCAATCTAGGGCAATTTGCGGCAACTTGCCTACGAACGCGAGTTAAAAGGGGTTGATTACGTAAGCTAAGCGAGCTTAAGAAATCCACTAAATTCCACCTGTAGAATAGGAGAATAATAAGCATTAATTAAAATCAGTTACTACCTATACTATTGCAATAGCATTATATATCACCGGAAGTAATACCAATACTAATTAGTAATCACAGATTAGGAGACGTATTATCTATAAAGAGAGACGAGCTCGATCAGTCCCTGCTAAAGGCCTCTACCAATCTCGCCTGCTAAGGAGCATTAGTTGACGTATATTTGAAAAGTCAACCCCTATCTAATAGGCCCTTGATTTTTTATACACAGCCCTTAGGCATTTAAGGAACCAACCCCTTTTAATAGGCCCTTGGTTCGCGTCTATTACGTATTTTATACTACCCAGATCACGTTAAGAAGTATTAGTTAACATATACTTAAAAAGTTAACCCCTATCTAATAGGCCCTTGGTTCGCGTCCATTACGTATTTTAAACGCGTTAGGTACTTAAGGAACTAACCCTTTTAATAGGCCCTTAGTTCGCGTCTATTACGCATTTTTTATCTAGAACCTAAAATTAAACTTAATAGGAGTTACGAGACAAGAATCGACATGTTAGATATTAGGGCACAAGTCAACGCAGAACAGGAGAAATGGCCTAAAGGTATTAACTTATAGTCCGACAAAACCACCATAAAGGATATTAATAAATTTGTGAAGTTTAAGATCCTAGAATACAAAGCGTACAACCTTTAGGACAATAAACTATAGGAGGTCTCTAAGGAAGATTTCCGGAGCTTTATAATATAAATCTTTAAGGATTGTAACCAAATTGGTATTTAAAAGCTCCGAACGTTCCTACGGACTAATAGCGTATAGATAAGGAAGTATAGGAATGCTACAGTCCCTAAATCACTATTTAACACCTTACAAGAAGAAGACCCTATAGAATGGACCAAGCCTAAGATTAAGGAGCATATAGTAACTAGAGGAAAGTTTACCTTAGGACAAATTAACTACCTCCTTAAGAACAACTTCGCCAGTACCAGTACTATTAAAACCCCAATCTTAATCTTACCAGCCACAAACCCTACCCTACTTACAATACTACCTACTATACCCCAACCTACCCTTATACTACCCCTATAACAGGAACCTAATTATATTAACTTAACCCTACAACTAGAACCACCTAGGGGACAGAGTTAAAACTAGGATTTTAGCAAGGAGTTAACAAACCTCGCGAAGATATATATAGAAGATAATAAGTACAGTAAAGAAGATGATAACTTTAACTTTAAACTTACCATCTTCTATAACCTCTATAGCAGAGCCGATATACCCTAAGAAGCCAAGGTCAAAGCCTACCCTATAATACTACGCGGTCTAGCACTTAACCACTACTACACTAACCTCAAAAACGTTACCTTAACCCTTTCGTTTAACCAAATCTGCAACGCCATATGTAATTACTTCAAGGGACCTGAATACAGACGCGGTATATTAGGATGATAGAACTCAATAACTCTAAAGTCCATAATAGGCAAGAGTGAGAATGCTAGAAAATTAACCTTAAACTGCCTATAGTTACTTATTAAAGAACTAAGACACCTCCAGTATGGTCTTAACCTAGATTTACGCATAGACAAGTTCCTTTATAATAAGCTTATTAACGCCTGCTAGGAGTTACCAGTGTGTTAATATACCTACTTTAAACCTTCTAATAGCTTAACTGGCCTAATTAATGACTTATAATCCTCTATCACAATATTTAAAAAGTTAAACAATGAGAACCCTTAAGCCTTCTTTACTAACCGCCGCTACTATAGACAATACCCTTAATCACCTTATAGAACATAATCATTTTTATCTGGCTAATATGCATTACTAAAGAAGCGCTGCTTTGTCTGTAATAAAGAAGGTTATTAGTTATCTAAACACTCTAGAGAAGAATATAATAAATTAAAGAAGAAGTTTAAGGACAGATTCAATCGCCGCTTTAATAGATATGCCTAATAGTACATTACTAAGTATAAAGGAACAGATAATAATAGTAATGAACTTAACTTAGAATCTATTAATAAGGTAATAGAAGCTCTTATAATTAATATTAAGTTACTAACAGCATCTCCAACCTAAGAACAGACTAAACTGTTCCTTACCTCTTTCGGAACGATACAGCATAAAGGAGCCATTAATACTGTAACTGACTTAGCAGACCAATCCTTTACCTATACAATTACCAGCACCAATTTAATTGCTTACCATAATGACCCAGACCTATTTACCTATGTTACTACTAGCTAGTATACATCCGATAAGTTCTACGGAGTAATAATTAACACTAGAGCTTTAAAGAGATTAACAGCAGGTTACGGACAATACCTCGTATATAGAAAGACCTATAATACTATTATCAATACCTTAAAGGCTGGCGCTATTAATGTCTAGTTTAGTATTGGTTCTACCTCTCCTATTAGCTCCGTCACAGTTAATACACCAGTTGGCAACGTTGAGTTTCACATTATAAAGGCCAATATACCCTTCCTACTATGCCTTGCAGATATGGACATACTAAAGGTCTATTATAATAACCTTAAGAACGTCCTAGTCACTCCAACAAAATCGGTGCTAGTGGTTCGCCAATTCGGTTACCCCTTCCTATTATAGGAAGAGTTACTGCAGTTATTTATAACCTACTCGTTTAATTAAAACCCTTACTACCTAACTACTACTAAACTCCGCTGACTCTACCGTTGCTTTAGACATCCATTAGCAGACAAGCTATATAAGGTACTAGAACGCTCTGGCCACGATAATATTAATAAGTAGGCCATTAACTACTTTACTAAGTACTGTTCCCACTGCTAGAAACACGGCAAGTCTCCTAAACGGTTTAAATTCACACTATAAGAAGACTAAGATTCCGATTTTAACTATTCTATTTTTGTTAATATTATGTATATTAACGGGAGTCCTATTCTCTACGTAATTAATAAAGCTACCAAATTTCAAGCTGCAAGATAGCTATGTAATATCTCCGCAAAATATACCTAGGACATCCTATAACTATATTAGATTAACACCTATATTAGACCACCTAACTATATTACCTATAACGCTAGGAAGAACTTTGCAAGTAAGGAGTTTTAATAGCACGCTATGGCAATGGCTATATTAACCAAGAGCGTCCCAGTGGAAGCTTACTGGTCTATTAGAATGGTAGAAAGAGCTTATCTAATACTACGCCGAGCATACCAGATAATTACGGAGGAGCTATAGGACTCAGGAATAACCAAAGAACTGGCCTTATAAATAGCGGTAAAGGCCGCTAATAACACAGCTAGCCTAGATGGCTTAGTCCCAACACTTCTTATCTTCAGTACCTACCCTTATATAAGCGAACTCGACCCACCAGCACCCTCTATTACACAGCGAGCGGCAGCTATAAAGAAGGCAATAGAGGAGATTATAAGGATTAGGGCAAAGAAGCAAGTTAATAATACACTAAACCAATAAAATGGTCTATCTGTCACTATAATCCACAACCTCCCCCTTAACTCAGACGTGCTCATATGGCGTAAAGGCAATACTGGACAAAGCGGCAGATAGACTGGCCTATTTAAGTTGCTTAAAATCAACAGAGAAATATATAAGGTATAACTCCCTAGTGGACCTACTAACTTTAGGACTACAATAGTAAAGCCATACCTATAACCTAAACCAGAAGAACCCAATGAGGAACTAGAGGAGGAGCCGTTTAAAGAACTAACTAAGGAACTAACTAAGGAACCAACTAAGGAACTAACTAAGGAATTAACTAAGGAACCAATAACTACTATACCCCTCCGAAGATTAAAACGGATACAATAATTGCCAATAAAGTCCTAGCAAAATATCGCGGATATATTAATATTTATTAACAATAGCCCAATGAAACCTAATACTATAACCCTTAAGTGCACCTCACCGTCATTCACAGAGTCTCGACATAAGGAGATAAACGGTTTACTTAAGAAAGGCGTCTTTAAGTTCATCGATACAGCAGACGTCCCAAAGGGAGTCAGAATCTTTAACTCCCGGTTTATCAACAAGGTTAAGAACGCTAAAACAGATAAGGCCTTTAAGAAGTCTAGACTAGTCATATAAGCCTATAACAACTATGGCAAAGATCTGGTCTTAACACAATTACTAACCATTTAATGTGTTAGCTAGAGAATTATCCTAGTACTTATAGCAACCCTATAAGGAAACGAAAAAAGACTAGCCTCTTTATACCTGCATAATATCTTACAAGCTTATATATAGTCCAGTACCTACCTAAATAGAGACTTCTTTGTACGCCTACCACCAGAACTTAAACTAAAGAATAGATTAATTCTAAAAGTTATTAAACCACTCTATACTGTCCCAGAAGCCGGCAACTATTAGTTTAATATATACTACTACCACCAGAACTTAAACTAAAGAATAGATTAATTCTAAAAGTTATTAAACCACTCTATACTGTCCCAGAAGCCGGCAACTATTAGTTTAATATATACTACTACCACCACCTTAATAAGCTACGGATGAACTAGTTAACATATAACCCCTACTTATTATATACAAATAGCAACGGCTTTGGAATTGTAGGACTATAGACTAACAATACACTATTTCTTGCTAATAAAACCTTTGCAGAGGCTAAAGAAGCTAGGCTTTAGGAAGCAAAGTTTCTAGTAAAGGAGAGAAAGAAGCTTACGCCAAATACCCTAATTAAGTTTAACAGAGGCTGCATTAGGCAAGAAAAGGACTTAATAGCCCTTACCCAGGAACATTAATGTCAGAACCTAAAGTTGGTCACTATAAAGGCTACAGACCTAACCAGCTCCAGAGGGGAAGTCCGCAAGGCAGTTATACCAAAGGACTAGTACGTTGCCTAGAGAGTAAGAGGAGCCTTATTACGGACAGCTTAAGTACGATGTTACAACTACTTAGAGAAGAGTCGGAGGAAGCTAGTTAGTTAATATAAGCACGGTCTAGAATAGATCCGGTGGAACTATATAACGAGGAATAGTAGCTAAGGTTACGTGGTATAATCTATATAATCTATATAATCTGTATAATCTGTGTAATCTATATGGAGCGTACAGAGCACACGTACCTCACGGAGCGAAGGGATTTCTTAGGCGTAAGGTTATATATTTAAAGGACCATAGTCCCTACCCAGATAGTTCTCTCTTTATAGTAAATTTTAGAATATAATTAGAGTTAATCTATTAGGCAACCACTCTACTAGTTATTATTATATTGTTAAATTGTTTATACCTATATACCTAGCCTAATAATAGGACCCATTATAGTTCCTACTATAAGGTTCTGTTACACATTTACTACTTAGGTTATAGTATTAAATAAGGTTAAATAATATGCCACCTAAAGCACCAGTTATAACAACGTTAATAGCAGCCACGACCTTAGGGTTAGGAGACACTAGTATAGCAGATACAGATTCTTAGTTAATTACGCAAGGTTAGTTATAAGAAATAGTTAATTACTTATAAGATAATAGTAGGCTACTTAAAGAACGCATTAATAGAATTAGAGTAGTAAAAGTTAAGTTACCTTTAATTAAACAGTTTTTAGGAGAGAAGTTAAAGCTTAAAGGGTTTCTTATATAGATGCACTTTAAGGTTATATAAGAAGGAGCAAAGTTAGCAACACCTATAGTGTTATGGGACTCCTCCGTAACACCTTACACACGTCCACCTGTTTCCACCTACGCAGCAAGAAGAGACTGACCACGAGATGGCAATCTAACGGTAATCTACGGCAATCTGACGGCAATCTGCCGCATTCTGCTATATTCTGCCAAGTCCACTAAATCCTGCCAAGTTCTGCCAGGACCGCTACTCGAATCCTATTCTGCTCTATACACGTGTCGACTAAGCAACTAAACTAGCGATATATACCCTTTCTTCCCGTTTCCTTACCTTCTCTCCTTACGCAACGTCTTAACTTCATCACACAGTTTATATACATAGCTTAATAATATCTACTTCGCTATATATTATCACCACTTATACTTACTCTGTAACACTACGTTGTGTTAAAACCTACACTCCGCCCCGCCCTGTTTAAAATGCAGAACAACCTTAAAGCCCCTATAACGGCCGCTGACATTATATCCGCACTCCAGGAACAATTAGTAGATATATAAAAGTCCTTTATAGACGCCCTCGCATAAAACCAAGCTGCTATAGCTTAATAGTAAGCCAAATAAGAAGTACGGCACTAGAAAATAATTAAGGCCCTCTAAGAAGAAATCCGCACCCTTAAGATGTCTACGCTAAGCCCTTAAGACCGGTCGCTATTACTAGAAGCCAATACGCGGAATGCGAGCCCTAAACCAGTAATAGTTATCCTACTAGTAGAACTAACTACTGCACTATAATAATCTGAACGATTACTAGACCCTCTAATATTTACTAGTAAATAATAAAAACTCTAATTATTTCTAAGCTGGCTTAAAAATAAGCTAACTGGTAACGCTAACTGCTACCTAACTAAAGCTAACTAACTCTGTTATGCCCTAAGTTAACTAGGAGGAGATGTAGCTAACCTTATTAAACCTCTTCAACCAAACTTAGTACCAAGCCTAATTGTACTTCTTAAAGCTATATATAGTAACCTAAACCGCCAAGCTACTGCTTAGAGAAAGATAAACTATATAACTTAAGAAATAAAAAGCTTTCTAGTATACTTCTCTGAATTTAACCATTACGTAAAAGAAATAGGCTGGAACGACTCCGTACTAATTAACAGCCTTATTAAATCCCTAAGTCCTGAACTGAAAACCTCCCTAATAGGTATAGACCTACTAGGAGCCCTTAACGCCTACGCAAACGTTATCAATAAACGGTACAATAATATACTATGTCTAACACTGAAGTCCGCTCTTTAATACAATACAATAACCCTATGAATATTTATTAAGCCATTATCTCAGCCTAAGCACCCCAACGCCATAGATATTAATACTGGAACCCTAGGATACGCCCCACTAGGGTCCTCTGAATAAGAATAATATACCAAGCTAGGCCTCTATTTTAAGTATAAAAGTAGCTCCTACTTTTCTAACTACTGCTCCGTCTCCCTGCCCCAACGCGAATTATAAACGGCTAATACTAGCAGCCGTTTACCGCATTAATCCTCTAGTTACCGTCCCCAATCTCTACCTGGTTCCAGCCCTGCATTTAGTAAGTACCACTTATAAGGACAAAGCTATAACTGATATGCTATAAGAACTCCACCCTAATTGCCTCTAAAAGGAAGGTCCTGGAGCTAAGTTACTCTCCGGGACGGCGCTGCCTTAGGATCTCGTTAAATGCTTTAAATGTTATAAACTCTAACTTTTAGGATTACAGCATAACTGTTAACTATTATCTTTAGTAGAACGATTAATAGGTTAATGCTTAAGTCCTAATTAATACAGGAGCTAGTGGTATAGGATTTATTAACAAGATCTTTATATAAGATAATAGTTTTACTCTAACCCCCCTTAACTGGCATATTAATGTATTTAGATTTAATAGCAAACGCACTGTCTTAGGCTGTATTACCCATATAGTATTCCTAAGACTTTAATACCTGAACTATAAAGAACTAATTAGGCTTTTTATTACCACCCTAGGTTACTTAGTAATCCTTAAACAACCCTGGATAAAGCTATATAAGGTAACTATTAATTGGGACAACCTTAAGCTTCTATTTACCGCCTCCTGTTATAAGCAGAAGTGTCTTATAACCCGCTGCTTAGACCCTAAACTGAAATCTAGAAAATCTACTAAGATCCACTAGTTTAAGATTTCTATTGACGTCTACTAAGAACCTGGAAATAATATATGACTATACAAACTGACTCTAACTGCTATACCCCGAACCAAGCAGAAGCTTAAGCTTAATATATAAAAGTACCAAAAGAACTGGTACTCTACTATAAAAAGGATACTTAAAGAACCTGAACCTAAATCTAATACTAACTCTATACCTAATACTGAACTTAAACCTAAATAAGAAATTATATAAGAAACTAAGGATAATCTAAGTTTACTTAACACCTTAGATATCTATATAATTAGAGCTACCCTATTAGCATAACTTACTAAGAAACCTAAATATATAATCTTTGCTGTTATAATAGCCGATATTAAAAAGGCCTTAGTATTAAAGAAACACACTAACCCTGCCATAAAAGTACTAGTATGCCACTATAACAACCTAGAAGTATTTTTATGAAAGGAAGCTAATAAACTAGCAGAACACCGACCATATAACCATAAGATTATACTTAAAGAAGGAAAACAGCTAGGATTTAGACCCTTATATAAAATGTCCCAAAATAAACTCTAAGTGCTGCGGAAGTACTTAGACGAACACCTAAGTAAAGGATTTATTAGAGTAAGCTCTTTGCCTATAGTTGTACCTATAATCTTTGTTAAGAAACCTGGCGGCGGTTTATACTTCTGTATAGACTACCGAGCTCTTAATGCTATTACCATTAAGAATTGGTACCCGCTCCTATTAATTTAAGAGACACTGAACCGATTAAGTAAGGCTCGCTACTATATAAAACTCGACCTTATCTACGTATTTAACCGCCTCCGTATCACAAAAGGAGATAAATAGCTTACCGCATTCTGTACTAGATATAAACTGTTTAAATACTTAGTAACGCCGTTTAGCCTCATAAATGCCCTAAGTTTATTCCAATACTTTGTAAATAATACCTTATAACCTTACCTGGACGTTTTCTGTACTGCTTATATTAACGATATTTTGGTATATAGTAATAACCTAGCTAAATATAAAAAACACGTTGACCTTATCCTAGAAGCCCTATATGGAGCTAGACTACAATTAGATATAGATAAATACGAGTTCTATAAAACGGAAGTTCTATACCTTAGACTTATTATCTTTATAGACGGCATATAAATGGACCTAAAGAAGATTGAAGTAATTATAAACTGGCAAGAACCTAAGAATATTAAGGATGTAAGAGCCTTTATAGGATTTGCTAATTTCTACTAATGGTTTATTAATAACTTCTCCGCCCTAGTTTTACCTCTTATAGCTCTAACACAAAAGGACAAAGCCTTTATCTTTAATAAGGAATATAAGAAGGCCTTTGCCTATCTAAAAGTTATATTTACCACTGCACCCGTACTCTAACACTTTGACCTAAACTAAAAGAGTGTTATAAAAGCTGATTTATCTAACTATATTACTAGAGGCATTCTGTCTTAGTATAATAAGGAAGGAGTACTATATCTAGTAATATACTTCTTAAAACAATTAAGTCCAGCCAAATATAACTACGAGATCTACGATAAGGAATTATTGGCTATTATTAGATATTTCAAACAATGGCGACCTAAACTGGAAGGCGCTGGATTTCTAATTAAGGTTCTTAGCAACTATAAAAATCTATAGTACTTCACGACTATAAAACAGCTGAGTTATTATTAAGCCCACTAGTTAGAATATCTGTCTTGTTTCCAATTCTCAATTACGTACCGCCTAGGCGTTTAAGGTCAAAAACCTAATGCCCTAACTCGACGTTCACAAGACATAATAGCATAGGAAAAAGCGCGCGCCTACCATAATTAAACGCTGCTTCGCCCTGAATTATTTAATCCCCTAGCTAAAGACCTTATAGTACACGTCCTTAAAATAACTGATTGATTAATTAAGTAGATTATAGTTAACAAATACCCAAATAACGAGTTTATTTAAGAGATACTCAAGTTAATTTAAGATGGCGTTAGACGCTCCAAAAAGATCTCTTTAAGTAAATATGAAGCTCGCGAAGAACGCTTATACTACTAAAACCGCCTAGTTGTACCTAACTACAACAAACTTAAGCTTAAGCTCCTTAAACACGTATATGATTTACCAGTAGCCAGCCACCTAGGCTAAGGAAAAACCCTAGAGCTGCTCTAATAGGAGTACTACTAGCCAAACATGCACAATATAATACAAAGGTATGTCTCTAGCTATTACACCTGCCGACGAGCCAAAGCCTTATATAAGAAGTACAACGGCTTTCTAAAGCCACTGCCTGTTCTGGACTGAAGATGGAAGGATATCTTAATTAACTTCGTTGTTAATCTCCCCATAAGTAAAGGCTGTGCGAACATTATAGTAGTTATAGACCGACTATCTAAAATGAGACACTTAATCGCCTGCCCTAATATATTAACACCTGCCGTTGCCTAACTGTTCCTGGATTATATATGGAAACTCTACAGACTTCCTAAAACGATTGTCTCCAATAGAGGCCGTTAGTTTGTCTTAGCGTTTTAGGAAGAACTAACTACCTAACTCTGCATTAAAGTGCTATTGTCTATGGCATATTACCTAGAAACGGACGGTCAAACGGAACGTGCAAATGCTATAATAGAACAGTATATTCGGATATACACGTCGTATTTATAGGACGACTGGATGGACTGGCTTATATTTACTAAGTTTACTATAAATGACTCCGTCTTAGAAACTATAAAGGTCTTCCTATTCCTGGCTAATTATGGCTAGCACCCGCGAATAGGTTTTAAACCCTTTAGTAATATTCCTTGCCTAGCTTATTAGGCCTTATAAGTTATAGAAGCAAATAAATTTATAAAGAAGATGGAAGAACTATAAGAGTTCCTTACTAATGAAATAATATAGGCCCAGTCTGTCTATAAAGCCGTAGCAAATAAGAACTGAACCCTAGCACCAGCTTACTAAATTGGTAACTTTGTCTGGCTAGACGCAAGAAATCTAAACACAAAATAACTTACTAAGAAACTTAACTGGAAGAACGCCGGCCCTTATAAGGTTAAAAAAGTTGTCTTTCCTTATACCTACTAACTGAAGCTCCCTAATACGGTTAAAATCCACCCTATATTCTATATGTCAGTCCTCTGCCCTGCCGCCCCTATATTAGACGCCTTACCTGGATAGATCCAAGACCCTCCCCTACCAGTTAAAGTGGATGGTGAGGATGAATACCTCGTCGAAAGAGTTAACAACATTAAGTACAATAAACGGAAACGCAAATATATGTATTTTACGAAATAGAGAGGCTTTATTAAGCCCTTATGGGAACCTGTTAACTCTGTAGGACTTATACAAGCCGCAAAAAACTTTTATAAACTTTACCTAGAACTACCTTAGCCCTATCTCGCAGAAGCTCGAGTTTAAAGGGGGGGTACTGTTATGGGACTCCTCTATAATACCTTATATACGTCCACCTGTTTCCACCTACGTAGCAAGAAGAGACCGACCATGAGACGGCAATCTGACGGTAATCTACGGCAATCTAACGGCAATTTGCCGCATTCTACCATATTCTACCAAGTCCACTAAATCCTGCCAAGTTCTGCCAGGACCGCTACTCGAATCCTATTCTGCTCCGTGCACGTGTCGACCAAGCAACTAAACTAGCGATATATACCCTTTCTTCCCGTTTCCTTACCTTCTCTCCTTACGCAACGTCTTGACTTCATTACACAGTTTATGTACATAGCTTAATAATATCTACTTCGCTATATATTATCACCACTTGTACTCACTCCGTGACATATAGATTAGGTAGCGTACGCAGGACTATTCTTAATAGGAAGGGCTCTAGAGTAGTTTAAGCCTTACCTCATAGAGATATAAGTAAACAGTATAATAACTACTAACCCAGACATACGGTATATATTTATAAGTTGGAATAGATTTGCAGAATGGTTAATATAAATATTTAGAGACCTTAAAGCAACCACAATAGCGGAACAAAAACTTTAGAACTTAGTATAGCGCACTTTAGCAATTAAGTATACAACACAGTTTTAAACACTAGCCACGTAGGTTAAGTGGAATAATAGGGCGCTTATAGCATAGTATAAATAGAGACTTAAGGCTAAAGTCTAGGACGCAATTATTCTAATAGAAGATGCGGATACTCTAAGAAAGTTAATAAACCAGTTAATAAAGATTAATAATAGGATCTATTAAAGGGAACAAGCTAAGAAAGGGCAAAACAGAGTTCTATAGTTATATAAGGCGTAGAGTACGCAATAACCAATATAGAGTTAAAAACTATAGAATGGTGTAGAGCTAATAGACCTAAGCGGTACCAAAGAGTCCAAAAGATAAATAAAGAAACTATAAAAACCTAGAGGTTAAGGATCTAGTAATTATAGGACCTAAAAGCAGAGGCTAAACTAGGGATCTTAATAGTAGAAGATATTTAGGCAGACTTTATAACAAAAAAAATAGTTTAAAGATAGAGCTTATATAAATTGCGGAAAATAGGGTTATTTCGCCAGAGATTATAGAGGTGGTTAGAGTAACTATATAGTAAAGGGAACCAGACCAGCAGGAGATATATATATATAAAGGGACGACGGTGCACTATAAGGAACAAAAGAATGTTTAATTAATAGTTTCGCGTTTTATTATAACAACGTATACCAAATTTATAAGGACGCTAAGTATGGCATAAGCTATTAGTTATAAGAGCTATTATTATCTAAGTTTAGAGGAACCAATAAACCAGCTTATAGATTAGATATTAAAGATAATAAGTTTAATACAGGCGAAGCATTTACTAATAATAAGGCAACAAAGGCAGCTTACTAGGAGCATATAGACCTTAGAGAAGTTAAAATAGAAGCAAAGACTAAAACCACTATAGAGCGAGGTTTAGTAACGGGTATTATAATACTATTAGATATAATTTCCATCGCTTTATAAGATAAAAGGAGTAACATTTAAAAGAAACTAAGTAAGTAAACAACTACTAGTGCTAGCTTATTACTTAATAAAGGCAAAAGGCCACAGGTCTAAGACTCTTAAGATAAGATAAGGAAGGCTCTAGACTCGTAAGATATAATAAGAATAGCTTAAGAACCTATAATCGATAAAAACTGATGGGAAAGAGCAGCGACTTAGTTTAGTAATAAACAAATAAGTATAGGACGCAAGTTTAAGAACCAAGAGTTTAGAGAATAAGTAAGGACGTTATTAGGTAGCCAAGATTTTAAAGAATAAATAAGGACCATAATAGTTCTAGGTAAATATAGTGTTTAACCTAAAGATTAAAAAGTTAATACTAAGATTAGGAAGTAAGACGACTTTAAGGATCTAGCTACAAGACGTAGAAAATAAGAAACTATAGATAAGTTTAGACATAGAATTATTATATAGCAAGAGCAAAAGCTAGATAAGAGGTCAGCTATACTAGGTTATATAAGGGACAAAGCACCCGTATAAAGAATTACTAATAGGCCTAAGGCAGGGACGCCTAGAGTAAAGTAGTTAAATAAACTAGAATAAGAAGAGGATCTAGGGATTCCAACTAGGGTTAAAGAAAGATATACTAAAGGATATTATAATATAGTAATAACAAGGTACTTTTTAATAGACAAACTATATACACTAAACTAGTTGTATAGAAAGTGGTATAGGCAAAGAAGCAATAACAAATAGGCAGATTTCTATATATAGCTAAATAAGAAAGTTGTCTAAGACTAACCTATTATAGAAAAACGCATAAATCACATTAAAGGAGCGTTAATTATAATATTAAGGAACCTAGAAGAAGGATCTAGGGACTAGAGAAGTAAGTAATAAATCTTAATACCTATAGAAGAAAGACCGATAGTTAGATTAGCTAGATAGAGGTTTAAACTTAAGAGCGAAGATAAGCTAAAAGTAGACCTAAGTCACTTAGCGTATTATACACTATTATAGATAGCTTGTGTGGATAACATATATAATATATATAGAGCACTAAAAGACAAGAACCGGAAGTACCTAGCAAGGATATATTAGGCACTAGAAGAGAAGCGGTTTAGGAACGCTAAGTATATATATAGATAGCACCTAGTAGAAGTACAAGGCCAAGGGGACTTAATACTTTAACTAGGAAGATTCCTTATGGAAGAATACCTAGACAGATAATAGTAGTAGAAGTGCCTAGAGAACACTTGTCTATAGTATATAGAGGAAAAGAAACAAACTAAGTATTAGCCTAAATTAGACTAAGTATAAATAGGATCTAGCAGTCAACAGTTAGGAAAAGGGGAGGTGTATAAAACCAGAGGGAACTAGTATTAGAGCCTTAGACCCTTAAAGGAATTTAAAAATAACACCTAAATTTAAGAGTTAAGTGGCAAGATTAGCAGTTTATAGTATTGGTAGATAGTAGGGCAATAAGGAACCATATATTACCAAAGGTAGTAGAAAGGATAGGGTTACCACACAGATAAAAGGAACACCTATATCTACTTATAACAATTTTAGGAGATCAGATAGCCTACAGAGGAGGTATTATTAATCTTAAAATAGGACCTATTTAGTTAACTATTAAAGGGAGACTAGTTAGAATATCTTTTAATATCCTACCATTAGGACAAAACAAGGCGATACTAGAAATACCTTAATTACAGGAATATAATCTAAAGATTAATTAGGTTATAGGTTAGGTTAATATTAGAGATACTTAATAATATAAAATATAACAGCAAACTAAGTTGGTATAGTACCAAGTAGGAGTAATGTATAAAGAGACTAAGTAAGGCTTAAGTTATATACCAAAGAGATACTATAAGTATAGTAAAAAGTTATAGTTACCAGAAAGTGAAAAGCTATTAAAGTATATAGCATAGGACTATAAGATAGAGTTAAAAGAAGAAATAAATCTAAAGTTCTTTCTAATTTATAAGCTTACTAAAACTGAGTTAGTAGCACTTAAAGAGTTTATCTAGGAGAACTTATAAAAGGGATATATTAGACCATCGCAGTTATTAGTAAAATATCCAGTATTATTTATCCTAAAGAAAAACGGAAAACTTAGAATATATATAGACTATAGACAGTTAAACAGCATTACTAGGAAGAATAAGTATCCTTTACCCTTAATTAGCGAAATCCAAGATAGGATAGGTAATGCGTAAATCTTCACGAAAATAGATCTAAGATGGGCGTACCATTAGATTAGAATTAAGAAAGGTAATAAATAGAAAGCAGCTTTTAGGTTAAAGAAAGGACTATATAAACTATTAGTTATGCAATTTAGGCTTATAAACGCACTAGCAACATTCCAGAAGCAAATTAATAGTATATTAAGAGAACACCTTAATAAGTTTATTATAGTATACCTTAACGACATTATTATCTACTTAGAGAGTAAAGAAGAACATAGAGAACACATTAAATAGGTCTTAAAGAGACTATAGGAAGAATAGATGCTAGTAGCAATTAAGAAATGCAAGTTCTTTATAAGGAAGACTAATTTTATAGGATTTATTATTAAACTAGGAAAAATTAGCATAGACCCAAAGAAAGTTAAAGCTATAGTAAGTTAGCAAGAACTAGAGAATATTATATAGTTAAGGTTGTTTCTAGGGTTTTGCAACTACTATAGGAGGTTTATAGCATAGTGGTTAAAAAGCATTAAGCCATTTACAAGACTAACGAAGAAAAAGGAACTGTGGGTTTAAGGTAGTAAGCAGAAAAAGCTATTCTAAGAACTTAAGAAGATGTTTACCTAGGAACTAGTCCTTAAGATCTATTAACTAAAGTTAGACATAGTTGTTAAGACAGATGCATTAGACTTTATACTAGGAGTATATTTGCTATAGAAGCACCAGGACGCATAGCATCTAGTAGTATACTATAGTCGGAAGATAACACCACTAGAGTTAAACTACGACATCTATAATAAGGAGTTGTTAGGTATAGTTATAGCACTTAAGAAATAGAGAGTATTCTTACAAAGTATAGAGAAACTATTTATAGTTAAGACGGACTATAAGAACCTTATAGAATTCCTAATAATAAAGGAACTTAACCAAAGACAGGTCAGATAGGCGGAAATGCTTATAGAATACTATTTTGAAATTCAGTATACTAAGGGTACAGACAATATATAAGTAGACGCTTTAAGCAGAAAAGCTAAACTACAAAATAACAAGAAGCCATTAGGAGCTTTATTATAAAAGGATTAAAACAGATTAATTAGGTATAACTATCCAAAAATCGCAGCAACTAAAGAAAGTTAGGTCCACGAGTTACTAGAGAGTAATTAGGCGTAGAAGATCCAAAAAGTATAGATAGAGGATCCAGACTTAGAGCAATATAAAAATAAAGAAGTAATATATATGCCTAAGTCTATCATAGAAGAGTTTGTTAAAGAATTCCATAAGGGAATAATATAAGGACATAACAGGTCTATAGGACTAGTATTAAGACTTTAAAAGGAGTATATTATTTAAGGAATCTGGGGACTGGTAAGACAAGTTATAAGAGAATATCTAGATTGCTAAAGGAATAAACCGACAAGGTATAAGCTATATAGAGGGCTACAACCTATTAAAGTACCAAAAAGACCATAGGAGGTTATATTATAAGACTTTATTATTAGGTTACCAAAGTTAAGAGATCCTATTATAGGACAAGATTATAACGCGATTTTAGTAATAGTAGATAAGCTAACAAAGTAGGGATACTTTATAGCATGCACTAAAGAGATATTAGTAGAAGATGTCGCTAGAATCTATATAAAAGAAGTATTTATAAGATATAGAGCACTAGATAAGATTATATCGGATAGGGATCTAAGATTTATAGTAGTATTTTAGAAAGTGTTTCTAGTAGAATAAGGAGTTTATATAGCAACCTCTATAGCATATTATCCGTAGACGGATGGATAGACAGAAAGGCTAAACTAGACACTAGAATAGTATCTAAGGCATTATATTAATTATGTACAGAATAATTGGGTATTATTATTACCAGTTATATAGTTTACATACAATACAATACTATAAGAAGGAATAGGGATATTACTATTTAAGGCGAACTACGGGTGTAAACTAAGAACATCGTTATTACTACGTTAAGTAAAGAAAACGAGTAGCACAGCTAAATAAAGAATAGAGACGTTAATAAATCTTTATACAAACCTCATAGAAACAGCTAAACTAGTACAGCAAAGGATAAAAAGGTACTATAATACTAAGAGATCTAAGGGACTAGATCTTAAGGAGGGAGATAAAGTATAGCTACTATACAAAAATTTTAAGAGTTGACGACTAAGTAAAAAGTTAGACTATATTAGACTAGGACCTTTTAAAATTAAGCAAAGGATTTTATTAGTTATATATAAGTTAAACCTACTAGCCAAGATAAAAATCTACCCTATATAGTATGTCGCAATGCTAGAGCTAGCATACGGGAATATTAAGCCACTAGTTTACAAGGCAGATATATATAGAGAATAAGAGAAAGATAAATAGCAAGTTTTAAAAATCATTAGTTATAAGAATATAGATAATAAAATATAGTATAAAGTAAAGTAGATAGGCTATAGTAAGACTACCTAGAAACCACTAAGCAACCTAAAAAACGCTATAGGAAAGGTATAGAAGTATTAAAAGAGAAAGGGTTAGGTAGTATTAACAAAAAAGGATCGCCAAAGAATAAGTCACCTAAGGGGGACCTAAGAGGAGCACCTGCCAAGCTATTCGGAGTTATTTCCCCTACTAGCAAATATAAGCCTGCTTTAGCCTCCTCTACTTCTAGCTTATAGAGACCCTACTTAACTAGGCGAAACTCCTTAGAGTGCACCTTCTTACAAACCTTCTTAAGACAGGTTAACTAAGTAAAGGCAGTCTAATAGAGTTTAAACACGCAAGTAGACGCTTCTAATATACAATATTAAGCCTCTAGCAACAGGGCTAATTCCTTAGCAGAATAATAGAGTTTATTATAAGCGGCTACAAGCAAGCTCTTAAGCTTTTTAGCCTTAGATTAAATACAAAACCCTATAATAAATTACTTAGGGAACTAAGACACTATTAAGAGTTATAGAACGCGTATACTTAGCGTTAGAAACCAATTTAACATCACAGGAAGACCGTATATTTAATTTAGTATATTTAGCGCAAGAGAATAATTGGCAACCGGAGAGAGCCGTAATTATAATATACACTAACTTCTTGTCTGCGCAACGAGAATAGGAAGGCATAGCCTTACCTAGCAAAAGAATCTTAAGCACTACACAATTACAACAATTGGTAGATAAGGACGAAGATGCTTTAGGCATAATAAGTAAAGATATTAACTAAGTTAATTAAACGGACATTACACCTCTAGTAAACGACTTAGAGATATTAGGAATCTTTAAGGACAAAGATAAAAAGGAGGGAGATAGTATTACAGACAGCTTAAGTACAATATTATAACTACTTAGAGAAGAGTTGGAGAAAGCTAGTTAGTTAATACAAGCACAGTCTAGAATAGATCTAGTGGAACTATATAACGAGGAATAGTAGCCAAGGTTATATAGTGTAATCTATATAATCTATATAATCTGTATAATCTGTATAATCTATACAGAGCGTACAGAGCATACATACCTCACAAAGCGAAGGGATTTCTTAGGCGTAAGGTTGTGTATTTAAAGGACTATAGTCCCTACCTAGATAGTTCTCTCTTTATAGTAAATTTTAGAATATAATTAGAGTTAATCTATTAGGCAACTACTCCATCAATTATTATTATGTTATTAAACTATTTATACCTATATACCTAGCCTAATAATAGGACCCACTATAGTTCCTGCTATAAGGTTCCGTTACAAGCCTATATCGCTATAGTCTATTAACCAGAAGCTGCCTTTAACCTCTCCTTTATAGCACAAGTCGTTAACCTAAAGGAAGAACATGCGAAGCAGCTTAATAAGCGGCTATAATAGCAAATTAATAATCCCTCCTAAGGACTTCGCTTTGTATAACTTAATATAAGCACTCTCAAACTAATAATATTTACGGACTCGTCCTTTGCCAATAACTACAACCCCTCTTCTTAGATTAGCTTCGTTATTACACTCGCAGATAAGGATAATAGGGCCAATATCCTTTATTAGTCATCTATTAAATGCAAGCAAGTTACACAAAGCATCTTAGCATCTAAACTATATAGTATAGCCCACAGATTTAACACCAGAGCTACGATTAAAGCAACTATTAAGAAAATTCTACAACTTAAACAACTACTGCTTACCCTTTATACCAATTTAAAATCTCTATATAACTGCCTAGTCAAACTTAGGACAACATAAGAGAAACGACTTATAGTTAACCTAATATATTTACGATAATTATATAAAAGAAGAGAAATAGTAGAGATTAAATAGATTAACAAAGGCAGTAACCCTATAGACGCTATAATAAAATTAAACCCTTACCAAGCGTTAAAGGACCTAATTAATATAAATATAATCAAGCTACAGGTCACCAAGTAGGTAAAGAGAGGAGAAGATGGAAAGACAGAAATAGAGAGTATAAAGATATCAAGCTAGCAGCCAAGGCGCTAGTACTAAGCGAGCCAATGGCGATTTTCCATACCGGGCATGGAAAATTGTGATTGGTTACTTTAGCCATTTGGCAGAATTTAGTGGAATTTAACAGGTGGAAAGTAGTGGAATTCAATAGGTAGAAAGTAGTGGAATTTAGTAGGCGGCGTGCTTAAGCACTATTAAAAACTAAATACTCCTAGTATCTGATTAAGGTTGCGTCCTTGCAGTCATATAACCGCAAATTGCCATCACGTGACGGCAATCTAGGGCAATTTGCGGCAACTTGCCTATGAACGTGAGTTAAAAGGGGTTAATTACGTAAGCTAAGCGAGCTTAAGAAATCCACCAAATTCCACCTATAGAATAGGAGAATAATAAGCATCAATCAAAATCAGTTACCACCCATACTATTGCAATAGCATTACGTATTACCGGAAGTGATACCGATAATAAGATATACAAGGGTAGTGTAACGGGACTAGCCCAGTTACAGTAGGAATGTCTTGGTAAAACACTTAACAGATAAATTCCGACGCTTTAATCAAATTCTGCCAAATTCTACCAAGTTAATTAAATTCTGCTAAATTCCGCCAACTTAATTAATTTCCACCAGTCTCCACTAAATTCCACTAACGTAATGGAATTTAGTTTAAACTTATTAAAATCCGTATAGGCTTGTGCCTACGCGTCTACTACCAAGACTATAAATATTTAGTTATAAGTTTCCTATATTCCTTTCTCTTCTTTATATAACGTCTTGTACTCTACAAGAGCTATATACCCTTAGATTTAGATAGAATTTATATTATTCCTTTAAATCTTCCCTAAAGCCTCTTTGCGCCCTTACATTACGTTACGTTAAAATAACTACTATTAAAATGGCAAACGAACCTAAATCCCTTTTAATAACCATAAGTATTATAACCCTAGTTAGGGAACAGTTAACTATAATACAATAGTCCTTTACGGATGCCTTAGCTTAGTAGCGGGCTGCACTAGAAGCCCAGTACCAGTAATTAATAGAAGCACTCCATAAAGAACTCTACAATATTAAGGCATTTACGTTACAAACCCTAATAGCAACACCTATAAATAAAATTAAAATAATAGTACCTAAACCTAATGCGTTAAATGCGAACACTAAACTAGTAATAGTAGCTTAACCTACACCTATAGCAAACCTAGTACCTACTATAAAATCTAAAAGGCTCCTTAATCCTCTAATGTTTAATAGAAACTAAAATAACCTATATCCCTTTATAACCAAGCTCCGTCTTAAACTCTTAACAAACTATAATTAATACCCCACTAAGGTTAGTAAGGTTAGCTATAGAATATCTTATTTAAGCAAGGACGCTACATAAACTATAGATCTATTCTTCCGCAATAGCACTTTTATTAATTTTAAAACCTTTATCTCTCTACTAGAACAAATATATAATAACGCCAGCCGCGAACATATAGCTATTACCAAACTTAAAAACCTATAATAATAGAACCAAGACTTCACTAGCTTCTTTTCGGAATTTTTAGGCCTTATTAGTAAACTAGATTGGAATAAAGCCACTAGAATTACTGCCCTTTAATAAGCTATTTCGGATAAGATTAAAGCCCAGTTAGTAGGTAAAGAACTACTAAAAAACCTATCTAAATTTACTATAATATGTTAACAAATTAATAAAGACCTTTAATATAACAAATAGACTTATTCTCTAAAGTCAACCACACCTTATATTTAAAACTCCTTAAAACCAGTATATACTCTAAGGCGCGATCCTTCTCTAAGACATAAAATATTACAGACGCTTTAAGTACAATGTTACGACTACTTAGAGAGGAGTCGGAGGAAGCTAGTTAGTTAATATAGGCACGTCTAAAATGGATCCGGTGGAACCATATAACGAGGAATAGTAGCCGAGGTTATAAGGTTAGATCTATAATCTATAGGATTAAAAGAACGTGGGATCTATAAGCAGATCAACAGATTAACAAATTAACGGATTAACAGAGCAAAGGGATCCCTTAGGCGTAAGGTTATATATTTAAAGGACCACAGTCCCTACCTAGATAGTTCTCTCTTTATAGTAAATCTTAGAATATAATTAGAGTTAATCTGTTAGGCAACTACTCTACTAGTTATTATTATATTATTAAATTGTTCTTACCTATATACCCAGCCTAATAATAGGACCCACCGTAGTTCCTACTACAAGGTTCCGTTACACATTCACTACTAAGGTTATAGTATTAAACAAGGTTAAATAACATGCTACCTAAAGCACCCGTCATAACAACATTAACGGCAGCCACGACCTTAGGGTTAGGAGACACCAGTATAGCAGACACAGATTCTTAAGTAGTTACGCAAGGTTAGTTGCAAGAAATGGTTAATTGCTTATAAGATAATAGTAAGCTACTTAAAAAATGCATTAATGGAATTAGAGTAGTAAAGGTTAAGTTACCTTTAATTAAACAATTCTTAGGAGAGAAGTCGAAGCTTAAAGGGTTTCTCACACAGATGCATTTTAAGGTTATGTAAGAAGGAGCAAAGTTAGCAATACCTACAGATTAGGTAGCATACGCAGGACTATTCTTAATAAAAAGAGCTCTAGAGTGGTTTAAGCCTTACCTTACCAAGATATAAGTAAACGGTGTAACAACTACTAACCCAGACGTACGGTATGTGTTCGCAAGTTGGAATGGATTTACAGAATAGTTAATACAAATATTTAGAGACCCCAAAGTAACCATAACGGCGGAATAAAAACTTTAGAACTTAGTACAACGCACTTCAGCAATTAAGTATATAATATAGTTTTAAACACTAGCTACGCAGGTTAAGTGGAACAATAGGGCGCTTATAGTATAGTATAAACAGGGACTTAAGGCTAAAGTCCAGAACGCAATTATTTTAATAGAAGATGCGGATACTCTAAAAGAGTTAATAGATTAGTGTGAGGGGAACTTGTAGACAGGGGGCTATAAGGACACGATTGTGGAACAAGATAGATTGGTGAGAGAGACGAATCCTTGAGGAGGTAAGGCCTCGAGGATCGTGGAGACTATATACTACGGGCAC
>Ga0307507_10003552_pt1 | contig 29905 bp, 8 predicted proteins | sample 7_EM_MG_FD_207223 | JGI IMG/M metagenome (GOLD analysis project Ga0307507, IMG submission 207223) | Populus trichocarpa ectomycorrhiza microbial communities from riparian zone in the Pacific Northwest, United States - 7_EM | ecosystem: Host-associated > Plants > Roots > Unclassified | place... | reverse complement strand
GTACGCCAGGTACGCGTTTACGCGTTTAGTGCACTAACCACTCGCTTACGCGTCTGGTGCACTTATGAAGCACTAACTAATTAGGGGGAGGACGCATTAGTATATAGACCACGTAGTCTGCTTTATATAATCGGCAGTCACCACCATCCCAAAGAGCATACAATACTATACGTATTTCGTGCCCCGGGATACGACTCACTCGTGCTATTAAGTTAGTACGAACACTGATTAGTAAGCACGCACAGATTAGCAATCACTCGACACCTCCCACCAAGCAATATATACGACAGCGACCACCCGTTTAGACTCCTAGTACGACCTGCTAGAAGGTCGGAAGTCGGGGATTACAGACTATCACCAACTCTATATACTTATTCAAGTCTTAGTACGGTTTACCGGAAGTTATAGACGCGAATATAGACCTTTACGGAACCCCTTATCCTTAACCCTCTTTGAACCTCAAACCCCTATTCCTACTACACCCTCCCTTAATACCCCCAACCTCTTTTCAGACCCCTTACGGAGACCCCTACCCTTCTACAAACCGTTACGGACCCGTTAATTACCTTTACAGACCACTACAAGACCCCTTAAACTGTTACGGACCCGCTAATCGATTTTACGGACTATTATAAGACCTTCCCCACCTGCTATAAGCTACTACGACCCGCCACAGCTTATATAGACATATAACGCTATATAATATAGCAGATACAAGCAAGCAAATCAGTAAAGGTTAAAAGAAGTGGAGCTAAGGAGTCGACCTCACGTCTACAGATAACGTTAACAACTATATTAATTTCAAAATCCTTAAATATGGACACTATAAGCTTCTAAACAACGACCTATAGGAGCAATATAAGGAAGACTTTGCGGACTTTACGGAAGCTATTCTTAAGGCTTATAACCCTACTGCTATCCATAACCTACGAACCCTTTTATGTCACTAAGGTGTATAGGTTAAAAAGGATAAACGAGTTACTATTATACAGTCCTTATACAACACAATATAGAAGGAGGACCAAACGGAATAGACTAAAGAGAAAATCCTAGACTAGGTTAAAGCTATAAATAATCTCTCTACTTCTCCTAAACTTAATAGTATCACTGGCCTTATACCTAACCTACTTAACCAAATTCGTCCTATAAACCTAAGCGATTTTGGAATTAATCTTATAGGCCAAAGCATACCCAGTACCTAAGTTACGGACTATAATACCCCCGTAAACCAAAATATGGACTAAAACCCTTCTATTAACAAAGCTATAGATCCGCAACCTACCTAAGTTATAGATCCGCAAGCTATATATCCGCAAACTATATATCCGTAAGCCACATATCCGCAAGCTATAGATCCGCAAGTTATAGATCCATAACGCACCTAAGTAAAGACCTATGGCAAGGAGCTAGCCAACCTAGCTAAGCTCTACACCGACAAATCCAAGTATAGCGGTGAAAACGATAACTTTGACTTTAAACTAACTATCTTTATAGACCTCTATTAGAAGGCCGATATTCCTAAACAGAAGTTCAGCCAAGCCTACTCTACTATACTACGCGGCCTAGCACTTAACCACTACTACACCAACCTTAAGAGTAACCCCCTTGGTGTTCCCTTTAACAAGCTATGCGAAGCTACCCGTAACTACTTTAAAGGACTAGAATATAAGCGTAATATTTTTACCTAATAGAATGCAACCAAGCTATAGACCGTAATTGATAAAAACACTAAAAAATCAACTATAGAGTGCCTACAAATTCTTATTAAAGACCTCTAGCACCTATAGCACGGCCTTGACGCTAAGCTTCGAACAGACGACTTCCTATATAATAAACTTATTACAGCCTGCCAGGAAGTAGAGCCCTGTAAATACGCCTACTACAAGCCTACAGATACCTTAGCTGGCCTTATTAATAATCTACGCTCCTCTATTATAACGTATAAAGTCTCAAACCCACCAGGCAGCACGTAAGCCTTTATTACGGATATTTAATATCCACAAACAGACTCAGACGTCTACTTTACAGACCGCCGCTACCGCCAGCAGCACCCGTACCGACTAAGTCCTACCCATAACCCCCACAGCAACCCCCGTATAAAAACATACCCCCGCAGACAAACCAGCCAGAAGTGCTTCGTGTGCGGCAAAAAAGGATATTGGTCTACAAAGCATACCCAGGAAGAACATAACAAGTCCAGGAAGAGACTTAATAGCCATATCAGCCAGTTCATTTTAGAATACAAAGGAGAGGAAGCAGAAGAGCCCCCTAATAAGTTAATAGAAGCCCTTATAATTAACTTTAACTTAGATACTTAGAAATAAGAAACCTTAGAGATATTCCTAACCACTTTTAGACCTTTTACGGACAGCCAAGCCTTTAATATTATAACTATATTAGCCGACCGTTTCTTTATACACTCAGTTGCGCCCAAAAACCATTCCGCAAGCACCCCTATTACGGACGTTATAGATTACGAGCAGGACCCATTTACATATATTACCACAGAACGCTATACCCCCAAGGAATTCTACGGTGTTATAATCGATACAGGCGCCTCTAAGAAGTCTACTACAGGTTACGGACAATACCTTATATATAGGACCACCGCAAATAATAATATGGACATTGACACTATGTAAACTAGGGCCGTAAACGTCCAATTTAGCATTAGCTTAACTGCATTAATTAAATCAGTTATAGTTAAGACCCTAATTGGCCTAGTTAACTTCTATATAGTAAAAGCAGATACCCCTTTCTTACTTTACCTTGCGGACATAGACAGGTTATAGGTTTACTACAACAATATTATAGACACCTTAATTGGCCCTATAACTACCCCAGGAAGCAAGCATATTACCCTACTAATTACACGACGATTTAGACACCCGTTCCTTATATAGGGAGAGACTTTACGGACCTATATTTAGGAATCTTTCAACTATAACCCGTACTACCTTACCAGTACGGAGATCTACCGTTTATATTGTCGTTTTGGCCACCCGTTAGCCGAAAAGCTATATAGAGTCCTTAAACGCTCTGGACACAACAACATCGACAAGAAGGCAGTTAATTACCTAACTAAATACTGCTCCTACTGCTAGAAATATAGACGTTCCCCAAGCTAATTCAAGTTCACCCTTTATAAGGATCTTAACTTCAACCATTTAGTGTACGTAGACATTATATACATTAATAGCAGCCCAGTATTACACATAATTAACAAGGCAACCCGCTATTAAGCCGCCCGTTAGTTACAAAATATATCCATAAAGCACATTTAGGATATTTTACGGACCTACTGGATTGACATATACGTTAAACCTCCTAAGTATATCACCCACAACGCCAGTAGGAACTTCATCAGCAAGGAATTCCAGTAGTATGCTACGGCCATAGCTATATTAACAAAAGCCGTTCTAGTTAAGGCGTATTAGTCCGTTGGGCTTATTAAGCAAGCTTACCTAGCCCTACGGAGAGCTTACTAGATCATTATAGACGAGTACAAGGACATCTAAAAGGAACTGGCTCTACAGATAGCTATAAAAGCCGTTAACAACACTGCTAGCCTAAATAGACTAATACCTACCCTTTTAGTCTACGGAGCCTACCTAAGGATAAGTAACCTAAATCCTCCTGCCCTGTCTATTATGGAACGAGCAGCTACAATACAGAAGGCAATAGCCGAGATAGTCAAGCTACGGGCCAAACAAGCTGTTAATAACGCCCTACACTACTATAACAGACCTAACACAACCCTAGTACACAACCTCCCGCTTAACTCTAAAGTCCTTATATAGCGTAAAAGCGGCAAGTAGACTAGACCCTACCGTTTACTGGCTGTAGAAAACAAGACGTGCTATATATAACTTCCTAGCGGCCCGACCAGCTTTAGGAGCACGTCCATAAAACCCTACTTTTGGCCTAAAGACACCCATAACGTTAAGCTAGATAAACTAGAAGCAACTACCAAGCTAGATAAACTAGAGGTAACCACTAAACCAAATAAACCAGAAGCGACCGCCAAACTAGATAAGCTAGAAGCACCCTTACCTACCCCAGAAGTCCTTTAGAAACCCACTAAACCTACTATACCTACCGCAAAGCGCGGTTAAGGACGCCCCCAAAAGCACCCCATAACTAAAAATACTATAATGGAGACTTACCTAACCTCCGCAGGAATATCCGCAAGGCAATCTCCGCCTACGGATATATTAGTTCTAGTACAGGAAACCCCCTTTACAGACTTACAACGTAAAGAGATCAACGGACTACTTAAAAAGGGCGTCTTTACAGTTATAACGGAGAAAGACGTTCCGTAAGGCATCTATATATTTAACTTATACTTTATTAACAAAATTAAGCACCTAGGTACTAACAAAGCTTTTAAAAAATTAAGGCTTGTTATATAAGCCTATAACAACCAAGGGAAGGGCTTAGTCCTTACATAATTGCCTATAATTTAATAAGTCAGCTAACGGATTATACTTATACTTATGCCTAGACTATAGCAAAGCAAACCCGTAGCTCTTTACCTATAGGACATCTCACAAGCCTATATACAGTCTAATACCTACCTAAGTAGGGACATCTTTATACGGCTACCCCCTAAGCTTAACCTACAACTAGGAACAATCCTACGGGTTATAAAACCTCTATACGGAGTACTAGAAGCTGGAAACCATTAATTTAAGATATACTACTAGCACCATATTAGTAAACTTAAAATGGAACAGTTGACCTATAACCCCTACCTCCTATACAGCCTATTAAACGGCCTCAGTATTGTTAAACTCTAAACAGACAATACCCTATTCCTAGCAGACTAGACCTTTGCGGACGCTAAAGAAACTAAACTACAAAAGGCCAAGTTCTTGGCAAAGCTATAAGAACAGCTAACTAAGCAGAATCTAATTAAGTTTAATAGAGGCCTAATTACACAAAAGGGCAACCTAATTAAGCTAACTCAGAAACGCTAAGCCCAAAACCTAAAGCCTATTATAGCAAAGCCTACGGACCTTACCAGTTCCCGCAAAGAGACCCATAAGACCGTAAATACAAAGGACCAATACGCTGCACAGCGTGTAAGAGGCGCCTATATAGCCACAGTCTACCAACCCAAATCTGCCTATAACTTGTCCTTTACGGCCCAGGCAGTAGATCCGCAAGAAGAAAATATTAAGCAGCTTAATAAGCGCATTCAATAGCAAATTAATAACGCAACAAGAGGACTTACTTTTATACCACTAGACCTAAATTCCCTTAGTGTAATAGCATTTATAGATGCCTTCTTTGCTAATAACAAAGACCTATCATTACAAATCGGCTTTATGATTGTACTTACGGACCGCAATTAGGACGTAAATATACTATATTAGTCTTTAATTAAGTGCAAACAAGTAACCCGTAGTATACTAGCTTCTAAGCTATATACACTAGCCTATAGCTTTAATATAGCAGCCGCAATTAAATTAACGGTCTAGAAGATTCTATAACTAGAGCAGTTACCCCTAGTTCTATACACTGATTTAAAGTCCCTCTACAACTGCCTAGTCAAACTAGGTACAACATAAGAGAAGAGGCTTATAGTTAACCTTATGTGCTTACATTAGGCCTACGAACGGCGCGAGATTAAAGAGGTTAAATGGATTAACAGCAAAGACAACCTAGTAGACGCTATAACTAAGGCAAAGCTATATTAAGCTCTTAAAACCCTAATTAATACAAATAAGCTTAACCTAGAAGTTATAGAATAGGTAGAACGGGACTAATAGAGCACCTATAGTACGTCTACGGCCCGTTGGAAGGCCGTACGGCTCATTATACAGTACAGGTGGAAAACAGTGGAAAGCTATGGTGGAACTTAGTGGACTTATATGACCTGCTAAATTTTGCAGGGTAGTTAAATTAACTAATTACGATTTTCCATCCCCAGGATAGAAAATCGCCATTGGCTCGCTTAGCACTAGCGCCTTAGCGGCCCTTACGATCCAACTTATGGCTCGTCTACTGCCTGTTAAAAGGCCGTACGGTTTATTCTACGGACCGTAAGCAGAACTTACAGCCAGCTTAGGGCACCGTTTAGAAGGCAGCCTAGACGGCACCTCAGGGGAGATTTCCTATGTATTTTCTTTTATATTTTATAGTTCTATTAAAGCAATTACAGAGGCTGTATACAAGTGGTTTCATTTTTTAAGTACCACTAGTGTATAATTATAGCACCTATTGTACCAACCGCGTGCCTACGCGTTCAGTGCACTAACCACTCGCTTACGCGTCTGGTGCACTTATAAAGCACTAACTAATTAGGGGGAGGACGCATCAATATATAGACCACGTAGTCTGCTTTATACAATCAGCAGTTACCACCATCCCAAAGAGCATACAATACTATACGTATTTCGTGCCCCGGGATACAACTCACTCATGCTATTAAGTTAGTACGAACAAGTATAAAAGAGGTAAATAGCTCTAAATATAATTGTGGTTGCCAAATGCGCAGATTACTGGCAGGTTGCGCGCAGGCTACGTGTCAAAAAAACACAATATAGGCTAGTCGGTCGAGTTGCCAAATGCCCTTAACTGCGCGCCAATTGCGTTAACCACCAACCATTGAGGCCATTAGTAGGGTACCATATTTTGCCGATATATAGCGTGTCTTAAATATAGTCTTCTATTTATCTCCCTTTTTAATATAAATCCTATAATATATATTATAAAGATCCAGCTTTATAAATATCTTTGCATAGCTAAGCCTATTAAAGAGTTTGTTAACCAGCGGTAGGGAGTATTAGTTTTTCATTATAATCTTGTTTAGGCGTCTGTAGTTAATATATAGCCGTATTATACCTTCTACTTTCAGTATAAAGAGGATAGTCGCTCTAGTAGGTAATTTGCTAGGCTTAATCCAGCCCTTCTTAAGAGCACTCTCTAGGTACTCTTGTAAGATCTACAACTCTTTTTATAAGAGGTTATAAATAGGCATCTGCGGTAGCGTCTTGCCTTCTTCTAAGTCAATTATATAGTTATACTTAGAGTTCTAAGGTAGTATACTTGCTAGCTTATTAGAGAAGATATTAATCTCCTCTTTATATATATTTAGTAGGCTAGGGTTTACGGAGGTTAAGGTGACTATTATATAGTAGTGTACTTCTAGGAGCTAGTAAAGAGAAGGGTGCGGCCGATATATGTTTTATAGGTATACTTACACTAAGGGTGCATATAGCTCTGCTATAGTATACTTAATAGTTTTGGGGTTTTAATTACCTCCCCCCTAAGTTAAGGTGATCTATACTAGCACTAGAGGGTCTCTATAGGTACTCGCTACTAGTAATAACAGGTCCTCTATTATGTTTATAACTAGTATCTCTATATTTAGAGGGTCTGCATAGGTACTCGCTGCCAGTAATAATAGGTTCTCTATTATGTTTATAACTAGCGTAAAGAAGAAGTCTTCTAGCTATAGCAAATAGACTATTTTACTAGCCTTAATATCTACTAGGAGTGCATTAAGGGTGACTATTTAGAGGCGTCTAGGGTCTAAAGTACCTTAGATAAATTGTCCAGAATAAAAGCTAATTAATAAATCTGCTTCCGCGAGCTAATCCTATCTAAGAACTATATTATAACTATTAAATAAGCCACCCTAAAAGGTCTAGGGGCTAATAGTGCGAGGGGTACCCTAGGAGTCACTAGTAGTAACTGTTATATTATAGACATCCCAGATTGTTATCTAGTTGCTATTAAAGAAATGTGCAATAGGTTTACGTAAATATAGCGCATAGCTTATAGGTAGGTTAAACCTATAGACGACGTCTTAGTTAATGAGGTTAATTTAACACCTATTATTATATAAGCAATATAGGCGGACTTTACCCTAGGGCGTATCTATTGTAATATATACCATAATGCGTTTCTTCTCTCCCTATATTAGGCCCTAGTTATAGTTAAGAGAGATGCACTACTAGGGCTTTAGGTTTTCCGAAAGCTAGCCTAACTTATCTTTACTAGCTTACTTCTAGTATTTTTTATAGTAGTTACCTATGGGTCTTTTTTAACTTGTATACATACCACTGGCGTCTAAGGGGTTCTCTAAGCCGTCTGGCTTTTAAGTAGTCTCCCTAGGAGTTTGCTTAGAAAAGCGTTGCCCTTTTTAGGTTCTATTCCCTAAACCTAACTCTATAGAGCCTGTGCTATAACCGCGCTTTAATCGTAAGGATTTGCCGCTGCTAACTATATAATCTTCCGCAAGCTTTATAGTGTTAAGCAGTTACTTTATATAGCGGGTTTTAGTAAAGAGGTCCTCTATGGTTCTCACCTATTTAATAAAGTTTTGGTAGAAGAACTCTACTTATAAGTAAGCTGGGAGGCATAAGAACCAAAAGTCTACCTATTGCTTAGGGTTAATAAAAGGGTTATATAAGAAACGGTCCTCTAAGCTATGTATATAGGCTAGGAAGACGTCAAACCTTTAGTTCTCCTTTATAATAGCTATATAGTATATAGTAGCATTATTAAAGCGTCTTACTATGGGGTTCCTAATCTAGTCTTAGACTATAGTCTTAAACTTATCCTATAGTAAGGGACCTTTACCTTTAGTGCCTAACTAGCAATAAACTAGTTAGGTAATTGTCTTCTTTTTTATAAGACCTTTAATGGCCTAGCGCATGCATCGCTTATAGTTATAGTTAGCATTATTAACCTTAAATTGGTTCTTAGCTGCGGCGATCTAATAGTTAAAATGCTGTTAAGTTATACCACTAATATTAGGTGGTAACTCCTTAACTAGGGCGTTAAGATTTGTTCGGCGTATACGTTCGCTATATAACTTATGCTCTTTACTAAAGAGGTAATGGGAGGGCTTTATTAAATTAATAATGCTCTATAAGTTGGCTATTTTCTTGGCTAGCTTATCTAGCTCCTTTATATTAGCAGTATTTAGTAGGACACTAGTAATCTTACTAAGCTCCTATTAAGCCCAGGTATATAGGTTAAACTAGTCTCTAGCGTTTATAGGTAGCTAATTGTTTTAAGGTTTAGAAGGTGGCTTAGATTCTACTAGTATATTTCTAGCAGTTTTATCTACACTAGATCCTAAGGCGTTTAGCGGTCGTATTATTAATATATTACCGTTAGGTGCAGGCGTTGGTTTTCTTTTTAGAGGCATTATAGAAAATTAAACCGGCTATCCTCCTAAGGGGATTAGTAAGGATTTAAATATAAAGTAAGGATATAGATAGGGAGCTTAATAATAGAATAATAGGGTATATTGTATAGACAGACAAATCCTTAAGGGAAAAGGAGGAGTCTGCGTGCGAGGTAAGGAAGGGTTTTCCCTAGGCATATGCAGCGCACGTGTCTTATAGGCAAGTTACCCCTAAGTCGCCCTAGGGTCGCCCGTACCTTGCGGCTATATAACTATCTACTTAGGTTTTACCTAATACTTACTTATAGATAACTAAAATCGTTTTTTATTAAATCTATGTTTAAACATAAGCCCCAAAAGCTTTTTAACTTATAAAATTGCTACATAAGTTAGCCTAGCTATTTTATCCTTTTCCTTAATATTTAGAACCACCCGGTTAAGTGTTAGGCCCTAGCTTTTATATATAGTAAGAGCAAAAGCTAGAGTAACTGGAAACTGATAATGTAAGTAAGAGCCTCTTATACCCTCCTACTTATAAAATATAGAAAATATAGGGATAATCTTTATCCTATCCTGCTAAGTAAATAGGGCAGGTCTGTTATAACCATCTACCGCAATTAGCAGTGCCTAGGGTTAATCCTTTTTAATATTAGTGTCCTCCTTCTATATAACATCTTTAACTATACTAGTAGTACTATTTACTAAGCCTAGTTTAACCCAGATATTCTATATTAGCATAACTTTGGCGCCAATATATAGGGTTAAATTCTCTAGAGTATTATACTAATTGGAAGTAACCTTTCGTACACCTATACTAGTGTTAATTAACTTAATAGCTATCACTAGCTGTAAAAGATCGCAAAGCTAAGTAGTATTATATTTACCTATAGTAGCGCGTATACTATATAGCTGAGTTACGTTATTAAAGCTAGCAACCTTATTAGTAGATAGGCCCTACTTACACCTAGTTAAAAGAAGCTTTTAGGTTAAATTACTTATAGAATTACTATATAGCTTTGTAAGGGCGGTCCTAAATACAGTACTCTTAGGGTTATTATTGCCCTACTATATAACTTAATTTAGGACAGCAGTTCGGTCAATTGCCTTATAGGCTCCCGTTCTATAGCTAGCAAGCTCTAACAGCCTAGTAGGTAAATTGCTATATAAGGCCGCCTAACCTACAGGGGGAAGCTAATAGAAATTGCCTACTAGTAAGATGTTTAAGCCTCTAATATAACGGGCTTGTACAAATGCTTCTAAACCGAAGCTTATAGATTGCTACTATACAAGAATACTAAGCTAAGGAGAAGAAGAAGAAGAAGAATTGTTTAGGGGTAGTAGGTAGACATGTCGCGAGGGCCGCCAAGGCGCTAGTAGTAAGCGAGCCAATAGCGATTTTGCATGCCGGGTATAGAAAATCCTAATTGGTTAAATATGGTAGGTGACGCGCTCTAGCACCGTCACATCACCCCCCCCTCCTAAAAAAGCCTGCCCTTAGGCTTTGTCTAAGTTCTTTATTGTTGTTTAAATTATTATAGTTATCTAACCCCTCTTCCTAGCATTTAACCCAGCTATCTAACTTGCGTGGTGGTCCAGGGAGGTCTAGGTAGGCTAGGTGGAAATCTCATAGCTTATAGGGAGAGTACTTAAAATTAGATACGGGGTACCATTCTAGATCTTTGTTATAACCTACCTAGCTCACACAGTATTTTAAGGTACTACGGTCCTTCTTTACTGCTAAGATCTCTTTAACTTCCCATTCTTCGTCCTCTACAATCTGAATTGGCGGCGGGGGGTCATTATACTGTCCAGGCAATGGGTCGTCCGCGGCCTTCCGCAGTTGGTCTGGAGAGAAGATAGGGTGGATCTTTATTAACTCTGGTAGCTTAACCTTAAAAGAGTGCCCTACCTTTTTAGGGATTTTATAGGGGCCAGCCATTTGGTAGTCTAGCTTATAGCTCAGCCTCTAGGTTTTCTAGTTCTTTATTAACACCTATACCTTATCTCCTACATGGAAGTCTACCTCGCGGCGGTATTGGTTTATATTAGTCTCTTTCTTCTCTTATGCCCCTTTTATAATTACTTAGGCAGTCTCCTAGGCCCTATACATTCTCTTAGCGAATATCTAGGCCTTTTTATAGCTAAGGCGTTCGCGGGCTATTATGGGTCTTATAGGTCTATCCTAATTAAAGGATGTTTATAGCCTGTATCCATAGAGTAACTCAAATAGCAACATTCCTATACTATTATAAGGGAGCGTGAGCTGTGTATAGTCTATTATAGGTAGTAGTTCCAACTAGTTGTCCTAGTAGTAGTTAATAAAGGGGCGAAGTCGCTAGTTAAGGTACTAGTTTATAATCTCGGTTTAGCCGTTAATCTAAGGGTAGAAAGTAGTAGAGAGCTTAATCTTAATCCTAAAAATGCGGCAGAATTAGTTCTAGAAGTCCAATATAAACTAGGGTCTATAGTTAGAGATAATTAACTCAGGAGCGCTATAGATCTGGTAGATGTTGTTAATATATATACAGGCCATGTCCTCTACGGTTATAGTCTTAAAGCAAGGGAGGGAAACGGCTTGCTTACTTAATTGGTTAACTACTATAAAGGCCATATCATAGCCGTGTTTGTCCTTTAGAAATAATTTAAAGTCCATTATAATATATTGCTAAGGGCGTTTAGGGACTAGTAGTAGTTACAGCTATCTAGGAGTTCAGTCCCTAGGGGTATTTATATATTTACAAGCATAACAATTTCTAATAAATCGTTCTATATCGGATAGGAGTCCTCGCCAATAGTAACAAGGCAATAGTAGTTGGTAGGTTTTATCTCAACTAGGGTACGCCATAGAGACTTAATAGTAGGCTTTACGGATCAGCTCTATTTATAGGTTGTTAATATCTAGAACTATAAGCCGTTCTTAGTATAGGAGCAGTCCGTCTTCTATTTCCAAATTAGGGTTACCCCCCATAGCTTAATCGCGGAGGGCTTTTAGGGATTTGGCTATGCGGTTTGCGGTTAGGATGCAATTAATTAGTCCTATTAGTTTGTCTAGGGTCTTTCCTTCTATAGGTACTACCTTATTCTATTTGGAGCTCAGTTCCTTAAAGATACGCGGGTCAAGCTGTTTAGTACGGAAGAGGGCGCGTGTCTAGTGCTAAGCCTTTAGCTTATCTTATGGCCCCATGTCCTATTCTCTCTAGGTTAGGGCGTTAGCTTTAGCATTTTACCTACTAGGGCAGTATATAATCGTAAAAAAGAATTGGGAGAGTATCTCAGCCCACTAGGCCTGTTAACTGGTAAGTTGTTTTATTATCATAAAATACTTAAGGGCTTTATAATTAGTATAAACCTTAATCTAAGAGTCTGTGCTTCTAAGCTCTGCGCGCCACTGGGATAACGATTATATAATAGCCAATATTTCCTTATCGTGCACTTCAGAGTTACACTTAGCCGGGGCCATTATTTTTGAGAAGAATATAATAGGGTACCATTTACCGTCTAGGTATAGCTATAAAAGGACTCCCGCTACTACCCTATTAGAGGCGTCCGTTTCCAGCATTAATTTAAGGTCTGGGTCGTAGTAACAAAGAATTAAGAAGGAGATAAGTTGGTCCTTTAACTCCTTAAAGGCTTTTATATAGTTATCGTTAAAGATAAAAGACGTATCATTCTTAGTTAGTTGTATAAGAGGCTTAGCTACAACTCCATAGTTATAGATAAACTAATAGTAGAAATTATAAAAGCCGAGAAAGGACTAGATTCCCTTTATAGTATAAGGGGGTTTCTAGTTGCGGATTACCTTAACCTTCTCTAGGTTAACTTTAATTCCTTTTATACTAATAATAAACCTAAGGTACTTTGTGCGTTTTACTCCAAATTCGCATTTTTTGATATTAACTTATAGGCCTGCATTCTATAGTCTCTCTAGGACCTTCTTAACATGAACTTGGTGCTTAAGTTCGTTATTTAAGTATATAAGAATGTCATCTAGGTATGCCATACAGAATTTATTAAGGTAATTAAAAAGAACATCATTTATATACCATTAATAAGTAGCTGGCCTATTTGTTAGTTTAAAAGGAAGGACTTTACATTTGTAAGACCTGTAACGGGTATAGAACGTTATTAGGTCTTCTAATACAGGGTCTATCCTAATTTGGTAAAAAGCTTAGCGGATATTAAGCTTAGTAAAGATTTTGGCCCAGCTTAGATATGCAAGGGTTTTATTAATTAAAAGAAGAGGGTACCAATCCTTTTAAGTAATAGCGTTTAGCTTCTGTCACGAAATTCGTATAGAGGGGTTCATTGATGCAATGGGTTAATAGATTGATAATGTTGTGCTAATTAGCCCCTTGGGCTCTAAGCTCAGATGAAGAGATTTATAATGCACGTGCTCCATACACATGACTCATGCACTTGACCCACGCCTTTAGAGAATATAGATTATCTGACACACCCCCTTAGCTTTAAGCTCTTTGAGGTTAAAGCTAGCCACCTTCTCATGTCCGTCAATGAGTTAATTGGACCGTAATCTTATCTAAATCCTTCCGTCTTGCTCTAATACTGTCCCTTAGGTCCTCTAGTTGCTTCTCCTTATTCAGCCGCTCCTTAATATCTACCATTCCGATCATATTAACAAAGCTTTAAAACCTCTGCTTGGGCAGGGCCTTTATAAGTCCATTAGCGATTATCTCCTTTATTACTATCTATTGAAATCGTACTTGTTTTATTACATATTCCTAACGTAGCCAGTATTAATGGATGTTAACGTGTCGGAGCTTCGTGATTAACTTTACCGTATCTTCTATAATTAGTTGGAGCGTCTGGGTGTTATCGCATTTAATAATTAAGGGCTTATTTAGTTATAATATTATTGCTTTAAACAACCTGCTAATAAAGATAGCTTCCTTTACTATCTGTAATAGGGCTAATAACTTAGCTTCTATGCTTAACGTCGTAACTATACCCTGCTTGTTTGCTCTCTAGGCGATCGGCCCCCTAAATAGCTTCATAATATATCCTTACAAGCTCTTTCTGTCGACAGAGTTGTCCGCGAATAATGCATCGCTAGCATAGATAAATAATTGCGCTTTACCTCTACCGTCTCTTCCATCGTCTTGTCCTTTGTCGCGTATTCCTTTATCTCTCCCTCTACCGTTTGTTCCTTCCTTATCTCCTCTATAGCAGATTGCTCTGCTTCTTGTGCCATATAGGTATTAGATAACTCTGTCTACCGCTTAATAATGCTCTTGGCTTGGGTCCTAATTAAACCTTGCCAGCCTTAATACTGCAAAAGCAATATCCGGACGCGTTATAGTGGCTGCATAAAGTACTAAACCCAATTTTCTCTGATATAGCATTATAGAGGCTGGTAGGGATATAGGACGGACTAATAGGTCTATATTAGGGGATAGACGCGTTAGACGGATCGATTAGTAATTAGTAGGGAGGAGTTCTAATTCTGCCATCGGAGTATCTAAAAGATGCCCTTTGAGATCTATCTTATACTAGTTAGCTATCTTCTCGATATAGGCTTCCTGGGATAGCCACAGGAGCCTCTGGCTACAATTACGTAGTACATGGATTCCTAGGAACTATTTTAGCTCGCTAAGGGTACTTATCTGGTATTCCTTACTTAGCTCCTTAATTGCTTCTTAAGCTTTCTTCTTATCTATCTTTTGGTAGCAGAAGACAATATTGTTAATATAGAAGAAGACGACTATTCCACCTTTTAGCATAATATATGGCTCCTAGGGTACCTCTTTAAAACCCAATTCTATCAGTGAGCTCGTGAGATTCTTTTGCCATAACAGTGGTAATCATCGTAGTCCGTATAGGGCTTTTCTTAAGCGCAGTACTTTGTCTTTCTTTCCGTTATTGAATCCTGGCGGTAGCTTTATATAGATAACTTCGTTGAGATCGCAATGGACAAATATATTAACTGTATCTATTTATGTCGTCTCTAGGTTGAATTTTGCGGTGATCGCTATAAGGGTTCGGAAGGTTGTACTGGCTAATATAGTAGCTCTTATAGGTAGGTCTCCTAGAGCCTATTAATTTCTATATATAACTAAACATGCCTTGCATTTCTAGAGGAATCCATGCTTGTCCGTCTTGTAGACGAATATCCATATTAAGCTAAGAATCTGCTGTCCCTTTGCGTACTTCTTGTCTGTTTCCTAAAATAACCTCATTTAATAATGAGATTGGAGATAGGCTTATTAAGCCTCTTAAAACTGATCTCGAAGAGGATGCGTATTAAGGTCCTTAATTAACTAAGGTGGCGGAGGTAAGTTCTTCCTGTATAATCTAATATTACGTGTTCTGCCTAATTTCAGCTTGCTGTCGTTAAGTTAACTATCAAGGTTAAACTTCCTTCCTGCTACAAAGGCGCTATAATAGGCTAAGGTGATCCTTTTAATAACAAAGTCTTTAAGCCTATTATTACCGGCTTCCTTAAACAAGTCTTTAACCGAGTTATTAAACACCCCCTAAGTGTAAAACCCATCTCCTACTCGGTTAATAGTGTCCTAATTAGTATCTAACTTCGTAGGATACTCGACGTAAAAGGCACATAGAGATTCTTCGTCTTCTTTTATTAGAGGTGGCGTATAATACGCGTCTTTAAGAGCTCTTGCAAGCTCAAGATCTGCTAACTCATTAAAGATTCAAACTAGCTTATTAACGTCGTCGTCTTCCTCTTAAATTAACGGTTTAAATACTTCGTTATTATCTTCCAGAAGAACCTCGTTCTTAGTCAAGGTCTTAGGGAGTTAAATCTTCTCAATCAGCGTATCTAATTCGGCGTGTAGATCCTTTAAGATGTCCATTTACTTGCCGTCAAAGAACATCTTTTTATTAAAGATGACATCCCTAGTAGAGATAATAATACCTTTATGCGGGATCCAGATCCTATAGATATTGGTAGAGTTATAGCCAACAAGGTAGCCGATATAGGCTCGCGGATCTAGCTTACTTAGTCTTTTCTTCTTTAGCTAGGCATCCGATGTCATCGCGTACGCCCTACAGCCATAGGCTTTTAGGTGCGCCAATTGTGGTTTTCTTAATCTCCTATTTGCTAGGTAGGTATGGAACCTTTTATATAGCGATTTCCATCCATTGCTTTCCCGTGGCGTTCAATCTTGAAGGTAGACTATATAGTTAACTATCTCGTTCTATAGGTTATGTGGTAGATTAGCAGCAATTCTTATTACACGTCCTTTCTTAATAATTACACCCCCTAAGCGTTCAGCGGTACCATTCTGTACTTGGGTATATAGCGCCGAAGGCTTAAAGGTAATCCCTTAGGTCTATAACTATTTAAGGGTTCTCCTTCTCCCTAGCTCGTTGTCTAACCTAATAGTGTTAACCTTAAGGTTATACCTCAGACAAATCCATTAGATAAAATCTTTAAGTATTTATAGTGTCTCCTTCTCCTTACTATGCGTTGTTATAAAATATGGGAAGGTTCTTCCTAAGAAAGTGTTGTAGATAAACATAACTTGTATAAATCCGGCATGCGCTTCCTTAAGGTCAGTCTAGTTAATATAGAGGTTAAGAAAGGGTTTATTAATTTTCTATTTTAAGAACCTTCTTAAGACCTAACGCTTGATTTTGGCGAGACTGCAATATTAATATTCCGTCGTCTTTAGGCCTTAAAGCTTAACTCCTAAGGCGTTAAGACCTAAATAATAAAGGCTCATAGGTCCTGGATGACCTAGACGTAGATGCTATAGATATGCATCTCCTTTTAAATCTGGACGAGCGTCTCTTAATGATGCTCTGCGCTTCCGTTAGCGTAGTAGTTGGCTTATATTAAACGCTAATAGACTTTCTGGTCGGACGTATTTAATAGTCTGTTGTCTATAACGTTCTTCTATTTAATATAGGATTGTGTCGTCCTTTTAAACTAGAAGATTGTTCTCTCCTTTATTGTCCTAGTAGTACCCTCGTTTTTAAAGTAGACGGAACGATACTAGATTTGTATTAAAGTCCGTATAAAAGGCAACGTCCTTAAGACATAGGATTCCCTTGCTCTTGTCTGGTTTTGTGACTTGGATAGTGACATCGCCATAACCTAGTATAGGCACTTCTAAGCTGCCTGCGATAACATATTCGTGTCTTAGAGCTTTCCTGAAATTGTAGAAACAAGAAAGGTTATTAAAGATATAAAAAGTGGTTCCTAAGTCAAGAATAGTTAATAGCTTTAGTAGATGGAGTTAACCGGTGTAATACGATTCTAGGAATATCGCATTAGCTTCTCCTTTAATCTTCCTAACTATCTCCTAACTTTCGACCTGTTATTATTAAGCTTTATCGATATTTAATTTCTTAAGCTTAAGTTGTTCTACTTAGGCAGCTAGATCCTTATCATGTTCTACCTTTTTACACACCTTTTTTATACGTGTACCCTTAGCATTAAATCCCTTAGGCCTCTTACACTTAAATAGATACCAATAGTTAGGAAGGGTATATCCCCTTATATCGCATGCCAGGCATTTTAGGTTCTTTGACTTCTTGGAAGATATCTCTTTAGTCGAATTTATCCCTGCCCTTTTTTGACTGCGAGATAAGCTGTTCCCTCTTCCCTTTTGGACTTTAGTAGTAATAGAGATATCCTCTTTGGACTCTCCTATAAAGTCTACGTTAAATGCACTCCCTCTGGTAGTCAAGGATGGTATAACCTTTAAAAGGTTTGCGAATGCTTCCCGTAGCTCCATTACTACTTTACGGTATTCTAACGAGTGAGCCTTTTTGGTATCATTTACCTATTTGGTGTACATAACAAAATAGGTTTCACTTATAGGTCATATTATATTCGCAAGGTCCATTAGCCAGATCCTATTGGTTATCTGCGGAAGACTATACTTCTCTGCCATCTTTATCGCATGCTCCCATCTGTCAAGCCACTGGGTAATTTTTGCCTGCTTAAGTCCCTTAAGTGATTCTGTATACTGCAGTTATACCTTCCTCATTATAAAGTTCTTCAAGGGCTTAGTGTCTTCTTTTAACCGAATTAGCCATTCCTTAACTGTAAGGGAAGGGTCGAGCAGTAGCTTCTTCTGGATTAATACTATAGACGTAATCTAGGTGCGTATCTATTACAGATGCTCTTCCTGTTTTAGGAAGTACTTCATGTCCTAGTCATAGTATCGTCTGCTATTCTTATACGCTCTCTGTTGGTTCGTTAAAAGCTGTGTATATAAGGTTGCATTCTTATTAAAATCTGTAACTTTTAGAAGAGGTGGTTTTTTAAGTAGACCTTCTTAAGGTGCTTCTGTAGCTGGGTTAACATGGGCCCAAATTTGCTGATCCACAAGGGCTTGTAGTTGCCAGATCTATTACTCCCAGTCTTCTGGTTTATTAAGGATGATCATGGTCGACAAACTCGATGTCGGTGGAGTCATTTTAACTAATAGGCAAAGGAGGATTTAAGATGGTATTTTTATTATCAGGATCGTCCTTGTTATTAGGGTCGTCCTATAATAATTAAGGTAGGATTTCTGTCAGAGTCTGCGTCCTGACAATAAGGTGTCAGAGTCTGACAATAAGGTAGAATTTCTTCAAACAATTAAGTAATAGCTGAATAGCTTCTTAAGTCAGCGGACCGGGCTCATAACTGTCACGAAATTCGTGTAGAGGGGTTCATTAATGCAATGGGTTAATGGATTGATGATATTATGCTAATCAGCCCCTTGGGCTCTAAGCTCAGATAAAGAGATTTACAATGCACGTGCTCTGTGCACGTAACTCGTGCACTTGACCCACGCCTTTAGAGAATATAGATTATCTGACAGCTTCTAATAGTCAATATAAAAACAAAGGCTTTTATTAGGTTTCTTTATAAATAAAATAGGGGAAGTAAAGGGAGCCTGGCTTAGCTTAATAAACCCTTTATAGAGGTTGTTAATTAGGTACTACTTTATTGCCTTTAGTTCCTCTATAGTTTACTAGTAAAGGGGGCTGTAGCCTAAGGAGTTATTGGTCTCCAACTAAATCTTATAATTATAGGTTTAGTGGGGGGGTAGTATATCTAAAGCTGCTTTTAAGAACGCGTCTCTATGGTTTAAGAGGTAAGTAGGGAGGAGGCGCTTAACTAGTTCCTTGTTAGTTTCCTCTACTAGCCCTTCTTCCCTCTCGGCAATAATCCGGTTAATTTTATATAAACTAGTAGTAAAGACTTCGTTATTCTTCTAATATATATTAAAGTGGAAACCTATAGCACTAATTACCGCAATATCTACTATAGGGGTGTTGTGTAATAGTAGGGTTATCCGTAGCCTTGGGGGCTTCTGGGGTATTAGTGTTGTTCTTACTCCTCTTAGCTCTTGTTGCATCTTCCAAAGGTTGTCCTTTATATCCTATTAGTACGTCCTCTTCCCTATTGGCTAGATCTCCGCAATTTGGAATTTGTCTATATTAGTGTCCGTTCCCCTTCCGTAAGTAGAGTCCTCCTCGACTATAGTCCTTTGGGGGAGTATCTTTGTCGATACGGAGTTCCTGCCGGCCTTACGGCAGGCATCTTCTTAGGTGAAGGCTAGGTCGCGGTTCCTAATATCCTACTAGTAGGTAGGATTAGCCTTCGCGGCTAACGTCTTGCGGTTAGTGCTGATTTCCCTAATAAAGGAGGGTAACTTTGGTCTATTCTCCAGCTAGACAAACTGTCTTTATTGAATGTTTAGCCAAATATCAAAGTAGGACATCCATTTTCGGCTAAGAATTATGTCGTATGACCCTAGGTCTAGGATGCAGAAGGGGATACTAAACTGGTGTTGTCCATTAATAGCGATATATAGCTTCAAAACGTGGGTAACCGGCATACTGGCTTAACCGTTGTAGCCTTTTACTTGAACAGGCTTTTCTAGTTGGGTAGCATTTACATTTAAGAACTTAGCAACATTATTCGTATAAGTAGTGTTTATAAAGGCAAAGCCATTTGCTCCAGTGTTAATAAGGGCAGTTATATTAACTCTATATCCATTTTGAGATACTGTATATAGAACCGTAAAGTGTTTTCTACCCATTAGCTAACTTAGATTAATCTCTTTAAGATTAATAGGATATCCTAGGGGGAAGTCTTTCCCTAGGGTTCTTCTTTTCCTAACTTATTAGACGTTTTTTCTTCCTCTATCTCCTTAATATTACCTATATCCTTTAGCTTTGGGCAGGATGTGGTAAAGTAACTATTCTTTCTATAATTAAAGCACGTAACCGTGGCAGGGTCAATTGGGGTATTACGACAAGCATTAGTTAAAGGTATAGTACGTGGCGGGTCGGGCGAGGTTCGCGGGTAGGCAGTTATAACCGCTTTTGGTATAAGGGCGGTTATGGTTTATCTTCCAATACTAGCTCCTATTAGTATCGCGGATAGGTTACGGTCACTATAGGGCCACTTTAGTTAATTAGAATAAGCATTAATTCGTTTTAGTTCTAAATCCAGCAATAAACATTAGGCTGCGAGTCTTTGGTAGGTTAGTAGGTTGTCTAAGGCTACCGCGATCTTCTCTTATAGTTGGACCGTTAGCTTGTTGTATAGGTCCAAACAATAGTTCTTAGGGGGAACCTGGCCTTCGCCTACTAGGTGTAAGAATTAAGTCTGGAACTCAGTAAAGAATTAGTTCGATTTCATTATTAGGCAATTATAGTTATAATAGGCATCCTATACTTTATTTGGATTAACATAGATAGTAGCTAGATGCTATATTATCTTATTAATAGATATAAACCGAATAGGTAACTCGTCCTTAAACTTAGCCTAAAGGTGTTACTAGCTTCTTTAGAGGGGAAATAGTTGTGGTTAATATAAAGCTTTCCTTACACCTGGATTCTCCAGTTCTTAAAGGTTAAGTCTATACCATCCGACAATAGTAGAGGGTTAGGGAGCTTAACGGACTTTAATTGCTTTATTATTATATCCGTACTCTCTGGTGTATTATATTCAGTTAAGCGAATGGGTTAACTAAGGCTTTATAAAGGGGAGGCTAGGCTATTTTATAAGGCAGCAAGGCTTTTTAGGATCTCCTTTAGAGTCTCTTATATACTTTGGGCTTAAAGACGATTAACCTTCTAATTAGCAGCAAGGGCACAAATCTGCTCGTGTATACCTATAATATTATCATTGTCTTCGATTTCTAATCCTAACTAGATCTCGTGTTCCTCTCGGGTAGAGGTAGGTCTTTTAGATAAGCTCGCTTTAGGTGCCATCGTTGGCTTCCTAAAGTTCGTTAGGATTGTATAATTCGGTTTTAATTCTAGGGTTCTTTTAGGGGTGCAGGTCAAGTACAGTCTGGCCTATAAAGTGGGATATTATTAGGGCCTTCTTAGGCGTGGTAGTATAAGTTTTTTTTAATGTCTAAGTATAACGCGTTAACGCGTTGTTGCAGACGAAGGTCTTCTTTTAGGGTGGGATATTATTAAGGCCTTCCTAGGCAATGTAGGGAGAGCTTAATATAATGTGACAGGCTTATACAAATGCTTCTAAACCGAAGCTTATAGATTGCTACCATATAAGAATACTAAGCTAAGGAGAAGAAGAAGAAGAAGAATCATTTAGGGGCAGTAGGTAGACATGTCGCGAGGGCCGCCAAGGCGCTAGTGGTAAGCGAGCCAATAGCGATTTTGCATGCCGGGCATGGAAAATCCTGATTGGTTGAATATGGCAGGTGATGCGCTCCAGCACCGTCACATCTAAAGTAGTCGTTGTTATATATAGGGTAGATCTAATAGAGGCGGCGATTAATCTAGGCTAGATATACTTGCCTAATTATAGATTTCTTATTAAAAATAAGATAGTAAATATTCTTAAAAGCTTATTATAGAGGCATAAGACTGGCAGTAGGTAATTCCTTAAAGGGGCGATTTACTAGTAGCTTTAATGGATTGTATATAGTCCTGCTATTAATATTAAAGGCAGCTACCCTTGTAGGGGCGGCTTAAGCTAATAGTAATAGCTTACTACTAGTCCTTGCTATAGTATAGAGCGTAGTAAAGAGAATAGCAATAAGATGTAATTTGCCAGTTCCTGCCTCTCTATTAACGTTAATCCATAGCAAAGTTAAGCTATGGCCCAATTAGGTCTGCCTATAGTAATTAACTATAGCATTATAAATATAACGCTGGCCTAGTTATAAGGGAGATAAAGTTACTATTTAGGATAGGCGGCTCCGTGGTAGAGGCTATAACTATACTTCCTGTTAATAAGTCCTCTTATTAAGCTGCGGGTATATACCCTAATATATACTCCAATTGTAGTTATGGTTAAGCTCCTTATTACTAAGCCTATTAGAATCCTTAATCTTAACTCTATTAGTGTTTTAAATGCGGGTATATAGGGCCTTAAAGGACTAATATAGCTCTAAGTCGTTTATAAAATTACTGTCGGAATATATGGACAGAAGTTACGTGGTTACGTGTCGTCGTTCGTGTCTCTGATTAGTCATCCTTATGATGACTCATCAGCCCCCTACTTAGGCACCGCGATCCTTACGATCCTCTGCTTTCTACACCTATTAGACAAGAACAAATCCATCAGTTAATAGGCCAATCAAGTGCACTTAGGTGTTACCGACAATTACCCTTGAACTTATTAATATTATTAGCAGTTTTATAAGCTTCCTCTAGTTTCTAATTACAGAAGTAGTTAAGTGGGTGCTAATAAAAGTTAACGCAAGCCTAATAGGAAGCTATATAATTAGGGGCCCCAAATCCATTAGTATAAGTAGCTATATCCTTATACTCCCTCCATAGGTAATAAAGGATAAACTTTATACAGCAGAACTTAGAATACTATAGATAGGAAGGATCGCCCTTATATCGCGGAAAGTATAATATAACTTAAGGCCTTGCTCTTAGTTAACGCTTATAAATAGAGTAATTGAAATGGAGTAGAAAATTAAGGAAAGTAACGTCCTCTACCCTATCTAGGCAGCGCTTATATTTCTTATAGTTAGACAGTCCGTGCCCTTGTAGTTGCCTATCCTTAAGCTTATATATAGTGCTCTAATCGTCCTCCTAGCAGTAGTCTAAAGTTACTATATTTCTAAAGCCTTTGCAAAGGGGAATATTAAAAAGCAGATAGTATACCTCCTGTGCTAACTAATCGCGTCTAGTAATAAGCTTGTTTATAAACCTAGCCACTACCAAACTAAAGGCATAAAGACTATTAGCATACGGCTATACTAATTAGAGTAACTCCTAGTAGGAAGTTAATTTCTTCTCTTTCTTACTGCAATATTTGTCTATATAGTTAACTATTACTAATATACTTATAGCGGGTAATGTATTAATATTCGCCATCCACGCTAATATTGTGGCTGCATTGTAACCATTAAGAAGCTTATTATTATACTATAGACAGAACGTCCAGTAATATGGATTTTAATCCTTTAATACAGCGGCCTTATTGCAAAAAGAGCGTAGAAAATAAAAGCGGCACTTCTTTACTCCAGTGGAGCCTTTCTTTAATTTTAAGCAGTAAGATTTAGTATAACTACAGTGCCATTAAAATCGATTAAGGTAGGCAGTAAGAAGCTTACTAGTGTTAAGCTATTATTTATAGCTAAGAGTAGAAGGATATTAGAGATTAGGAGGCCTAGATTAATTAGGATTTATTACAGATATAAAAGTAGTCCAGTACTTAGTAAAAGCCGCCCTTAATTTACTAGATAATAGATCTAGCCTTAGGGCTATTAAACTCTATAAGAAGCTATGTATATAGCCACTACCTTATACTTACCACTTATATTAGGACCAAAAGTCTATGCTATTAAATAGATCTATAAGCACGTGCTTCCTAAACAGATTAAAGCGGCAATATAGCCAGTAAGTAGTAATATGCGGATTATTATTAAGATTTTAAGAAGCAATCTAGTAGCGCTAGGCCTTATTAGCAGCCTTATACTTATTAAATAGAGGCATATTATGGAAGGGTACAGTGTTTCTTAGATAGGAAAGTCACGGTACTATCAGTCAGTCGGTTAGTCGGTCAGTTAGTTAGTTATAATTAGTTAGTATCAATTAGTAGAAAGAAAGAAAAGAATATCTTTCCTATAACTAGTAGGTTCGTAATAATATATAAGAAGGAAGGAGGAAAGCCGAAGGCTCTATAAATATAGGAAAATGCCAAGACAGTAGGCGACGTCTAATCTACACCACCACAATATAAGAGTGTAGGTTATGCTAATATAGATTAGTAGTACTAAGCGTAAAGAATAGAGACCCGCTCTTAATATTTTTAGCATAAGCTGTAAGCTTATTTCTCTTCTGCCCCTAGTAAGGTTTAGTGCCCTTAAGGTTCTATGCATGCCATACAATCTTATTTAGTAACTGGTTACCCCTATTACTATTTATAAAATTACTAAGCTTATCTAGAGATAAACTATTCTTATTTAATTAGCTGTAAAGAAAGCGGATGGCATTAAGGGCTTACTCTCTTATAATCTAATTAAACACATAGTAGTAAAATAAGAGGTGGCGGCCAAACCGACCATCCTAATACTTAAGCATATGCTTGGCGTATGCAGCTAGGGTAACCGTACGGCTTTATAGTATGTTAAAATTGGCTTTGCTATAAGGAAACAGAGTAGGAAAGGCGCCGTACATAATAAAACTAGCTAATTACTTAGAGATAGGTATTTGCCGCATAGTAGGAACCTCTAAGCCCGCTTATAGGCCTTATTGATATTAAACCTCGCGACTTAAAAGCTCTAATTTATTAAGGTTAGGCACCAGATTAGGAACTAAAGTATCTAGTATATTATTATCAAATTTGCTATCTAGTATATTACTACTAAACTTGGCGGATAGAGAATTAATAGTAGGATATTATATAGGAGTAGTAGAGTAAGCCGTTAGGCCACTAGAATTAGACTCTAACTTATTAATATAAGGTAGCTAATCTAATATAGAGCCATTTTTAGGTAAGCTGGTAAGTTAGGTGCTATATATTTTAATATCACAAAAATTAAAATGATTAACCTTTAGAAAGTAAAGCCATAGTAATATAGTAAAGCGCCTTATAGTATATCGCTTAGTAAACCGTTAACTTAGGTATTTACTACTATCTACTGCTATAGGCCTCACAACTAGTATATTAAGTTTAGTAGGTAGCCGTAGTAGCTGCCTCTAAGTCTTTAGTATGTTCTAGCTAAAGCAGCAGACGTAGCCAGTATAGCAATATTACTGGCCACGTATACGCATAACTTGTAGATAAACGTATACGCGCGCAATTAGAAGCTCCTCTACTGCGGTAAGTATAGGTAGGAAGCTAGGAATAGGCCCTAGATTAAGCCCGTTGCTTTTACTAAATAGGGAAGAAAGGGTTAGATCCTTAAGGATATTAGCGTCCTTAATACAGGCTTTGTATATACCTATATTATTACCCTCTATAGCTAGGCCCATTTAGAACTACCGCTCCTTATAATAACTGCATATCTCTATATATTTAGCCTATAGTATACTCCTAAACTTCTTAATTTGCTCCCAATTAACAGCTAAAATAGGTAGTAGTATAGCCGTAGTTAGAGTAGGTATAGGAGCTAGTTCTAGTAAGGATGCATTTAGGCCATCTAAGGTGCCTCTTCTACTGTATAGAGCTTTATCTATAGTATATAGTGGAGGAGTAGGCGAGTAAGCTTTACCCCGCCAATTAAGGATGTGGTACCCCCATTATATTGCCCTAATTATCTTCCGCCATTAAGCTATTTTAGAGGTATCTTAACTATTTTGGCCGTAAGGCAGGAAGGTATTCTTAGTATTATTTTTAAGTGGAGCAGTTTGCTGGCGCCTTGTAGGACAATGACGATGGTTCTAGAAGAGTCCTCCACACGCGTTTTCCTGCTTACATAAGCAGGTTCCCTTTGCTTCCATTTTGGTCAGTATCCTTAGCAATTACTTTGCCACCGTAGACATAGGCCTATATAAGGGCCTATGTTCGTCGTAGATAGAAAGAGATATTCTCAATAATTACATTCATTCGTTTTAATATCATCAAGTTCATCAGACAATTCTTAGTAGTAGAACCTAACTCTGCTCTCCGCTTAGAGGCCTATAAAAGTAAGCAGAAGTAGAAGTAATATATAGGGAAAACGCGCCTTTGACCTATATAATTGGCAGAGCTTTAAAAGCTTCTTTAAAGGGCCGTCTTTAACAAAGTTAAGGCGGGGCTTATGGACATAGCACTTACTGTACTTAATAACAGCAGGATCTACCATATTTATAATATATACAGTGGCATTAATAGAGGTGTTAATAAAAAGGAAGGTGCAATACTAAGATATTTTGATGTTCATAATATTTTGATGTTTGTTACGTGGAGTCTGCCATAACTTACCGCCCGCACTTTTTTTCTAACCAATCAGAAGCTAGCTTGGCAAGGTTTGAATTCTAGGACCCGAAAATATAGACCACTCGTACCTCGGGTCAACAAATATGTTGTTTTCTAGGCTGAACCTACTAGATACTCGTGACCATTTACTCCACCAGGAGACGGGACGCCTTCCGGTTAGGCTTCCCTAGACCTTAACAGCCGCTCTCTAATAAGGTCATAAAAGGCTTCTAGCTTTCCTTGAGAACAGGCCTCAAAAACGCCAGACGTTTGTCTATACTAACGCCTAACAAACTAAACTCAGGTAAGAGATTAATAGGATTTCGCAGGTACTCCTATAAGATTCACCCGCATTGACAAGGCGGATTCCCGTACGCTGTTTGCCTTTAGATCTCTGGTCCTTCGCCAGTCCTGTGTGGTGCTCGTCCGAATCATTGGCTGCTGCACTCCAGGACCTTCTTTTTCCACCATCTGATTAGTCCACTACCAAAGACGTCAAGACGTGTCCGCTTCACCCGGCCGGGTGAGAGCACCAACTAATTATTTGTCCTCTGTGTTAGAAAGTCGCCAACGGACATGTTGCTATAAATTCTATTCACGCGTTAAGTTCGCCAAGGCAAACGGACGCAAGACTCTTCTAGCTTGCCTCACCTCACTTAATAAAATCACTTCTTTCCAACAGCGTCGACCCGTCAGTTCACCCAGAGAGTTCTCTTAACTTTCGTTTCTTCTACCATAAACATTTAGGCTTAGTTGATTTGCACCTACGCCCTTTCAGACCTATGCTCGAGCCCAATATACTGCACGTAACGCTAATTTATCCACCACGTGACAAAAAATTCGCCCAGTATTGGTTACATCGACGCGTTTGCCATGAATCAGTCTGTCACCGGTGGTGGGTCTCGTCGCAAATCTAGTGTTACTGAGGTCTTCGTATTGATTGAACTTTAGGAAACAGCCGCGTTTCTAGTGAGCTTCATGCCAGTGAGGCCTCCAACGACACCGACATCGCCAGTTATCCAGATGGCCATGAGCATAGCCTTAGAGAAAACGCTACCAGCAACAATGAAGATCATTCTGATGACGATATGATGTGCATGTCTAATGATGTCAGTCCTCAGAATTAAACTTGCTACGTGGACAAGCTAACTCAAGTTTTCTATAGGGCGTCCACAAATCAATTACCAAGACCGAAGATGATGTTGACATGGCTGATGTCATGGAAGACACTTCTCGTGAAGGGAAGTGGATGGCTACCATCCATGCCCGAAGTGCGGTCCGTCGTACTACTTTCGATGATGGGATCCTATTCTTTGCCGAAGATACCGGTAACATTTCCTCTCCTTCAGGTCCTCCTGGGCTTCGCGAGCCGTCTCAACCAGTGGCTGAACAATCATCAAAGCCGAAACCTGCATCCGTAGGGCTCAACGACGAGGACACGCTCATCATAACACTGAAAGGGCAAGGCTATAAAGATGCACACATCTCACAAGAACTCGTCAAGAGAGGTTTCAGGAAGTTGGATCACAAGACGATCGCGACGCGTACGACGCGTATTATCGGCATCATGGCAAAGTATGTAGATGGCCAACTCGCGGATGGTTCCAAGGAGTGGAACGAACATGAAGTAGGATATCCCATACACTACTATTTTGAACCAAATTGCTAACTCTGGACAGGATGAACTCCTCGTATCCGCTATGAACAAGGCTCAAACTGAGATTACCGATGAGGTCGAAAAGCTCTACGCAATGTTTTTTGAAGGCGTTGCTAAACACATGCGCAAAGCAGATATCCAAATTAATTTTTCCGCTCAGGCTTGCAAGGACCGTTGGGCAGCTCTCATCGACGGCACTGCCGTTATTCCAACAGAGCTTGATGACGATCCAGAGAGGCGCAGCAAAGAGAATGAGGCCCGCAAGGAGATGCGGAAGCGTCAAAGGCTCCAGAAAGAGGAGGAGCTCAAGCAAGCCGAGAAACTCGATCGCCTTACTCGAATGGCCGAGGAGAATGCCAAGCTGGAGAATGCTACCAAACAGGAGAAGACAGCCAACAGCAGGGCCAAGCATATTGCTGAAAAGGCAGCCCGGGCGGAACAGCGTGCCGCTAAACTCCTGGCCAAAGTCCAAAAGGCCGAAGAAAATAAGCTCAAGAAGACTCAGCGGGCTGCCCAACTCAAGAAAAAGGGTCCAAATGCTACACTTGCTGCAAACACCTCTAACCCCTTGCCAGTACGCCCGGCCACTCAAGGCGTAGACTCGGATTCCGAAGATCCACGCTTGGTTTTAGATCGCGGACAACTGAAAAAGCTGTGTGAAGGCCGCTCGCTCTCTGGAGAAGCGAAAACTAAGCGCGAACTCCTCATACGCCTCCAGACAGCTGACCTAGCCATGACTATTGAAGAGCTCAAAGCCAAGTGCCGTACGCAGGGCCTCAACACTTCCGGCAACAAAGAAGTACTGCGATTTCAGTTAGCTGAAGTAGAAGCCAACGGCTTCTCTTAGGTTTGCTGGCGGATGGGGAACTTAGGGTTTCTCGGAAGTACATGGTAGTAGTCGTGGTTTTGGGAGAGTTTTAGGAATATCTTGAGAGCTTCAACCGCCTCCAAGGCGCTTTGCGTGAAAAAAAGAGTAGCCTACTGAACTGAGGACGGGATAGGCTGCTAATGGTATGTACTTAGGTCTTATTTCTTATTCAGGAACTTATGTACTGATGTTGAAGCGTCCTTGTGATAGCAATATAAAATAAATTCCTAGACATTTCTTAGATAAAAATCAAGAAAATCGGTATGTCCGACTCCTAAAATTAGGTGTATGAAGTTAACTTTCTCTATATGATCTACTTTAGATAAATCTCCGTTACTGAGCAGAAGACATTGCATGTCTTGCTACAAACTCTCTTCGACGTTAGATATTTCGAAAGCATCAAAACGCTTCACAAACAAACGAAGGCCTCCAGAATTTTGCAATATTGCTCGTGCAATATTCTCAACCTCATCCACCTCAGCGCATCCCGTGACCTGAAACCTATCACGAAGCCTCCTCCGGTCCGCACCCAACAGCTGCGGACAGGATCCGGGCAGTAACTTTACTGTGCGAGTCGTTTGCCAGGTTTAATGCTGCCAGTGTAAAATTAGTGGCTTCAAGCTTATCCCCTGACACGGCAATTTGCGTCCAACGAGATGGTGGCCCGTGCCCATACTCAGATATTCGGTGAGCAATGGGCGTGCCAATCGTCAATATGGAGAGGTTCGAATTTGGGCAATGGCTAGGGCTTGGGGTAGGGTCTTTTTCCAATCCGATTTGGAGGAACATTGGATTAAGGGGTCGTTCGGTTGCAATCTGACGCTTTTGAATCTGAACTGAAAGTCCGGCAGAAAGAACGCGTTCCTTCCCGATTTGACACGCGTCTGTGGCTCTACGGGTTGCACGGACGTG
>Ga0307507_10003551_pt1 | contig 29907 bp, 8 predicted proteins | sample 7_EM_MG_FD_207223 | JGI IMG/M metagenome (GOLD analysis project Ga0307507, IMG submission 207223) | Populus trichocarpa ectomycorrhiza microbial communities from riparian zone in the Pacific Northwest, United States - 7_EM | ecosystem: Host-associated > Plants > Roots > Unclassified | place... | reverse complement strand
AAACACTAAGCTAAGGAAATCCTAATTAACGCCTTAATTCTTAATGCTAAAAGACAAGAATATAATTGCAAAAATCTTCCTTATAAGAAATTTCTTATACCTTAGACCTCTTAGGATCTCTATCTATGGTAGGATCCACCTTTCTCTTGCGTACCCTTCTCCTTAATATCTCTTCTAATAAATCCTTTAATGCCTTTCCTAGTTAATCTCCTTGCTTGTACGGTTTGCTCCTCTTAGCTATCTCTATTATAATATCTTTAAGTGGTTTATATATCTTAGCATGACGGCGAAAGAGATGGGGATTCTCAGCATAGTATAATGCAAGTCTATTTAGTGATATATCCACGGCTGAAACCTAGGTAGAATACTAGCATATTACTACGATAGGGCCGAACGTAGATACAAATAATTTATAACTAGGGCTTTGGAGACGTCTTAAGTCCTTTATTATAAAATAAGAAGGCAACCACGAGACGAGATACTTTAGTTATCTACGCAAAATTATGGCATTAGAAATCGTTAATATTTTAGATGGGGAAGATGCAACTCCAAGAAACGTTGTAAGATTAGCTAAGCTATTCCCTGCTTACTTATTAGTATTGCTAAATAAATATAGGTGTTTTATAAACATACCTGGAGGCACTAGCAAACCTTTAATATAAACCTCTTTTGGTTAAGGTAAGTCTATTTTAGCCTCGCTATGGCTCTCTATTGGCTTAAGTGAAACTATTTTAGTTTTACTACGGCCTTCCAGGCTCTTAAGGTAATTGGCGTATATTTTCGTATCTTCTTATATATCACCCTCTATATTGTCGTCAATTTTATAAAAGTTGACCTTATTAGGTGTTTAAACAGGCATATAAGGTATCTATTACTGCATAGGGTTGGAAAGCTGCAATTATTTCTTCTCCCTGCTGGCAGATGCTATATCTTTGTTATTAATATGATTCTAGGATAATTTAAGGTTTCTAGCAAGTTAACAAATAGGTATGTTATCTTTAGGGTAATAGCATATTGTAATATTTCTATAAGTACTGATTAAGGACCTATAGGTTATATTAGCAATATATCTAAGCTTGGTTAAGGTAATATATATAATGTCTGGTATTCTTATAAAGATAGTAAGGGATGTATAGTTAAGAGGTTAGATTTAAAGGTAAGTTAAATTAATGGCATATAAGAGCTAGGAGCACAATGTTTATATTCCATTTCTTTCTTGGGGCAGAGTTAGGATAAAAGGTAGAAAGGAAAAGTGGAGTACACCAGCCGCTCTTTTTTACTTTATATGGTGTCTGTGGTATAATATTTAGTGGCTATAATTACTCTTAGTTTACGTATTATCTGCGCCTAAGACTATAGGCGCCTAAAGTGATCCACAAGTGAAGCATTAAGTAAGGCATTGTTGGGGGTAGCTATTGGCTGAGCTGTTACTAAATTTAAATGGCTGACGATTCCTAACAGACGCTATATGCCTTAGCAGGGTTTAGAGGCGTTTGTATAAAGTTATAAACTAGAACCAGAAGTTAACAATGACCCCTAATAACGCCTCTCTTAGCAGGAATAGTATTATATAATCTACTTCTAACGCCTATTCTTCCTAGGGCAAGACACTGCCTAAGCAGTAGACTTATCCTAGCCAGTTAATCTTGTATATTGACCCCCTATCTGTGGCAAAGGAGCTATTAATGCCTTTAGGGTGGTTTAATTGGCATCCTAGCTAAGCCCTTTATAAGCGCTCCGCCTTATATGGGCGGCAATTAACTCCTATTAATCTGCCTTGCGTTAGGGGAGATCTTTTACTTAAAGCGCTGAGCAGCTGGTACTTAGAGGTCTATAGGCTTGTTCCATATCCCAACAACATTAACCACAATTTCTCCTTAAGTGGTATCCGCAACCCCAAGTACCTATAAGCGCAGCGTCCCTAAATTGTTAGCTAGTAAGTAGACGTTTATGGATAGAGAAACCGACTTCAGAGATAACGGCAATGTAGAGGCGTTAGCTGGTTTGGAAAGTGACCAAGAATAGGACGTAGAGACATTGTGTGATGGAGAAAATGGTTTCAGTACTAAAGATTAAGAAATAGGGGCAGATAGCAATAAAGAGATGTTAAGCGACGAGGCTATATAGGCGACGGTTGGATATGGTGGCTTTGACTTTATAGTCTTAAATCTATAAGTAAAGGATAAAAATGTAAAGAAGAGTTCTAATAAAAGCTGGTAAAAGGGTTAAAACTTTGGCCTCTCTTTGTTTAGCCTATCGCGAAATAAAACAATATTTTACTATTCCCACTAAAGTCTCTGCCCGCTTGACTTATAGTAAGCTATAAAGTATTTATAATAATCTATACTTTCACTTAGATGAATTTATTTACTACCTTAAAAGTAATAATGGAAGGCAAATCTATGCTGACAACCTAGAATTTTTTGAAATTCTTATAGACCTGAGACGCATGCCATATTAGTAACTATTAGTCGTGTTTAAGACTATGGTACTTATAGATTTATATCTTAAGGATATAAACATGTTTTTTTATAGTGTTTTCTTTTTGTTTAAATTATTTCTCTGCTTATAGTACCCAGCGGTTGTTTATCTATTCTGGTGTAGTGGGGAGGGGTGGTTGGGTTACGCGAGGGGGCTTAGACTTGTGGCTATACTTATAGGGCTGTTTATATAGGAACTTCTCTAAGTATATATAAGGGGGGTGCGAGTCGTTACAAAGTCCATATATGTGGGAACTTCTTCAATGTTTCTAAATCTTGGACTTATGTATTTCCTTTTTTTATAGTTCTGGTATTTTCCTAATATTTGCTTCCTATTTACATGCTAGGCGTTAATAGAGGGCGCTAGGTCAGATTACCCTACTTATATAATCACTCTGCTTGCACGATCACTCTACTTATATAATTACCTAGCTTACATGATTACCTAGTTCGTATAATTACCTAGCTTGTATAATCACCTAGTTTGTATAATCACCCAGCTCGTACGATCACCCAGCTTGCATAATTACCCAGCTTATATAATTGCCCAGTTCGTATAATTGCCCAGCTTGTATAATTACCTAGCTCGCAGGATTGCCTAGCTCCTATAAGTATTATACTCGCATGGTCACCTAGCTCGCACGATTATCTAGCTTATGGGATTGGCCAGCTCCTATAAGCATCTAGCTCGCATAATTACCCAGTTTGTATGATCGCCTAGCTCGTATAATTACCTAGCTTATAGGATTGCCTAGCTCCTATAAGCACTATGCTTGCACAATTACCTAGCTTGTAGGATTGGCTAGCTCCTATAAGTATTTAGCTTATATAATTGCCTAGCTTGCAGGATCAAAGCCACGAAGTTATTAAACCTATTAATACCCTATTTACACACTAGGCATTAATTAGAGGGCGCTAGATTAGACTACTCTACTTATACGATTACCTAGCTTATAGGATCCCTAGCTCCTATAAGCCCCTAGCTCCCACGACCTCCTAGCTTATAAAACTAAAGCTATAGCCGCTAAATCTGTTAAGATCCTGGCTATATATTTAGAGGACACTACGCCTAACTACCTAGCTCGCTCTTTTTATAGAATTCCTTAATTAATCAATAGTACCTGTTTGGAAAATGTTTCCTGATGTCTTCCTATGACATAAATCTCTTATTATGCAATTCTATGAGGAGATCCTCTTCCTTAACTGTCTATGCCGGCTCTTTGGCGCGAAGAAGATTGCTATAATAGCGCTAATATATACCCGGTGTTCTCCCCTGTAGGGCTTTTATAATATCATCCTATAATAAAACTAAAAGTGACACTTAGTGACCTAGCCCTATAAGGATTTGATCTTCGCGGGGTATCTATATAGTTTGAGACTAGGGCTCCCATAAGGCTTTATTTGCAATAATAATCTTTAAAAATGTTAGCAAAGCTATTAGAAGTTGCATCTGAGAAAAGAAACTAACCGGCGATATACGCTAAAACTCTATATCTAGGTTATAGGGTTGTAAGAGATCTTATGTATTATTTAACCTAGTAAATATAAGTAACATATAGCCTTGGTAGGATAAGGTATAAGATATACAGGATTAGGTATATCTCTGAAATTTGAGCTGGCGAATGCGGCACCCATTTAGCAATATTTATGAACAGAAACCTGTCCTGCCTTAAAAAGTATATAATAGCTTTCTCTTCATTTGTCTATTTACCACTTGCTCCAGCATTATAAAAAAGGCTGTGATATTTCTGCTTATAAACTGATATTGGTCTATTAAACTTAGACGAAATGCTGTCCCAACTATTACCATCTTTAAAAGTCGTGTTTATTAACTCAAATTTGTGCTTAATTGACTAAGACTTATATGCGGATACTGAGGGCTTGTTGTTCATATAAGGGCTGGTTAAGTTACACTTTATAAAGTGTTAGTAGAGTCTTACTAGGGAAAGGCTAATGGTATAAACTAACAGTCTGGGTGGTTTTTAGAGAGCTAAGTTGATTAATATTAAGTGGGTAATTGGTGCTGGTAGTTCTGGATTAACTATTATTAGTAAAACCCTCGCTAGACGCTAAACTGGTCGCTCTCCTTAACTTATTAGGAATATCTGTAAAGTAAACTTTATTATCTGGATTAATAGATTTTATTAACCTTAAAAGTGATAGTAATAGATCGCATTACCAGAGTGATTAATTAGAGTGCATCTTATATTAAAGCTATAAGAGGTATAGCAGGAGCGTTAGCAGCAATTGGGAGGATATTTAGCGGAACATATCCATTTAATAGAGCACTAGGCGGTTGATGAATGCAATAACGCCACTAGTATAACTCCCCCTTAATGCACAAGCGCTGCAATTTCAAGAATTTTAGACGTATGCGTAAATTTACATTATAGTGCAAGCAGATTTATTCAAAGACTAGAGGATCAATTTTAATTATATGCCGAAATCTCAACTCCAAACTAGATATAAATGACTACTATTAAAGGTCTGTAATATTAATAAGTGGACATAGCTTCTATAAGAGAGCACTATGCACACCTTTCTCTTTAATATAGCTTTGTAAGTCTTTAAGAATCTCCTAAATTATAGTCTGCAATTTAATTAGAATAGATACTTATAGGAGATATTAAACATACTTAGACTTATAATGCGTTAGAGCGATTATGCATTAACTTAGAGAAAGCAGATGTATAGATAATATTCTATACTTTTTGCTCTCTAGTTCTTCTATAAAGAATACTAAGGAAATCCTATAGAGGCTTAGGGAACAAACAAATCATTCTATAAAAGAGTATATCTATAGTCCTCTTATAAGTTAGAGTCTTATCTGTTAGAGTCTTATTTAGGTAAGTACTAAGAATTTCACTTAACATTATATTATTAAGTGTTTAGGGGACTTGTTGGTATTGTATATATATAGGATCTACTAGACCCCCAAATGCCCTTTGCTGGTTATTTAGGCCCTTAGTGATTTGCTTAGATAATAGACCGGTGCCAGGACGCTTGGAATTGTTTAACTTAGAAGGTATTGTTTCCTGGCTTTGCGAGCTCTCTATAGGACTAATCCTAGTAATAGAAAACGCCTTTTCTAGATCCACCTTAATAAATTGCGGGGTATTCGCTCGTTAATAAAGCTTAGTAATTAATGCACTGTATCTGGAATCTTGATCCTAACCACAAGCGGCTCTTAAAGTGCCAATAATCCATATAATCTAGTAAGTTGCGGCTTTAATGAGCAGGCTAATAGTTGAATAAGCATCTATATTAAAGCGTAAAGAGCGGCCGTAAATGGTTAGCGGAAATAGGATAAACTAGGGAATGGTTTAAAAGGAGTGGTGAAAATAGTAAAGCAGGGTAGTAATAAATGGAAGATATAGAAGATGCGTTAAGGTAACTGGTAGAGCGGGTAATAAAGGCAATTATATATCCCTAGCGTAACGGGGCGGAAATTAGCTCTATATATTAGGTCTTTCTGTGGCCTTTCCTTTAAATAGCATCCTTGGATCTATTAAGGCGTCTTACTCTTTAGCTCCTTAAGGAAGAAATTGTTACAAATTGTGCACCCTATGCGTTAGTTAGGAAAGGAATCCCCTAATGGTATTAAGGCTTAGGGGCATTCTGCGACAGAACGAGCTATATCACTAAATAAGTTTACAACTTATATCGCCTCCTGTCTCAGCTAAAGAGAGACATGATTTTTGACCGTAAAAGCGATGTAGTTTAGAGGTTAATAATTGCCACTGCATTAGCGCAGCTCTGATAAGGGCCTTGCGCTAATTACATTGCTTAAATTGAGTGCGCGACACTTAATTTAAGCAATATAATTGGCGCAAGGCTCTTCTAAGTTTTGGGGGCGCTAGCAATCTACTAGGGAATTAAGAGCGGAGGGGAAATGCACTTAACTACTCTTTTATCTTAATATAAATTATATAACTTACAACCCACCATTATAAACTTCACTATTATAGTAGCCCTAGATCTTATCCGCAATGCCTCTAACAAGTAGCTTTAACCTTATTTCCCTAATATTATATATACTATTTAAAGGCTCCAGAAGCTTCCGCCTCTCTTAGAGAATAAACGCGGCCACTATAATTCGCTCTATGCTCCTCTAGGAAGTAAGGATGTCTAGCCTTCTCTAAGGAATGAGGATGTCTAGCCTTTTTTAGGAAATAAGGATAATGTTACCTAGCCTTCTCTAGGGAGTGTCTAACCTTTAGGGAATAAAGTTGCTTCTCTACCTCCTCTTTTATTTGGATGTATAAACCTGCTTAATATACTATTAACGAACCTCTCTAAGATTAAGACATTTATTAATATATCCGTGGGGAAAGATCTAAAAGTTATTATTAGTGAACTAAAGTGGCTGACTGAACATCCCCTTGTTAAGGATCTTATTGCTATTAATGGTAATTTATTAGATAACGCTATTTTTCGAAAACTTCTTAGCCAATAGACGCTTGCAGATTCTTTTAAGAAATGGCAATTAGTGTCTATAGGTATGTTGAGGATTAAAAGTTTAGTTAAAAGTCGAGCCGCTTCCATAAAGGGAGTCAGCTATATTAAATTATTTGCAAGAAGTATAGGATGTTATGACGTCACTAAAGCAGCTTTAGCTATTAGACATGGAATTAAGCTTTATGTTATGCAAAGACTTAGAACAGTAGGGCTATTAGTTTTCTTAGCCTTTACCTATAACGCTTACCGGAGATTAAACTTACCTAATATTAATAACTTTCTTATAGCTTTATAGCACCCAGATTATTTTAAGATATTTAAAATTGCACAAAGATGCTTAATTTGGATGGGAGACTGTTAAGAGCTCTATTTAGGTTAGATGCTTTCTCTTGGACTATTATATCTTAGCACTACCAACCCGCCCTAGCCGAGCCTGAGAGGGCAAACTTCCTCCCCTTATCTATTGATTGGCAAATGCCGCTGTATAGAAGAAGTTGCTGAACCTGGGGATCTTATATTAGTGTGTAATCACTAACGCGCAGATCTAACGATATCGCACCCTCCTTAACCACCAATAATGGCCTTAATAAGTAACACAGCTGCATTATAGTCTGTTATGGAGGCAGAGAGCACACTTATTAAGATCTTTAGTGGTAATTCTAATTGGTATTAAGACCCTCTGTAAATTCCCCTGGAGCTCTATGGGGCCAATCCTGATATATATTAGGGTCCTCCGCAAATTCCCTAGGAACACTTTTATAGCAATTCCAATATATACCAGGGTCCTCCGTTAATACCCTTTGAGCTATTTAACAGCCATCCTAATATCTATTAAGGGCCTCCACTAATTATTATGCTGAGTGGAGGCGAGTCTTCTAGTTTCTACATTACTCTGGCTGGTACCACGACAATAAATAACAGACTTAATTACTACACTACGGCTCCTTATATACAGTGTACTGGTTATCACAGCCTACAAGGCCTATTATGCTCCGATATTCTTAATATGGCATCTTTTATATATTAATCTAACGTTATTACGGCTGCTGTGAGGCAGTAGCTATTTTGGCCTATATGGATATATAGGCAAGTCCACCTCTACGCCCTTTAAAGATTTTAGGTGTATTATATAGGGCATTTAACGTCTTACCACTTTTGAGTTGAAAAGATTAGTAGTCCTTTAACACTTTAAATCTTGATAATCTATTGTCTACGCCTAATGATCTAATAGCTAATATTACTACAGCCTTTTCTAAACTCTCTGCGGGCATATATAGAAGGGGGTTTTGTAGGTTATTGTATAGTATTAGATATAACTATTTAAGAGATACTGCGTTGGGGGTTGTGTTTAGGATCTTGGCAGCGATAGCTCTAGCTATTTAGTTATAATTATTAGTAAAGCGTTATATATATTCTGGCATTTAGCACTCACCTCCAAGTATAGAGTAATGTATTTCTCTGTTATGGTAGTGGTGGGTAAAGTATAGAAGGGTATATTAAACGTCTGTGAAGAATACCCTTGGCTCTATATTGCTAGATGGGCTTTTAAATTATTTGTATCCCTACTATTAATGCTAGGAGCTATCTGTAGTGTAGACATAATTGAGTTTAAAAAGGAAGTTATAATTAAGGGGATTTTATTAGTGAAAGATAATAAAAGGCGATTTAGGGCTGGATTTTTAGTAGGGCTGAAATCTTAGAGGGGCTGATTTCCGGTTAGGTAGGACCTATGTGATATATTGACAATAAAGCCTAAAGAAAATAAATATGTAACATGCCTTAGTCTAAGAGGTTTAGGTAATATATAAGAGTCAACTATTACTTGCCTTAATATTTATTGGTAAGGAGGTTGTGCTGTAGGCCGTAGATTAAGATATCTTTTCTATTTCTATATAAAGACCTACTCCTATCCTCTTATTAACCTAAACTTTCCTTACTATTATCTACCTGCAATTATCTTTATATCTAAGTAACCTTATAAGAACAACTGGTCTTAGTATTACTATAGAGATGGCTTAAAAGGACCCCTGGTTTTAGAGAGATGGATATGCCCATATCCGCGATTAGGATATGGACTGGGCTCCATTTACCTACTGCGATGGTTACAAACTTAAGAAAATTAAGGTAAAAGCCAAGGAATAATTTTTTTTATATAACCTAATAGCTTTATAGATTCTTGACATAATGGCTGTCCGCTATACTTTAGCCCGTTACTAATATTACGGTTGGAAAACCGTCTTTAGGGAATTTATTTACTAAGGGAATTATTGCAAAGTTCTTACATTTTTGGGTGCAGTTGAGAAGATAAATGGTGGAAAAGAAATCCTATAATAGATAGAGTGTGAGATATAGGATAATAGAAATCGTAATATAAGGTATGGCATAGAAGAGGACCGGGATAAAGATGGGGATGTGTATAAGGACGTATATAGGGAGGACATAGTCGCCGGGATTGAGGCTTTGGGGATTGATTTAAAGAAGAATATATCTCTCCGCTAGCAACTGTTCCTTCCATAAATAGCATAGCGAAGGCTATTATATAACGTTTTTGCATTTCCACGTATAATTATAGCGTACCAATTTACACCTCCCCCTATACTATGTAATTATACTTATAGCTGGCTGAGCTAGGCTTCTCTACTTGTAATAGGTTAGCCTCCTATATTCTGCAAGTATACTTGGTCTTACCCTTTACTGATCTTTTACTATCTATAATAAGGCTAGAACTGGCGTCTTTTTATATTTATGCCGTCTAGTAAGTCGGATTCAGGCCTGCCTTCGCGTATTCTATGTTGTTTGCAGCCCAACTTAAATCTATGCGCTTCCTTGTTGTTCTAATAAAAACTCTTATAAAGTTTAACTTTGCTAATACGCATACACTGCCTCTGCTAGGGTTTTATATAAATAAACCTCTAAGACCTCTAAAGACCTCTAAAGACTGGTAATAACTTACCTATTAAGGTAAGTAGCATGTAACCTGCCCCTTCTATATCTTTAGTAATCTAATTGCTACTTTTAGGTACTTATTGTTATGATAGATACATCTAATATAGGCTAAGGGTCGGCCTATTGGGTTCTAAAGTTAGGGGAAAAGATTTTTAAGGAGGATAAAAAATAAGATGTTACTTTTATTAGATAGAAAGAAGGCAATTTACATAAAGTAAAGGTAAGTAATTGCCTATATTATAAGCGAGCAGGTCCCTAAAATCTTAAAGATTTATAAGATTATTGGCGTTCTATATATTCCACCTAATGTTTGCTGGGCTACGGTTCCTATATATAATACAATTATTAAAATATCTTTAGCCGTACCGGGCTACCGTGGTGGCACATTAGCTATAATGGCACTTAATTACAATAGAGAAGCGATAATGTCTAATTGCCTTTCCGGTGATATATGGTTTATGGAAGGTAAAAAGGAAGCTTTAAAGTAATTAGATAAAGAGGTTTAGGAACTTAATAAAGCCAACTAGGCTGCTAAGCCCTCCCTTACGGTTAAATTAGTGTCCTAGGCTCTGCTAATGCTTGTGGCGGCTATAGTACTTCTGTATAGGAAATAATTTAAGTTTATATAGAGGAACCACGCTGCTTAAATTGCTTGATATAAGATCTCGTGCGGCTCATATAATGGCCCAGCGATTTGCTATTATTCTATAACTAAGCCCAAAGCCCTTCCCGCCTTATGCCTTTATATTTACCTATAGTTACAACCCCCACTAAAATTAAACCCCCTCTCTACCGCTCTCTTCTCCTAGCTATGCTAAAATACCTAGTATAAATATACTTCTTTTGTAATAAAGATAGAAAGGCTATATAGAACTAGTCTTTTAAACCCTAATGCTTAATTTTGTAAACTGTGTGAGTATGGCTAATCTTATAAGCTAGGTGATTGTGCGGGTTAGGAAATTATGCGAACTAGGTAACAGTAGTATTTAGCATAAGCGGCAAACGCTAGAGTATTTGTGTTGCCGCTTGCGCTAATCTAGTTATAGGCTAGTAGTGGATAATGCGGGCTATTAGATTTATGCGGGCTATTAGATTTATATAGGCTACTAGATTTATGTGGGCTACCATATATAGGCTACCAGATTTAGGCACCAGTAAATAATTTGCACTAATATATATGTAACTAAAGCTGTTGCCTTTTTAAATATGTCTAAGTATACGCCACGAAAATGTATGTATGTATGTATGTATATTCTATTATGGCCATGCACCCCTAGGGGCTGTTACTAAGAGCCAGTTAAATACATCCTGCTATTAGAGTACTAGCTCTAGTTTAGAGGCCAACTATAAGAGTTACGTGTCCATTGCTTAGCGTAACGCACTGGTGGAGGCATATAAGGTAGAGGCTTGTAGTGTAATTAGTTAGGAAGTGTATTTGTTTATTAAGATTGGCTTATATGTCTCTTTCGTAAAGTGGATTGTAGCTTTAACCGCGCTAATGTTTAGGAAACGCCATAAAAACAAGGGTCTGGTCAATGCGGCTTGGCCACACTCCCTGCTAGCGGGGGCGAGCTTAAAGTATTTTCCGCTTTAATTACCTGTTATAAATACCAACTTGGTAAATTTATTTCTAGTAATTTCCTTCTAAATGACCTACTGTGGGGCAGTAATAGCAATAATTAGTTAGTTATAATTATGTTGTATTATTAGGAATATAACTAACCTAATTATAATTGTACCTACTGATTATGTTATATAACTATAACTATAATCACCCGCGGTAAGGCCATATTCTAGGAGCGGAGCGAATTATATTATACTGCGAGGCAGTAAGGTTTAGCTCCATATAGCCAAAGATGAAAAGTTATGGATTAATTAAGGTACCTCTTCTTAAACGTATTTGAAAGTCTCTTAAAAAGGACACGTTACTAATAGCAAGGCCGGTTTGGGTGCTTATAATAGGGCACCTAAGACTTAACTAAATTTGGTTTAGCGGGCTAGCTTTATAGTATTCTTATAGTTCCAGCACTTAAACTTAATTACACTAACATCTTTACCCGGTCCGTTATAGTGCACGCAAATCCAGAAGATAACTTAGAAGAACAACTCTAAATTATGCCTAAAGAAGTGTTTCTTATCAAGAAGCACTCCAATTGCTATAAATGCTCTTATACTAGTCTTACCCCGCGCTCCTAAATGCCCTTTCTATAGCTCTTTAATGGCAATGTTAAGGTTGATTAAGAACTACTAATAGCGTTATGTTACCTTCCTATAAGAGTATAGATTAGGGGTATCTATGATTTATCTACCATATATATATAGCCTTATTCTCTTCGTAGATTTTAATCTTTATATAAGTTCTTCTTTTCTAATATCTGCACATAGACTTCTAATTAACAAGAACGGCCTAAAATTGGGGCTAGTAAGCAGAGAAGGGCATTTTCTAAACTAGATAACTATGATATTTACGCCTTACTATCAGCCGTTGATCCCCTGGGTTAATAAGCTGTGAAAGGTAGTTTTTCTAATAGATGGGAGGTGGGAAAAGGAAGATAGGGGGCTTTATTCTAAGATAAAGGAGATTCTTTAGAAAGTATAGAAGGACTTAAAGGTATTAGCAGAGTAGAGAGCTTTATAGCAGGCCTTCTTAAAAGTAGAGTGTCCCGTATTCTTCTTAGTAAGGTTTCTTCTTAATTTCACCGGCTTGAGATATATAGCAGCCCTAGTTATTAACTAGATTAAGAATTACAAGAATGTGCTTTAATTTTTTATTAAAAGCTTAGGACATCTTTACTATCGCTATTAAGTGGAAACATTGCCCCTAGTTTTAACCTGTATAACTAATAAATTTTCCCATAAAATAAAGGAACAGTGTAAATATCTAGGCTATAACTCTTTCTTTAAGCTCCCTCTACTATTCTTAGTAATTGTTATATTGGCTTTGGGAACCGGATAGATTTTAGGAATCTTTGCAGCATCTTTATTAACTTAGCCAAACATCTTTATTTTCTTTTGGTTAAGGCTGGCGTCTACTAAATCTATAAGCGCCTTGTTAAGGAAATCCTCTAATATTACTCTCTCTGGAATATTAAGGGGGATAATAATGGAATTGACAAAATCCTTGCTTCCAGAGTTCGCGTTATCTACTTTTTACAACCATGTGCTTAAATCCCTAACTTCAATGCATATTACGCTAAAGAGATCCTATCGCCGCCCGCGGAGTTCTTTACCAACTTTATAGTCTCTAATATATCCGCCAATATAGCTGATTTTTGATTTTAGCTTCCTTTCTTTAATGCCTATTATGGTTAAAGGAGTGATTATAATGTAAATTATACCTATTGGACAGTCTGTTGTAGCAAATATCATTTTAGCTTTAGCAGAAAGATTATTAAACGTATATACAATAAGATCGGTTAGCGGAGCATTTATATTCTGCTTTATCATATTTAAAAGCTGCTAATATTTCTCCAGATACTACCTCCCAGACCATCCTTTTTGCGTACGCTAGAGTATACTTTCAGCTAACCAGTAAATGGTACGCAACTTTTAATACTTACTAGCTCCCCTTTTACTATCTAATTCCTTAATCTTCTTGTTAATTTCCTCTACTATGGTATTATCCTTGCTACTAACTTCCACCTTAATTTCCTGCTAGGCTCTCTTAACATCTTTTTAGCTATTAAGTGAAGCTAAACCTTCTAGCTGTTTACGTTCTTCTATCTAGCATATAGTTGCTTTATCTAGATTAAAGTATAAGGGGAAATACACGTCTATAGAGCACTCCTTCCGGACTAGAGTGAGTGTAAATATCTAGGTAGAATGTTGCATAGCGGCGGATTGGTCCTCTGCTATTTTAGATAAAAGAATTAGATAGAGCATGTATTAATATTCTAAAGTATTATTCAGTTTCGCTACCTAAGTTTTAATGGCTTTGCTTATGGAACTGGATCTGTGATATAATAGAAGCTTATCTTTTTTTACAGCCTAACCCGTCTAGGGTTCCAGTGGCGTTTAGGGCTTGGAGGATATGCATCCTATAATTAAGAACTAATAGGGTGTATTAATTGGGATTTTAAATGTATATAGAAGGCCAAGCTTAAAGTTTAAATATGCGGTGGAGGAGGTTATTAATTTTAAAATAAAAGCATTATAATAATTGCAGAGAGGCTGGATGCTGCCCAGAAGGCCTTTCCTAAGGCCGATTTATTTAATTACTTAATTAGAATGTGAGACTTCGCCCAGTAGGGTCTCCTGCAGTTATTTAAAATACTAATAATACCTACTATATATCCCTATAGTGGCGTTTATAGGCACCCAGGCTTTAACTCAGTATAATATCTGTATTACTTTAGTTAAGTATAATAATAGTTATTAATTTCAGCTCTATGGGCGCTATGATGTATAGGAGGCAAACTATAGGCCTTACTGGGGAGGTGGGATAGGGAAATAGAGGCACTACTAGCGTTAAGAGATAAGCGATATTTTGAACCACTTAGACACTAAAATAGGTTTTCCCAGCTATATTCCCTCCCTTAATCCTACTTTTACGCCTTATAGGGTGCCTAATACACAGGCTACTTATTATATATCTCGTATAGGGTTAAATGGCCGCTTAGTCAATGCCTAGGGTTAATTAGTTAATTCGCTTATTTCCTCTGTGGACGCTATACTTGGTAAAGCTGAAACTTAAATAAGTATAAGTGTCCTAACTATAATGCAATAAAACTGATAATGGGCCTTTCTAATAGCTTATGCCATGCGCCAATTAAGGACTTTAGTGGCTACTTGGGGTATATTCTCAGCTGCTAGTAACTTGTTTAGGCGCTCTAGAAGCGCCTCCTGTTTGTCTATAGAAACCTTAAACTAAGTAGGACATATTAGATATAATAAGTAAAGTTATTCAGCTTTATCCCATGTAAGTATCTACCAATCTCTGTTACTAAGAGTTAAAGCTGTATATAAATCCCTACTTACTAGGAACTGCTTCTAGTAAGTCTTAGTATGTCTAGCAATAGCCTATATATTACTAGCTTTAGACCTAGCGGTGAGACTTATTATGTATAGTGGCGTTAAAATAAGAGGTTAGTGTTACTGGGCGGAGTACTGTTTGCCAAGGCGGGGCTGTTAATTATTAACCCTGTTAACCCCATTAACCTTATTAACCGTGTTAACCTAATTGACCGCTAGTGATACAAAACTGGCTGACACCAATACAGCTAATAAAGCTATATACGTTGTAGCGCCTCTCTAAATATCCTGACCCAAATGTTCTAATAGGCTTATTCTATAGGTAGCTCCACATTGCTGTCTTTATCGCAACTACCCTATCTTATTATAAGACATTTTATATCCCGTTAAACTTTCCTAGGCTTTACTTGCCCTTTATTAGCATAATGGATACGGTAGCTAATGACAAGATTAGTAGGTTATAAGCACCTCTACCTTTTGCCTTATCTTTAACACCTAATAGTCTGGAATCACCATTGCCTATATCCTACTATGTAACTGTTGACCGCAGCTTTATAGCCCTACTAAAAAGCCATGCCTAGAAAATACTATGCGTAATAAGGATTAGTAGAATGCAAAGTGCGCCCTATATATTTCGTTAGAAAGGAAATAGCATGCGCTGGTCAAAATCTGGCTGCCCAATGCCTTAGAAGGCAATTTTGGCAGTCCATTATGGATAGAGAATAAGAGGATAAAGGAAAATGTAGTTGTTTATGGGATGGATTATATAAAGCCACAACTTGGTAAAGAGCAAGGGAGCTGCATTGCATTAATGTAAGCCTCAGTATTAGATCAGGCTGATATAGCTTAGTAAAACTAGGCTAGGTAACGCAATTTTATCCAAGTTGGATTAAGGAAAGCTATAGGTAAGTATAAATATCCAATACATCTTCTACCTTTATCTATCCTCCTATAAGTCCTCTTTCTAACTCTGTTAATCCTAGTTATTTAATTCCTTGCCTCTAGCTTAAAGCATTTACATCTGCCTAAAACATACCGCTATACCTTCTAACATTATTAATTAAGTCTCTGTAGAGACCCTTATACTAATTAGCTGACTAGCGAGTTCCTACTATGGCTATGCCGGTAATAAAACGTATTAAGCGTAAAACTTAGATGTTCTTAACTTTTTATTTAGGTTCCTGGAAGATAATGCCCAGCTTGTCTTAAGGAAGGTAAAGAAGTTTAGGTAATCCCTAGAAAAAACTATCCTTAGTGTAATACGCCAGTGAACTAGTTAAAGCGCTAAGTAAGAATTCTTTTCTAGATATTTATTTCTAGGGTAGGCTAATAGGTATAGTGCCTTAAAATGTTCTGGTATTAAAGGTGAGAGGGGGACTACTATAGGTGCGTAGGTGGTGTGGGTTATTATTAATCAAAATTGTATTTGCTTACACTATTTCCATTACCTATTACCTAGTTTCTATTACCTTTCTATTACCTATTACTGACTAAGTGGCGATATCGACCTGGTGGTAATTGAGTAACAGTTATAAATTGCCATTGGCATTACCGACAGTCCTTACCACCTACCTAATATATATAGTGAGGCTCTAGAGCCTCTTGCAATAAGATAGTTAATTCTTCTTTTTATCTTTTAGTCCTCTAATTAACAGTTATCATAGCTGCTTGCGTCTAGCGTTGCTACTTACATTAGGTGGAATAGTGTAATTAGTGGGCCGGTATGTAGGAACATAATACTATTTAACTTTGCTTAATGTGGCTTGGAGGAGTGCAGAGCCTTAACTTAAGCTATAGGAACACGTCCTCTAACTAAGCCTCTATTATATAACCTAACTGCTTCTAGGCGCTGCGGCCGCACACCCCACTACTTACCCTTCCTAGAACTTTAGAAGTTATATAAGTCCTTAATTAAGTAACTAACGTTTAAGGCTCTAACTAATTAGCTAAATCTGTTGTAGATTAGACAAAGCTAACGATGACTTTTTAATATATATATAGAGGCTCTAGAGCCACGTTCAATAAAGTAGAGTTCTTATTCTTAATCGTCCTATTTAACACCAAATTACTCCCTTAAACATTGCTTAAGACACAGTTAAAATTAGAACCAGGAAAGAAAACTAACGAAATATGCTATTTAAAGGTGTTCCGTTCGGCTTAGCGTAGCTCATAAATAACAAGAAATATAGCGACTTGAAACTTGTATGCTAGGGGCTGGAGTTTAAAGTCTATAAAGCGATTACATACACCCAATCTCCTGTACTTGCAGCTGCCTATAATAGAGGCTTTTAGGTAAAAGCTAACCAAACATCTTATAGAATTAACCCTAACTAACTAACTAACAGGTAGGAGGCGGTGACTAACATTATAAATATCAACGAGTTCGATTCTGGCACCGTTAAGAGAATAATCCAATTTATATACAAGAGGGACTATAATAATGGCGGTGGCAATAATAAAGATATAACAACATAGCTAACAACGGCTGATATTACACTTCACCACGTTTATATTAATGCAATTGCCAATTACTACAATATACCGCAGCTAAAAGAGCTTGTAAATATAAAAATCTAACACATTCTAGGAACTAGCTGGTCTGCGGATAGGTTCCCTGATATTATTAAGGATGTCTTTAGCCTAATAGGCGACTTAGTATTACACAATATAATCACCTTAACAGCGGCTGAGCACATTAAAGAGCTTATCAAACTTGAGGACTTCGCAGAGCTGGACGTCATAAGCGATTTCGCCATCGGCATTATATAGACAGTGATTACCGCATCTAAGGATATGGAGGAAAATTTTATATAGAAACTTCAAGCTGTCTAGTCTTAGCTACAACAAATAGAATCACTACTTTAATCCGCTAAGGCGAGGTATGCCGTGGCTAAGCGCAAAAGCGAAAACATTAATAACTATCTTAATACCCTCTGCTCTACCAGGACCTGTTATAATATTAGTTACAGCGCCAAGTTTACATGTTATATTGAGAACAGTAGTTATCTGTCCAACCCTAATCACCCTTATATACTTCATTGCAAAAAGTGCCAGCGTTATGCATAAGTAAAGATATATAGCTTAGGAGATCAGCTTAGGTAGGAAGTTATTATATAATACTTCTCTTCCTTTCTCTGTTTGGGTTAATCTAAGAAATTTAAATATATATCTCGTTTATAGTCAGTCCGTTAGATATTGTGTAGCAACTATATTATCTATCCCCTATTAGCCACCCATCACCTTACCCCTTACCCCTTACCCTATCCTTTATCTTATTCTTTATTTTACCCTTACCTTACCCTTACCTTACCTACTACCCCTTGCCCCCTAAACAAATTATAAAATTCTAGTCATTGCATCTATTCTACTAAATACTGGAATAGGATTAGATGACAACAGACTAAAATAAAATAAAAAATGGCAAATAATAAGATAAGCGCGCAATGACTAGGAAAAGGTCCTATGTGTGCTAAACGTATAGTTCTAAAGATACATTTTGTGCTTAAGGGTCACTTTGTAAACGTTATATCTAATCTCACCCTGCTGTGGGAGTTTAGAGAGATGCCCTTTTCGGAAATGTTTTGTAAGAGTAGCTAGAGTGTAGAACTCATGTGTGCGCTTACCAATTGGTAGCTTTTGGTTCCCAAGGCAGATAAAGCATATCTTTAGTCTTTTCTCCTTATATAAGGATGCCTTTGCCCTCTCTAGCGCTTTAGCCGCTTCTAAAATCTCAGCATCTTCTTCAATCTTAACTTGGCCAAGGGCGACACCTGTCCTAAACTATCTCTAGCAATAACTTAGCCGATGCGCTCTGCCTTCCTCAACATTGCAGTAATCTACGACCGTATTAATGGCATTATTGCGTCTGTATATCTTATCTTCTAGTAACGTACTAGGAAGCGTTATAATCACATTAATAAGGCGTTTGTGTTTGACTAATCTATCATTATAGGATTCCAAAGTTGCTTTAATATCCTCGCTAAATTTAACCTCGGAAAGTTACCGCTTAATATTAATTACAGCTTATTTATTGTCCTAATTCTTCTTAATATTTTCCAATAGCGCGTTTCTTTAACGTTGTCTTTTATTTATAATTTCCTGGTTAAGCTTTTGGTATTCTATGCTTCCTACAGCTTTGCGCTTAAGGTTGTGCTTTAGCTTATTTTAAACCTTAATTAAGGAACAAATGTATAGGTTCTTATTAACCAATAAGGATTATTCTTTTGTTAGGTTCTGTGGCCGCCGCGGGTCAATTAATCAACTTATTTAGTACGCCGCTTTTATTAACTTTTCCTAAGGTTCTAAGCCTTAAACAATTGCTTGTATATCTACGTTAACACGCCATAAAAGGTAGTGCTTTAGGAACGTTCGGGCGTTGGTATACTGCATTATTAGGTTCCGGAGGGCATTAGTTACATTACCTAGGTAGTAAAAATATTAGAAATGTCTTAGTAGGACCGGCTCTATATAATAAAACTCACTATTTTTGTTAAATACCTTGCCTGCGCCGTAACGGAGACTATATAGGCGCGCAACCTACTAAAATCCCGTAATTGTGCTAAGGTCCTTAATCTATGGTAAAAGAGTTAAGTACTGTAAAGGTTAGTTAGGTAAGACCTTATAGCTATAGAAGGCTTTAATTGATCGCCAAAATATAGGGATATTATCTAGGTCCGAATGGAGTGGTAGTGGCAACTTGTTATGCCTAGGCTTAATATATAGCTTGCTAAGCTGCTCCGCGGACATTAGGTTAGGGGCTCTAAAAGCTTTATTAGCAAAGAGGAGGCCTAAAAGAAAGACGTAAGGGCTAAAAATAAGTAAAGGGTTAAAGATAATCTTAGGAATTGGGAAAGTATTACTAGTTCTCTATAAGCATAAGGTAAGAGGAATAGGGTAGAAAGATAATACACGCTTCCTTTATGCCAAGATATTCCTTAGTAAATTCAAATGTGAACTCAAGCATAATGTTATGGGGACCGCCCTTTGGGTCCCAAATAAGTGTAACTATTATATATCGGTAGTATAGGTTTAGAAGAGCTTTAGGTTAGCTTGTAGTGCAAAGGCCCAGTTATATTAAGAAGTGCATTTATATCCAATGCCATCCAACTACATATTGCTTCCTTATTGTGACTAAGTTAGTCTTAAGGACTAGGGCGAGATCCTCCACGTCCATAATAGTCTTTTCTCGCTTTTTGTTGCTTAGACTATGTTTCTTTACCAGTTTCCAAAGTACCTAAGAAAGATATCTTAGCTCCGCCTTACCTTACTAGGTTAAAGGATTAACTAGAAATATAATCACCTTATACATCTGGCGGTTTAGTTTACCAGCAATTTTCCCTCTAGTCACTCTCTCGTATATAAGGCGATAGTACTTCTAGTATAGGCTAAGCGAGCTAGAAACCTTTATCCCGCACTATTTCCTACCCCCCTTCCCTTATTTCTAATTTAGGAACTAGTTAAAGAAGCTATAAAGGAGCCGAAGTAAAAGGACTTGGTATGTTTTCTTAGGGTCTTTCCCTATATAGGTGCAGTATCTAGAAATTATTAGCTCTCTGCCAAGTTAGGCCTAAGAGGAAGCCGCTAAATAGGTTATTACTTACTGATGCCAGTGTTCTTTAATGCGGTTAATAAGATTCATACTACTATTGGCGTAGTCCTACGTCGTAAAATCAGATTCCTTAAACTCTTCTAGCTGTTTAAGGTAATACTCTAGTGGATGGTCTTAATCCTCATAAAGCTATACTTAAGCGGACACTTTGTAAGCATTTTCAGATTTAGCAGTGCTGTCGGCATTACTGTTGAAAACGGTCGGTTCTGTCCCGTAGCTGTCACTGTCGCTATTTATATCCATGTACTCATCGTTAGTAACGCTAGACGACGAGTTGCGATCCAATAATTAAGCGTGCCGTATTCTAGGGGGCTAAAAGAGAATTTAGGGCAATAACAGCGAGAAGGACCTAGAGGGCAATGACGGTGGGAAGGATCTAGAGAGTAAGGAGATGGGAGGGTAAAGAATAAGAGAAACGGGGCCTAGATTAAACAGATCAGAGGTAAGAGCCATGGAGTATATATAGCTTCAGGGCCAGGCACGTGGAAGGTTATATTTCTAGATAAACTAGTCTGCCTGTTAAAAAGCAAGGGGCATAGGGCGGTAAGCGAGAGGCTTAACGTTAGACCGGCAAGCAAGAGGCTTAGGGCGGCGGGGAGTTTTAGCGACGCGACCTCCAAAAACGGCAATAGAACCCTCCAAAACCGGCAGTCAGATCTCCATTTTCTTTTTTAATGGAGTAAAACTTAGGGGTAAAACCGCTAAATAAGAAGATAAGGATATTATAAGGAAAAGGCAGGAATTTAAAGAAATAGGTAGAGTATCTTAGTCTCTATATTATATTAGCTGGCTAATATTTCTAGGCATTAGCTTTATATAATATAGATACTTCTTCTACTAACTAATCTAATGGGATTAATATTAATAAATATATTTAGAAAATATTATAACTAATAATATATATTAGTAAGGAGCGTATATTAGTAAAGCCTTTACTTATAACTCTATTAACTATAATATTCTAATAACTATATATAGGATATATATAACCCTAGACTAGTAAAGTGTCACAGAGCAAGTATAAGCGGTAATAATATATAGCGAAGTAGATATTATTAAGTTATGTACATAAACTACATAATAAAGTCAAGACGTTGCATAAGGAAAAGGAAGTAGGAAACAGAGGGAAAAGGGTATATAACGTTTACTTAGTTGCTAGGTTAACGGGTACTATGCTATATATAGGTAGGGTAGAGCTTAGGTGGCGGTTCTAGTAGAACTTAGTAGAATTCGGCAGTTAGAGGTCCTTAAAGTTGCTAGTTAGCAACTCCAATAGTAGAGATAGCAGATTGCGGCAAAATACGGCAGATTGCTATTAGATTGCTATCTTATAGTTAGTCTCTAGTTATTTAGTTAGTGGAAATAGGTGGATATATGTAAGGTATTATAGGGGTATCCCATAACAGTACCCCCCATTTAAACTTAAGCATCTGTAAGATGGGGCTATAGTAGTTTTAGGTAGAGTTTATAAAAGTCTTCTGCGGCTTATATAAGTCCTATAGAGTTGGCAGGTTCCTATAAGGGTTTAGTAAAACCTCTCCATTTTATAAGGTATATATATTTACGTTTCCGTTTATTATACTTAATGTTATTAACTCTTTTAACAAGGTACTTATCCTTACTATCCACTTTAACTAGTAGGGGAGGGTCTTAGATCTGTCTAGGCAGGGCATCTAATATAGGGGCAGTAGGGCGGAGGACTAACATATGGAATATAGGGTGGATTTTAACCGTATTAGGGAGCTTTAGTTAGTAGGCATAAGGAGAGACAACTTTTTCAACCTTATAAGGGCCAGCGTTCTTCTAATTAAGTTTCTTAGTAAGTCGTTTTATATTTAGATTTCTTATATCTAGCCAGACAAAGTTACTAATTTAGTAGGCTAGTGCTAGGGTTCGGTTCTTATTTACTACGGCTTTATAGATAGATTAGGCCTATATTATTTTATTAGTAAGGAACTCTTATAGTTCTTTTATCTTCTTTATAAATTTATTTACTTCTATAACTTATAAGGTCTAATAAGCCGGGTAAGGAATATTACTAAAGGGTTTAAAACCTATTTATAGATGCTAGCTGTAGTTGGCCAGAAATGGAGAGACCTTTATAGTAAACTTAGTAAATATAAGCCAGTCTATCCAGTCATCCTATAGATACAACGTGTATATCCGAATATATTGTTTTATTATAGCATTTACACGTTCCGTTTAACTATCCGTTTCTAGGTAGTATACCGTAGATAACAGTGCTTTAATACAAAGTTAGGTAGTTAGTTCTTTTTAAAACATAGAGACAAACTAGCTGCCTTTATTAGAGATAATCGTTTTAAGGAGTCTGTGGAGTTTCTATATATAATCCAGAAATAGTTGGGTAATAGCAGGTATTAATATATTAGGACAGGCAATTAAGTATCTCATTTTAGATAGTTAGTCTATAACTACTATAATATTTATACAGCCTTTACTTATAGGGAGTTTAATAACAAAGTTAATTAAAATATCCTTCCATCTTCGGTCCGGAATAGGTAGTGGCTTTAAAAAGCCGTTATATATCTTATGCAAAGCCTTAGCTTATTAGCAGGTATAGCAGCTAAAGATATACCTTTGTATTATATTATGTATATTTAGCTAGTAGTACTCCTATTAGAATAATTCTAGGGTTTTTCTACGGCCTAGGTGGCCGGCTACTAGTAGGTTATATACATGTTTAAAAGGCTTAAGCTTAAGTTTATTATAGTTAGGTATAACTAGGCGGTTCTAGTAGTACAAGCAGTCTCCATAAGCTTTATATTTACTTAGAGAGATCTTTTTAAAGCGTCTAACGCCATTTTAAATTAGCTTAAGTGTCTCTTAGATAAACTTGTTATTTAGGTATTTATTAATTATAATCTGTTTAACTAATTAATTAGTTATTTTAAGGATATATACCATAAGGTCTTTAGCTAGGGGATTAAATAATTTAGGGCAAAGTAGGGTTTAATTATAGTAGGTACGCGCTTCTTCCTATACTAGTATATCTTATAAACGTTAGGTTAGAGCATTAGGTTTTTAACCTTAAACGCCTAGGTAGTATATAATTAAGAATTAGAAATAAGACAGATATTCTAACTAGCAGGCTTAATAATAACTTAGCTATTTTATAGTTATAAAGTACTATAGATTTTTATAGTTGCTAAGGACCTTAATTAGAAATCTAGCGCCTTCTAGTTTGGGTCGCCATTATTTAAAATATCTAATAATGGCTAATAATTCCTTATTGTAGATCTTGTAGTTATATTTGGCTAGACTTAGTCGTTTTAAGAAGTATACTATAGGGTACAGTACTCCTTTCTTATTATACTAAGATAAAATGCCTCTAGTAACGTAGTTAGATAAGTCGGCTTCTATAACACTCTTTTAGTTTAGGTTAAAGTGTTAGAGTATAGGTGCGGTAGTAAATATAACTTTTAGATAGGTAAAGGCCTTCTTACATTCCTTATTAAAGATAAAGGTTTTATTTTTTCGGGTTAGAGCTATAAGGGGTAAGACTAGGGCGGAGAAGTTATTAATAAACTATTAGTAAAAGTTAGCAAATCCTATAAAGGCTCTTACATCCTTAATATTCTTAGGTTCTTACCAGTTTATAATTACTTTAATTTTCTTTAGGTCCATTTATATACCGTTTATAAAAATAATAAGTCCAAGGTATAGGACTTCTATTTTATAGAATTTATACTTATCTATATCTAATTATAGGCTAGCTCTATACAAGGCTTTTAAGATAAGGTTAACGTATTTCTTATATTTAGTTAGGTTATTGCTATATACTAGGATATTATTAATATAAGTAATACAAAAAATGTCCAGGTAAGGTTATAGGGTATTATTTATAAAATATTAGAACGAACTTAGGGCATTTATAAGGCTAAACGGCGTTATTAAGTATTTAAATAGTCCATACCTAGTACGGAATATAGTAAGCTATTTATCTCCTTTTGTAATATAGAGACGGTTAAATATATAGATAAGGTTAAGTTTTATATAGTAGCGAGCCTTACTTAATCAGTTTAGTGTTTTTTAAATTAATAAAAGCGGGTACTAATTCTTAATGGTAATAGCATTAAGAGCTTAGTAGTCCATATAGAAGTATAAACCGCTACTAGGTTTCTTAACAAAGATTATAGGTATAGCTATAGGCGAAAAGCTTGCTCTAATAAATCCTTTACTTAAGTATTTGTTTAAGTACTTCCGCAGCACTTAGAGTTCGTTTTAGGATATTCCATATAGGGGTCCAAATCCTAGCTGTTTTGCTTCTTTAAGTATAATCTTATGGTTATATAGTTAGTGCTCTACTAACTTATTAGCTTTCTTTTATAAAAATACTTCCAGATGCTTATAATGGCATACTAGTACTTTTATAACAGGGTTAGTATACTTCTTTAGTACTAGGGCCTTTTTAATATCGGCTATTATAATAGTAAAGATTATATATTTAGGTTTCCTAGCGAGTTATACTAATAGGGTAGCTCCAATTATATAGATATCTATAAAAAGGGGGGCGAGTTGCTAGCTGGCAACTTTTTTTTAATTATCTACTATTTCTTATTTAACTTTAGGTTCAGTATTAGGTACGGAGTTAGTATTAAATTTAGGTTTAAGTTCTTTAAGTATTCTTTTTATAGTAAAATACTAGTTCTTCTGGTACTTTCGTATATTAAGCTTAAGTTTAGGCTTCTACTTAGTTTGGGGTAGTATAGTAGTTAGGGTTAGTTTATATAGTTTAGTATAATTTTTAGGTTCTTAGTAGAATTAGGTAGACTTTTTAGGTATAAAGTAGATATTAATAGAAATTTTAAACTAATAGATTCTAGTGGATTTTTTAGATTTTAGTTTAGGGTCTAAGCAGTAAGTTATAAGGCACTTCTACTTATAATAGAAGGCAGTAAATAGAAGCTCAAGGTTATCCTAATTAATAGTTACCTTATATAGCTTTATCTAAAGTTGTTTAAGTATTACTAAGTAACCTAGGGTGGTAACAAAAAGCCTAATTAGTTCTTTATAGTTAGGTATTAAAGTTTTAGGAATACTACATAGGTAATACAGTCTAAGATAGTACGTTTACTATTAAATCTAAATACGTTAATATACTGGTTAAGGGGGGTTAGGGTAAAACTATTATCTTATATAAAGATCTTATTAATAAATTCTATACTACTAGCTTCTATATTAATTAGGACTTAAGTATTAGCCTATTAATTATTCTACTAAAGATAATAGTTAACAGTTATACTGCGATCCTAAGAGTTAGAATTTATAATATCTAAAGCATTTAACAAGATCCTAAGGCAGCGCTATCCTAGAGAGCAACTTAGCTCTAGGACCTTCCTTTTAGAGGTAACTAGGGTAAGGTTCCTATAGAATGTCGGCTATAACTTTATCCTTATAAGTAGTGCTTACTAGATACAGGGCTAGAGCCATATAAAGATTAGGGACAGTAACTAGAGAATTAGTGCGGTAAATAGTTGCTAGTATTAGCCATTTATAAATCATATTAGGGTATAGGGACAGAGCAGTATCTTAAGATATAAGCCTTACTTCCGCATTTAAAGCAAAGGCCTAGCTTAATACGTTATTCTTATTTAGGGGACCCTAGTAGGGTATACTCTAGGGTTCTAGAGTTAATGTCTATAGCATTAGGGTACTTAGGCTAAGACAATAACTTAGTAGTTATTTATAGAGCTATTATATTATATTAAAGAGTAGACTTTGGTATTAGGCGTAGTATATTATTATATTATTTATTAATAACGTTTATATAGGCGTTAAGGGCTCCTAGTAGGTCTATACCTATTAAGGAGGTTTTTAGTTTAGGACTTAGGGATTTAATAAGGCTATTAACTAATATAGAGTCGTTCCAGCCTATTTCCTTTATATAATAGTTAAATTCGGAGAAGTATACTAGAAAGCTTTTCATTCCTTAAGTTATATAGTTTATCTTTCTTTAAGCAGTAGCTTAGCGGTTTAGGTTACCATATATAGCTTTAAGAAGTACAACTAGACTTTATACTAAATTCGGTTAAAAGGGTTTAATAAGGTCAGCTACGTCTCCTCCTAGTTAACTTAGGGCATAGTAGAGTCGGTTAGCATTAGTTAGGTAGCAGTTAGTATTACTAGTTAGCTTATTTTTAAGCTAGCTTAGAAATAATTAGAGTTCTTATTATTTACTAGTAAATATTAAAGGGTCTAGTAGTTATTTAGATCGTTGCAATATAGTAGTTAGTTTAGGGTAAATAGCTACTATAGGTTTAGGACTCTTGTTTCGCGTATTTATCTCTAAAGAAGGCATTTGGTCTTAAAGCCCTAATATAGGTATCTTAAGGATGCAGACTTCTTCTTAAAGGTCCTTAATTATTTATAGGTATCATACTTCTTATTCGGCTTATTATTAAGTTAAAGTAGCTTAGTTCTATATAAGGGCGTCTATAAAGGACTTTTATATCTCTACTAATTATTCTTAGAGTGCGGATATAATACTAGCGGCTATTATAGGGGCTTTTGGGTCATTCTGTATTTTAAAGGATAGTATATAAGGTTAACGCAATATAGTGTTATAGAGCGAGCATAAGCGGTAATAATATATAGCGAAGTAGATATTATTAAGCTATATATATAAACTACGTAATAAAGTTAAAACGTTGCATAAGAAAAAGGAAGTAGGAAACAGGGGAAAAAGGGTATATAACGTTTGCTTAGTTGCTAGGTTAACGGGTACTATACTACACATAGGCAGAGTAAAGCTTAGGTGGCAGTTCTAGTAGAACTTAGCAGAATTCGGCAGTTAGAGGTCCTTAAAGTTGCCAGTTAGCAACTCCAACAGTAAAGATGGCAGATTGCGGCAGAATACGGCAGATTGCTATTAGATTGCCGTCTCGTGGTTAGTCTCCGGTTGTTTAGTTGGTAGAAACAGGTAGACGTGTATAAGGTGTCATGGGGGTGTCCCATAATATAAAGAGAGTAATCTCTAATAATAAGAATAAAGATAATGGTGCTATATGGCGTAGTTCTTGGTCTACTACTAAACGGCCATAACTAGATATATAAGAGTTAAGCGGCTTAGGCAATAAATTAGCTAGTAAGATAACACTATTAAAGACTTAGATGTTACGGACAGCTTAAGTACAATATTACAACTACTTGGAGAAGAGTCAGAGGAAGCTAGTTAGTTAATATAGGCACAGTCTAGGATAGAGCCGGTGGAACCATATAACGAGGAATAGTAAGCAAGTCACATAATATTATACGCAGTGTACGGAGTATATATAGTATATGTCTACGTATAACACGTATAACACGTACCTCACGTATAAGAGAGGATTTCTTAGGAGTATAGTTGTGTATTTAAAGAACCTTAGTCCCTACTGTAGATAGTTCTCTCCTTATAGTAAATCTTAGAATACAATTAGAGTTAATCTGTTAGGCAACTACTCCACTAGTTATTATTATGTTGTTAATTCGTTCTTACCTATATACCCAGCCTAATAATAGGACCCACTATAGTTCCTACTACAAGGTTCCGTTACATATTTACTACCAAGGTTACGGTATTAAATAAGATTAAACAATATACCACCTAAAGCACCAGTTATAACGACGTTGACGGTAGCCACGACCTCAGGGTCAGGAGATACCAGTATAGCGAACACGGATTCTCAAGTAGTTACGCAAGGTCAGTTACAGGAAATAGTTAATTACTTATAGAATAATAGCAGGCTACTTAAAGAACGCATTAATGGAATCAGAGCAGTAAAGGTTAAGTTACCTTTAATTAAACGGTTCTTAGGAGAGAAGTTAAAGCTTAAAGGGTTTCTTACGTAGATACATTTTAAGGTTATACAGGAAGGAGCGAAGTTAGTAACACCTACGGACCAAGTAGCATACGCAGGACTATTCTTATTAGGAAGAGCTCTAGAGTAGTTTAAGCCTTACCTTACAGAGATATAAGTAAACGGTATAACAACTACTAACCCAGACGTACGGTATGTGTTTGTAAGTTGGAACGGATTCGCAGAATAGTTAATACAAATATTTAGAGACCTTAAAGCAACTATAATAGCGGAACGGAAACTTCAGAACTTAGTATAACGCACTTTAGCAATTAAGTATATAACGCAGTTTCAAACACTAGCTATATAGGTTAAGTGGAATAATAGGGCGCTTATAGCACAGTATAAATAAGGACTTAAGGCTAAAGTCTAGGATGTAATTATCCTAATAGAAGATATAGATACTCTAAGAGAGTTAATAGACCAGTTAATAAAGATTAATAATAGGATCTATTAAAGGGAACAAGCTAAGAAAGGGCAAGACAGAGTTCTATAGTTATATAAGGCGCAGAGCACGCAATAACAGACATAGAGTTAAAAGCTATAGAATAGCGCAGAGCTAATGGACCTAAGTAGTACTAAAGAAACCCAAAGGTGGGGAAAGAAACTATAAAAACCTAAAGGTTAAGGATCTAGTAATTAAAGGACCTAGGAGTAGAGGCCAAACTAGAAATCTCAGCAGTAGAAGACATTTAGGCGGACTTTATAGCAAGAAAAATAGTTTAAAGATAGGGCTTATATAAATTATAAAAAACAAGGTTATTTTGCTAGAGACTATAGAGGTAGTCAAAGTAACCACGTAGTAAAGGGAACCCGACTAGTAGGAGACACGTACGTATAAAGGGACGACGGTGCACTGCGAGGAATAAAAGAATGTTTAATTAACAGTTTCGCGTTTTATTATAACAACATATACTAAGTTTATAAGGACGCTAAATACGGCGCAAGCTATTGGCTATAGGAGCTATTATTATCTAAGTTTAGAGGAACTAACAAACCAGCTTATAGATTGGATATTAAAGATAATAAGTTCAACATAGGCAAAGCATTTACCGATAATAAGGCAATAAAGGCAGCTTACTAGGAGCATACAAACCTTAGAAAGGTTAAAACAGAAGCAGAGACTAAAACCATTACCAAATAAGGGTTAGTAACGGGTATTATAACACTATTAGATACAATTTCCATCGCTTTATAAGACAATAGGAGCAACGTTTAAAAGAAACTAAGTAAGTAGACAACTGCTAGTGCTAGCTTATTACTTAATAAAGGCAAAAGGCCATAGGCTTAAGATTCTTAAGAAGAGATATAAGAAGCTTAAGATTCTTAAGATAAGATAAGATATACCTAAGGACCCACAACGGACGAAAACCAATAGAAAAGGGCAGCAACTCAGTTTATAGACAAATAAATAAGTATAAAACATAAGTTCAAGAACTACAAGTTTAGTATAAGGGCGCAAAGAGGCTTTAAGGAAGATTTAAAGGAATAATATAAATTCTATCTAAATCTAAGGGTATATAGCTCTTGCAGAGAACAAGACGTTGCGTAAAGAAGAGAAAGGAATAACCAGAGAATCTTATAATTA